>ERZ1026792.1026-NODE-1026-length-19321-cov-3.381838_pt1 | contig 19321 bp, 18 predicted proteins | sample MGYA00520884_ERZ1026792 | MGnify/ENA primary metagenome ERZ1026792 (study PRJEB33270, sample SAMEA104284473) | anaerobic digester metagenome | biome: Anaerobic digester microbiome; feature: mesophilic sludge digester; material: Anaerobic digester biomass... | reverse complement strand
AGACCGGTCATTTCCGTCGTGCTTCCTCAGCAGCCACCGGCTGGAGTCCTGGGCTGAGCGCAGGGAAGCTGGAAGGGATTTCTCCTTGGCATCGGCAACCTCGATCTGGACTCCGATTTTTGCCATTTCCCCTACTAGTTCAGGGCTGGCCGTCGCGATGTGGCGGTTGATCCGCAGGATGTCCGGTCGGCCACGCAAGCCCTCGGCGTTACGCCATGCATCCAAAAGAACATCCCGGAAGGGCCTGGGCTGATCGACTGGGGTAAAGGTCATCCACCGAATGGGCAACCCGGCAACGGTCAATCCATAGAGTATGAGCGGGCTGAGCCCGTATCGCTCTGCGGCCTTGATCTTGATCGGGTCCCGCACTGATACGATGCCATGCTCTGGATGGTGGAAAAGGAACTTGGCTATTGCAACGTAGAAATGATGCTCTCTTGGTGATGGCTGCGCCTGCTGATTCATTTACCCTCCTGGGGAAATGCGAGCTTTCCCCGAGAACTATCGTAGGCTCCGCGCTCCCCCAGCAACCGGGCCAACAGCAGGGCGCGAGATACTTCGGATCGATGATCTGGATTTCTACTGCAGGAGTTCATTCATTCGCTCCTGGAAATACCTTGGGTATTTTTCCATCACCGCATTGGCTCCGTCCCGGTCTCGTTTCAGCGCCTTCACGAGATCCTTCTTCTGGGTCGCAGCCAGGTTCAAGGATGCGGCGAGGTCCTGAGCGATGACGCGGTCCGAAAAGCCAAGTTCATAAAGGGCAATGGTGGTTTCGGTGGGCAGACCATATTTCAGGCGCTTTTGAAAAAGCTGCAGATGATTGATCAGGTCTCCGGTGCCGTCTTGGTCGAGGGTTTCGATGAATTCAGTCACAGCACCTACAACCAGCGCACCGTCATAAGCGAGCGTCCCTTCGCAGACGTCGACGACATGATCGATCTTGAACTCCCTCCGGCGGGTGCCCCATATCATCTTGGCTTTTCGCTTAAGGATGATTTTCAGGAGATCGCTGAAGGGCTTTCCACTGATCCACCCATGCGCGATTTCTTTTAGAACCTCCGGCTTATCGAACTTGGTGAATACGCCACCGTTGATATGCCGGGTAAGCAATGGCCAGGCAAGATCGAGCGCGTCTGTTTCATCAACAATCGAAAGCAGACTGTCGGCGTTGGTTTGGACCCATCCCTCGATGGCTTGGGCATCTTGAATGCCGTAAAGCGTCCGGCCATAGATTTTACGGCGAGCCGGATCAGTGATGTTTGCAGAGATGTTCCCAGCGAGAAGCTGAAACAACTCGCGGATATGCTCCTTTTTCTGATCATCAGCCAGGAAGAAAGCCAGCGTCCCTTCGGCCAGGCGGGTCACATCAGCTTCCGAAAGACCATCTTCAGATTCATCCCAATGAGATAGCAGGAAGCTCTCGACGGCACAGATCAGGCTGATCCTCCAGGCGATTTGCCGCTCGACACCGTCTCGTGAGAAATTTTTGTCTCCATGTTGTGCGGCTATCCCGGCAGCCAGCTTGGCAATTTCATCAGGATCGTCGATATAGGCCTTCACGACATCCGGATCGCGGGAGATGAACTCGGGCGGCAGAGGGGATTTCACGTGAATCTTCGGCAGTATTCTCGACATGATCTTGGTGAGAATAATTATGGCCCTGGGGATATCGGGCCCCGGCCTGGACCCGGTCCCGGAGAGCACGAGCCCTTTGAGCCCGTCCTGGGTCTGCTCCGCGAAGTTGAGCGCAACGAGGCTTCCCATGGAGTGGCCGAGGACGAAGTAGGGCGCCTCCGAAAATTTCCTCCGGATGACGTCGTCTCTGAGCTGACGCTGGTCGTTGATGAGCTCCTGGAAGCTGTTCACGTATGCGCGCCGCCCCCCGCTCCTGCCGTGTCCCCGATGGTCGGCGCCCACGACGGCATAGCCGGCGGGGAGAAGCGCATCCACCACGTTTCCGTACCGGTCGATGTGTTCGGCGTAGCCGTGTATGACATGGAGAACGGCCTTCGGCCTCCCCTCGGGAAGCCAGGCCTTCCAGTACAGGGAAAGTCCGTCTGGTGCGGTCAGTCTTCCTTCTTCAATAGCCATGCGCAAACCTCCTTATCACCTAAATTTCACACACCTGCAGTGAATAATGTCACAAACGCATTCTTTGCACAATGACGGAAAAAGCGGTGTGATATCGGACCGCAGCGTGTAAGGCTGGCAGGATTCACGAAGTTTTGTTGACAGGTGTCGCGTTTGGGTTTATAAGAATGAATGCTCATTCAGGACAGAATGTAAAGACCATTAAGTAAGGAGGGTATTATGGCAAGTCAATGGGTAGACATGAGGGATACCAAATTCTTGATTCATGAAGTGTTCAAGATTGGCGATCTTCTCGGGAAGCCTCCCTATCAGGATCATGATGCCGACATGATCAACATGGTTCTCACCGAGGCAGAGAAGCTCACCGAAAACGAGATCGCTCCGACGTATCCCGACGAGGTAAATCGGAAACCGGTCGAGGCAAGGTTCGAAAACGGAAAGGTGTATGCGCCTGAGTCATACAAGAGGCTCTGGCAGCTTTATGCAGAAGGCGGCTGGTTGGGGACTTCCGATCCGTACGATGTCGGAGGGCAGGGCCTGCCGTTCATCGTGAGCGCGGCCGCTGCGAACATGTTCCTCTCGGGCAACCAGGCGTTCCTTATGTATCCCGGTCTTACCCACGGCGCTGCCCGGCTTGTCTATGACTTTTTCCAGCACCCCTTGAGGGACATCATCCTTGAGAAGATGTTCAACGGAACCTGGGCGGGCACCATGTGCCTCACCGAGCCCGGCGCCGGCTCCGATGTGGGCGCGCTGAAGACCACGGCGAAGAGAAACCCCGACGGCTCCTTCTCGATCACCGGCACCAAGTGCTTCATCTCCGCAGGCGACCATGACCTGACCGAGAACATCATCCATCCGGTCCTCGCAAGGATCGAGGGAGATCCCCCTGGAACCAAGGGAATTTCCATTTTCGTAGTTCCCAAGATCAGGATCAACGCAGACGGCTCTCTGGGCGAGCCCAACGACGTGAGCACCGGGAACATCGAGAGCAAGATGGGCATCCACGGCAACGCCACCTGCACGCTCAACTTCGGCGAGAACGGCAAGTGCATCGGCTACCTCATGGGCGAGGAGCGCGAAGGCATGAAGATCATGTTCCACATGATGAACGAAGAGCGCCAGGGCGTGGGCATGATGGGCGTGGCAATCTCCACGGCCGCCTACCTCCATGCACTCTCCTACGCAAAGGAGCGTTTGCAGGGCGCCAACATCATGAACATGAAAGATCCCAACGCACCCCAGGTGCCCATCATTCAGCACCCGGATGTCAGAAGGATGCTGCTCAAAATGAAGTCCTTGACCGAGGCTATCCGGGCTCTCGCATTCTACTGCTACTATGCCATGGACAGAAGGTTCGCGGCAGGCGACGACGCGGAGAAGGACAAGTGGCAGGGCATCATCGAGGTGCTCACTCCCATGGTGAAGTCCTACTGCACCGACGTGGGCGACGATGTGGCCAAGCTCGCCATACAGACCTACGGCGGATACGGCTTCTGCAGAGAATATCCGGTTGAGCAGATGGCCAGGGACAACAAGATCAACACGATCTACGAAGGCACCAATGGCATCCAGGCCCTGGACCTCCTCGGCAGGAAGCTCGGCATGAAGAAAGGCCTCTACTTCATGAACCTCCTGGGCGAGACCCAGGCCGAGATCGCCAAGGCGAAGAACAACGAGAACCTCAAGGAAGAGGCGGCCATCGTGGAGAAGGCCCTGAACAAATGCGCCGAGACGGCCATGACCTTCAGCTCGATGATCCGCTCCAACCCCTTCGTCCCGCTCATCGGTGCATACGACTACCTGAACTGCCTGTCGGAAGCACTGTGCGGCTGGTTCCACATCTGGATGGCCAATGTGGCCTCCGAGAAGCTCGCAGCCGGCGCCAGCGAGCAGGACAAGGCGTTCTACACCGGGAAGATCGAGGGTGCGAAATTCTACATCAACCGCACAACATCCCTCGTTCCCGCCAAGTGCGAGGTTCTCGTAAAAGACGAGATCAGCGCGGTCAGAATTCCGGACGAGGCGTTCGCGGTCTAGGCGTCACATCTTTTGCAGCGAAGAACGGGGAGGCCGCAAGCCTCCCCGTTCTTTTTTCAGATCGACATGCAAAGATCGGAGCGGAAGTGCGCTCGTTCGACGCCGGCCGTCCGAAGGACCGGGAAAGTGCCGTCCCTCTATTTTTCCCCCCGGTACACGCCGCCGTACTCCACGGTGGTCAGCGGCGCGCCCTCCCTGTTCGACTCTCCAGACCTGACCCGGGCGATGAACAGGGTATGATCTCCCGTCTCCAGGGTGCGTTCCACCACACAGTCCAGATACCCCAATGATGTGCTGAGCACCGGGCCGCCATTGGGAGAGAGGCGGTAATCAACGGTTTCGAATTTCTTCTTCCAGTCCGGGATCTTGAATTTCCGAATGGAGTCCAGCGCATCACGGGGCAGGACATTGATCGTGAATTTGCCGGTGTTCATGATCTGGGAACGGGACAGGCGGTTGCCGCGGATGGCAACGGCCACCAGCGGCGGCTCATGAGAGCATTGGGTGACCCATGAGGCGATCATGCCGTTATACCCGCCGTCCGCTGCGATGGTGATAAGGTAAATTCCGTAGTGAAATTTATCGAGTACGTCCTGCCATGCTCTTTCCATTGAAGGAACCTCCCTACAGTACATATAAGGCCTTGTGATATGCGAATAAAGATGTATGGGAAAACAATGTTCCATTGCCCACGGCAAGCGGCGGACCCCCGCGGCCTCCACGGTCTCAGGCCGTGTGCTGGCGGCCGGGTACGCCCGCATGACATTCCCCATGGTTCCTGCCCCATACAGGATGCCTTCTGGCTGCGAGCCTGATGAGGCGGCTCCCCATCTCCCCGTACGAAAAGCCGGCCAGTTCCGCTGCGCAGGCCATGCTCGCGTCCGCACTGATGTCCGCGTTGGGGTTCACATCCAGGATATAAAAGACCCCGTCTCGGTACCGCACGTCGATGCGAGCATAATCTCTGCATCCGACGGCCCGGTATGCCGCCTTGCATACCTGCCCGAGACAGAGAAGGTCGCTTCGGCTGAGCGGGGCGGGCAGAAGAGTCTGGATCTTTTCATAATGGACCGATCCCGGAACGAATTTCGAATCATACGTGCAAAGGCGGTCGTGGATATCCTGGAAAAGGGAAAAGTCCATTTCCACGGGAGGGAGCATTTCGAGCCGGCCGTTTCCCCAGAGAGACACATGGAATTCGCGGCCGTCGATAAAGTCTTCCACGATGGCCGGCTGACGATAGGTGTCGATTATGTAGGTGATCCTCTGCGCCAGCTCGTCGGCGCTCATGACCACGGAATCCCGGGTGATCCCCTCGCTGCAGTGCTCGTTGACCGGCTTGACGATAGCCGGATATCGGCTCCATCCGTCCGTCCAGGAGCCGGTGCAGACGAGCCACTCGGGAGTGGGGACGCCCGAGCTGTCCAGAATCTTCTTGACGCGGAACTTGTCCTGGGACAGTGCGAGGGTGGAGGCGCTTGCGCCGGTGAACGCGAACCCGAGCCTTTCCAGTGCCCGCGCAGCCATCCATTCGCTGTAGGGCACTCCGGGAAGGCCTTCACACCAGTTGAAAACCACATATTCCGAAGGATGGAAGGATTTCAGATAACCGGAAATATCGTCGCAATTTACTTCAATGAAATTCGTGGGGTGTCCGACATCCTGTATCGCACGCCCGAGTTGCGCCGATACCGCCGTTACCTCGGCTTTTTCTTGTTCAGACCAGGCGGGGTCGACGTTGTACAACAGTAAAACCGGCACGTTCGCAGGATCGATGTCTATGGGCACCCTGTACCTCCTGAATTGAGTGTATGTGCTGGATGTTCCGGATAGCTCTGAGACGGACATCGGGATGCCTGCATGCTCTTCCGGACATCATGATGGATGCGTCTTCCATGGTATCCCTCTGCCTTTTTCGTATTCTTATTAAGAAGCTATGTTATCAATTCAGTGGTTGCTGGTTCATGAGAAAGCGCTGCACTGCGTTTTCTCTGCCGAGGGTATGATCTCCATCCCGGCGAACCGGTGTCGGTACGATTCTGTTATAGTGAAAAATTTGATTGGTATCAACATGATACGTGAGTTTTTTGCATTTTTTCGCAATCGCCCGATAATAGCTGCTCCATCCGGCGGGCGGGACGTGTCCGACCGGTTCCTCCCGGCTTTTCAATGGGGGGAAGGCGAGAAAAGACGACAACGGTTATTCGCAGGCTGAGCGCCGTTTCGAGAGAAGCCATGAGTAGATCCGCTCATCGCGATATGCCAGTGCCGCAGAGCCTGTGTGATCCGCTCCCTGATCCAGGAAGAGACTCTCCCCGACGTATCCATCCCTCCATTCCTCCAAGCCGAGTGTCCCGATGAACTCGTCTTTGAGCCCGCGGGCTATCTCGCCGAAAGAAAGCAAGACGGGGAGTCCGGGGTCTCGAGACGGGACCCTCGTGGGATCCACAGGCCAGAGGGCCGCCCAGAGATCGGGAAGAAGCAGGGCGAGATCGAAGACCCCGTTGCCGCCGAAGCTGAATCCGGTCAGGTATGTGCGGCATGGGTCTCCGTTGAGCTCTGTTTGCATCTGTCGGACGATGCTGCGGACATCACGCGCATAGCGACCCCAAACATCACCTCCCGGAGAAGGAAGCTGGGGGGCGATGATTATGAAGCAGCCCCCTGCAGTGGGCAGGGTGTTTCTGTTGAGCGGCCCGTGCCGTGTGAGCGCCGTGCGGATTTCAAGAGGAGCCGCCTCTGCGGAGCCGTGCAGGAAGCAGAGAACCGGAGCAGGCGAACTCTGAGTCTCGCCGAAGCAGGGTATTGACACAAGAAGTCTCAATGGCTGCGAGTCGATGACATGAAGGGCGGGTCCATCCATACAGACTCCTGTGCGCATGCCGTTGACGGAGCAAGCGGCCGCCGGACCGGGGAAAGAATCAGACGCCTCGCAGACCGAGCTTACCGCGACCGAGCAGATCGTGGAGGTGAACGACGCCCAGAAAACCCTGGGCGCCGTCGGACACTACAAGCGAGGTGATCTGGTTTTTTTCCATCATGTCCAGGGCGTCGAGAGCGAGCATATCGCCGGTGATGGTCTTGGGCTTCGGACTCATGATGTCCCGCGCCGTCAGTTCCTTGAGGTTGTCCATACGCTTCAGCAGGACCCTTCGCAAATCGCCGTCGGTGATGATTCCTTCGACGCGATCGGTATCGCCCACCAGGGTGAACCCCAGCGATTTGTTCGTCATCTCGACGATTACCTCGTCAAGCAGCGCTTCCGGCTGAATAATCGGTATCCTGTCTCCGGTGATCATGATCTGGGAAATCCTGAACATGAGCTGCTTGCCGAGCTCTCCTGCGGGATGGATCAACTTGAATGCGTCGCGGTCGAAGCCCTTGATGTGCGAGAGGACCACCGCCAGGGCGTCGCCGACGGCAAGCTGGGCCGTGGTTGACGCGGTAGGGGCGAGGCCGAGGTTGCATGCCTCGCGGGATACCGTGCACGAGAGGGTGACATCGGCCTGCCTGGCCAGAGGGGATTCGGTGTTGCCCGTTATCGCTATGATGGGTATGCCGAGGCTCTTGAGCGGGGCGAGCAGGTCGATGATCTCGTGGGTGTTCCCGCTGTTTGAAAGCACGACCGCTGCATCCTGGGGCATGATGGTTCCCAGGTCTCCATGGAGTCCGTCCACCGGGTGCATGAACACCGCGGGGGTTCCGATGCTCACCATGGTGGAAGCGATTTTGCGCGCAATGATTCCTGATTTTCCAACCCCGGTGAGGATCACTTTGCCCTTGAGCTCGGCCACGATCCTCACCGCCCGGGCGAAAGATTCGTCCAGCTGACTCACCACCCCTTCAAGCCCCTCGATCTCGGTTCTTACCGCCTCTCTGCCAAGCTCGATAATCTGCTCTGTATTCATGCGATTCTCCCGACAAGATCGTACTCCATTGTATCGGTTATCTCAACATCGGAAAACGCTCCGAAGCGAGGAGAGCCTTCCGTGATGATCACCATACCGTCCACATCGGGGGCCTGAAACGATGCCCTGCCCGCCAGCAGGAGCTCGGTTTCCGGGTGGTATCCCTCCACGAGCACCGGGATCGTCTTTCCGACGAATCCTGCGAGCCTCCGGCGGGAAATATCCTGCTGGATCTCCATGATCCTCTCCCTCCTCCATTCTCCTGCCTCTGCGGAAGGGGCGTCCGGCATGGCGGCGCTTCGGGTCCCCTCCTCCGGAGAGTAAGTGAACACGCCGAGATGGTCGATGTATCCCTGCCGGATGAAATCTTCGAGCTCGGCAAAGGTCTTCTCGTCCTCGCCGGGATGGCCCACCATGACGGTGGACCGGATCCAGATATCGGCATAGACCTCCTTGAGCATGTTCAGAGCCTTTCTGACAGCGTCCGACCCGCCTTTGCGTCCCATGGCCCTGAGCACGGTCTCGGAAACATGCTGGATGGGAAGATCGATATAGGGGACCACTTTGGGATTGTCCCGCATGGCCGCGACGAGCTGTTCGTCGAGTGAAGCCGGGTGCATGTACATGAGCCTGATCCATAAGATATCCTCGATGCGCGATATCTCTTCGACAAGCCCTCGAAGGGTGGGATGGCCCGGTATGTCGGTGCCGTATCCGCCCAAGTCCTGGGCCACGAGGATGATCTCTCTGACGCCTGCGGCCGCCAGGTCTCTGCATTCCTCCACGACATCCTGCGGCGGCTTGCTGAGCAGAGGGCCTCTGATGGATGGAATGAGGCAGTAGCCGCAGGCATTCGAGCATCCTTCGCTCACCTTGACGTAGGCGGTTGATCCCGTGGTGGCGCACGACCGCCTGACCACCCCCGAAAAACGCGGCGGAAGGTACCGGGGTCCCGACTTGAGGGCGCGGGCGATCAGGTCGTAGGTGCCGGGGCCGGAAAAAAGGCTGACTTCCGGGAGTTCGCGAAGGAGCTCTTCTCCGTAGCGGCTCACCAGGCACCCCGTGCAGATCACCTCTTTCCCCTGATCGAGATAGATGAGCATCGTCCGGATGGACTCCTCGACGGATTCGGTGAGGAATGCGCAAGTGTTCACCACGACGGTCCTGGCGTCCTTTGGGTCGGGCTCGATCGTGTACCCGGCCGCAAGGAGCTGTTCGAGGATGTACTCCGAGTCGACGAGATTCTTCGGGCATCCGAGGCTTACCAGAGCAAGGCGGTTCATGGAGGAGCAGACTATTCGAAAGCGGTGAATTTGGCAATAACGACAATGCCGCCGGGAGAGATATCGAACCATTTCCGGTCCTTCTCGATGTCGTGGCCGATGACGGTGTTTGGAGGGACGTTTACATACTTGTCGATAATGGTGTTCCTGATCCTGCAGTTCCTCCCCACGACGACCCCCTCCATGAGAACGGAGTTCTCGACCTCGGCGTAGCTGTTGACGCGGACGTTCGGGGAGATGATGGAGCGGGTGACCCTGCCTCCGGAAATGATGGCGCCGTTACAGATGATGGAATCGAGCAGCGTGCCGATCCGCTTGCCGTCCTCTCCGCCGGAGAATACCATCTTTGCCGGGGGGAAGGGGCTGTATACGGTGTGGATCGGCCAGTGGGGATCATAGAGGTTGCACTTCGGCGTGACGGAGACCAGATCCATATGCGCTTCGTAATAGGCGTCCAAGGTGCCGATGTCACGCCAGTACGAGTGTCCCGCCACTCCGGTAAACGGGTATGCGATGACCGTATCGCCGTTTTGAACCATCTTCGGGATGATGTCCTTGCCGAAGTCGTGGGAGCTGTCTTTTTGCTTGGCGTCTTCGATGAGCTGCTTGATGAGCACATCGGTGTTGAACGCGTAGATGCCCATTGACACGAGCACCTTGCCGGGGTCGTCCGGCATGGTTCGGGGGTTCGATTTTGGCTTTTCCTGAAACCCTGTGACAGACATGTTCTGATTCGCCACCACGATGCCGAATTCGGATGCCGTGTCCACGGGCATGGGAACGACGCCGATGGTGATGTCCGCCCGGTTGTCGATGTGGTGACGGAGCATCTCGTTATAGTTCATCTGGTAGATATGGTCTCCGGAGAGAATGAGCGTATACTTCGGACGGTCCTGCTGGAGGGTGTAGATGTTCTGGAAGACCGCATCCGCGGTGCCTTCGTACCAGCTGCTTCCGATACGCTGCTGGGCGGGGATGTTGTAGATGAACTCCCCCATCGGGTAGGAGAAGAACGGCAGCCATCCTCTCTGGATGTGCCGGTTCAGCGAGTGCGACTTGTACTGGGACAGCACGTAGATCTGCCTCAAGCCGGAGTTCACGCAGTTCGACAGGGTGAAGTCGATGATGCGATACATGCCTCCGAAGGGGACGGCGGGCTTCGCCCGGTCCTTTGTCAGCGGATAGAGACGCTCCCCTTTGCCTCCTGCAAGGACGATGACGTCAATTTCTCTCGGCCTGTGCATTATTCTCCCAGAAGATCCCTGATCGTGCTCTTGAGTTTGGTCAGGTCATGAGATTTTTCCACATAGGCGTCGGCTGCAAGTGCCATCACATCATTGCGGTAGCTGGAGTACGCCGTGTGGATGATGACCGGCGTATCCCGCCGGGATTTGATGATATGCCCCATTGTTTCAAACCCGTTCATCTGCGGCATCCGCAGATCGAGAATGATGAGATCCGGCTTGTTGCCGTTCTCACCATTGATGTACGGCATGGCTTCTTTTCCGTTGGAAACGGCGAGGATGAGATATCCGTCATCATTGAGCTCTTGCTGGAGAAGCCTCTGAATGTTCTTGTCGTCTTCAACCAGAAGGATCCGTTTCATATGAAGTAATAATAGCTTTGGGACGCTGATAAGTCAAATCATTACAAACGGGTGCCGGGCGTCTGTGCACTGGGTCGCCCGGGTGTTTTCGATGCCCTGGCTCCGATCGCTTCTTCGAGCGTGCCGATCATGGCCGTATGGCAGCGGCACGGATGATTTCGCTTATTTTCAGAGACGTCGACCTGAGAGCCGCGGGCGTCAGTCCTTCAGAGGTTTGGTGGCAAGCGAGATACGCTCGTGTCCGGAAGATCTCAATGCGTCGAGCACGGTGATCACCTGGAAGTAGGGTATGCCCTTGTCTGCAAGGATGATGATGTCCTTGTCGGTAGGAAGGAGCGCGAGCATGCTTTCCGGAGAGACGCGGCCGTCGATGAAAAGCCCCGATGCTGAGACGGCGACCGTGATCGCCTCCTTTACGGGCGAATCCCCGCTCTTCGATTCGGGTATGTTCACCTCGCTGAGCTTCAGGGGGGAACCGAGGGAGAGCATGAAGAATATCAGCAGGAGAAACACCACGTCGACCAGGGGTGTTATATCGATGGCCGAGATGTTCTTATCTCTGGCGCGCCTGAACTTCATCCCTGTCGCCCTTGAGATATTCCAGAACCCGAGCCGCGGTCTTCTCCATCTCCAGGAGGAGGTAGTCGCTCCTGGCGATGAAAAACCGGTAGAAGATGTAGACCGGAATGCCGATGGACAGTCCCGTAGCCGTGGTGATGAGCGCCTCTGATATGCCGGACGCCAGCATCTGGCCCGCCATTGCCTCACCGCCTACGGCATGGAACGAGGTGATCATGCCCGAAACCGTGCCCAGGAGCCCCAGGAGCGGGGATATGGTCGCGATGATGCCCAGGACATCGATGTACCGGTTTATTGTGTATGCTTCCTTGGCCCCGGCCTCCTCCATGTAGTCTTTGATGATCTCCCTGCGCATTCCCGCATTCTTGATGGCCACCATAATCACCGGGCAGATGGGGGAAGAGCTCCGCCTGAGGAGCTTTTCGATATCATCGAGCCTGCCCATACGGGTCAAGCGCTCAACCTCCTCCATGAGGGATCTGGGGATGATCTTGCTCTGGCGCAGGGCGAACGACCTCTCGATGATGATGGCCAGTGCGATGATCGAGCACGCCAGAAGAGGCCACATGAGAGGCCCGCCCTTTACGAAAAACTCCAACAGAGTCATTTCCCCTCCCGCTGTCTCTCGTGCGAGGTATTTCACTTCTTATTCCACAAAACAAGGCAATAATCAATGGAGCGAAAAGATGTCCTTGATAATTATTGTGTAAGATTGCTAACATGGTAGCGATGGAAAACATAAACGACATACAGAATGCGGAAAGCACGCAAGGCGATGAAAATAATATAAAATCGAAAAATCTGGTGTGCGTGAGGTTCCTGGCTCTTCCCGTGTCGTATATTTTCGATGCCGGGGAAATGGGAATAGGCTGGGGCGATCTTGTCCTCGTGAATACGGAGGCCGGGCTGTCGGTGGCGAAGGTGGTCGGGTTTCCTTCTCCGGAGGAGGCGTCGGGATTGGACGAGATCAAGCCGGTGGTGAGAAAGCTCACCAGGGAAGATCTCGACAAGCTCGCCAGCATCCGGGCCAAGGAAGAGGAGTGCTTCCAGTTCTGCCACCAGCGCATCATCGCACGGAACCTGCCCATGAAGCTCACCCGGGTGGAGCAGATGTTCGACGGCAGCAAGACCACGTTCTATTTCGTGGCGGAAGGAAGGGTGGATTTCAGGGAGCTGCTCAAGGATCTGGTGGAGCGATACCGGACCAGGATCGAGCTGCGCCAGATCGGAAGCCGTCAGGAATCGGCCATGCTGGGGGGCATAGGGAGCTGCGGCAGAGAGGTCTGCTGCTCGGTATATCTCACGAGCTTCCAGCGGATTTCGGTCAAGATGGCCAAGAACCAGAACATGACCTTGAACCCTTCCAAGATCTCCGGGCTCTGCGGGAAGCTCAAATGCTGTCTCGCCTATGAGAAGGAATCGTATGCAAACCTTATCGACAATCTTCCCAAGCCCGGGAAGAAGGTTTTCCTCGAGCAGGGAGAGGCGATCGTCGTCAGCATCAATATCATCAACCAGACCTTTGTAGCCAAGCTTTCCGATCGCCGATTTATCAAGAGTACGGTTTCTGATATACTGACCGAGGAGGAATATCGCCGGCTGTGCGAGCAGAAGGCGGCGGATGCCAACAGACAGAAGGAGCAGCATCAGGAGGAGTCTGCCGGCGTGGATTCCGAGCGCAACAGACCCAGGAGCAAAAGGCGGAGGTCCTCCAGGAGCAGAAATTCGCGCAAGAAAAGGAGCAAGCCCGAATGAAAGGGTATTTCTATATCACCACCCCGATCTACTATGTGAACGCCAAGCCGCACCTGGGACATGTATACACCACAGTGATCGCCGACGTTCTGGCCCGGTATCACCGGCTGCTCGGTGAAAAGGTGTTCTTTCTCACGGGTACGGACGAGCACGGCGACAAGATTTCTGAGACCGCCAGAAACCTGGGCACCACCCCCAAAGACCTGGCCGACGAGAACAGCGCCCGGTTCCGGGACCTCTGGCCCGAGCTCTCGGTGAACAACGACCGCTTCATCCGCACCACCGAGCCCGATCATGTGAAAACCGTTCAGGCCATTCTCCAGGATGTATACGACAAGGGCGACATCTATTTCGGCGAGTACGGCGGGCACTACTGCGTCGGCTGCGAGCGTTTCTTCACAGAGACCGAGATGGTTGACGGCAAATGTCCCATTCATGACAAGGAGCTCGTGTACCGTCAGGAGCAGAACTACTTCTTCCGGATGGAGAAATACAGGACCTGGCTCATTGACCATATCACGAAGAATCCCGATTTCGTCAGGCCCGAAAGGTACAAGAACGAGGTCCTGGGCATGCTCCGCGAGCCTCTGGACGACCTGTGCATCTCCAGGCCCAAATCACGGCTCTCCTGGGGCATTGAGCTTCCCTTCGACAAGGATTACGTGTGCTACGTGTGGTTCGACGCCCTCATCAACTACCTCACGGGGATAGGATATCCGAACGGTGACGATTTCAACGGGTTCTGGAGCTCGGCTCAGCATCTCGTGGGAAAGGATATCCTCAAGCCCCATGCGGTCTACTGGCCCACCATGCTCAAATCCGTCGGGCTTGAGCCATACCGGCATCTCAATGTGCACGGCTTCTGGAATGTGGATGAGGCCAAGATGTCAAAGAGCCTGGGCAACGTGATCGATCCGCTCGACCTCAAGGAAAAGTACGGCATAGACGCCTTCCGTTACTTCCTGGTGCGGGAGATGGTCTTCGGGCTGGACTCCAATTTTTCCGAGGAAGCCCTGATCGAACGGTACAATGCCGATCTGGCCAATGACCTCGGGAACCTCGTGAGCAGAAGTACCAGAATGGTCTCCAAGTATTTCGGCGGCGTTCTTGCAGAGCCGGCAGGTCCGCTTACGGACGAAGAGAACGAGCTTCGGGGGCTGTCTCTGAAGGTCGCTCGAGAGTACGAGGCGCGGATGGAAAACCTCGAGCTCCACAGCGCCATGGCCTCGGTGTGGACCCTGATCTCGTCGCTGAACAGATACATCGACAAAACCGCTCCGTGGGCGCTTGCGAAGTCAGATCCGGACCGGCTTTCGGTGGTCATGTACCACATCATGGAAGGGATCCGGTTCGTGGCGGAGATGATCTATCCCGTCATGCCCGACACCTCCGGCAGGATCCTGGGTGTTCTCGGGATGAGTGGACAGTACACAGCCAAAAATCTCACCGAGTTCGGGAAATTGAAAGGCGGGGTCGCGATCGGCATCCCCGAAGCGCTCTTCCCCCGGGCGGAAAGGCTGAAAAAGCCGGAACAACCGGCTGGAGCCCAGGGCAAGGGGAAAGAAAAAGAACAGGAAGAGACAAATCTCATCGATATCTCCGATTTCGCGAAGTGTGTGCTGAAAGTCGGGAAGATTCTTGAGGCGAGCGCTGTGGAAAAATCCGAAAAGCTCGTCGTTCTCAAGATAGATGTCGGGAAGACGATACAGATAGCAGCAGGCATAGCGAAACACTACTCGCCTCAGGAGCTCGTGGGCAAATATATCGCCGTAGTGACGAACCTGAAGCCGGCAAAGCTCATGGGTATCCAGAGCGAGGGCATGCTCCTGGCGACGGACACCCCGGAGGGGAAGCTGAGCCTCCTTACCTTCGACAGGGAGCCGTCGGTGGGAGCGAGGATTCGGTGAAAACGCCGGAGAAAGAGGATGCAGAAGGTTCCGATCAACCTGGTGCTGCCGGGGATGGTACTGGCGAAACCGGTGCTCAACGAGCAGGGAATGCCCCTGTGCGCCGAAGGAACCGAGCTCACCGTCACACTCATTGACAGGCTCAAACGGATGAATGTCTCCTTTCTCACGCTCAAAGGCAATCCGGTGGATATGGGCGGGACGGAGAAGAGCGTGGATGAGAAGATCCGGGAAATGAGGGACCGGTTCGCGCGGGTACAGGGCAATCCCATCATGGACCGGATCAGGGATGCGATCGAAGCGGCGCTTGTCTCCGAGGCCTCGGAGCGGTCCGACGAGCAGGCGGAGGAGGGAAAGGGAGAGCCCGGTGGGTAAGGACCAGTACATCAAGGCAATAACGAAGCGCATCCAGAGTCTTCCCACACTGCCCCCTGTGGTCAAGAAACTGACGACCATGGTGGAAAGCCCCGATGTCACCGCCAAGGACGTGGGCAAGCTCATTTCCTCCGACCAGGTTCTGAGCGCGAAGGTGCTGAAGCTGGTGAACTCTCCGTTCTACGGATTCCCGGGAAGGATATCCTCCATCAGCCACGCCATCATCCTTCTGGGCTTCGACGTGATCAAGGGCGTCGTGCTTTCCGCATCGGTGTTCGATGTCATGGAAAAGTCCATGGAGGGCCTCTGGGAGCACTCGCTCGGTTCCGCAATCATCTCGGGCACCATCAGCAGGGCTCTCGGCTTGAAGGAGCCCGAAGAGGTATCCACCGCAGCTCTTCTCCACGATATCGGGAAGGTCCTGGTCAGGGTGTCGCTGAGCGAAGACTACGATCAGATCGTAAGGACAGTCGAAGATTCGGGATGCACCTTCCGGGAGGCGGAGCTCAAAGTAATCGGAGTAGACCATGCGGAGATCGGGGCGTGGCTCTCCGAAGAATGGGGCCTGCCGGAGCGGATTACCGTTCCCATCACCTTTCATCACGATCCGGACAAGGCCGGGAAGATGAAAGACCGTGTCGCAGTGGTCCACATCGCGGACAGTCTTGCGCGCGCATTCGGGGTGGGCAGCGGGGGAGACGGGTGGGTATCCCCCGTATCGGAATTCGCCTGGGATCTTGTCGGGATGACCGGCATCGATCTGCCGGTCCTTATGAGAAAGATTCTCACCGATCTGGAAGAGGTTGATAATTATAAACTTTAAAGGGGAGGGTGCATGAAGACGGTGATTATCGTGAAGGAGAGCCTCGATGAGCATCTCTCTCCAATCATATCCTCGGTGTTCGATTCCGTGCAGGTGATCCACAGCGACGAAGACGTTCTTTCCCTCATCTATATGGATCCGCCGGACATCATTCTCATCGACCGCACATACCTGCAGGAGCACGACGGCGCGGTCGTCAACGAATTCAGAAGCAACACCATATACGGGCATCTGCCCGTTGTGGCCATCTACACCGAAAAAGATATCGAAAACCCATCGGCGCTGGACATACCCCTGGACGACTTTATTGTTCTGAGCGACTCCGAGCTTCAGATCAAGCGCAGGATAGAGTTCGTCGCCAGAAGATCGATGCGGGCGATGGACACCAATCCTCTCACCAGGCTGCCCGGAAACGAGTCGATCATGCGCTCCATTCAGCAGATGTTCGATGAGGGTAAGGAGATAGCGATCGCCTGGGCGGACCTCGACAATTTCAAGCCGTACAACGACCGCTACGGGTTTTCCAGCGGTGATGAGGTGCTCCTCGCTACGGCACGGATCATCACCAACGCAGTCAAGGAAATCGGACACGGAGACGCCTTTGTTGGGCATGTGGGGGGGGACGATTTCCTGTTCGTCTGCCCCATCGCGCACGCGAAGGCGATCTGCGAGGAAATCGTCTCCCGATTCGACATGGTGATCCGCAACTTCTACAACGAAGAAGATCTGGGACAGGGAGGGATCATATCCAAGAGCAGGAACGGAGAAATCAGAAAATTTCCCGCCATGACCGTTTCCATTGCGGTGGTGCTGAACGAAAAGAAAAGGTATAAGCATTTCGGGCAGGCGTCCCAGGATGCAGCGGAAATAAAGAAATACGTAAAAGGCCTCGAAGGCAGCAACTACATGATCGACCGAAGGGGGAAGAACCGGTGATCCGCCGCTACTCCAGAGAGGCGATGCAGCGCATCTGGTCTGACGAGAACCGATATCAGAAATGGCTGGACGTGGAGATCGCGGCATGCGAGGGGTGGGCCTCCCTGGGCAGGATTCCAGAGAAAAGCCTTGAAAACATCAGAAAAAAGGCCCGTTTCACGGTGGAGCGTATCGAGGAAATCGAGGCGGTCACGCGGCACGATGTCATCGCCTTCGTATCCTGTGTTGCGGAATATGTAGGGGAAGACGCCAGGTTCATCCACATGGGGATGACCTCTTCGGACGTTCTGGATACCGCGTTGGCCCTGCAGCTCAAGGAGAGCGGAGAGCTGATCATCACGGGGATCAGGGATCTCATGGATGTGCTGAAGAGAAGGGCCTTCGAGTTCAAGCACACCCCGGCCATGGGGAGATCTCACGGCATCCATGCGGAGCCGATCAGCTTCGGGCTGAAGTTCGCCCTGTGGTACGCCGAGATGGCGAGAAACCTCAAGCGCATGGAAGACGCCGTCGAGACGGTCTCCTACGGCAAGATATCGGGCGCGGTGGGCACATTCGCCAATATCCCGCCGGAAGTCGAGGAATATGCCTGCAGAATGCTCGGGCTCAAGCCGGCGCCTATCAGCACGCAGATCATCCAGCGGGACCGGCATGCACAGTTCTTCTCCACTATCGCCGTCGTCGGATCCACCCTGGAGAAAATCGCCACCGAAATACGGCACCTCCAGAAGACCGAGGTGCTCGAAGCCATGGAGCCCTTCGGGAAAGGGCAGAAGGGCTCGTCCGCAATGCCGCACAAGAAGAATCCCATACTCAGCGAAAACATCACCGGCCTCGCCCGGCTCCTGCGAGGTTATTGCCTTTCTTCACTGGAAAACGTGGCGTTGTGGCATGAGCGTGACATCAGCCATTCGAGCGTCGAGCGTGTGATCGCCCCCGATGCGACGATCGTGCTGGATTTCGCCCTTGCCCGGCTGGCCGGGGTGATCGGCGGCCTCGTGGTCTATCCCGAGAACATGCAGAGGAACATCGACCTCACCAGAGGGCTCTGGCATTCACAGGGAGTTCTGCTCGCACTGGTGGACAGAGGCATCGCCAGAGATACCGCCTACCAGTGGGTTCAGCGCAATGCACTGAAGGTCTGGGAGAACAAGGGGGATTTCAAGAGCCTTCTGCTCGGCGATGAGGACATCGTGAGGACGCTCGGGGCCGATTCCATTGAAAACCTGTTTGATCTCTCGCATCACCTGCGGTATGTAGATCATATATTTGAAAGGGTGTTTCCATGAACATGAGAGAGGAGCTTCTGGGAATCGTCCGGCGCGACGCGGTCAGGTTCGGCAAATTCATCCTCGCGTCAGGAAAAGAATCGGACCTCTACGTTGACCTGAGAAAGGTGACGCTGCAACCGAGGGCGGCCTTCCTGATCGGATCGATCATTTACGAGATGATAAAGGACAGGGGCATACAGGCGATTGGCGGCATGTCCATCGGCGCGGATCCCATAGCAACGGCAGCAAGCATGGTGGCGTATCAGAACGGCATGGAGACCGTGGCGTTCCTCGTGAGGAAAGAAAAAAAAGAGCACGGCACAAGAAATTTGGTCGAAGGGCCGATAGAGAAGGGATACAAGGCCGTGATCGTCGAGGACGTCATCACCACCGGTTCCAGTACCGTCACCGCGATCCGGCATGCCGAAGGTGAGGGAATGAGGATTGATATGGTCATCGGTGTCCTGGACAGAATGGAAGGGGGAAAAAGCACCATCGAATCACTGGGGTACGAGGTGCGTACCATTTTATCGAGAGAAGATCTCTGATTGTGCATGAATTTGCGGATTTTTAGAAACACCATTGCTGGCGTCATTTTCTTGTCGTTCCTGTGGGCTGAGGTGGTTTCTGGGAGCGAGGAGGTTCCAGTCTCTCTGATCGGGATCAGGGACGGCACATACGCCGTGTGCGTCGACAAGTCGCTCCAGCGCCTGTATGTCTATAACGGCAGGAAGCAGGTTACGG
>ERZ1026792.1025-NODE-1025-length-19325-cov-4.173351_pt1 | contig 19325 bp, 16 predicted proteins | sample MGYA00520884_ERZ1026792 | MGnify/ENA primary metagenome ERZ1026792 (study PRJEB33270, sample SAMEA104284473) | anaerobic digester metagenome | biome: Anaerobic digester microbiome; feature: mesophilic sludge digester; material: Anaerobic digester biomass... | reverse complement strand
GTGGATTCCATGCTGGGATATGATTTATCGCTGATCGGGCCGCTGGTGGTGCAGTTAAGGATGGGGGTATCGAAATGAGTTTGAGATACTTTATTCAGGACATCATGAACAAGTATCAAGTTAATCATTGGAGGGATACTTGGATAGTTGATGACATCATTATGGCCCCCGAAAAAAAGGCTGTCAAATTTGGATTAAATGAAGAGCTATTCTGGGTCAAACTTGTCCGTGTAGATGATCTTGAACCATCTTTAGTAGGGTATTTCTTAGCAAATGCTAAATTAGTATCAAACAACAACAATGATGACGAATACCAAGGTCAAATCGGTGTGGGAATGGCATTTGATATCGACTGGAACAATCTTTATCACGTGTATTATAGAAGACACAGTTCTGATCGAGGACATCGCTTTGTCCGATATCTTGATACCGAGTCAATATCATTGATTAGACGCAATCATGATGTTGAGGGTGCCATCCAAAAAGAATACCAAGAGATTCTAGAGGAAGTCCAAGGTAAGGATATCCCTAAGCCTAGATATCTCGGTGAAGTAATTGATCCTAAGGATCAAAAGATTAACCTTCACGTGATGAATGTAGGGCAGGGAGATACTATCGTACTTAGGTTTCCAGATAATAGGATTTGGATGATTGATGCATACTTACATAAAGATCCTAGAGTACATATCACCTATTTTGTTGAGTTTGTGCAGTGGCTCCATTGCGTCTATCCAGACTTCATTTTTGAACGGCTGATTTTATCCCATATGCACTATGACCATATTATGAGCGCAGCAAATATAATCGATTCTTTGAGTCCTGAGTCTGTTATAGTAGCTCGAACACCGATTGGACTTACTTCAACTGCACTCAAACTGCATAAGAAAGCTCTAAACAATAAGATCCTGAATGAATTAACAATATCTGAAACAGTCAATCTTGGGAATTGGATTATCAGATCAAATCTCACAAGTTGTTTAGCAAACAAGGCTAGTTCCAGAGACCAGAACCATCATGGTATAATATTAGATTTGAGGTCAGACAAATCACATCTTCTTCTGCCTGGAGATGCGAGTTGGGATCAGATTGATGATTTTCTTAGTAACCAGTACAATACGATCCAGAATCTCGAAAGATACTACAAAGTTACTCATCATTGCAGTCATACAGGATATGATGCTAATTTCCTAGGTAACTATCATCCCAAATATGCATTTACTTCTTGCTCAAACGGAAATCGTTATGGACATCCAGATCCTGTTACTCGAGTTCACCTGGATAGAATCACTAATGAACATGTTATAACTTGGAAACACAAACGGAAAAGCATTGACCGAGAGATTCAATAATCAGACTGCTTAATGACTTGTTCATGTTAGTAGTTTATATGAGTATTTAGACCTACCTGGTGGTTGGATAAGACTACCTTCGGAGTGCTTAACAAACTCACAAGTGAACCGTTCCACTTGCACTGCGAGTCTTTCCAACTGGTCTATTTCGTTGAGAATCAGCCAGTTCCAAAATCGGTCTGAAACCAGTCCAGATTTGATACAAAGGTGTCACCAATCAGTCCAAAGAAGTCCAAAACCACTGTGACATCTTTCCGAAAGCAGTCCTAAGCATCTCTCCACCGGATAAGGGCTTATACCTGTTTGTCATACTGTTCGCTGCCTGACACTTTGGGTGTCATTTAATATTTAGAATGTTTTTGAAGCCCCCCAAGAGCGACACAATCATATCGACGGTGGCGTAAGCCCCACGAAATAATCATTTTATTATTTTCAAATCATTTGCTTCTCTTTTAATTTATCCGGATTCCAATGCTTTTTCAAAAGTGCATTAAATTCTTCTTGTAGTAAGGTAACAGAAGTCCAATTATTTTTTTCGGGTCATTAGATGCCTTGAGGTGTAGGTATTTTGCCAATCCTAAATTTGAGTTTTTTATACAGCATACCGTTAAATTCTAGTACCTTATCATTTTCAATAATTTCGAAACCGATGCTAAGAGCCAAACGCACCATCCTTTCATTACCAGACCATGTTTCACAGTAAATGTATTCCAATTTATGGTTTTCAAATATGTATCCAATCCACAATTGCAATGCTTCCTTGCCTATTCCCTTAGCCCAGAAATCCTCTTCCGGAATGGAAATGCCAACTGCCAGAAAGCCCGGATTTCTTTCAATGTGGTAAGAAGAAACCCAACCAATATGGGTACTGTCCACTTCTATTTCAAAACGCGTTCTTATCTCTTGGGGTCCTTTTGAAAGTTTGTTGGATAGCCGCTGTATAAAGTTCTGAGCATGTTTATCACTCATTTCTTCCCAAGGTGCATCCCATTTGGTCCATTCGAGCCCTTTGGTAAACCATTTTCGATAATCATTCAAGTCAGCATCGGTCAGGTCCCGTAGAGTAACTATCTGTCCTTTTATTTCTTTGACCATATTAAATCTCTCCCATAATAAATTTGTATTCCAGAAACTCTTTCAAAATCATTTCGAAGACCGAGCAATTAGATTTGTGTGTAAATCCTTTTTTACTTAGAGCTTTGTAAGCACAGCCAGCACCATATATGTATCTGTTTTTGCATCTCTGGCATTCATCAATAGATTGTTCGTCGCATGTGCAATATGTTAAGCTGTCTTCCCAGATTTCGTATTCAGGAATATCGGTTAGATATTTTATATCTATTGGGAACCGGCTAAATACTATCTTTTGTTTTCGTTCTTCCTGCATATCCTTACTAACACCCCAACCTGAATGATCTTTGCAACATTCAATAATCTGTTAGTATAGTTTATTGGAACTTTTCTCTTTGCTAAAAGCCCCCAAGGGCGACACGATTATAGCGATGGGGGCGTAAGCCCCTCTTGATAACCATTTTTTATTATTATCAAATCATTTGCTTCTCTTTTAATTTATCCGGATTCCAATGCTTTTTCAAAAGTGCATTAAATTCTTCTTCGGTTGTTGTATTGTGATGATGGTCTTCCTGATGTTCTATGTAATTTTTCACACTTTCTATGTTGGATTTGCTGACAGAAAAGGCAGCATATCCATCTTGCCAATGGAAATCTTGTCTGGCATGTTCTCTGAACCATTTACTGGAATTTGCTTTTAATTTTGTCATAAACTCAACCATACTTATTTCTTTAGGTGCTAAACATAGGATATGGATATGATCTTCTATTCCTCCGATGGCAAGAGGGATACCATTTAAATTTTTAATTATTCCGTTTAAATAGCCATACATTTCATCGGCAAAAGGTTTTTTAAGCCAAGTTTTCCGGTTTTTTGTAGAAAACACAATATGAACTGCTAAATGACAAAAGGATGCAGGCATATTTTCTCCTTGTTTGATATTATTAAGTCATTATCTTATAACAGAGATTTTATGTCAAGAGAAGAAAGTTGCTTAATCATTTTCACAAGAGGGGCTTACGCCACCATCGCTATCATTGTGTCGCCCTTGGGGGCTTTTAGCAAAGGGCAAAGAGCAGAGTGCTTAGAGATTTTTAAATCTATTTTTCGAGGGGCTTACACCACCATAGCTATCATTGTGTCGCCCTTGGGGGCTTTTAGCAAAGGGCAAAGAGCAGAGTGCTTAGAGATTTTTAAATCTATTTTACGAGGGGCTTACGCCACCATCGCTATCATTGTATCGCCCTTAGGGGCTTTTAGCAAAGGGCAAAGAGCAGAGTGCTTAGAGATTTTTAAATCTATTTTACGAGGGGCTTACACCACCATCGCTATCATTGTATCGCCCTTAGGGGCTTTTAGCAAAGGGTAAAGAGCAGAGTGCTTAGAGATTTTTAAATCTATTTTACGAGGAGCTTACGCCACCATCGCTATGATTGTGTCGCCCTTAGGGGCTTTTAGCAAAGGGCAAAGAGCAGAGTGCTTAGAGATTTTTAAATCTATTTTACGAGGGGCTTACGCCACCATCGCTATGATTGTGTCGCCCTTGGGGGTTTTAAAGGTATCAACCTTCTAAACCTTTTTTATAGGAAGCAATATATTAAAGATAGTATCAAATCTCTTTGTTAAGATATTGATACCCAGGAACTTTCGTTAATAAGCCGTCTTCCACCGCTATTTTAACTGAAAGGCAGGGTAACTGTTGTTCCAGAATTTGGGTTTTGGTGATGGTCTTCAGGTTTACCTGTTCGGGATATTTGGCTTGCATTGCCCACAGCATTTTTACAAAAAGGCAATACCAGGAGGGCACCCGCACACTATCATCCCTATCTCTCAAAAGGTTCAGGTAATTTTTAAAATCGCTACGATATGCTTCCGAAGGGTTGATGGCTTTAATTTGTTTGGCAATGGCAGCATATTCCAGGTTTTTTTCCTGGATTGGCATTTGGGGAGCTCGCCGCATTAGAGTTCTTTTCAAGCGGGGATGATAATAATATATCGCACCATCCAGTTTGCCTGAAAATCCCTTTATTCCTTCTTTTACAGTTACTTTCATTATAATCTCCTGATTTTTTAAAGTCATATTATTTCCTTGCCTAAAACTGTCAATCAATTCTTTATCTTACCTTAATCACTCCTTAATTATTAACGCTTGATTAAGGTTTGTTTAAGATGTAATAAACGAGCTTAAGTGAGAGAAAAAATGTCTTTTTCTTGCGGAAGAACGACATCTTGCCGTTCATAAGCAACCTAGCATTTTCGTTACCGAAAAAATATCGGTAACAAAATAAAGTGCAAGAAGTGGTTGACCTGGAGGTCAACATTTCTTCAACCCAGTTATTTTTTAGGGCAGACAAGAAAGAAAGATAGATAAAGGGGAAAAATGGAGCTTACATAATTACTGGGGGCTTACTCCTCCATCGCTATTATTTTGCCCGACACCTAAGTTCCCATCTTCATTGTTACAATTTTCAAAAATCAGTAAACTGTTATTTGTCTCCTAAATTCAAAAGTGCCCTAGAAACGGAATTATAAATTGCACCACTCAAAGTATTAACGAAACTACCTCTTGATGGAAAGATCAGGAGGCACAAATGAAAGGTATGAATATGTCCAACCAAGTTCAGTCACTGTTGCCAACGGCTCTTTTCTGCTACGCTCCAAAGCTCCGTCGGAGAACTTCAACTGAGATAGTGAGTGGTACACTTTAAAGTTCCAAAAGTGGTGCAAATTAAAATTCCGTTGACAACTCCTATTATAACAAGTCATTAATCAACTCAACCAACTTTTCGTAGAAAGGTTTCACAAAGTCAGTTATTGAAAGATTTAATTCTTCTTGATTCTTGATTAAATTTCCGAAATATTTCTTATATAATCTTAAAGCTTGATCATAATCTTGATCATAACCTGCCCTCTGTTTGTATCCTAGTTGATACGAACTATGAGCAAAAAGATTTCGGCATAGACGCAATAATTCAAAGTATTCATAATTTTTCAATGGACATTGATTCCAGTCAGATATGTATGTATCCAAAATGTTCTTTAGTTCAATAAAGAAACTCTGATTAATCCAATGCCCGATATCCTGATACTGTTTATATTTCTCGCCTGTGTCAAACTGATCTAACTCAAAGATTATGTGACAAGTATAGCCATATTCTTGGTATATCGGTGGCGTGGAAACACATAAGCAGTTTCCTAATTTGAAGGATAAAAGGTTAATAATTGACTCTGGGTCGATGTAAGGAGTGAACGATCTTGCTCTCATAAAGGTCTGAAAGTGTTTATCCATTACATCCAGTAACTCTTTCTTATCTTCAGCTGAAAGACGATTTTCTTCATTACTTATGGCCATTACTATTTACCTCCAGATATGTTTTAAATTTTTCTGGTATTTCCCAGTTAGTGTCCTTGTGGGGATTTGGATAATATTCATAATCAGTTGTATAAATTCTATTGTAATCGATTTTGTAGAACAAAATGCCTTCTAGTACTTTCAAATCTTCTATGCGGTCTTGTATATTATTTATGTGCTTTTCTTTATCGGTTATATTGCTGAACTGTTGCTCATACACTGTGTCAGGGTAATAAAGAAGCTTTGCAATTTCACTTGGGGGATATGCTTTTGATCTGTTCTGGTGACTATTTGCCACTGCCACTATAACAGGCATAACATTTGATAACGCACTGTATTTTTTCCCTTTATCAAGTATGCTATTTATTACCCTGTAGGTTTCGTGCCCCACGGTAGTCATGTATGTTAGACCTCCTGACTTAATTTTAAACAAAAGACCACTATCATCAGTTTCATACTTATCTCTTCCATATCCAGAAATCACTTTAGTTACAATTCTATCTGACACTTCCCTACAAAAATCGGTAAATCTATCTTCTTGCTTTGCATGTTCTTTCTTGTTCAATCGTTCTTGATAAGTAGGTATTTTGAACCTAGATGCATTGAAATCAAGATCAGTATCTATGCCATTTCTCTTTAACCCATCCTTTGCAAGATTGTGTATCAAACCAATACAAGTCTCAAAGGCACTTTCTTGATTACTTTTATCTATAGTGACTACTTCAATCACAACCTTCTGGTTTCCATCACTAACAATCCAATCTGGATTTTTTGCTGGTTTTTTTCCCGAATACTTATATTTAGGGGAATACTCAAGCACCAATGAGTTCTTCTTGCAAAACTCATTAAGAGTGTTTCCGATAATAAGTTCATGCAAGAAATGGATGCTATTATTAGAATCTGATAACTTCTTGATTATTTGTTTGAGTTTAGAATTGTCTATTTTTAACATGAACAAAAGGTTGGTGTAGCTATCCTGGAGATCAACATACTTCAAATAGTTTTGGTATTGTTTAAAATCATTGACATCATCATGATGCAAAATTGGGAACACAGAGTTAGTTATTCTTTCAATGTTCTCTATAGTATCTTTGGTAGTCGTTTTCTCTTTTATATGATAGTCTATACCTCGTCTACTACAAAAGGTAACAACTGTTGTTATTGCGTCATCGTAGAAATCTTGAAATCCCATATAGGATGACACTAACTTGTTATAATGCAACCTTCCAAAGATAATCCTATCAGTGAAGGATACCCTATCAAGCAAGACTCGCAGGTCTTGTTGAACTATGTTAGGCGTGGGATAAGGTTCTATACTTACCCATGTTTTACAACCCATGTCGTGCAAGTTCTTCATACTTGCCAATCGCTGGGGATAATCTGCAGAAAATGGTTCATAAAGCTTTCTAAAGCTATCATCTAAAGAAACCAAAGAAATGCCCCACTCATGCTTATTGTCAAACTTGGAAAGCTCAGGTGGAAGAACTCCTTTTGTAAGTGTAGTGCATTTTATGCCATAATAATCCAGCAATCTGATTATCTCTAGGCTCATTTCAGTAACTTCAGGATATCCAACCATAAATGGGTCGGTGGTAAAGCAAAGATGAACGGATTTAATACTTTTCTGCTTCTTGGGAATCTCTTTCTTTAACAGTTCTAAAGAGTTTTCCACCAACTTAGGTTCTAACCATTCATTATAGTCTTTTACTCTACCAAATCTGCGAGCCATCATAAATGCATAGCATGGATAAGTGCAACCATGAGAACAACCCAACACATGGTTAATTGTGTAGTCGCCGTATTCTACACCAGTTTTATACAATAAAGTTTTACGTAGTAGTTTATTCATCATTGTCCTTATTGTAGCCAGAATTTGACAAGAGGGTCTCTCTTTGTGTAATCATAACCAATATAGTTTGATCTTGTTTTCGATGTGAGAAACTCCCTTTTTAGGAATGGTTTTTTTTTCCAAACCTCATTGAAGTGACGAGGAAGAAATCCTTGCCTGATCACGACATCGTAGAGTTCAATATTATCAATCATCTTGTTTGGTTTTGCTGAAATGTGCTCCTTAATTGAATTAGATAGTTTATCTAGGCTCGCTAGTCGCCATTCTTCCGCTATACTTGGAATTACTTCTCCAGTGAAATTTCGGCACATCTGCGATCCGTCAATGGGATCAATTGCCCATTTCGTTTCATTGAACTTCTCCAAACCATATACATTGGAAGAGACAAAGAATATGGCATACTTATTACTATTTTGCTGGTTATTTAAAATAAAGGAACCTGAGTAGAAACCTGCTAGAGAGAATCTTTTAGTTATTAGATCAACGATTTTCAATAAATCTTTAGGTCTTCCTGTTATTGACATGAAAGTCTTCCACTTATAAAGTGTTGGATTACTTTTTGGACTATCGATAAATCTATAGATAAAGCTTACAGGCAGGAAAAGCATGATTTCTGTGTTGGGGTTTTGCTTAAGATCAAGAAGAGTTTTAGGTGGAGTGTCCTTATATCCGTAAGGATCAATAAAGAAAAGCACCTTTGAGTTTTTCTCATGATCATGACGTGAAATGATGTTACCCACTTCATCCTTGAACCCTTTACACTGAACAGAAACTTCAATGTTTGCAGGTATTGCTATCGAAGCCAACCTAAACTTTAATTCTTCACAGAAGGCTTTGTTTTTATCGCTAAGATGTACTATAATTCTTTTTGATTTCGTATAAATACATGCTGACGATATTGCTTGTTTAACACTAATCAGAGCACTGCCAACTTGCCCTCCATCGGTTTCACCTTTACCACAAAATAGGTCATATATATGGATTGTGTTAATGTAATCGGCATTAAGCAATATCCTCAGATATTTCTGGAGGTATTCATTGTAGAGCTTGAGTTTCACTTCTGTATGCATTGAGAAAGAGTCAAAGAAACTATCGCTATTCATCGATTATGACCTTTTCCCAGCGTTAGTAGGTTCTGCATTTTATTACCCCCTCTCTCTTAAACATTAAAGCTCTCGATTAGACTGATCTCATCTTCAGTGAGGCAGTACAAATCATAAACCAACCTGTCGATCTTATGTTCCATTTCGGAAGTGTTGGAGTTTGGGTTTTCTGATTTTCTCATCATAATCTCATCAACAAGGTTGATAAACTCATTCTGGTCATCTGTGGAAATTCGCTTAATCGGAATGGCTGATAAGGGCGTTTTATACAATTCAAGAGTGTTTCCTTTTCTTTTCCCTCTATGATAAAGCCATACGTAGTAGAGCTTGCTATTCAATAGGGCTAATATATACTTCAAAGATAGCGTTGTATCTTTTTTTTTTATTATGTAGCAGTCAGCACTGCAAAACCAGTCAGTCTCATTATACGTGAAAGTATTCTGACAAGTTCTGTATGGAACCACAATTTTTGAAGAAGTAAATATTGTCTCATCGCGACTTCTGTGAAGTGATGTCCAATGATATTTCTCTCCATATCTGACTAACCTCTCTTCAAGAATTGGTTGAAATTCTTGCAAATGTTTTAACACATTCGGGAATCTTTCTTCATCCAACTTGCCTTTATAGTATAGTAGAAGCTTATCTGAAATACTCTTTGACCAGTATCTACTAATATCAGAGTTTTTAAAGAACGGCTTTAAGAGTTCCTTTTCGTTATCATTGAAGGTTCCAATCTTCCAAAGATCTCGCTCTTTTAGCAGGTCTAAAACGAATATACCATCACCTTGATGTAAATTCTTAAACTTAAGTAAATCTTTAGCTGAAACAAAGTCACATCCACTAACCACCCCCTGATTTATGTGGCATACATCCCCAAGTCTTTCATTGTTTCTAATGCGATCAAGAATGTTTTCAATAGATATCCCCGTTTCTTGTGCTGAAGTAAGCCTGATATAACAGTTGCTTGTATCAAATAGAGATACAAAAGGGACTGAATAGTACTGTGTCATAAAGTCCTTTCCCAACATAATGCTTTCAAGAATATCATTCGTTGCAATCCCTGTTCTTGTTGTAATTGATGTATTGGCACAATCTGAATCAGAATTATTTCTCTGACATATAGTGATCATATTATGTTGCCCCAGGGCCGACTGGAAAATCTTAAGTTCATTAAAGTTGATGAGTTGCAATAAGGTAGAACGATTCTTCAAGTCTCGTCTTAACTTGAGAGCTCCATCGGCTGTGATAAAGTAATTAGTCGTTATAAATGCTACTACTCCATTAGGATGAGTGATATTTAAAGCCAGATGCATGAAGAAGTAAAACAGATCCATTTTACCCAAGTAGAACTCTTTCAGTGATCCTTGCCTAACGGCACGGAATACTTCCTTATGTTCTCTTTCTCCCAGGTAGGGGGGATTTGTAATAACGATGTCAAATTTATCAAAACCGAACATCCATTTGGGTTCAAACCAATCACATTTATCATTCGAAAAGGGATCCCAAGCAACTAGTTTTAGCAAGTTTTTGTTTTTATCTTGCCAAATACCAGCTTGCTTCGCTAGTTCATTTCTAACTGAAATGTATTTGTGGGCTATTTCCGCTTTTCGTGTACTATTAGCTGAGAAGTACTCGTTTCTCAACTCAGCCAGTTGATCAATGTAAGATACCAAGATAGTGTCTACATCTAAAGGAAGATCGATAAGAGAGTTTGCTGCAACAATTTTGAAATCCAGGTTGGGCAGTGAAAGTATGCCTCGATTATCTGCTTTATCGTCTATTGACTCGTCAACGATGAGCGACAAGAATAACCTGAGCCTGGAAATCTCAACTGCAATTGGTTGAATATCTATGCCAAAAATGCTGTTCCGTATCAGTCCGAGTTTGATGATGTACTCGAAATTCTGATATTTCAGTTGTTTATTTACATGCTCTTTGAAAATGTTGTCCTGGATGCTGTCCAACAACTTCTGTTTCCAATGCATGAGGTTAGGATCAATTCGATTAATAATAAACAGCATTCTATGCAGTAATCCCATTAGAAACGCACCACTTCCACAAGCAGGATCAAGTATTCGGATAGTATCCAGGGATTCAATTATCTTTCCTATTTGTGGTTCGCTTATCACAGCGGAAAAGTCATGGCTAGAAACTAAGTCTTCTATTAGTTCTTGCGTTAAATCAGTGTTAGCGATAAGATAGTGTATCAAACTCTGATCTACCATATAACTAACTATAGCTCTAGGGGTATAATAGCTGCCTGTTGCTTTCCTCGCAGATTCGCCGGTTTCTGGATTAATCTCGGCTAAGAGGTTCTCAAACACACGACCGAGCATTTCGGGGTCAATAGATATCTCAATATCTATGCTAGATGATTCATCAATAGTAAAGTTATACCTATCAAATCCTTCATATAATTCAATGAACCACTGATCGGGTATTTTCAGAGTATTTAAGAAGAATGAGTTACCTAAATCATCAAGTTTGTAAAAGTCTTTATCGTCACTTTCAAACAGTCCTCCATTGAGGAATGGAATTTGATCCCAAGGAGTCTGTTGATACTGTTGTATTCTTTCAGCAAGGGGTTTGTTAAGAACCTCGAAAAACAGAGGCTCTAAGATTGAATGATAGTATGAGAATTGATGTTTTGATCTAACTCCATCTACAGATAGAACTTTTTCTGGAATCAAAGGTACTCCATTGGAAGATATCTTATTCTTTAAAAACCAACAGAATATGAGCCTGCCAATCAATCTTACCGAAAACTCTTTTGACTTTACTATATCATTACCCGGATAGGTGATAAGTCTCTCGAATTTGACATTTCTACTACCTATAACTCTGTCACCTCCTACTAACTCACTAAACTTCTGAGCTATGAAGGTGTAGAATTCCTTAGTTACAGGTTCAAGAGCAAAGGCTTCTTTAACACTATCGAGTGAATCAAACTTGGCAAACACTAACTGCTGTTGATAAGTATGATATGGTTTCCCTTGCTGAATATAGAAAGAATATCTGCGATAATTGCTATAAGTTCTTTTTGTTCCATAATAAACGGGATAGACTAAACTGAATCTGAATGAGAAGGATTTATCATAGAAAACAAACAAACCAGCTTGTGTGTTATTTTCCTTTAGGATTTCTACAGACTTGTCGTACTGCTTCTTTCTATAAGACCTTTCATTAAGCGGTTTGTCTGTTCTGGCTATATACACAGAAATCTTGTTACCATCTGGGAATTCCAGCAATCCAAGGTCTACTATATCTACAAACATATCATCCTGATAACGCCTAATTCTTTTTGTGTTAGCCGTAAAATAACTCGAGTGCGTATCGAAATAGTCTATCCAGTTATCGATTGAAAAGTTATGAGATAAAACAACTCTGCTCATGCTACATATCCTTTGCTTGATTCTCTATTGCCACAATCACCTTTTGTTCATAGGCTTTTAGGCTATCTTTAACCTTGTTAAGGTAGTTCTTGCCCAGGATTTTGCTCAGTTTTCCCAATTCTTTAGAGATGTCCTGATAATCAGGCTTACCGCCGTTTTCCCAATCACAGATGCTTTTAAGCGTGTACTCCGGCAAGGTACCATAATTTTCTATATCATCACGGAGCATGATCAGGAATGATCGCCAAGGGACAAGTTCCCTTATATCCTGCTCCAGCAGGTAAGACAGGAAGTTGAATGCCTTCACTGAGTTGCTCTGTTGGGATTGTTTGAAACTGAATTTCTCCGCTTCTTCTTTCAGCATTTTATAAGTCTCCCAAAAACTATTGCTAAGGGGTAATTGGTCCGTCTCCGAAGTGCAATGTATCCTATGCAGGGCATCTTCAATGGGCAAGGGGATGAGTTGCTTGTTTTCATCCATGAAGTCCTGGCTAACGCTGAAGAGCTTGCCCTTGCGGATGAACAAGACCAGAGAATCTGCGGTGTAAGCTTTGGCAGTTTTGATGCGGATGGGCATCTCATCCAGTGCTTTCACCCTTTCGGGATAGTCTTCTTCCCATTGCCGCATCAATTTCTTCAGCCGCGTGTAAAGGCTTTCCTGTTCAAGATCGTAGGGATTGGTCTGTACCTTGGCAAAGAGTTTGGCAGGGCTGGGTTCTTCTTCAGCATCAAAGATTCGGGCATCTTCTCCCAAGGTTTGGTGGATCATAAACATTTTGTGCGAGGCAATTTCCCTGCTTTTTACAATGTCCGCACCCTGCTCAGAAGGGAAGAAATTGGTGATGTGGAGGGTATCAAACACCTTTTTGCTAATCCTGTTGATACGCCCAACCCGCTGGATTACCCGCACAGGGTTCCAAGGGATGTCATAATTGATTACCATCACTGCCCGGTTCAGATTGAAGCCTTCGGAGAGCTTATCGGTAGCCAGAAGCACATCGTAGTTATCCCTCTGCTTAGCTTTTGGATAGGCAGCGTCAAAATTGGTGTTGATCTCTTCAAGATGCTGTTTACCGATGCTTCCGGTGATAACCAGTACTCTATCTGGGAAATGCTTTTTTAAAGCAGGCTCCAGGTATTTGACCGTATCGGCATACTCAGAGAAAATCACGAGTTTGGGAGCGGGTTCACCCTTATTAGGTTTGGTATGCAGTGAAGTTTCTACATTCTGCAGCAAGGCGAAAAGCTTGGGATCGTTCTCCACAAGAGCCAGGTTATCAATCTCAGCAATCATCTTATTAAACAAACAAATATCGGATTCAATATCGGCATAGAATTGCTCTTTGAAGGCAAACTTGTTTACCTCGTAAATCCGGTTTTTCTTACTATCCTTGTCTGTGTTTTCTTCTGCAAACTGGCGTAACAATTCATCTATTAAATCTGGATCGTCACTATCTACTTTGTTTATCAGTTTGCGATTAAGCACATATCTGCCATTTGCATTTTTTATGAATTCCTTTATTTTTTCGTAAGAATCTCGGATGTTGATAATGCTCTGACGGAATGCCCCAAAAGAGCTCTCAAAGCGCTTAACCATCTGCCGGCGTAGAATATCATATAGGTTATCCTGGCTCAAGCGGTCTATCTGCTCTTGCCGACTTAGTTTTTCTTCGCTATTTTCATCGCCTTCATAGCGGTAGGGCTTGTAAATAGGACCCTTAAACCTCTCAGTGCTTTCGGGATTATCAGTAAAATAACGCTCAATTACATAATCATAAAAGGTAGATTGTTCAGGAGTGAGCCGATAATACCACTCCTGAGGATTATCTATCTGGGAGAGTTTATTAACCTCATCCCGGTAGTCAGGATCATTTATTAGGTCAAGCCGGTTTCTTCTTATCGTGACAGGTTCTATCACTTCTCTGATCTGTTTGGAGAGCAGGGCAGCCCTGGCAATTACTTTGCTTATCTTGATGTCTTTTTCACCAAACAGTGCCTGGTATTTCTTTCTGGCTTCCTCTTTTTTAACAGTGTCTTTTGACTGCCAGTTCTTGCGGATATAGGCAAGGTCTTTAGACAAGGCGTTATAGGAACGGAAAAGATCGACCAGGTTGTTGCTAAGCGTGATATTTGATTTTTTGGGGACAATAAACAGGCTCAGCAATGAGAGAATATCTGCGGGAGAGTTATTAAACGGGGTAGCAGTTAGCAAAATCACAATCCTTCCGCGACAGATGGTCTTTAGCTTTTCGTAAGTTTCCGTAGAGCTATTGCGATAACGGTGTGCTTCATCAACTATGATCACTTCTATGTTATCGGTATTACCGATAAACTCTATTATACCATCCAGATCGCCTCCGGAGCGGACTTCCCAATCATACAATTCAAAGTCCTCTTTATATTTCTTCCAGCCGGAATTAGCACTATCGTCTCCAATCAATCCAGGAGGACAGATGATGATACCCCTTTTTTCTAATTTACGGGCTATCAGGGAGGCGATAATTGACTTACCTAAACCAACCACATCAGCCAAGATTACTCCACCATTCTCTTCTATGATAGACAGTGCCTGGGTTACTGCATCTACTTGATATTTATAGGGCGTGTATCCCTTTTTCTTCAGGAGTAGCGAGATGTAACGGTCTGATTCGTATTTGTAGAAACTATCTAGCCAGGTTTTAACTACAAACATATAAGCATCGAAGGGATGAATGGATTTCAGTAGCGTTCTCTCTCGGATGTTGTAGATAAGCCTGTTTTTCTCGTCTTCATTGTCCGTAATCGGTATAGCTGAGTTCCAAAGCTCATCAAAGTATTTCTCTGCTTCTTCAAAGCCATAATCCGATATTTCTACATTAAACTCTTCCCGGTCATTTAATCCTGCCTTACTGAGATTGCTACTTCCTGTGATGAATAGGTTAGAACGAATTACTTGATATTCTTTAAGTTTGAAAAGATAGAGCTTGGCATGGTTAGGTTTGGATGTTTTGCGGATAATTATCCTATTACTGATGATTTGATCCAGTATATAGACAGCTTGCTCATAGAATATCTCGTTGTCAAAGATGTCGTTATTAAGGGCTTTCAGAACTGAGGTATGGTAGTCCTCTATGCGCTCAACTCTTTTCTTGCCTGCTTTTTCAGCATATTCAACCAAGCCGTAGTTTTGCGCATCCACATTTAGCCCTACCAGAATTTTTAAAGATAGATCTGAGTTTGCTTTCAAACTCTCTATCAACTCACTGATTCCGGAGAAATAAAAGAAACCTACCAAAAACTTCAGTTCCTTACTTTCCTTAATCAGAACTGAAAGCCTGGTTCTGAGAGAGGCATTGCCAGTATTGGTGATGAAATTGCTCATTAGCTACTTATCCTTTTTTTGAATGCTACTATCATCTTTTATTAGTATTTGCTTGATTCTTAACTCACACATCAACATCCTCTTTCTTGAAATTCCATAGCCAAACCACTTTATAAGCAGAGAGATTTTTCTCGCTAAGCAAGTTATAGACCGTATCTTTGGTAATACCAAGATAGACACTATTCGCCTGGACTGCTATCCACCGATCTTCCATAACAAGCTCCTATCCAGATGCAAACACATCTGAAGACCCCATCAGAAACAGTATAAAAAGGAATCATATTGGGATAAGACCAATATAAAGAGCATAATTATTATGTCAATGCTAAAATCCTAAGACAATGCTACCTGTAACTTTGTAAAAAACTGGCAACGATCTTGCTATTATGTGTAGTAGTTAAGACGATTCTGACTGTTGTGTTCTCGGTGGCTAAAATTTCTTCTAAAATCCCCTAAATACCCAAAATCCTGTTCATTCCATACCTATGAAATCTATGAAATCTAGGCAATCTGTAAGCGGTATTTTTACATTGCCGAAAGCAAAATAAAAAATTTATATTTTGGTTTCCCCCTACAAAACAACATATAAAAAATCATATTTTGGTTTACCCTTTAAAAACATCAATATATTTTTTAAACATAAAAAACCTATTTCTGGTAAAACCAGTAGTTTCTTGTAAAATATTCAGATCCACAAGTGCCTTGATCAATTCATTGGCAGAATAGTATTTAATGCCTAAAATTGATTCTACTTGCCTAACATTAACAACAGGTGATTGATATAAATGCATCAACAATTTTCTTGCATTATCGGTTCTTTTACCCAGTTTAGTCAGTTCATTATCAATATTGATATGCAATTTAAGGATATTATGGAAAGTCGTTTTTCCTTTTTCTGCGGTTTCAATAACTGCCTCCAAAAAAAAACGCACCCACCCACCTAGATCATTTGATTCTCTTACTCTAGATAAAGCGTCATAATAAGCACCTCGATGTCTTTCAAAAAAATCAGAAAGATAAAGGGTAGGTTTAATAAGCAGATGATTGCTAATCAGATATAAAGTTATCAGTAAGCGTCCAATGCGTCCATTCCCATCTTGAAAGGGATGTATTGTTTCAAACTGATAATGGGCAATTGCACACCTAACCAAATGGGGTATAACAATGTTTTCATTATGCAAAAAATGTTCAAAATCATCAAGTAAATCGTTTAGATCATCTCTATGCGGAGGTATAAAAGCTGCATCAGCTAAAGATGAACCACCAATCCAATTCTGACTGGAACGAAATTCTCCCGGGGTTTTATATTTTCCTCTGACATTAGTCATCAATATTTTATGTGTATTTCTGATTAACCGTAAAGAAAGAGGCAAGTTTTCTAGCGGGTACTATTTAATTATTAGCTTCCCTTGAACATTGCCGCTTTTGTAAAAATAAATTCCGCTATGCAAGCCCTTCCCTTTAAGATCTATGCTTGTTTCCCCTTTGATAACATTGGTTTGCAAAACTTTTTGCCCCCGTAAATTATAAACCTCCAGTTCTTTGTAAAAAGCATTATCTATTTTGAAATTGAGAATACCATCCTTATTAACCGGATTAGGATATAATGATATTTTGGGCAAAGGCAATTCCTCATCGGAAACGGGAGTTTCATTGCTATAATAACAAATATCGGTTGGAATTAAAGCAACCGTCCATTGGGATATAGGTTGCCAGTTATGATTCCTTAAATATACAGTTCCATTTTGACTCCAGGGAGCATAAAGAACAGCAATACAGTCATTTGAACCGCTTATCATTATCCCGCCAGGAGTTAAAGGATTACTGCTGTTATGCAAAATTTCCAGAGTTGATGCATTATAAGAATATACCCCGCTGTTATACCCCTCTCCCAAATAGGCAATTCCTTGTGGACTAATCCATACACTCCAGGGATTGCCTCCCATTAAAAGACGGTCTATGCGTTCATCTGTTATAGAATCAATAATATCCACAGCTCCGGAAATAGAACTCCAATTACCGGTGCAAACAATATGCAGTTGAGAGTTAAAAACATATAAATCCTGAGGGTTCGTCCACACAGGAATGGATTTTATTACACTGAAAGAATTCAGGTCAATTACAGAGACGCTGCTATTGGCATAACCACTGGCATAGCCACCTGTATTACATACATATAATTTTCCATTACAGACCTCTAAACCTTCCGGGGCTGTGCCAACTGTAATTTGATCTACAACTGTCCAGCTTTCCTGACTGATTTTATAGACCTTATTGGTAAACATTCCGCTCACATACAGATAACCATTATTCTCTACTACATCCCAGGGATTGGAACTGGAGGCAATAAAAATATTCCGGATAGTTGTTCCACTATTTCTATCTATCATCTGAATGCTGTTAGCTCCGGAAAGAACCACATAAATATAATCATTATTCACTTTCAGCATATTCGGGGTTAAACCTAATTGCGTAAAAGTGTTAATCACAGTTCCTGTTTCAGTATCAATTCTGCTTAGGGTGCGGGATTCGGAATTTACTACATAAATATAATCCGCCTGCAGAAACGCAACAAAGATTACAGGGAGCAGAATAAGTAAAAAGAACTTTTTCATCATCTCCTCATATAGTTAAAATAAAAGGTCTTCTAAAAAAAATACAGCAACCCGTGAACCACTATAAAAAAACCTGCTTTTGTGTCAAATCCCAATCTATATTTTACCCATTTTTTACTTGACAGCGTCCCTTATAATTTAATATCGTTATAATATGCGAATTAGTTAAAAAGTAATTACTTGCAGTTTATGGCAAGGGATAATTCATTATAAATTAGAGGAAAAGAATGGATACAGACAAAGAAATAATTCCCGAAGAAGAGCTAAAAGCCCTTATAGAAGAAGTGGCAATTGGGTTTTATGAGATACTAATTGACTATATAAAAAAAGAATATGATGCCTGTATCTTTGAAGTGGATGATGCCATTGATTACAGAGATGAAGTGATTCAGCAGGCATACGAAAGAGGGTTTTTAAGTGAAGAACAGATAAGGGAAGTGAAGGAGATAGATGACTATATTTTGCAACATAAAGTGCCTGAGGATGTGCGGGAATTTAAAGAATGGCTGAAGACACATACCTTTGAAACCCATAAGTAAAAAAACCAAATAAATAGTCCCTCAGTAACATAAGGTATAAACGACAGGGTTTGAACACGGCTAAAAGTAAAATATAAACCCAAATAATGCAATTGAAAGAAAATGTTGTGGTAAATTCCAATTTGCCCAAAAAAAACAAAAATTTCTAAAGGAATTTATACCTTCGGCATTTGCCGAATTGGAATTTGGCAACCCAATTGATTATTATGTTTATACTTATTTATGCTGCATTATTTAGGATAAAGGACTGCATCCTTTGTGGCAAAACGAAATTTGCCATCTCATTATTCTTTTCCTTGACTGCATAGACCCCATCCAAATTTTTGAGCTCAATAAAAAAGCGGGCATAGCTCAGGTGGTAGAGCATTAGCTTCCCAAGCTGAGGGTCGCGGGTTCAAGTCCCGTTGCCCGCTCCATTTTATGCAGCCGGAGCACGCTGAAGCTCCGCATCTTTTTTTTACAATGTCCATTCCCTGTTTCACCTTTTCACTTTTCCACCTTTTCACCTTCTTGTAGAGGAACAACGTCATCCGGCTACACAACATTAAGGATGCTGAGTACTTGCCTTAATGTAATAAAATCCCTGGTTACCTGAAGAATCAGTGAATTGAAGGTAGGAAGTAGTTCCAATTAAGGCAAAATTGCTATAAGGATTATCACTGCGATAAATTTGATAGCTAAGAGCATTCGGAA
>ERZ1026792.1021-NODE-1021-length-19382-cov-2.831888_pt1 | contig 19382 bp, 13 predicted proteins | sample MGYA00520884_ERZ1026792 | MGnify/ENA primary metagenome ERZ1026792 (study PRJEB33270, sample SAMEA104284473) | anaerobic digester metagenome | biome: Anaerobic digester microbiome; feature: mesophilic sludge digester; material: Anaerobic digester biomass... | reverse complement strand
GTCTGGCTATACGACAATACAATGCTCACAAGCGGTCGATTTTACCCAATGGAACGCGACGATGCCACAGGCGTGTTTAGTATTACCGGTGAACCAACCTGGAAAAACAAATTTTATCTCTACGAAGTCAAAGTTTTTGTGCCCAAAACCGGCAAAATCGAAACAAATATGGTAACTGACCCGTATTCGTTCAGCTTATCAATGAACAGCACTCGGAGCCAGATTGTGGACCTTGCGGACCCAATGTTAAAACCCGCCGGCTGGGATACGTTAGAAAAACCTGAACTGGTAAACCCTGAAGATAGCGTGATTTACGAACTGCATGTGCGCGATTTCAGCATTTCCGATGAAAGCGTGCCAGAAAAATACCGCGGTAAGTTTATGGCTTTCACTGTAGATGATTCCAACGGCATGCACCATCTGAAAGCGTTAGCTGAGGCAGGCTTGACTCATATTCACTTGCTGCCGGCGTTTGATATTGCCAGCGTGAACGAAAACTACTCTACCTGGAAAAGTGTGGATGAAGACTTGCTCAAAACCTACGGTCCAGCCTCTGAGCTTCAAGCCCAAGCGGTGGCGCAAATCAAGGCGCAGGATGGCTTCAACTGGGGCTACGATCCGTATCACTACACCACCCCGGAAGGCAGTTACGCCACCAATCCCTTTGGTTACGTCCGCATTAGAGAATTCAGGGAAATGGTGCAGTCATTAAATCAAAGCGGGCTAAGGGTGGTGATGGACGTCGTTTACAATCACACCTCCCAAAGCGGGCAGAATGAAAAGTCGGTGCTCGATAAAATCGTTCCAGGCTATTACTACCGCCTGGATTTGGAAGGAAATGTGGAAACCAGCACCTGCTGCCAAAACACGGCTACCGAGCATCGCATGATGGAAAAGCTGATGGTCGATTCAGTCGTCACCTGGGCAACCCAATACAAAGTGGATGGGTTCCGCTTCGACCTGATGGGGCATCACATGCTCAGCAACATGCAGGCGGTACGCGATGCATTAGATGCATTGACACTGGAAAAAGACGGCGTGGATGGAAAGTCTATCTACGTATACGGCGAGGGTTGGGATTTTGGCGAGGTCGCTAAGAATGCGCGTGGTATCAATGCCACCCAGCTAAATATTGGTGGTACGGGCATTGGCGTGTTCAATGACCGGCTGAGAGATGGCGTCCGCGGCGGCAACCCGTTTGATGACCCACGCTTACAAGGCTTTAGCACTGGCTTGTACCTCTTCCCTAATGCCGTCGAATCCCGAACACCAGAAGACCAGTTGGCAAAATTGCTGGATTACGCCGATTGGATTAGGATTGGCTTAGCGGGAAACCTGAAGAACTATACGCTCACCCAAAAGGACGGGAAGACGGTGGATGGCGCACATATCACCTACAACAATACCCCAGCCGGCTATACACTCGACCCGCAGGAAAATATCATCTATGTCTCCGCCCATGATAATGAGACCATCTTCGATGCCGTCCAACTCAAGGCACCGGCAGAAGCAACCCTTGCGGACCGCATCCGCATGAACAACTTAGCACTCAGTGTCCCGATGTTCAGCCAGGGTGTGCCCTTCTTCCATGCCGGAGATGATATTTTGCGTTCCAAATCGTTAGACCGAAACTCTTACGACTCGGGAGACTGGTTCAACCGCCTAGATTGGACTTACCAGACGAATAATTGGGGCGTGGGGCTGCCCATTGAAGGCACAGATCGGTGGGATATCTATGCCCCCTTGTTAGAAAACCCTGCCCTCAAACCATCTCCGCAGCAAATTACCAATGCCGCCAGTGTTTTCAGGGAATTCCTGCAAATTCGCAAGAGCTCTCCACTTTTTCGGCTGACCACAGAACAGCAGGTCATGGATACCGTCTCATTTCTCAACACTGGTCCCGAACAAATCCCTGGTTTGATCGTCATGCGGCTGGTAGATGTAGAGGAGACCGACCCGAATTACAGTGAAATCCTGGTGTTCTTCAATGCCAGCCCGGATACCGTTTCCTTCAGTGACAGTACTTGGATCAGCGCCGGTTTTACCTTGCACCCAGTGCTGGTCAACTCCGCCGACCCGATTGCAAGCAGAGCTGCCTTTAACCAATCAGCGGGTACATTTTCGATCCCCCCGCTGACGACCAGTGTGTTTGTCTGGGAGGATTAGAGCAATACTACCTTACGAGGCGGATTAGTTTCATGCTAATGAGGTGGTATCTCCCCTTCGTTCTTCATTCCTGGAACGCTTTTTGTGGACCAAGGCTCAACTACGTGTTGGTGGGCAAGCAAAGTGGTTTAATTTAAACAACAATACGTTGTATATGGAAGTAACCTAATGGAAGAAATCGTCGTCGCCATGCACATGCACACCGTTTACTCGGATGGAAACGGTACGCATGCTCAATTAGCCGAAGCTGCGCTCAAAGCCGGCTTGGATGCTATCCTGGTCACCGATCACAACATTTGGGTTCAAGATGTAGAGGGGTATGTTCAGAAGGGCAAACACCGGGTGCTCGTCCTCTCAGGCGAAGAAGTGCACGACCAAACCTTAGAAGTTGGGAAAAATCACCTGCTTATCCTGGGCAATAACCGCGAGCTGGCGCGTTATGCTGCTGACCCCCAAAAGCTAATTGACCAAGCCACAGCAGCTGAGGCTCTCACATTCATCGCCCACCCGATTGAAGACGCTCTGCCGGCTTTTGGAGAAGCTGCCTATGACTGGGAGGATTGGCAGGTTTCGGGTTATACCGGCATCGAACTTTGGAACCACCTGAGTGAGTTTAAAACCCGCTCGCAATCCCTGCCCAAAGCAGCCTTGCATGCGCTCTTTCCTGCCTTTATGCCCATAGGACCTCTGCCACAAACGCTAAGCCTATGGGACGAGCTGCTGCAGAAGAGCAAGCAGCCGGTCGTAGCCATCGGCGGTGTGGATGCCCACGAGCTTCGAATTAAACAAGGCCCGATTCGATTGGTGCTTTACCCTTACGAGCAGCATTTCCGCGCAGTCACCAACCACCTTTTCATCCCGAAGGCGCTCACTGGCGACTGGATGGAGGACAAGCGCATGATCTACGCCGCTTTGCGCCAAGGACATTCCTTCGTTGCTTATGACCTGCCGCATTCCACGCGCGGGTTCCGCTTTAGCGTCAACTGTAACGAAGGTACCTTCCTTATGGGCGATCGTGTGGCAGCAGATTCCGGGCTAACTTTTCAGGTGCGCCTGCCTATGCGCACGCACGTCCGGTTAATTAAAGATGGCAAAGTCATCAAGGAACATTGGGATCGCGAAGTGCTCACCCACATCACCAAAGAGCCTGGTATTTATCGCGCAGAAGTGTATATAGATTATCTGGGCAGGCATCGCGGCTGGATCTTCAGTAATCCGATTTACGCGCTCTAAACAGTTTTATGCCATTGCTGCTTGGTAAATCCTGTGAGGGAATCGCAACCAAAGCCCGCCAAACAGTTACTTGGTATAATCCTTGAAAGGAGCTATCCGCTTATGTTGTTGGAAACTATCGAGAACAAACTCCGCTCCATCTTTGAAGATACCTTAGATCGGTTGCTTTATCCTGGGGTTTCGCGCACTCTCAGCAGCCAACTTGTGGCACTCATCATGGAACAGATTGAAGCCCAGCCAGAAGGCAAAAAGAAAGCCCCAGACCAAATTCAAATTTTCGTCTCCCCAGAAAAATGGGATGCCTGGCAATCAGCACAGGGTACGCTCACCAAAGCTGCTCTGGAGTTGGAAAATAGCCTTTCTGCGGAAGGTTTCCACTTCAAGCATCAACCGCAATTTAACATATTAATGAACCCAAGGCTTGACGTCGACGCGATAGAAGTAAAAATCGGCTACACCCAAGACGCTTCTCCACTCGAAAAGACTGCCCTTCAACCGGTGCCATGGCAGCCCTCGGAGGAGTTTATTCCCATAAACGCCTACCTGATTATCAACGGCAAGGAGCAAGTTCCCTTGCAAAAAGCAGTTATCAATATTGGCAGGCGCTCTACAAGCGATATTATCCTCCAAGACCCAATGGTCTCGCGAGATCATGCCCAGCTCCGCGCACAACAAGGGCGCTACCTCCTTTTTGACCTTAGTTCGACTGGCGGTACCACAATTAATAATCATCGCATCCATACCGCCACCCTCAAGCCAGGTGATGTGATCCGCATGGGCAAAACCATTCTGGTCTATAATCAGGAGATTAGCGGCATATCGGACGCAACTAAAGCCGCTGTGATCCCGTCGGAGCCCAAAGAATGAACGCTGTTATCCTGCTTGCCCTAAGAATCTTGATCGTGGTGGTTCTTTATGTCTTCTTGGGCAGGGCTATATGGCTCCTTTGGAAAAGCATCGGCAGGGAGCAGGAAGCAAGAAGCAGCGAGGTCGTTCCCCCGCTCCGGCTTTCTTCCACGCTTTTAGGGGATCAGGGCGCAAAAACCTTTATCCTGCCTGAAGTTATTATTGGGCGCGACCTGAGCTGTGATTTTATCTTGCCGCACGAGTTGGTTTCCGCCCGCCACGGTCGCTTTAGCTTTCATCAGAATCAGTGGTGGTATGAGGACCTCAAATCGACCAATGGCTCTTACTTAGAGGATCTACGCATTGAAGAACCTATTGTTGTCAAAGATGGTGATGTCCTTTTTTGCAGTGAGGTGGATGTCAGCATCAATATTCAAGGAAAGTCTTAACTTAAATTTAGAGTGAGGTGGCTATGTCTGAAAATCAAGTTGCATTGGGGATTATTGGCGGCTCTGGGTTGTACTCCTTTGAAGGCTTGGAAAATCGCCGCACGGTTATCGTGGATACACCCTTTGGTTTGCCTTCTTCCCCAGTGATCCTCGGCGAGGTGCATGGCAAACAGTTAGCTTTTTTAGCGCGTCATGGGATTGGGCATACAATCTCCCCTTCGGAAGTCAATTACCGCGCCAATATCTACGCCATGAAACAATTGGGCGTCCAAAAGTTGATTAGCGTCAGCGCCTGCGGTTCCTTACGTGAGGATTATGCCCCTGGGCATGTGGTCGTACCTGACCAAGTTTTCGACTTTACCCATAAGCGCGAACGCAGCTTTTTTGGGGAAGGTTTGGTCGTCCACATCAGCTCAGCGGATCCTTTCTGCCCGGTGCTCAGCGCAGCCCTGACCAAAGCTCTCCAAGAGGAAAATGCCACAGTCCACACAGGCGGCACATACATCACCATCGAGGGTCCGCGCTTTTCCACAAAAGCCGAATCCAATATCTACCGCAGTTTGGGTATGTCCATCGTGGGCATGACCGCCTCCCCAGAAGTCTTCTTAGCGCGGGAAGCTGAAATTTGCTATGCTACCATGGCGCATGTCACCGATTATGATGTTTGGCATGTAACTGAAGCACCTGTCAGCGTGGAAATGGTGGTGCGCACCCTGAGCCAAAACACCGCTCTGGCACAGAGAGCATTGATTCGCTTGGTAGATATCTTGGATGAGCCTGAGTTCCAGGCGATGGAATGCGAATGCCATGAAGCCCTCAAAGATGCATTCATAACCGATATGGCAAAGGTAAAACCGGAAACGCGGGAAAAGCTTGATCTCCTCATCGGAAAATATACGAAGTCCTCTTGAACGATACTATCTCGCCCGCCAAACCCGCACCACGTTTTGATGCGCTAATCCTCACTGGCATTTTCGTTTTCCTTTATGCCTTTGCCTTAGCGTTAGCACCAGCCGTGCGCATACATACAGATGCCTTCAGCCTGGAGCTAAGCTATCTGCTGCCCTTCGCCGGCTGGCTGGCAGGTATGCTTCTGCTCAGGCTGGTTCTCAAAAAGCGTCTGCCAGGAGCAGACCCTTGGCTTCTGCCAATTATGGGCATGCTCACTGGTTGGGGTTTACTCACCGTATGGAGGCTTTCTCCAGCTTTGGGCCAAAAGCAGCTCGTTTGGTACTTGGTAGGCTGCTTAGTTATCGTCTCGGGTTTGTATATGCGCGATTTAATTGCTGCGCTCAAGCGCTACAGCACAGTCTGGCTGGTCGCTGGCATCCTGCTCGTCACGCTCACCTTTTTCTTTGGTGTGCATCCCAGCGGCAGCGGACCAAAGCTTTGGCTCAATCTATTTGGCGTTTATCTGCAGCCTTCAGAGCCCCTTAAACTACTGATGATCGTCTATTTGGCTGCCTTCTTTGCCGATCAGATCCGCCCTAACATCTCTTTGATGGCTTCCATCCTGCCAACCGTGGTTATTACGGCGCTGATTGCGGTCTTGCTTGTTTTCCAGCAAGATTTAGGAACTGCTGCGCTATTTGTGTGTATTTACATTTTTATGCTCGTGCTCACCACCCGCCGGCGGCGCTTTTTATGGATTTTCCCTCTGGTTGCTTTAGCTGCAGGCGTAGCCGGCTATTTCCTTTTTGACGTAGTGCGTGTGCGCGTGGATACCTGGCTAAACCCCTGGCTGCAACCTGCTGGAGCTTCTTACCAGCTTATACAAGCCCAAATTGCCATAGCTGCCGGAAAAATTTTCGGCACTGGACCCGGTTTAGGCAATCCCGGATTTATCCCTGTGGCAGTCTCTGATTTTATCTTTTCCGCCATTGCTGAAGAAAGCGGTTTACTGGGCACTTCAGCGTTGTTATTGCTCTACCTATTTTTGGTCATGCGCGGGGTTCATATTGCCCTTACCACCAAGACAACCTTTGGGCGCTACCTCGCGTTTGGCATTTCGATTTACTTTACCATCCAAACCTTTTTTATCGTCGGAGGGAACTTAAGCCTGGTGCCCCTCACTGGCATTACGCTGCCGTTCCTATCTTATGGTGGCTCCAGTTTGCTGACCAGTATGACGAGCATCCTTTTGCTGCTCTTATTAAGCGCTGAGAAGAGCAGGCAGCCTTTGCCGGCTTATTCTCGCAGACCTTATCAATATTTAGCAAGTGTTCTCATTTTGCTTTTCATCCCTCTGTTTGCCAAGAACTTCATTATTTCCGTGGTCAATCAAGAAGAACTCGTCTCAAAGCCAGAAAATTTACGCTGGGCTGTATATGATCAATACTCTCCACGTGGGGATATCCTTACACTGAGCGATACAGAATTGGCAATCACCACTGGCACGCCAGGCAAATATGAGCGTTTGGTGCTCTACCCGCCGCTGAGCAATGTGATTGGCTATACGAGTGGTTTGTTTGGACAAACCGGCTTGGAACAAAGCCTCTACCCTTACCTGCGCGGCTATGGCAAACCTTTTTCCACCTATTGGCAGCATGAGCTGCTCTATAACCAACCACCGCCCGGCTCGGACGTGCGCGTTAATCTAAACCTTAACCTACAGATTGCTGCAGATGAGCTGCTCGGCGACCAAAAAGGTGCAATAGTACTGATGAATGCACAAACGGGTGAGATTTATGCCCTCGCCAGCCACCCAAGCTTCGATGCGAACACGCTCGAAGAGCAGTGGGAAAGCCTTATGGCAAGCCCCGATGCGCCTTTGTTGAACCGCACCACCCAAGCTGCCTATCCCGTAGGAACGTTGATGAACTTGCTCGAATTGAGTGCCTTATGGAGCGAACAAACGTCGCTAAGCACTGAACCAGAGCTGCCTTTCCACTTGGACCGCGAATGCTATCGCGCGATCCAAGCCGGCGCTAGTACCCTCGACACTTTGCGCTATGGCTGTGAAAGTGCCGCAATAACCTTACGGAGCTCCCTTACGGATTTGCAGTTAGTCGGAATTGTGCGGGCTTTCGGGCTCTTTAGCGCCCCAAGTTTGGCGCTTGAGGTAGCTCCCGCTGCGGAAGACCCAATCGCTGCAGGAACCTTAGATGCTTGGTTCCAAGCCCCTGAGAAGACAACGGTCAGCCCACTGCAGATGGCTTTGGTCGCTGCCACACTCACGAATGACGGCTACCAACCCGCACCGAAATTAGCCAACAGCTATCAAGATGAAAACGGAAATTGGATAGCTTTTGGGCAAAGCACTACCCAGCAACAAATCCTTGATTCTGCAGTAGCCTTCCGCATCCGAGAACGCTTGAAAGCTGAAAAACAAGCCATCTGGTACCAAGTTGGGCATGCAAACATAGCGGATGATGAGCCTCTCACCTGGTATATTGGCGGGACGACTCCGGAGTGGACTGGTACACCGCTTGCTATTGCCATCGCCATCGAAGGCAGCCAGCCAGCCCTTGCCTTGCAGATTGGCAGCGCGCTGCTTAACCCTGCAGCGCCGTAAATGCCTTATCTCTTGATACGCAGATAATGGCGCTTGCCGCATTGCAAAATGCAAGGTCGGTCAACCACCAAGTTGCCGTCCGTAACCGTCTCGCCATCAATTTTCACGCCCTGCTGCTCGATCAGCCGGCGAGCCTGGCTGCGGCTTTTCGCCAAATTATTCTTGACGAGAATATCCACAATGGTTTCCGGTTCGCTGAGCTGATATTCAGGCATATCTTCAGGCATATCGCCTTTCTGGAACATCACTATGAAGTTTTCTTGAGCCTTATCAGCGGCTTCTTGCCCATAAAACACAGCCGTAATCGCATGGGCTAATTTCATTTTGGCATCACGCGGGTGCAGGCTGCCACTTTCCAACCCTTCCACAAAGGCATTCACTTTTTCAGGTGTCCAGTCTGTCGCTAAGCGCGCATAAACTGGCATAACCTTATCCGGCAGGCTCATCACCTTACCGTACATGTCTTCGGCAGTGGTGTTCAACGGAATGTGGTTGCCTAAGGACTTGCTCATGCGCACTTCGCCATCGGTGCCGGGCAAAATGCCCAGGATAATGCCAATATTGGGCTTCTGACCATAAAAAGCCATTACCTTGCGCGCTGCGGTCATGATGTTAAAGAGCTGGTCCGAGCCACCCACCTGCACATCGGCTTCAAGAATGTGGGCATCGTATCCTTGCATCAACGAATAGAAGAACTCGTGCAAGTAAATGGGTTCATTTGCGTCCCAACGCTTGCGGAAATTATCGCGCGCCAAGAATTGTTGCACAGTGAAGTTGGAAGCTAACTCGAAGAGGTCTGAGAGCATCAGCTTGGAAAGCCACTCCGAGTTATAGCGCACATGCGTTTTTTGGGGGTCTAGAACACGGAAAGCCTGCTGGGCATAGGTTTCTGCATTTTTCATTACGGTTTCCATGCTCAGCTTTGGGCGCAATTTATCTTTATCGGAAGGATCTCCAATCAGAGAGGTAAAAGTCCCAATGAGAAAAGTAACATCATGACCTAGCTCCTGGAATTGGCGTAGTTTCCGCATTGTGACAGTATGCCCCAAATGCAAGTCGGTGGAGGTTGGATCGTAGCCGCAATAAACCTTGAGCGGTCTGCCTTCCTTTTCAGCCTCAATCAGGCGCTCGCGCAGTTCTGCTGCCATCGCCTCAGCCAAGGCTGGATCGCCATAATCGACACCTTGCATTAAGTATTTGACCTGTTCATCAATGTTCATCTTCGCCTCCACGTTTTCAGTCAATCCTATCTGAAATGAAACTACCTGATTATAGAATGTTGAATTTTACCATTTCCTCACGGTTATTTTCGCTTTAGCAATAAAAAGCCCCCGCCAAAATGCAGGGGCTATCCATAATCTGAAAAACTTATGCCGAGGTTTCATCCTCCGCTTGATCTTCATCCGCAGGTTCTTCTTCAGGTTGGCTTGGGGCTGCAGGTTCGGCTGACGGAGTTTGGGTGATGGATTCAGCTGTGGCTTCAATCTCAGGCTCAACGACCTTCATTTCGGAGACATCGATGCCTTCTGTCTGGACTTCGCGGACAGCTTTAGGCAGCCAAACCGTATGCCGCAAGACCAGAATTAACAACGCTAATATACCCACAATCAACATCACCGTCTGATTGATGTTAATGGTTCCAACTGCAGAGGGATCGAGGCGGATAAACTCCAATCCGAAGCGAACAAGCGGATAATAGACCAAGTACATCAGGAAAAGATCCCCAGTGAAGAGTTTATCCTTGTATTTCCTGGCAATGTAAAGCAGCAACAATCCGCCTAAGAGGGTTAGCAGCGATTCATAGAGGAATAAGGGATGGTAGCGTTCCACCGTTTCGAAGCCTGGCAGGCGGTGCGCTGGGTCAATATAAATTGCCCAGGGCAAATCCGAAGGAGGACCATACACTTCCTGATTGACAAAATTCCCCCAGCGACCGATGGCTTGGGCAATCAACAAGCCAGGAGCAATGATATCTGTCCACTCGAAGAAATTTTGCTTATTCGCGCGGCAATAGATGGCAAGCGCAATCGCACCGCCGATGATGCCGCCAAATATACCCAACCCGCCTTTCCATATCTTTAAAATTTCCAAGGGGTGCTGAAAATAGTATTGTGTGGTCAAGCCCATCGCAGCGTTGGATGAAGACGGCGTGAGCACATGCCACAAACGCGCGCCAATAATCCCCCCAATGAGGAGCCACGGCAGCATGTCCCACACCATTTCTGGGTCTTTTCCGTGGCGTTTGGCTTCTTGCGTCGCTAACCAAGCAGCGACCATTGCGCCGGCTAAAATAATGAGCGCATAATAGCGAATCATAATTGGACCAATCTGAATTCCTTGAGGCATAATAGTTTCCTTTCGGTTTATTCTTGCGGAGCTTGCTGCTCAGCCTGCTTACGGACGTGAAACAAACGCTGGATGGCAGTCAGGTTCCCTAAAACAGCAATTATACTAACAGAAATGAGTGGGATATGAAAGAGCAGACCAGGGATGAGGATGAGGTAACGTTCTACACGCGAGAGAATCCCTACCTTCGCCTCGAACCCCAAGGCTTCCGCGCGCGCCCGGGTGTAAGAAACTAACACCGCGCCAGCCGCTGCAATATAAGTAAGCATGATCCCAGCATGATTACCCGCTGTAGAAAAGTAATAAAGCAACCCGCCTAAAAGAAGCAATTCATCATAGCGGTCTGTCACCGAATCCAGGAAGGCGCCAAAAGGAGTTTGCCTGCCTTGCCTGCGCGCGAGTGCCCCATCCACAGCATCTAGCGGACCCATCAGCATAGCAACCACACCGCCCCAGGTCAAATGCCCTGCTCCAATGAGAAGCGCAGCAACGATATTCCCAACCAGCCCCGCCAACGTCACCATGTTGGCTGTGATTGCATGGGCAATGCAAAAATCCGCGATTTTATTTAATATCGGTTGGAAAGTGCGGCGTAAAAAAGTTTCCAATCCAGGGGTCTGCTCTTGAGCCATAGCGCTCCTTCATTTTGGGGTGGCGTGCGCTAAGAGTATACCTCTATTCCTCATCCCTATCTTGGTCTTCTAAATAGACTTCTCGATTCTTACCGCCCCCTTGCGCTGGACCAATGATTCCACGCTCTTCCAACGCATCAATCAGCCAGGCAGCTCTCGGGTAGCTGATGTGGAGTTGCCGTTGGAAATAGGACGCACTTGCGCGCTGTGTACGCCGCAGTAATTTGATCGCTTGTTCAATGAGAACTTCATCGCCATCTGATTCGCTTTGCTGTTGAATTATTTCTTCCCAGGGTGAGTCTTCTCTCGCTACATCAATTTTGTGCATTGCAGCCTGCACTTTTTGGGGTTCATCCTGAGGAGTGTGCGCTTGCCACCAACTAATCACCCGCTTCAGCTCTTGATCAGAAACCAACACACCTTGTGAGCGCTGCGGTACACCCACTTCCGGATGTAAGAAGAGCATGTCTCCTTTTCCGAGTAAAGTCTCAGCCCCACCTGTATCTAAAATCACACGCGAATCGACCGAAGAAGCCACCGTAAAGGCGATGCGCGTGGGGAAGTTGGCTTTGATCACCCCGGTTACCACGTCAATGCTGGGGCGTTGGGTAGCAATGATCAGGTGGATGCCGACAGCCCTTGCCTTTTGGGCTAAGCGCACCAACGCACGCTCCGTTTCTTCTGGTGAGCTGAGCATAAGATCTGCCAGCTCATCCACCAAGATGACGAGGCGGGGCAGCTTTGGTTGGCTGGCATGCTGCATCTTTGTGTTATAAGAGTCCAAATTTCGCGCATGCGCCATTTCTAACTGCTTGTAACGCGCTTCCATCTCTCCCACTGCCCATTGCAATACCTTTTTGATGCGTTCCACATCGGTTTCGACCGGTCCAAGCAAATGCGGCAAGCCATTAAAGCGCGTCAGCTCCACCATCTTAGGGTCAATCATCACTAAGCGCAAATCTTCAGGGGTATTGTTCATCACCAAACACGTAGTAATCGCGGCAATACAGATGGATTTACCAGAGTTCGTTGCCCCTGCGATGAGCAAATGCGGCATGGTCGTCAAATCCGAAACCAGCGGCTGACCTGATACATCTCTTCCCAAAGGTATAGCCAGCGGTGAATTGATGCGCGTAAAGTTTTCTGATTCTAAAATGGGACGCAATCTGACAATGGTATGTACCGCATTAGGAATTTCGATACCGACATAAGATTTACCCGGCACCGGCGCTTCGATGCGCAAGCGTTCGGCTTTGAGCGCTAAAGCTAAGTCTTTGGAGAGGCTCGAGATTTGTGCAATGCGCACCTTCTGGCGTTCTTCTTCATTAGCCCCCTTCTCGATATAACCTGGCTCTACTGCATATTGCGTCACCGAAGGACCAACGCGGTAGCCAACCACCTTAGCTGGAATGCCAAAATCTTGCAAGGTTTTCTCGATGATCGCAGCGTTTGTATTAATGGTAGCCTGATTAGCGACTATAGGTTTTTCATCTTCCAGCAGGCTGAGCGGCGGGAGATCTTTAGAGCGTTCCAAAGGCTTGCTTGCTGGGGGTGTATCCACCAATTCCAACCGTTGTTGTTTATATTCACGCGGGAGTGAAGCTTGCGTTTTAGGTTTGGGCTCTGTACGCACTGCTGGCTTAACTTCCGCTGAGCTTTCTGCAGCTACCGGCTCAATCACCGTCGGTAGGTCGCCTTCAGGTAAAGACGTAACCAATGGCTGGACGCTCGCCCTCTTTCGTGCCCATGTTTCCACCCGCGCAAAAATGTTAAATCCATAGAGGAAAAGGATCAAACTGAGGACCGCCAATAGAATCCCTGCCGGCACCCAGCCAATAAGGGAGACCAAAGGATGCGCTAACCCCCATCCAATGCTGCCCCCCAAGCTTTCCCCTGCTTCCACAATAAGGATATTTTCGCGTGCAAAAGCAGAAAGCGACCCAAGCACACTCAACACCCCTAACTCTACTAAAATAACGCGCCAAAGGTGGAAGTCCAACTCCGTTTGGCGCTCTCGCGAAAGCAGCAGCCAAGCGCCTAAGAGTAAAGCAATTGGAATAATCAAACAACCAATCCCAAACCAAATCGCCAATTGATGCAGGATCGCATCCAGCAAGATGCCATGTGTAAACCCTAACCCGCCTAAGAGTAAAACAAAACCAAGCGCGAGCAAAAAAACGCCAGCCAAGTCCCACCAGAAAGAAGTAAGCTTATCAGAAAAACCGGGGCTGCTACTTGGGGTAGCATCGAGGTTTTCAATCGGTTTAGGTTTTATGCGCGCATCTGACTTAGCCGGCGTTTTGGCTTTTTCGTTTTTGGGAGTGGTTTTCGTCTTGAGCGTAGGCATCGTGAAATAAGCTTTCCTTGCTTAATAGACTGCAAATTCTGTGCCAGGTCTTTTCAGGGCAAACGGCTTATTGGTCTTGGTCTGTTTGGGTTTCTGGGGTTGGCTTAACTTCAGCGTTAGTAACTTCGGCTTCCATCTTCATCAGGTTTTGTGCCACGCTTTCTAAGGCAATCCGCTGTTTGCGGTAAAGGTCCGCCTCAGAAACAGACAGTTTGCGTGCCACCTCGCGCACTTTTTCGCCTTGGATAAACTTGAGATCCAGAATATTATATAAAATCCAATCCGAAGTGTATTTGCGCTCGCCTTCCGGTCTGGTCTGCTCGATAGCTTGCTTCAGCAAGGCGCGTAAAGCATTCATGCGGCTGCCATCGTGTGATTCGCTTTCCGCCTGGACAACTTTGAGCTCTAAAAGCGAACTATTGGTCAGTTTAGGTCCACCCCAATAGTGAGAAAGGGCATCTTTAACCCAGTCCACAAATTCCGGCGGGACGTGCTGGGCGCCGTTGCGATATAGACCCCGTTGGTTATAGCTAGCGCTGGCAATTAGCTCTTGAATGTAATCAACTTCCGGCTGGAGTGTTGATAGTGATTCCAGCACTTGCATTTGTAACGCCCGATCTTTGAGCGCCAAAGTTGCCCGTTCTGCTAACAAGTGCACCGCCTTTAGCTGCTCAGGCTCGAATTTTTGATCAGCTTCTAGCGGAAAACCACAGATGCCGAACAAACGGTATTGCCCTGGTTCGTCTAACTCGTATTCCAAAGGGATTAAGCCGAAACCATCCAAGTGGTAAATTCCCCTTGCTTCTTCGGGGGAATGATGGATTTTTTGGATGAGTGTATCAGAAACGGGCAAACTGTCTAAGATATGGCGGTCGCCTGCATGAATGATATAAGAAACCGTGCTGCCTTCCAAAACGGCAATAAAAGCTCCAGGCACTTGCAGTTGATCGCAAATGGAGGCAGTGATGATTTCCAAGAATTGATCAAGATCCTTCTCCGTGAGCATGCGTTCTTCTAAGTTGCGAATCAAGCTCAAATCTTCTCGGTCTGCACCGAAAAAGAGCGCTTTTTCCAGGGCAGGTGCCACTAAAGTGATCACATATTCCAAGAGCATAATCGTCGCGATCATCACCACGGGCACAAACGGGTTATAGGGGTTCCCATAGAGTTCCCCATAGCGGCGGACCACGGTAGTCATCCCCAAGGTAACCACAGCTACGAAAGGTCCGCGCATCATCCAGCGGAAAAGGCGGCTTTTAATTGCGCGGTCGGTCCAATTGAACCCGAAGAACGAAACCACGTAAGCCATCGCCATCAACGAGACCACTGTAATAATGCTGCCAATTAAGTTCAAGATCCAAAAGAAATCTGGGTTACGATAGAAGAGTTGACTGCCATGCAATAAAAATAGAATGGAGATAACTGCTGGTGCAATCGTGCCCACGAGCAGATACATCAGCCGCCGGCGTGTGGTGGTGGTGTTGCTGCGCCGCACAGCCCGTCCTAAGTTATAAAACGAAAGCCCATTTACCAATAGGTAATACAGGTCAAAAAACCGCGTGCCATCAGTGCGCAGCAAGTAAGGCATGGGGCTCTCCTGAGGAGCCAAACTGCCGACCGTAATGCCTGCGGGGATGAGTGCAATCCAAACCAGTGCAATGAGATAGAAAATCCGCACTAGCAAGGTGCGCCGCCCGCGGCTGGGTCGACCTGTAATCGTCAGCAATGCATCTGAAAAATGGAAGTAAGCTGCTGGCAGCATCGCCATAGCTGCCCAGCGGATTTGCAACCACAGTTGAATCAATTCTGGTGAATTGGAAATATTGGCAATAGTTTCTGTGGTGAACATCAACGCCAGCGTCGCCATCACGATCACAAACGTGCGCGCAAGTTTATCCTTGAGGTTGAACCCCGAGGAATACATTAATAATGCGATAGCCGTGATTGCTACGCCAGCAGTAAATATCTGCGAGAGTGTTTCCAGGACTGAAGTTACTGAAACCTGTAAAAGTGAGTTCGAAATTGAAAAAACCATCACACGCGTTTTTCGAAAAATAATGCCGTTTCTTGATTAGGGAAATATTGATCAACGTAACCGCATAATTGATAACCGAGCTTGAGCATCATCTTGATCGCGGGGTCATTACGGATTTGCAATTCCGTCAGAATACGGTAAGCCCCACGGTCATGCGCCCAAGCTTCGCCGGCTAAAAGCATGCGGCTGCCGATGCCCTTTCGCCGCAACCCTTGTGCCACCACCAAGTCACTCACCCGGGCGGTAGCTCTATATCGCCGCAACTCCAAAGCCACATAAGCAATCACTTCACCCAAAACACAGCCAACAAAGATGGCATCCGCTTCATCCCAAGAGTCTAAGAGTGCTTCTTCATCTTTTGGGTAATTGAGCGTCACCGCTCGAGGAAGGTGAATGCGCTGGAAACTCCGTGAAAAGTTATCCTTCTCATCCAGTACTTCCATTTTGTAAGCATAGGCACTCTTAGAAGCATGATCGATTGCAATCATGCGGTCTAAATCTGCCTGCCGTGCGGCGCGAATCTCTAACTCTGCCATAGCTTAATCATATCCTATTCTGGTGGCGCCGTCACTTTGACGACGATTACACATGCTGAGGTTTCATTACCCTGATTATCCAGCGCGACCAAGCGCAGCATATATTCCCCAGGGACCAGATCGGTTGTATACCAAAAGCCTAAACTGCTCTCCACCTGCACACCGCTGCCGGCGGCGATCACTTGCCAGTTTGGCTCGCCCATGGTGGAATACTCGTAACGGTAAGAGCCGTAATTAGGTGTGTTCACCGAACCAATTATCTCCACCACGCCACTGACTTCGTCACCATGCTTGGGCGAGGAAATTTCCAGCACACCTGCAACACAATTGCTATCGATGCCCTCGATTTGCGCTTGAGGATACGGCGTTGGGGTTGGGGTGGCATCCGTCGGGATAACCGCTGGAAGCGTTTCCGTTGGAGTGCTCAAGACTTCAATCGTAGGGGTGGAATAGAGCGGTTGCTGGGCAATCTCGCCTACCAAAAAAGTTGCCACAATGAACTCCCCCACAGCGAGCAAGCCCAATAGCACCAAAACCGTTGTGGCAGAAACCACTTTTTCGTGTGCCACTTGCCGTTCCAGCCCGAAGACCGAGCTGCGGCGCTCCTCGAGCGCAATCGCCAAGCGGCGCAGATAGACAATCCCAACTACACCTAAGATCAGATAGATGGGGATCTCCATCTCGGCGAGGAACTTAATGATGGCGTCCATAGGCGTCTAAAGGCTGGAGCGGGGTTGCTAGAGCAACAAACACTTAGAGCTCAGCCAGCACTCCTTTTATCAGTGTGGTCAGCTTAGGGACAATTACCTTGCCAGCTTCCAAGACCTCCTCGTGGGAAGCAATGTTCTTACCATTGAGGTCAATTTTATTGGAAATACCCGAAATGCCCAATACTTGCATGCCTCCATGCCTCGCCACAATGGCTTCGGGGACGGTGGACATACCCACGGCGTCCGCACCGGCTTGGCGTAAGAAACGGCAATCTGCGGGAGTCTCGAACGATGGACCCGAAAGGCACACGTACACACCTTGCCGCACCGCAAGCGCATTGGCATCGCTGACCTGCTGCGCTAGCGCAAGCAAGCCAGGCTCATAAACCTGGCTCATATCTGGGAAGCGCGGCCCAAATTCATCCAAGTTAGGTCCCCGCAACGGGTTAGGACCCGTCATGGGCAGCAGCGAGAGGTGATCTGTGATAAGCATCAGGTCTCCCGGGGAAAACTCTGGGTTGAGCCCGCCAGCCGCGTTGGTGAGGATGAGCGTGTGTACGCCCAAGCGCTGCATCACGCGCACAGGCAAGCCAATGCGGGACATGCTGTGCCCTTCGTAGTAGTGCGCCCTACCCTGCAGCACCAGCACAATTTTACCTTCTAACCTGCCGATGACCAGGCGCCCTTCGTGACCAGCCACCGTCGAGATTGGCCAGTGGGGAATCTCGCGGGTTAGAATAATGACCGGATCCTCGACTGCCTCAGCCAGAGCGCCCAGCCCGGAGCCAAGCACCAAGCCAATTTGCGGTTGAACGCTGATGCGCTCCCTAATATATGCCGTCGCGGCATCAATTTGCTCTATGGTAATGAAATCAGACATGCGCACCTCACAAAAGTATGTCTGATTATTATAACATTTGGAAAAAGAACCGCTCAAATAACCCTAGCAAGGGTGTTGAAAAACGATAGGTAATCAATTGCTTTCAATTTATATCGAGATAAGTATTTTTGATTTGACCTTACCTTGCCCTTTTCCAGCCTCGAGTCACGCCATTTGTTATTGCGAACCGCTTAGGCGAGCCCCGCAGGGGCGAAGCAATCTTTCGCCACGTTAGAAAAGATTGTTTCGTCGGGCAAAGAGCGCCATCTTCGCAATGACAATGTGGGCTTACCCAAAAAAGAGCCGCTTAATGCTGGAGAAGGGTCAGGGTTAGGGCTATGATATTACTCTATTAATGGTGGAGGTTACCATCACTCACTCATATTACCAGTCAGTTTGAGTTTTTCAACACCCTCCCTAGCTCAAAGCGTAGAAACATAGACACATGGGAATGAGGGTTTGAAGCAATCAAATGATTCACCTGAAGGTGAGAAATAAACTGCGCGGGCTCTTAGGCTCGCGCGTTTTTATCAGTGGGCCCGGAAGGATTCGAACCTTCAACCAAGCGGTTATGAGCCGCCTGCTCTGCCACTGAGCTACGGGCCCCCACATGTTTATTTTATCATACCGATTGGGCTACGCGCTTGTGCCTTGCATCTTTGCCCAAGAATCAACCAGCGAAATGGTACGGTTGAACACCAGCTGCCCTTCGCGGGTGTCGACGCTATCTAAGCAAAAGTATCCATTGCGCATAAACTGGTAGGATTCACCAATCACTGCTTGTGCTAAGGCAGGCTCTAATTTGCAGCTCGTGAGCACTTCCAACGAGCGTGGGTTTAAGTTATCGAGGAAATCCTGACCTTCTTCTACCTCATACGGGTCTTTTTTGGTAAATAGATTCTCGTAAAGGCGCACTTCCGCCTCGATGGCGTGCTGTGCTGAGACCCAATGGATGGTGCCTTTGACCTTTCGTCCGTCTGCAGACATACCCCCGCGCGTTTCGGGGTCATAAGTGCAATGTACTTCGATGATCTGACCGTCGGCGTCTTTGACCACCTCAGTACAAGTGATGTAATAAGCATTCATCAAGCGTACTTCGCTGCCCGGCGCCAAGCGGAAGTACTTGGGCGGAGGAACTTCCATAAAGTCTTCCTGTTCAATGTAAAGCTCACGCCCAAAGGGTATTTTACGGCTGGTAGTGCACTCCGGATCCTGCGGAAAGTCAGGGACTTCGAACTCTTCCACCTGGTCTGCTGGGTAATTATCCAACACCACTTTGAGCGGCTTTAGCACAGCCATGCGGCGTTTAGCCCGCAGGTTGAGATCATCGCGTAAAACGTGCTCCAGCAGCTCCATATCCACAACGCTATTGTTCTTGGCTACCCCAACCACATCAGCAAACTTCCGAATAGCTTCCGGTGTGTACCCCCTGCGCCGCATCCCTGCTAATGTGGGCATGCGCGGGTCATCCCAACCACTAACATAGTTTTGCTGCACAAGCTGAAGCAATTTCCGCTTGCTCATGACGGTATAGGTCAGGTTTAGGCGCGCAAATTCAATTTGCTGCGGATGATATAGTTCCAGCTCATCCAGGAACCAGTCATAAAGCGGGCGGTGATCTTCGAACTCCAGCGTGCAGATAGAGTGGGTGATGCCCTCTATCGAATCCGAAACGCAATGGGCATAAT
>ERZ1026792.1020-NODE-1020-length-19391-cov-6.671096_pt1 | contig 19391 bp, 20 predicted proteins | sample MGYA00520884_ERZ1026792 | MGnify/ENA primary metagenome ERZ1026792 (study PRJEB33270, sample SAMEA104284473) | anaerobic digester metagenome | biome: Anaerobic digester microbiome; feature: mesophilic sludge digester; material: Anaerobic digester biomass... | reverse complement strand
ATACTTCCCAGGAATGCCCTATCTGTCATCTTATATCTCGATCCAACCGTCCTACAAGGGACGAATTTTCGTGTGTCTGCTGCGGCTTCTCTGGTCCGGCTGACACAATCGCAGCGCGGAATATTGCTGCAAGGGTATCAGTCAATATGCCCATCGTGGCCCGACTTTTTGCGGAGCTACAAGCCCATCCCTTCAGGGAGGGGTAGTTGACCCTTGCTTTCTTGAACTCGCTGCCCATGTTGTTATCCTTAGATATCGACTCCGAATGCCACACCAACAAGAAGAAGGGCTCCTGCAAACATGAATAATCTAACACCCCAAATTGCCATTTTCTTATGAGCTGCCACTCCTTCAAAAGCCTGCATCTCCATGGCTTTTACCTTCTCCTCCGAGAAGAATATGCTTATCAAGCCAAGTACTAGAATAATCAGTAGTATGTATAGGCTTTGCAGCTCCAATGGCAAGATGCCTGCTGAAGGAAGTTCTCCCTGCATTTTCGTAACAGCAATCTCCGATGAAAGCCCTTCTACATAAGGCAGAGCAGCCCCTAGAATGATGGAAATGCATCCCAATGCCGTGATGATCGCTCTTGACCCGCGTGGGAGGGACAGATAGTTCACAGCTTCCACGAGCACGAAGAATGGAATTATCGGTGTGATAATGGCCGCGGATAGTCCCAACACAACTACAATCTCCAAGAATATCACTTTCATGGTGATCCCATCCAGGAGAATGTCGTTTATGCCATGCAAAAAGTGCGGCCTTCGGTAATGCACTATCAATCCAGCCACTAAGACAGAAAGCAGTATGCCAATCACTACTGGTTCCTGGACTGCTTCCTCAACCAGGTCTATGTGCCAGGATCTTGACAATACGATGGCGCAGGCACCTATCAGAAACAAGAATGCTTCAAGATTGCGTTCAATCCTCTTGATCAACAGGGGACCTAAGAGCACAACCAAAAATATCACAATCAATCCTGTTTCAACTGGGATTAGCACCATCTTGAGATCACCTGTTGACGAATACGTCTTTTGGCTTCAATTCAAACTATAATTGAAATTAGTGATATTATCATATTAAAGCATTTGGTTACCCTGCCCTGGATCAATTGCTAATCATTATTCGTGATGCTTCTCTTATATAGGATATCCGGAAATGAGGATTGCTTAGTTTGATGGTTTCTATCTTAGCTTCTCGCAAAAGTCATATTGGTCTCCTGATCATATTAAATGTTTTGGTCTTCATTCCGGCAATATATGATAATTATTAATAGTTATGTAAATCTAGCCGATCTTGTTCCACTTTTTCGTCCCCCTTTTTAGACAAATAATGGACTGGGCGCCTGGGAGGTTTCAGTAATGCATATGAATCCAAGACTTAGGCTGGGGATGGCAGGAAGAAACATCAAGATCGGACACCATAAATGGCTAGTTTCAATATGTAAAGCCCCCAACCAAATGGCAGAAGGCCGATTAGCACAAAGTAGATCCCTGCAAAGTCATAAAAGATCAAAATATCTCTAATACCGCTTGTTGAGCTGATGAATCCGCTGGCCACCATTATCAATCCAATGGCAACTGCCGAGATCCTGCAGAATTTCTCTGGCCATCCCGCCCCTATGAATTGCTTGGAAGCTGGTTTGACCAAGCTTAGCACATATACACCACTAAATACGATCAGCAAACCCGCAGTGATCACTGTAATATCACCCTTGCCAGTGATCAATGCCATCGCTCCACCAAGCATCAACAAGAGCCACCCCGTGGCTGTAGCTGCAGATCTTCCTCTTATCATCGGCGCTCCGAATTGACTTGGCTAATTACGCAGAAAAGCATGCCTATGGAGATATTATGAAACGCATTGCATCAAGTTGTATTAGGCAAATCTCTGCTGATTTTTTGAATAATCTCAGATCGGAAGCTTCGTATTGAAGCCTAAGGCAGTCCAGGCAAATCTGGAAACATTATGGTAGCTAGGATTGCCAGGCACAGCGTTCCAATGAGGAAGGCTATTGCAGGTATTTTATCGCTCATTTCATCTCCTATCCAGACCAAATTAACCATTAATAAACATTAACAATTTTAGTATTTATGCTTTTCTTATTGCATTGTCGAATCCGGCACAGATTCTTATAATAGAATCTTTTCTAGGTCGTGCATTCAGCTCTTGCTCTGATCACTAAGACTGGTCTGTCGCCCATCTTCGCCACATCGTAAGTCGTGCTCCCCACACCCAACTGCTTCAACCAGCCCGTTCCATGGGAGCTCATCGCAATCAGCGACACATTCTCCTTCTCGGCCAGGGAAATTATCTCCTCGGCGGGGTTTCCCACGCTTGTGTGGATTTTGACCTTTATTCCGGCCTCCTCAAGCTCATCCCGGATGACATTGAGCTTCCTGGTTGTCTCCTCTGTTTGGGCTTCGATCTCTCTCCAGGTCTCTCCCCGATAGACTACATGCTGGAGCAATATCTCTCCTACCCCTTTAGTCCTCTTGATGAAAGCAATCGCATCTTCGGCCGGCTTCGATAAGTCGGTGGGACAGAGTATTCTTGAAAAGGGATGCGAGCAGAATTGCTCTAAGCTTGGGGCGCTCCTTCCTTCCAGGATCTTGTAGCGCATAAGAAGAATATTTGTGTTCCCATAGCGAAGAACGTTCTTGGCGACGTTTCCCAGAAATATACCCTCCACCACACCCTTGCCTCTCGCGCCCATGACGATAACGGAACTCTCTTCTTCATCCGCTACCTTCTGGATCACTCTGGAGATATCCCCCTCCATTATGGCCTCTGTTCTCGTCTTGACGCTGAGGCCTCGGCTGCTCAGAATCTTGCTCTCTTCCGTTAGGTTTGCTTTAGATTCATCGATCCGCCCTCCTGGGTCCCATACCCTGGCGAGAGGATCTGCAGGGCCGATCACATGCAGGAGCACCACTTCGTTCACGCCCGGAAGCTCTTTTACGCACTCCAGGACCTTCTGGGAGTACTTGGAAAAATCCGTGGGGAATAAAACCTTTTCAAACATATCAACCATCTCCTGAATTAATTCATCATTATGATATTTCAATTCATCGACTATAACAATTAATAATGAACTAGTTAAATGCTTTCCTTCAAGAGGGCGCATTAGATGGTGAGATATCTGGATCAGATGAAACTCGAAGATGCAATCCACTGGCAATTCGCCAAATGTTCTTAAAATTCAGGATAATTGAGGATAATTAAGTAATGGGGCGAAACAATCCAGGATTTGAAATAGGGAGACTTTCTGGAGCAATCGCATGCTCCTCCCAAAAAAAAGAAGTGATGCTAGCATCACTTCTAAAGGGCAAACTCAACGTGGAAAGGTATGTAGAAGATCCACACGAAGTAGATCACCATGGCGATTAGGCCCAGGGGCACACCAAGCTTTGCCCACTCCTTGCTGGTGATTCCCAGCTTTCCTGCAGAGATGATATTGGGGATGTTGCCGGGAATCAGCATGCCGCCTGATATGAGCAGTCCCATCAGAACCGCCTGGATCTGGGTTATCTCCATGGCCGGGCTGAGCTCAGCCGCAGTCAGAGTGGCATTGTCCAATATGGCCGAGATCATGTTCACCCAGTAGATGATCTGTGGGGATATGCCCAGTAGGTACTTATCTATCACTACCTTCATTCCCGAGCCGAGGAGCAGAAGGGCCATGACGAAGATGTAAACCTTGCCTGCTCTGACCACTACCTCTCTTAAGCCGCCGTCCTCCTCCTCAGCGACCATGCACTCAGAGAGCTTAGCTTTGCCGGTGAAGAACATGGCCAGAAGGCCGAAGGCCAGGCAGCCCGGTATGATATATACGGCCAGCTGATTGAACAGGAAGAAGAATCCGGCGTTATAGGGCTCACCCTGCAGCTTGGTGATGGCGATGGTGGAAAGGGGCTCGCCTACCGGAGTAAGGACTGCTCCCAAACCGATGGAGAAGCAGGCGATGATGACCACATTGATCTTTGTCTGGCGGTCAAGTGGCATGCAGTTCAATAGCTCCACCAGGAGGAGCGCGGCTATGATCGCAGTTATTATGCTGGAGGACAATCCCAGAATGACTACGATCAGAAATACGATAATCTTTATTGGGATCACTTTGGTGATCTTACTCATCGCCATCTGGGCATAGGAACGACCATAGTGGAAGAGAATGCCGGCCACGAGAACTGCGGGAACTATTCCCTTTATTATGGGCTCTTCGAGGGCTTCCATCACAATCTCCATATTCCAGCCAATGAGCTCAACCTGATGCTCTGTGTATCCCAGCGTCGCCATGAGATCGGGCTTGCTGTAGAAGCTTGATATGGTTACTGCCAGTACGCCCATGACGAACAGAAAGGCTTCCAGATTATGTTCTATCTTCTTGACCAGGAAAGGTCCGAGAAGAACAATTAGTACAATGACAAATAGGCCAATGTCCAGCGGGTCAAATTGCACAAATATTCCCTCCAATATTTATAAAATCTTCAGTATCAATGGTCTTTGTCTCTGCAGGCCAGAGGCTGTCAATGGGGCTCATGGCTCCGGTGGTATGGCAATGTGTATCCATTTGCCCCAACTCCACTCAAGCTCACTATATATCGAAACCATACGACCACTCCTTTTATCCCTGCATAGACAGGCTCCCTCATTCGGAGAGTCTCTTATTTGGATGCTCAACCCAATATTAAATGCTTTTGGTTTTTTGTTTTGGGAGCTCAAACGGATCTGACATCCAAGAAAAGCCTGGATCAAGTCAGATCTCTGAAAAACAAAGCATCTAGAAAATGTGGTAATTGATACAATAATTCAAAAATCTGAATTGGACAAATAAAAATTTGATAAAAAAGAAAAATGGCTAATAAGCAGCCATCTTCTCCTGCCTTAATATCAGGACCGGCCTGGAAGCGGAGTTGGCCACGTCATAAGCGGTGCTTCCTATTCTGCCCTTCTTTATGGCCGAGGCTCCCTGAGAGCTGATGGCAATCAAGGAGACATCCTCTTTCTCAGCCTCCGATCTGATAACCTCGGTAGGCTGGCCCACAACCACCTTGGATGATACCTGCATGCCAGACATCTTCAGATTCTGGGCGATCTCCTCGATCCTTTCTTTGGCCAATGCGACATTGGCCTCGATCTCCTCGTCGGTCTCCCCCTTGGAGACGACATTGAGCAGCACTATCTCTCCAATTCCCTTCAGGCTTTTCAGGAAGGACAGGGCGACCTCAGAAGTCTGGGAGAGGTCGGTTGGGAAGAGAATTCTGGCAAAGACTCGGGCGCAATACTTCTCCATGGTATTATCATCCAGGGTCTTGTAGCGCATGATCAAGAGGTGCGTCCTGCCGAAGCGAAGCACATTACGTGAAGAGCTTCCCAGCAGAGTGCTCATGATCAGGCTCCTTCCCCGCGCTCCCATGGCCACCAGGGAGACGTTCTCTTCCATTGCCACTTTATTGATGGCGCTTGCCACCTCGCCCTCTAAAACGGATACCGCCTTTACATTAACCGTTACCCCGGGGGATTTAATGGCGTTCTTCTCCTCTTCCAGCTTCTTCTCGATATCCTTTATCTCCGATACCGGATCCCAGACACGGGCGAGCGGATCTCTAGAAATGACATTGAGAAGTAGTACCTCTTTCAATCCCGGCATTTCGCCGATGCATTCGATCACTTTCTTGGCATGTTTGGAGAAATCTGTGGCGATCAACACCTTTTCAAACATTTCTAGCTCACCTTAATGAATTAGTTCCATTTCCTGATATTTCAATCTATTTCAGCAGAGTGGGGTGCCGAAGGATTGCTCTTCCAGCTCCATCAGCTTCTGCCATGCTTCCTTGCACTGGCAGTGCAGATCATCGAAGGGCCTCGCATCCTGGGTAAGATCGTGCTTCCTGATCGCCTCCGCCAGGGCGGCATCGCACTGGCCGCAGTTATGGGGCCCCCGCCTGGTGCCTGCACCCACCGGATCGCAGATGATGGGGCCTGGGGAGCTTTTCAGCACCTCAAGGGCGGACCAGAGCCATGGTGGCCGATACTCGCCCTTCTCCCACATCCTCTCCACCACTGTATTGCGCTGCACATTGCACAGGTTCAGGGAGATGATGTCTGCATAAGGGCGTGCTGCCCGGGCGGAGGATATGGCATCACGCATAGCCTGCCCTTCGGTGAGAAAGGGCGGCTTCAGGAGCAGATAGGCCTTAACCCCTCCTCCCTGGCCGTGCACCATCTCCGAGGCGCGGACGAAGTCCTGGAAGAGAAAACCCTTGCGGATGAGGTGCTCTCTGATCAGGTCGTTTGCACTCTCAAGGCCCATGGCGAACTCGGTCTGCAGGTGGGAGAGGCACTCCTCCACCGCATCAGGGTTCACGTACTCCGGCCGGGTCTCAATGATCAGCTTCTCGATCCCCGCATTCTCCAAGCGGCGCAGTATCTCGATCCTGGCCCCCGCGGGCATCTCCTCAGAGTCCAGGAAGCTGCCGCTGGTGTAGATCTTGACCACTGTCACCTCTGGAGAGCACTTTTCCATGGCGCTCTCGAACTGGATTATCAGGTCGTCTGCCGAAGCGGGTGCGCCCTCGCCGGCATAGCCACACATGGTGCAGCGGTTCCACCTGCATCCCACCGTGCGCAGGATCATGGTCAGAGCCTGGGCAGGGCGTCCATCCACCAGATCCTGGGATCGCCATACGCTGACCGGCCTTCTGGGGTCCCTTCTTTCCTCAGATCTTGTCATCGTCTACCCGAGATACTGCAGAGCGCTGATGCCGGCAGAGGCACCCGCACCCACCGCAGTTGCCGCCTGCATCCGTCCGCCGGTCATGTCCCCGGCGGCGAAGACACCGGGCATGCTCGTCTCCTGGTTGAGCCGGTTGATCTTCACAAATCCCCCAGAGGTCATATCCAGGCCAAGGTTCTCTGCCAATTCCACATTGGGCTTCATGCCCATCTCCACGAAGACCCCTTCCACCTTCAGGGAACGGGGGGTTCCCCCCACATTGAACTCCACGCTTTCCACGAACTCTTCCCCTCGGATCTCGGCAATCTGCGCGCCAAAGGTGGCGGCATAGTTGGTGAGCGACTTGATCCTTTCCAGATACACCGGCTCTGCAACCAGCTTCTCTTTGGGTGATATGAGGTGGACTCGGCTCGCGATATTGGCCAGATATAGGATTGCTCTGGCTGCGCCATTGCCGTAGCCAATCACCGCCACTGCCTTGTTCCTATATAGGGCACCATCGCAATGGACGCAATAGGAGATTCCTCTGGCCGTCAGCTCTTTTTCGCCTGGAACCCCTATCTGGCGATGGCTGGCCCCCATGGCCAGGATGATAGTCTTGGACTCATACTGCCAGTTCTCAGTCTTCAGGCGGAAGAAGTCTCCCAGGTTCACGATCTTCTCCACCAGTTCCGTCTGGTTCTCCGCTCCAAACCTCTGGGCCTGGGCCAGCATCCTCTCCGAGAGCTCAATGCCATTAATGCCCTCCGGAAAGCCGGGATAGTTCTCATAGAGGCCACCCATGGCGGTCTGAGAGCCGTAAATGCTCCCCAAAACCAGCGTCTTCTTCCCTCCTCTGGCGCAGTACATGGCAGCGGTCAGCCCTGCCGGGCCTGCTCCTACTATGACCACATCATACAAGCGAATTCACCATAAATCAGCACCCTTTCAAGGTAGATAAAGTGTGCAGTAATATGGTGGGCTTCCAGGGTACTATCTGCCCGCAATGTTTTTAGACTAGAAGGTTGTTGATGGGGATGCTTCCAGCAAGCGCCGCGCCGATAGTGTAGCGGTTATCACTAGGCGTTGCCAACGCCTAAACTCGGGTTCGAATCCCGATCGGCGCATATAAAGGCAAGTCATATCCTGGCGGCTGGGCCAGTCTGGCAGGTTTGCTTGACGATTTTTTGGCCCTTCTCTGAATTATATGGATGAGGTCCGGCAGAGGTAGCCCCTGGCATCTATGTGGTTGTGTCAGAGCATAGTGGTTCACCAATCTTGCGACTAACACAATGTTCTTCAGGTCCCATCGGTCCGGCTGGGGATTGATGAGATAAATAAAATTGCATTATTCTGCCCACAAATCCTTACAATTGGTAGGTATGCTCTTTTATTCTGAGAGATGATATCCGAGCATGAATTATGAGGCTCATGTATATTTTGATCCTGCTGGCTCTGAATGCATGCTCTTTTGCCTCTGCTTCTGGATCCGTAGTGATAAACGAGGTGGAGCTGGATTATATCGAGGATGATGCTGAGATCCAGTGGGTTGAAATATATAATAATGGCGAGGAGGAGGTTGATGTGAGCGGCTGGGCGATCATGTCCAGTGATGATCGATCCAGAAAGGAGTTCATTGATGAGGGAACTTTACTTTCTCCGGGAGATTTTTATCTGATGTACTTTGGGGAGAAATGGCTGAGCAACTATGGTGCAGTCATAATCCTGGAGGACGATTTTGATCATGAGGTTGATCGCACTATCAGCATATATGATAGCCAGGAGGATGGCTGTGCCTGGGGCAAATATCCAGATGACGAATCTGAATGGATGTTCATGGAATCCACACCAGGCGCTCCCAATTCCGGCGTTCAATGCGATGTGACGACGAGCAAGGCGGTCATATTCAATATGGATGGCAGCGTATCCGGCAGAGGCTATTTGAACCTGCAGAACCGAGGCGGCGATCCGGTTGGCGGCAGTTTTATCTCTCATGAGCATGGATCAGGCGATTACAGTGCCGATTCCTCTTTCCGGATGGATATAAACGATGTCATAAATGTCAGCAGAATTGATCTGAAAAAGGATGCCCTTTCCATGCGCTACAACCGCACCTTCAATGGTCTGCCTGGCAATAGGACTGTATATTATGACTCTTTATGGGCAGAATCGTCCTCGATAAAGAGCATGAATGAGGGGGGCGAAGATGGATCAATGGCATCTCAGTCCACCACTTATGGAAACTCGATATCAAAGGACGTTGTGGTCCAATCCAAATATGGATCTCTTAAGATGAAACTCAGCTCAGACTCGGTCGGCAGGACCAATGTAGAATACTGCTCAGATAAGCTTAAGCTCTCCGAGGAGTACTTGGGCGGATTCCATATTGAGGAAACCATCACCAAGGGTGAATATCAGAGGGCAGTGAACTCCACAGACGAATCGGGCTATGTGGATGTATACAAGAAGGTGGGTGAGGACTATTCCAGCTATGAGAGGGGAAGCGGACTCTATCAGGCGGAGGAAATCATCGAGGCGGGAGATTATGCCCGAAAGAATGTCATCTTAGACTACATGCCAGCCGGCTATTCATACTCTAATGACTCAGTGGCAAATCGATCTCATATGTGGGAAGAGGGGTTCGGGCTGAACGCCACCAATGGCCTCTATGCAGAGGAGCACTATACCAACCTGGCGAAATTGGAGAAAGAGGTCGAGGTCAAATGGCCCAATGAGGTGAGGACATCCTCCAGCTTCATAGGCCAAGCCAGCTTGAAGTCCGTCTTCAGACGAGGGAACAACAGCACCGATCTTGCCCTGCTGGAGGATGATTATATTGGTGACTACAAGATCGACAGGACGATCTTCATCCTTCCCAAGTATGACTCGCCCCATATGTCTGTGTACAAGCAGGGTTATGTCGATCCAGATCGCTGTGATGTCCTCAGATTCGCCGTCACTGTGGTCAATGACGGGAATCGGACGTTTGCGCCTATATATGTCCGTGATACATTTCCCTCGGGAACCCGCTTCATAGGCTCCTCTGTTGAGCCGATGGAGCTCGCCCGGACCTATGGCAACTGGTCGATACCAGAACTGGGCACAGGGGATTCGTTCACGATCGATATGCAGTTCAAGGTTATCACCAGAAAAGAGAACTATACGAATCGGGCGAGGGCTAACACTATCTATGTCTATTCCTCTCGGGGAACGCCCAGAGAGCGCAAGCTCAGGGTGAGCAACAGCACCACCCTGGATTTGGATTGGAGCGGCTGTCCTGCCGAATTGCTGCCCTTGGACTTCACTGCTACTCTCTCCCCAGTAGACGAGAAGATTGTAAGCTACCGGTTGATATTGAATAACACCGCTGATTATACTATGAGCGCGAACATCACTGCTCTATTGCCTGAGGGCATGAGCTTCATCAACTCCACCACTGCTACCCTGGAGAATGATTCTGGTGTGGTCAAATGGAGCATTCGAAGGATCGACGCCGGACGAAGAAGGACGGTGAGCTTCATGGCAGGGGCGGAAAGGGAGGGCCTTTTCGAGGTCAAAGCACTGGTATCTGGTAGCTCCACCGAGGGCAACGAAAGCATATCTACCAGTTCCTCCGCCCTTGTTGTAGTAGGCAAGCCTCCCCGGGCATCAAATATAGAATCGTTGCAGTCTATGCAATGGCTGCCATGCGGTGATAGCGCTCTGTATCAATCCCTGGCAAAAGTAGATGCCGGAAGCAGGTCGGAGATCAAATGCTGTTCCTGGTGATAACGAGAGATTCTCTGAAGGATAATGATAAATTGAACTCCCTCTCCAATTATCCGAACTTGATTAAGTCATTGGGAAATGGTTAGCGCTTTTCCGCCGCATTCCTCTGCCATCCATGGCACAGCTAAACTTTGTCCTCTGTCATGTGCTCCTCAATGTTCAGTATGCTGCAGATCTCTTTGAGGCCCAGCAGCATCTCCTTGCCTGCGGGTGTGATTTTATACATTTTACCCTCCTTAACCAGATAGCCCTTATCGGTCAGCCATTTCAGATAAACTCCTGCATTCTTAAAATTGAGGTTTATTTGATAGACTATCCTGGTCTTACTCGCTCCTTCTCCACTGCATATTTCCAGAATGCTGCTCAGTACCTCCAGCCTGGTTCTCCTTGCCATCTTTTTCCCTCTAAAAAAATATCCTACTATAGCTGGATTTGAATACTGATAAACCTTTTGTACTTTTGTTACTGAATACTGAATCGATATCAATAGGTTCTGTAATATAGCTGGATAGAAAACTGGCTATGAACGAGGTCACATGAAAACAAAAAAACAGATTTAAATCACCCGAAGATAGTCATCGGGACAGGATAGCGAGGATCTTGCGGTCAAGCTCTTCTGCCCCCTGTCGCAGCTTAGGGTCCTCAAGGGTCATCAGCTTTGCCAGATCTCTGCGCAGGGGCCCCAGGATGAGATAATCCTTTGACCCATCGGCAGAAGATGCCAGCTCTTTTAGCCTCTCCAATCTTTGCATCATAGCATCCGGTTTATGCAATAGATCGGACAGTTCCCTCAATGCTCCTGCCACCTGCCTTCCCCGGTCGGTCAGCACCAGGAATCTGACCCTACCCTCTGGCCGGGAGATTATAAGCCCTTGCTCCTCCAGCTCGCCCAGGATGCTGGAGGTATGGGGAAAGGTGGAGTCTATGTGCTTGGCAATCTGGGCGGCATAGGCCGGCTCCATCTCGCTTAAGGCCAGGACGGCGAGGGAGGGCTTTTCCCTGAGGAAAAGCCGCTGCAATGGATCCTTCATATTGGATGCTATCGGTCTATCGGCCCTTCTCACTCTGCCTGCTGGCTATCCTCTGGCCGAATCGAAACCGGACGAACAATGACCGCCTCTAGAGCTTCAGTCGGTGGGGCTATGGTCCCTGGCTTGTCGAAGTCATAATACATGTCGCTCGACTCCATGCTGACCTCGACTGTTCCCAGCTCAATCGATTCGTTGAACATGGTCATCTGGCTGGTGTTCATGTCAAGGCCAGCTACGATTATTGGAGTCATTTTAAAGCTCGTCTTGCTCTCGTACTTGACGGGGATATAGGTGTTCTTTGAGATCCAGATGGTCTTCTCCATCCTGCCTGTCTCGTTCAACTCCGTTCGGTTGACCGAGGGCATGAACATGGGGTAGGAGACCAGATTGGCGGCCATGCTAAAAGCGGTTTCATATAGGGCATCGCTCTCAGCCGCACCGTTTATGATTCGCAGCTTATAGGCGTCGGTGCCGTTTATGTTCTCCGAGCCAGCCAATTCCGCCTGAGAGATATTGAAGGTCTCGGCCATGGCCTTTATCTGGTTATTTCTGCCATCTTTCCAGATCTCCTCTGCTGTCATCGGATCCTGGAGATGGGTCCAGTTGCCGTTATCCCTAATGTAGGTCGAGTTGCCCATTTGGTAGAGATCTGCTTCATTGGTGGTGGTGTTCCTCTCCGATCCACGATGCTCCACCTCAATAGTGGTTGAGCCTCTGGCATGGGCCTGCTTGCCGGCAAGGTTTACAGTGGCCGTGGTTTCCGCACTCTCTTTTATTATGGTTGCGTTCTCTGCAGTGGCATTTTCCCCTCTGTCATTGAGCGTTCTGATGTTGGATATTGTGCTCTTGAGACTGTAGCTGGTCAGGTTCTCTGCCGCGGACAGGGATAAAGCCTTTAAGTCTTCCACGCTCTTTTCCGGCGTATCCTGGTTCTCGGTACAACCGGATATAGCCAGGGCAGCAAGTATCAGAATTACCAATAGCACTCTCTTCATATCATCATCCCTTGATAGATTTCCTTTAAATTTTCGCTTATTCAAAATTAGCCTTAACCTCATCCCTTAGCCTTGAACTTTTCCCCTGTGATCATCTCGAACAGCTTGATGTAGATCCGGCTTGTCTCCCCAACCACATCATTCGGAAGGGCGGGTATAGCAGGTTCCGCTTTTCCCTCTTCTCGGGCCTGGTATAGCCGGTCCTTGTAGCCCGTCTGACGGTAGTACTGGCGCACATACTCCTTGGAGAGATCAACGAGCTCTCCCTCATCGTAGCGCTTCCTATCCCAGAAACGGTCCTCGTCTGCGGTTCCATAGACATCGACGATCATTATCTGTCGATCCATATCGAAGGCCAGCTCTTTTTTGCCGTCTGCGTGGATCAAGCCACGACTGGCAACGCTGCGGTTGATATCCTCATCGATCTTGAGAACAATATCCCGGGCATCCTCGTACTCCTGAGGGGAGAGGCCGGATATCTGCAGTGCCTCTTCCTTTGCAATAAGTCGGTCGGTCTTCTCCAGCTTCGTGGAGACCTCCAGGAATGGTTCGGGCAGCTCTTCTCCAGGTTTCACCACATGCCCTGATGCAAAGCCTAGATCTTGAGCTGCTATCTCACCGGCTTTTACCCGGTCGAAGAGGGATCCAGCCACATACCAGCGGCATATCCATTCCAGGGGAATCAGATAGTTTCTGGATTGGGGTGTGATCCTATTCGTGGGAAGGATATCCACCTTTTTGCAGAGCATACCGGCCGGCGGCAGATACTGCAAAAAGTGTGTCCTGATGCCCATTTCATCTGCCCTTTCAAACCAGTAGACCCCCTCCCGGCTGAGGGTCTCGCCTTTAAAGGGAATGGTGCTCGGAATTACCTTGTCGAAGACGGAGATATTGTCAGTGAATTGAAACTCCAGTCGGTCTCCCAGGTCGTATGCCTCTTTAACCTTGCCTTTCAATAGAAGCGTGCGTTCCATTGCCGGAGATGAACCTGGCAAGAAGATAACACTTTTGCTATTATGTCTCGCAGACTTAAAAAAAGGGGATGATCGGAGAGGTTTATTCGAAGTCCTCTCCACCCATGCCGCCGGGCATTCCGCCTGGTCCGCCCGCAGGCCCGCCTGCCTTGGAGGCGATGACATCGTCGATCCTGAGTATCATGACTGCTGCCTCGGCAGCTGAGTTGATGGCCTGGGTCTTGACCCGCAGGGGCTCGACCACACCCAGCTTCATCATGTCTACAGGAACGCCGGTATCCATGTCCAGGCCGGAGCTCTTGATACCCTTCTCATGCTGGCTGCGCAGGGCAACCAGAGAGTCGATCTGGTCCAGACCGGCGTTCTCGGCCAGGGTCTTGGGTATGACCTCCATGGAGTCGGCGAAGGCCTCGATGGCCAGCTGCTCCCTGCCACCGACGGTTGCTGCATACTCTCTGAGACGAAGCGCCAGCTCTACCTCTGGAGCGCCGCCGCCGGGAACGAGCATCTTGTCCTCCACTACGACCCCCACCACTCGCAGGGCATCCTCCATCGCTCTGTTCAGCTCATCCACCACGTGCTCAGTGCCTCCTCTCAGGATGATAGAGACCGACTTGGGATTCTCGCATTCCTCGACAAAGGTCATCTTCTCGTCGCCGATCTTTCTCTCCTCGACCAGGCCTGCTCTTCCCAGATCCTTCTCCGTCAGGTCATGGATGCTGGTGACAACCCTGCCGCCAGTGGCGCGAGCCAGCTTCTCCATGTCGCTCTTCTTGACCCGGCGCACAGTGTAGATCCCTTCTTTGGCCAGGAAGTGCTGGGCCAGATCATCGATGCCCTTCTGGCAGAATACCACATTGGCCCCGGTCTTGATTACGTTGTCCACCATGCCCTTGAGCATGCTCTCTTCCTGATCCAGGAAGGCCTGAAGCTGATCTGGGGATGTGATCTCTATTTTGGCATCGACCTCGGTCTTCTCGATCTCGATGGCAGCATTGAGCAGGGCGATCTTGGCCCCGGTTACCTTCTTTGGCATATTGGGGTGGAGCCTATCCTTGTCGATGACCATGCCGTGAACCAGCTCGGAGTCAGTTATCCCTCCTCCTACCTTCTTCTCCACGGTGATGTTATCGGTGTCCACAGAGCCGTCCTCATCCACCACGGCCTTAACTGCCTCCACGGCCAGCGCGGCAAGCTCCTCTCTGGCGGTCCCTGATCCCTTGCCCGTCATGGAGGTGATGGCAATCTTCTTGAGAAAATCGGCATCATTGACAGTGACGCTGACGGCAATCTTATTTAGGATCTCCATGGCTTTGTCTGCTGCTGCCCTGTAGCCCGCGGCGATGACTGTGGGATGAATCTCCTGGTCCAGCAGTCCTTCTGCCTGCTTGAGGAGCTCTCCTGCCAGGACTACGGCAGTGGTTGTGCCGTCTCCGACCTCAGCATCCTGGGTCTTGGCGATCTCTACCATCATTTTGGCTGCCGGATGCTCGATGTCCATCTCCTTTAGAATGGTGACGCCGTCATTGGTTATTACCACATCTCCCAAGTTGTCGACCATCATCTTGTCCATGCCCTTGGGGCCGAGTGTGGTTCTCACGGCACCTGCGACTGCCTTTGCAGCCATGATGTTTGACTTCTGTGCCTCACGACCTGCAGTTCTCTGGCTTCCTTCTTTAAGAATAATTATGGGCTGTCCGCCCAGTTGTCCTGCTGCCATTTAATCTCCTCCGTTGAATTAGTTCAAAGCGTGATATCCGGTGTTTAAACTTCTATATGAATATTGCGATAGGTGGTTCTGTCTCACCTTTGGGTGTTCCCAAAAAGGTGTTTCATCTATGGTGGCAGTCGCTAACACACCTAGCCAAGTCGTGTTACTGGCGGAGGCGGTTAAAAGTCAAGAATTTGTTGATGTTATTTTGAATTACATTTCTTGTGGACAAATAGATCCCTTTATAGCATTCCATAAAAAATAAAAACCGATACACAGTGAAACAGCGAAAAGTATATCCATAGCCAAGCTGGGAACCCAACTAATAACACTGCCCTTAGACATTATTATCGTGAATCCGAGGACATATAATGTTAAACTCCAAATTAGAAAATTATTCGATTGTTCAATTCTGCTATGTAGTCGATTTAATAAAATATCGAATGAGGATGATAATGATTGAAGGGTATCTTTATAACATTGTATTTTTTTGTCATCTAATGTTCTTATATTAAGATCTAAGAATACTTTTGAATATTCAACTTCACCTCTCGCTCTATAAAAATCTTCCATTGCGGTTTTGGGGCGAGCTTTTGCAGAAATAGCTTTATATTCAACAAATTTTAACAAAAATAAATCCAAAATTTTTTGAGTTGCCTCATTTTCGTCTCGTGCTTTAATCGGAGGCAATAATAAATCAGTTGAATGATGAACGTGCTTATGGAAGATATCTCGAATTAATTTATGCATTTGCATGGCATAGACGAATTCATCCCCGCCGTTATTGTTTTCAATTTCGTACGATACGGTGCCACTGGAACGAATCTTCGCGTGGCCTTTGAATATGATCGTATTATTGATAGGACTCTTGATCAATAAATCAATATCAAACCCATCTGTATTTTTATGAGGAACTAATTCGATTTTATGTTTCTTGTTTAGAACTCGCTCCAAATACAAATCGGATAACAATGCTGAACCAAAATAGACTCCGTTCAATTCAGAATATATTTCAAGTAACACATTATTCAGAGTACCTGAATTGGCTTGGTCAAATGGTATAGGAAATGTACAAAAATCGTTTTCTTCTTTTAGATAAAAATCTCGCGTCAGCCGAGGAATCCAACCCCAATACGTCATATGGAGTAACCTAGCAATATCATAACATACATAAATCTATCTATAAACTCAAATATATAAAATTAATTATTTGAGATGATACTTTTTAGTGGGTCTCCCTCGGGCATCTATGCCATAATTTAGTCTGCCTACCAAGAGGCTCGCCTTTGGATCCTTTTTATATAAGTTGTGGGTAGCCACCATACTATATATAATACTAACCGCAATAATCAATACAGGTATGATGAACAAGATGGGCCATAAGCTGTTATCGAAATACAGTAATCCCATTACTAAAGCAAAAACGGCTCCCCAAATCAGCAACTTCTCGTAGCCCATACAGATCATCTCCTCCACGCAATACCTTAACATAAAGGTCACAAACATATATAAACTGAGAGGTTCTCGTAAATTAGTCATTCAAAACATCTGCATAGATTGTTTTAAAGCTTTTAATATCCTCATTTTGAACAAATATATCCATAAAGTAAAACATAAAAAACGATTTTTAAAATTTTGAATTGAATTATTCTCATCTAATACTGCGGCCCTCCAAGCTCCTCTTCAGCAATCCCATCCATTTATTTTCTCCATCGACTCCAATTCCCGCAGCTTCCGCAGGCGTTTTGCCTCCCAAGGCGGAATGAGGGCGGATGAAGTTATAGTAGATCTTGTTTCCTGGGAATATTGGGGTCTCCATCGTCTTTATTCCTCGCATAACCTTTTCTCGCTCTCTGAATGTCCCATGCATTCTCTCGATGGAGTTGTTTAATCCGCTCTGCAAAGCCACGTCTGCAATATGTTTGGTCGTCTGGTGATGATCGTAGAACTCTGAGATAAATGCGCCTTTATATCCCGGCAGACCATCTGTAACTATCAATCCTGGTTTCTTATCTGTAACTTTCCTCGCTTGCTGGAAAGTCTTCTTGGCGTTATCTCGCTCGCGGGTTTCCGCAATCATACTAACAAGTTGGAATCTGGTTTTCTTATCCATCATGTTCCAGAGCCATTTCCATTCTCCCTTAACCTTAATCTTCATCTCGTCGCCGTGCCAGATCTTGCCGACCTCTGGTTCCAGAGTTTCGATATATGCTCCCATAACCTCAGTGTACTCGCAGATCCAGCGGTAAACCGAAGCGTGCCCAACCTCAATCTCATGACATTGTTTTAGATGATCTGAGATCTTGCGCAAGGAGATGCCTTTGAAGTACAAATCGAGGGTGGTAGTTATGATCTTTGGGTTATACCACATACCCTCAAATCCCACGTTTGGTACAAACTTTCGCGCACAATCCTTACACTTGCAAACCTGCTTCTCGTTAGCCTTACCGTACTTGATTATATGAGCCGACCCGCAGAACGTGCAGGTTAGTTCCTCTGAGATAACAGCTATCTGTTCTGGTTGCGCGACAATCTTCGCCTCGTGATATTCCTGCAAATGCGCGGTTAATCTCTGCCAGAGGGTTACTGCGTTGATGTTAACAGACGACATGGCGGTACTGGTGATCAGGGCAGGAGCATCGCCAGTTATGGGCGTAGCCAGAAACAGTGTAGGTAGCCGTTCCGCTAGAGGATGGACTCTCGAAGGTGTTCTTTGATATCTGTTTTGGAGTTATGCCGTCCTCTATCATCTGGTGGCCTCGGTGAGACAGAGCCCTATAGGTGAGCAACTCATTCGAGCTGCGAGCTTATGGCAATATAACCGACATGAGATTGATAGGAGGTTAAATCAAGATAAAAAGGAAAATAAGGAACGATAGATGCAGTCGAAATGCCCCAAATCGGGGCCTATCTCACCATTCTATCGCCCTTTCCAGCAGTCGGACTCCAGCTCCTCCAGAGCCTCTATGAGCCCTTCCGCCGCCATTGCCAGGAAGTTCTGTCCCTTCTTTATGGTGGCTGGGGCGGGATTTCCCATGATCCCATTTCCCATCAGGTGGCGGACATCCTTCATTATCAGGAATCTGGGCCTTGGGGGAAAATGCTCCTCTGGCAGTCCCTTGACCAGGTCTTTGCGAATGACCATCATCATCGAGGTCTCTATCTCTCCGGCATGCCCGTCATGTGGCGTCTCTGCTGCCTGAGGATCGATCAGATCGAACAGAGATACCAGGCTGACCCGGAATTCGCGTTCCTCCAATGCCATCTGGCAGGCCTCTTTTAGGGCGGACATATGCTGGCTCCCGGCATGGCCGGTTAGGATCAGGACATTTTCGAATCCGCTATCTGTAAATGATATCAGCAGCTCTTTCACATATGAGCGCAGGGCATCATGCCCCACAGTGATGGTGCCGGGAAAGCCTCGGGTGCTGCGACAGACCCCGTAGTGGATGGGCGGAGCCAGGAATACCTCTCGCTTCTGGGCAACAGTGCGTGCCGTCTCCATGGCCTGGATGGTATCGGTGATCGTGGGGAGATGAGGGCCATGCTCCTCGGTCGCCCCCACGGGCAGGATCACCGTTCTGGTCACCTTCAGCCCCTCTTCGATCTCCGGCCAGCTCATATCCTCCAAGAGCTTCATATATTGATGCTCGCTCCTGCCAGAACATACTCCTCTGGGACCCTCAGACCGTAGACGACATCGCCTACGTATAGGGTGTAGTTCCCCACCGCTTTGGTGTCAAACTGCGTCCCACCGGATATAGGGCCTTCAGTCGAATATGGCAGCACCAGGACAAACTGGCCGTCTGAATTGCTCACATTTGATTGCCTGTACTCGAACATCCTGTTCTGATTGGTCTGGATGTCTATGGAGGCCATAACTGGGGTTCCTGCCTGAGCACTCCCTTTGACCACAGCACCCGGCACATTCTCGAAGGTCTTGACCCACTTCTGGCCGCTGGAGGTGACTGGTGTCTCTGACTCATGCACCAGGCGGAAGTGCTGCAGTGCTTCCAGGGGTATGGCGGAGACTGCCGGGCTGGTGGAACCGATCTCTGCCATATATCCTTTCTCTTTGCTGGCCCGGACGAACTCCTCCAGTTCGGTGAAGTTGCTGCTTATCTTAGGCGCTTCGGTGAGGACGGGAACTATCACTCCCTCTTCTATCTCCACTCCCTTATAGGACAGTCCTATCCC
>ERZ1026792.1015-NODE-1015-length-19469-cov-6.743615_pt1 | contig 19469 bp, 21 predicted proteins | sample MGYA00520884_ERZ1026792 | MGnify/ENA primary metagenome ERZ1026792 (study PRJEB33270, sample SAMEA104284473) | anaerobic digester metagenome | biome: Anaerobic digester microbiome; feature: mesophilic sludge digester; material: Anaerobic digester biomass... | reverse complement strand
ACCTCGAAGGGGAAGCGTGGTTTATTGACGGAAACCCCGCAGGGCAGTGGCTCTTCCTTCCCCCGGAGGTATGCGACCCCGTCACCGCCGCGCTTGCCCTCTGGTTGACGACGGGGAGCGAATGAGGTGAGCGAGGTGAGTGCGGTCAGCTCGCCTGAGCGATTTATTGAGGCAAAGGTGTACCTCAGTCACGTTACCGCGCTCTTCAGGCCTGGGTCGACAGTGCGGGAACACATTGCGATGTCTAAGGAGATGGCAAGGGCCGGTGATCTCGAGGATTGGGATGACGAGGAACTCAAGCTCCTTATCGACGAGTGCCATTTCACGCTTGCCGATCAATCAGCTCGATTCGACCAGGTTCGAACGACCTCCCAGATCCTTATGCCGCTCGCGTTTGCCCTCGTCGCTTTGTATGGCACCCAGCTGACACGTCTGGTCGACTTCAGCCCGTTGAGCACCCGACTGGGGCTCATCGTGCTCTGGGTCACCGGTTGCGCTAGTTCGTTGCTCGCCGGGCTCGGCAGTGCCGCCATCCTGTCTGTCCGGGCAAGGTTCGGACGAGTTCTTCCAACACTTGTTTCGCAGTCTGAACGCCCGATTCTTCGGGCTGTTGCCAAGGGTTATGTCGGCCAGGCGGCGACCGGCGAAAACACCGTGGCAACGAGACTGACACTCGTTCGTGATGCTGTGTTCCTGCTGACGTTGGGCGGTTCCCTCCAGCTCGTGCTCTGGGTCTCGGTGAGTGTTGGGACCTGATGGCTCAGCTGGTACCAGCTTGAACAGGGTCGTGGCCTTCTGCCGAAACCATCACCCGAACCAGTTCTGCGGCTTCAGCTTGCATGCCGGGCATGACGTGGGCGTATTGGCTGAGGGTGAAGCCTGGGCTTTCGTGGCCGAGGCGTTCGCTGATGACCTTGACTGGCACGTTGGCGCGGAGCGCGATCGTGGCATGAGTGTGCCTCAAGTCGTGCTTATGCCGACGTCGGCATAAGCACGGTTATGCCGACCTCCGCGTTATGCCGACCTCGGCGCGGGATCCGTTGCGGGGAGCGGGTTCCGGGTTGTTGATGTCGGCATAATCACAGGTGTTCGAGGAAAGCGAGGAGCGTGTCGGGGGCCTGGTATCGGCCTTGGTGTGTGCTGGTGGGGCGGACACGGTCGATCGCTTCTTGTTTTTGGGTCATGTCTGCGTGGAGGTAGATGTTGGTGGTCGCGATCTGTTCGTGGCCGAGCCAGAGGGCGATGACGGTGATGTCGTTTCCGGCGAGGAGGAGCCGCATGGCTGCGGTGTGTCGCAGCGTGTGCATGGTGACCCGTTTGGTCTGTATCGACGGGCAGCTGTCGGCGGCATGGGTGACGGTTCGGGCGAGACGTTTCTCGATGGCGTCACGGCTCAGGTGTTTGCCGGTGGTGGTGGGGAATAACGGATCGGGCGGGTCACCGGCCTGTTCGGCCATCCATGATCTGAGAATCGTTCGGGTGGTGGGAACGAGTGGTGTTCGTCGTTCTTTGCGGCCTTTGCCGATGGTGTGCACGTTCGCGCCGATGCCGAGGGTGACATCTGCGCGGGTGAGCCCGGCGAGTTCGGAGATCCTCAGGCCGGTTTGGATGGTGAGGACGAACATGGCGTGGTCACGTCGGCCGGTCCAGCGTTGTTGGTCGCATGCTTGGAGGAGCGCGGCGACTTCGGGTTCGGTCAGGTAGGTGAGGAGGTTCCGTAGGGTGCGTTTGGTGGGGATGGCGAGCACCCGTTGGATCGTCCCGGCGTGTTCGGGGTGGTGGAGGGCGAGGTAGGCGAACAGCGAGTGGATCGCTGCGAGCCGGTTGTTCCGTGTTCTTGGTGTGTTGTGCCGTTCGGTCTCCAGGTGCCCGAGGAACGCTGCGACAAGCGGCGCGTCGAGATCGTCGATGTCGAGTTGGCTGGGTGATGTCCCGGTCCGTTGAGAAGCGAACCGGAGGAGCAGCCCGAAGGTGGTCTTGTAGGAGTCGATGGTGTTCGGGCTGGCAGCGCGTTGGCCGATCAGCCGGTCGGTGAAGAAGGCCTGCAGTGACGGGGCGAGATCGGTCATGTTCGGGCTCCGAGCCGTGTGTCGAGCCGTTCGGCTGCGGTGGCCATCAGCTCGGGGGACGCCGACAAATACCAGTAGGTGTCCGACGGCGCGATGTGGCCCAGGTAGGTCGACAAGATGGCGATGTGCCCGTCGATACTCACCCCGGATTGTTGCCAGTCGATCAGGGTGCGGACAGCGAAGCTGTGTCTGAGCTGGTGCGCGGTCGGGGCCGTTGTGGCGTCCCGGATGCCCATGTCGGTGGTGATCTGCCGCAACGTTTTGGCGATGCCGCTGGGGGTGAGGCGTGTCCCGGTGCTCGACACAAAGAACGCGTCCGATCGGGCAGCGGAGCAGAGCCGGTCACGTTCGGTTGCGTAGGCATCGAGCGCGGCAACGGCTGTTTCGTGCAACGGAACCAGTCGTGTCCGATCGTGTTTGGCATGACGGATCGTGACAACACCGGTCTCGAAGTCAATGTCGCCTCGGTCGAGACCTGTCGCCTCTCCGACGCGCATCCCCGACACTGCGAGCAGCCCAAACAGGGCTTGATGGGTGGCCGCCCGGATCGGTGAGCGCAGTGCCCGAGCACCATCAAGGAGCCGGGCGATGTCGGCCTGAGACCACAGGTAGGGGGTGGGGCGGTTCCGGCGGGCGGGGAACACCCCTGCCGGTGGGATCTCGGTGGCGGGGTCGATTGTTTGTAGGTAGCGGGCGAACCCGCGGGCGACCGCGAGTCGCGCAGCCCAATGGTTCGGGCTCACCCCAACGGGGAGGCGGGCCCAAGAGATCGCCAGCTCGCTTGTGAGCGTCGGAGATCCAGCGGTCTCCAGATAGTCGACGAGTTTCGGGAGGAGCACACCTGCGCGTTCAAGCTTGTAGCCCAACGAGCGGCGCATCCTGAGGTAGTCCTCGACGTGACCGCACATGGCGTTCATCGCGCCCCGCCTTCAGGCCAGGGTTGGGCCAACAGACGCAACGTTTCGACATCAACCCGGGCGTAGATCGCCGTCGATTGAAGGCTGTCGTGACGCAACACCTGGGCGATCTCGGCCAGCGGAACCAAAGCTGTGACCATGTCACAGGCCATGGTGTGTCGCAGCCGATGCGATCCGACCTCTGCCACACCAGCCCGGCGACACGCACGCCGGACAGTCGACGCGACCGTGCCATCCGCGATGGGTTCGAACGGTGCTTTAGCCCGGATGAACACCTCCCGGTGCACAGTCACCGGTCGGCCGCGCGTGAGATACCCGGCGATCGCGTCGCCGACATCGGCAGGCAACGGGAGCCGGTCCCGACGGTCACCTTTGCCGGCCACGACCAGCACACCTGAGCGCCAGTCGATGTCGTCAAGGCGAAGACCGGCCACTTCGCTGCGCCGCAACCCGAGACGTAACATGACGATCAACAACGCATAGTCACGTCGGCCAAGACCGGTCCGACGGTCACACGACCCCAACAGTGCAGCAGCATCGCCAGCGGGGATTCCCAACGGCAACGACGTGTGTCTCCGGCCGGTGACCGGCAACGCCGCCTCCGACAGATCAACCTCGAGGTGGCCCTCGACGAAACAGAACCGCAAAAATGCTTTCAGACCGGACACAAAGTTCTGGGTTCCGCTCACCGACACCATCCCGGACCGGGACAGCACCGCGGCGGTCACCTCAGCCGCCCCCACATCGCCGAGAGCCCCAGAACCCAGACCGGTCACAAACCATGACGCAGCGGCCACATACCCGACGACGGTGCCCGCCACCAGACCGCGTTCGGACAACAGGTAACGCTCGAACGAACCCATCAGCACCTCGACGGGCGACAGCGGCAAAGGAACCGGTGCCGGGACCACACCCAACTCGCGAAGCAACACAAGCAGACACCGAAGCCCCGGACGTGACAACCGGGACGGACAAAAACCGTCACCGGCCAGCAGAAAGCTCACGAACGCATCAACGGTCGTCTCGCTCAACGTCTCGACGCCCAAACCCTCCGCCCGGAGCCAACGACTCAGATGCGCCGCCTGACGCTCCAGACTCACAACAGTCCGCAGCGTGTAACCCCGCTCCCTCAACCGCTCCCGGTATTGCTCAGCGAACGGGGCCAACGGCCCCACAATCAGGACCCTGCTGACCCTGCTGGTTGGAATCGACATGACCATCTCCTTCTTCTCGGAACAGAGAAGAAACAATGGCCACCACAAGCCGCGTTATGCCGACATCAACACCGCAGACTTCGCGCCCAGCCAGCGATCCCCCGCCAAGGTCGGCATAACGCTGAGGTCGGCATAATCGTGGAAGCGAACTCCTTCAAGACCGTGCACGTCGGCGAGGGTCCGCCAGTCGTAGGTGATCTGGTTGAGCGAGATTGGGTGACCCCAGTCCCGCGATGGGAACACCCAACCGTCCACTTCGAGCGGCCCAACCCCCACCCGCTCTGCTTCGTCGGTCTGATGGGTCTGCCATGCCTCAACCGCCGCCATGGTCGCCTCGCCCACCGACACGAGGCCGGTGGTGCGGGTCTTGGTCGGCTTCACCTGCGATACCGGGCCACCATCGACGACCGACCGTTGGAACGTGATCAGGCGTTGCTCGACGTCGATGTCGGACCACTTGAGCGCGCCCAGTTCCCCGCGCCGTGCGCCGGTGGCGATCGCCAACCTGATGACCGTGGCCATCCTGGGGTCTGCCACTGCGATGATCGACTTCACCGTTTCGAGATCCGGCACTTTGTGCTGGTGCGGATCGGCTCGTGGTGTGCGGGCGATCGACGCCGGGTTGGTGGTGATGAGCTGCCAGCGCACCGCAGCCCCCAGGGCCGCCCTGACGACGCTGTGCGCCTTCTTGACCGATTGCGCGGACAACGGGCGTCCGGACTTGCCGCCTTCGGTCAGCAAGGTGCGGTAGAAGCGCTCTAGGCGCTCGACCGTCAGCCGATTGACCCGCACGGTGCCGATGTGCGGCGCAATCCACGACTCGGCGGTGCGCTTGTGATCGCGTGCGGTGGTCGGGCTCCAGTCGTTGATGTTGGCTGCACGCCAACGGACCAACAGCTCATCGACGGTCAGCAACTGCTCGGAGCTGACGGACTCGACGTCGCCCGCCTCGATGTCGGTGATCAGCTGACGCATCACGCGTTCGGCTTCCCGCTTGGAGCCCTTCACCGACTTCGAGCGGTAGCGCTTCTTGCCGGTGTAGTCGGTGCCCAGGAATAGGCGAATTTCCCACGATCCGGACGGCAGCTTTCTGAGTGACCCTCGCATCCCATCCATGCTGCCAGAACTTGGCGGCCGGATGGGATGAGTGATGGGATGCCCCGCTCGGATGGGATGAGCTGGGGCTGTTTCTGGGAGCCTTCAGAAGTGGCTACTTCCCAGTGCCCCGTAGGGCTGCGAGTGGCGGAGAGTAAGGGATTTGAACCCTTGGAATGCTTGCGCATTCAACGGTTTTCGAGACCGTCCCATTCGTCCGCTCTGGCAACTCTCCGTCCGTGATGTTAGTCGGGCGTCTCGTCCCGTTCACACTGGGAATCGCAGCACGGCCGAAGCACCCCGGAAACCGAGTGTTCAGCGGCACCAGCACACGCGCCTCGGCCAGGCCCGATGCGGAGGGGTTCGCATCCGGCCTGGCCGAGGTCACTGTTGCTGCTGGTGGTATGGAGGTTCAGCCCATCAGCCGACGATGGCGCCAAGTCCCTGTGTGGTTGGTGCATCGGCAGTGGTGCTTGCCAACGAGTCGTCACTCTTGGCCGGAGCGTCAGCGGGGGCCTCATCGCCCTTGGCTGGTGCCTCACCATCGGCCGGCGGCGCACCGTCCTTGTCGCATCCGCCGGGCCCACCATGGCCTTCGGGCCGCCCGGCGGTGTTCACCCGCTCGGTGATGCGCTCGGTGACGTTGGCCAAACGCTTGTCGGCCTGCGCCTGGGTGAGGTCTCCGGCTGTGACCTGCTCGGCAATATGGGTCTTCGCATCGGTGACCATGGCGTCAATCACGGTCTTCGCCTCCACGTCGTGTGCCTTGGCGACATCGGCCAGCGAGGTGTCCTGGTTCAGTTCGGACTTGAGGTCGTCCACCGACATGCCGACCGCCTTGGCGGCGGCCTCCAAACCGGGCCCGCCCCTGCCGTCCTTGGGCGGGCGATCCGCCTGATCGCCCACCTTGTTCGAGGCGGTGCCTGCGTCGGCTTGTGTGGGTTGGGTCTGTTCGGTCTTGGCCGTGGTTGAGGTGTTGTCCTGGGCGGAGGCCGGGCCTGCAAGGGCCAGCCCGGTGACGCCGAGGCCACCGGCGAGCAGCGCTGCGGCCGCCCACTTCTTGAAGCCCGATGGGGCGGTGTGGTTGGGGGATGCCGTTCTCATGATGTCGTGCCTCTCTCTGGTGCCCCGAACTCTTCGGGGCATGCACAACCATGAGCAGTCAAGGTTGGAGCCACGTGAGAAACCGACGGTTCTCATCGAACTCCAAGGTTGACCGCGCCTCAGGCTCGGCGATCAGCAGGATGCAGCGCGGCGGCCTCAGGCCCGGCGGTCCCCAAAGAATGCTCGAAGCAACTCGGCCGACTCCAGGGCTCCTGGCCCGGATACGACATCAAACTCGTAGCCCAGGCGGGGATCTGAGCCAACGTGGTAGCTGGAGCCGAGAGCCCCACCGGCAGGGTCGGGGGCCGCAAACACCACCGACCCCACCCGGGCGGCCAGCGCCGCGCCGGCACACATGGGGCAGGGTTCGAGCGTGACCACCAGCGTGGCGTCGCTGAGGCGCCAACCGTCGCGGGTGGCAGCCGCATCCCGAAGGGCCAACACCTCGGCGTGCGCGGTCGGATCGCCGGTGAGCTCTCGCTCGTTGTGGCGGGCGGCAACGATCCGTCCGTCGATCACCACCACCGCACCCACCGGCACGTCACCGTGTTCCAGCGCCGAATGGGCCTCACTCAGCGCCGCCACCATCCACGCACCGATGGTGCCCGGTGCCGGATGGTCGGGCGATGGCCGACCGAACTCTGCTGCGTTCACATCCGCCAGCCTACGGCCGGCCGTAGCATTTGCCCGGAAGCCCACCGCTGTGGACGAACTGTGCGGAACGCGGTGGAGAACCAGGCATTCGCGGGGGACAACCAGGAATCTTTGGGGACATCTTGGGGATTGCGAACTGAGCGGTTGACGTACGTTCTTGAAGGGCGCACAGTGTTCCTTCCACACGGAACGTCGGCGCTCCAAACGGACAACACCAGCAGCGCCTCGGCGCCGAGGTGGATCTGGAGGCTTCGGCCCACCAGGACCGGATGGACCCGCTGACGAGTCTGTGCGGACACCGGACTATCGCCACCGCCCCGACCTTCGGATCGGAGCGGGCGGCCTTGAAGCTCTCACGGGCGGACGGGCCACATAGGGGGAGCAAAGCCGAAAGGCCGCAAACCTCCGAAAAGGGCATCGCCCGCCGCACCTCAGGGATGCGACGGGCGATGAATCGAAACGATTGAATGTCAGGCTATGCCCGGCAAAGAGTCGTTTGGTGGATGCCGGTGTTTGAGGGCCCCGGGCGCGATCTTCTGATCGGCCCGGGGCCCTCAGCCGTTTTCGGCGCCGGTCCGACCGGCCGGGCTACAACCCGGGAACCGCCTCGAACAGCACGTTGTTTTCCTTGTGAACGTGGAGGTGGGTGTCGTTCTCCATTGCCTCCAGCCGTTGGTACAGGCTGGTGTAACTGGCGCATGCGTCGGCCGGCAGTTCGAAATTGGACGAGCGTTGACGAATACGGGCAAGCAGGTCGCCTGCATGATCGTGTTCGGTCCGCATGGCGGCGATCGGGCCCGACTCCAGGTCGGCGGCGGACGCAGGACCCGTGCCGTCAACCAATTGACCGATCATGGGGAACAGCGCTCGTTCCTCACGAGCCATGTGGGGTTCGAGCTCTGCCCGAAACTCGGCCACCAGGGCGCCCACCTCGATGAGCTCGGGGTGTCGCTGTCCATGAACCGACGCAACGGTGGCTGCCAGCGCCTCGAGTGCCGGCAACTCATCCCACAGGTAGGTGTGATGGGTCTCCAGGATGTGAGCGATCAGTTCGACCGGCTCGAGGTCGGCCCACTCAACGTCGGAAGCGACGTCCAGGTCGGCGACCGCAGCCCGCACCTCGTCGGGGTCGACCCCGGCCTCCAGGCATGCCACGGTGAGACGGGTTTGCCCGCCGCAGCAGTAGTCCAGCCCAAAACGCTCCAGCACTCTGGCCGCCGCCGGGTTGGCGGTGACGAGAGCGCCCAGAGGCGGGTCGGTGGGCAGTTCTTCCTGGGTGGCGGTGGCGGTACTGGACATGGGATCGCTCCTCACTTGGGGTTTGCTTGCTTCGCAGGCGGACGGATCGCGTCAGCCAAGTAACACTCCGAGCGCGGTGGCCAACACGACCGACACGCCCATGACGGTCTGGCGGATACCCAGCACGACGGCCCGGTCCGTGGGCACCCATGCGATGAGCGCACGTTGCAGGGCAATGGCGGCGCACACGGCCACGGCCCCAACGATCACCAGCGGTTCGGCCACAGCAGCGACGACCACCACGACCACCGCAACGACGTCACCGATCACCGGGAGCGCCGGGTGGGCCGGTCGACCGTGCAGTTTCATGACCTGATCGCGGATGGTGGGGATTGCGGCGATCGCCCGGGCGGCGAGGATGGCCCACAACCCCAATGCGACCGAGGTGCTGCGGCCGCCGGCCAGGACCATCATCGAGGTCATGCCGGCGATGCCAACCGCACCGGCCAACTCGGGCACCAGGCGGCGGCTTCGAGAGCGGATGTCGTAGGAGAGTTCGACGGCCATCAAAGGTGCGATGCCCAGGATGGGCCACCAGAAACCGGGCGTCGCGGTGGCGAATGCCACGGCCAACAAGGCCACCAGCGCCACGATCTCGACAGCCGCCACCTTGCGCGCCAGGCGGGTACGGTCGAGCGTTCTGCCACGACGGGCGTCGACGGCAGCCAGTTTCAGCGGGGTACGGGCCAGAAACGCCAGCACCGTCGCCAGGCCGAGGCACAACGCAGCGACGCTGTGCGCCACCAGCAGGCCAAGCAGTACCGGCTCGAGGGTGAGCCCCCAACCGCCGTGTTCGCTGGGCAGGGCCACCGAGCGAAGCGGCGATCGGGCTTTGGTAGGACGACGAGTGGGTTTGGACGGCGCCGCGGCGCCGTCCAAACCCGATCCGCTCTCCCGAACGTCAACCGAAACGGTGTCGGCCATCAGTACACGCTCAGCACGGCCAGCACGATGATCAGCAGGGTGACCCCGCCGACCACGAGCAGGGACGCTCCCATCGGATGGGACGGACGATCGGCATCGGGCCGAGGTTGTCCGGGCTTCGAGGGGTTCATCATATCTCTAGTGTACCCCAGAATTATTCCCTGTCGAGTCGCTGTGAGGTACTTCCATTTTCTCCAGCAGTCGCTAGAGTGAATCCCAGCCGCGTGCGACGACAGCTGCTCGTCGTTCGCCTGATCGGACTCTCTCAACCTCATGCCCCACCTTCAAATCCAGGCGAGAGCGCTTGGCGATCCCACCCGGCACCGGATCTTTCGCGCCATCGCATCTGCCGACGGCCCCTGTGACGTCGCCTCACTGACCGAGCAGTTCGGCCTGAATCACAACGCCATTCGTCAGCACTTGGCCAAGCTGGTTTCCGCGGACCTGGTGCAGGAGTCGGTCGCGGCACCCAGCGGGCGAGGACGTCCCCGCCTGCAATACCTGGTGGCACCCGCCGCCGAAAGCCGGTGGGGTGTCACGGGCCCCTACGAACGCCTGTCCATGTGGCTGGCCGAGGCGCTGGCCACCAACGAAACACCGGTGGAACTGGGCCGACGAGTCGGGCGTGAGGAGTACCGGCCGGCCGGCGGCTCGGCCGGACCCATTGAAGACCTGGCGGCCCAAATGTCGCACCAGGGTTTCGACCCGACGGTGACCGGCTCTGGCGATGTGGTGGAAATCGTTTTGGGAGAGTGCCCGTTTGCATCGGCCGTGTTGGTTTCACCCGACACGGTGTGCGGCGTTCACCTGGGTCTGGCCGAGGGCGCCGCCGAGGCCATCGGCGGCATCGAGGTGGAGTCATTGTCGCCCCGCGACCCGCGCACCGCCCACTGCGTGCTGCGTTGCCGCGTCACCTCGACCGATTAGCCAAACCACCACCCCGACGATGCGGTGCCCGCACTACGGGTTTGGGGAGTCGTCCGGTTCGGGCGGCGTCCATTCGTAGCCAAATATGTGCTTGGCCATGCCGGCCATCAGCGAGGCCGCGTGGGTCTTGGCATGATCGGAGGTGGGGCCCGCACCCTGGCGGTCGACCGCGGCGATCCACATGCTGTACCACCGGTCACAGTGCTCGGGTCGCACGGCGTCAAGCGAGTGCAGGTGCCGGTGCACTGCGGTGACCTGACCCACGTACTCCTTGGTACCAAAGAGGATGCGACACCAGTAATCGATCAACCGCGGGATGTGGCTTGCCCAGTCCACTTCGGCCACCTCGTCAAAGACCGGCTCCAGCAGTTCGTCGAAGACGATCTCGCGATAAAAGTCGACGACCAGGTCGTGCACGTTGGCGCGAGTGGTGAGATCTTCCAGCGGGGGGGCCGACCCGGTGTCGGGAGCCCTCGTGGTGGAGGTCGCCTGCGCCGGGGTCATCGGTTTGTTCCAGCGCTTGAGGACGGGCCGATGGTGGCGGCCACCGGCTCGGAGGCCGCCGTTGACGGCTCGATGCCGGAGGTGTCCACGGGAGCGCCCAGCAATTGGTTGCTGTGCACGCGCGCCACGTTGTATGCCAACGCCAGCGCCCGATCACGGCCGGGACCCTGCCACCCACCCTCGATGGTCTCGGTGAACAGCTCGAGCCAGCGCTGAAAATGCTCAGGGGTGAACGGCACCTGAGCATGCACCAGCGCATGGGAACGAAAAGGGTTGCCCTGATAGCCGGGCATGCCCAGCAACGCACGGCACCAGAACGCTGCCAGCTTGGGCAGGTGCTCGGCCCAGTCAACCTGGGCCACGTCGTTGAACATGGGACCCAACAGGTCGTCCTGGGCCACGTCCTGATAGAAGCGACGCACCATTTCGGCGATCTCCTCAGGGGAATCCAGGTCGCGTTCTCTATCGAGTTGTGTTGCGCTGCTCATGGGAGCCGAGTTTATCCAGCCAACACTGGAAATAACCACCCCTCTTCCCTGGTAGGTCGCCCGGCACCAAAACGAGGCGAGCCCCCAAGCCGTATGGCTTAGGGGCTCGCTGTGGCGTCTTCGCGACACCTTCGAGCGGAGAGGGTGGGATTTGAACCCACGGAAGGGTTGCCCCTTCACCTCCTTAGCAGGGAGGCCCGATCGACCGGACTCTGGCACCTCTCCAAGTGCCGTCCATCGTAGTAGAGCCGGCCGCTCGGACGCAGCCCGGTTGCCCACTGAGCCAGCATCGAGGGCGGCGGTCACTCCACAGCGCCCTCGCCCTTCACGTTGGCGCCCGTCTCCATCATGTCCTTCTCGTGCTCTCGCACCGAGTCGGTCAGTGCGCCACTTTGGGCATCGGCCGTCTGTTCCTCATCGGGCGTTGCCACACGATCGGCGTGGGCGGTGGTGTGGGCCGCCTCCGCATCCACGTCCTTGATGGCGTCCGACACTTCACCGTGCTCGCTCATGGGTGACCCTCCTGGTTTGGGTTGGTTTGGTACCCGGGTGGATACCCGGACGGTCCCAACTCAAACCCGAACCTCGGGTTCACGCAGCCAATTCGGCCCAGACCACCTTCGATGCATCCCAGGCGGTCACGCCCCACCAGTGGGAAATCTCGGACACGATGTGCAGCCCGCGACCGGTGATGCGAGCGTCCGCCAGCGGGATCGGCTCGGGATAGGTGGGTGCGGTGTCCACCACCGACAGCAAGACCGTGTTACGCACCCGGGCCACCTCCACCTCGATGGGGTCGTCCAGTTGGGCGGCGAGGCGCGACGTCAGTGCATTGGTGGTCAGCTCGGAGGCGACCAATTGCGCGTCCATGACCAGCTCATCGAGGCCCCAGTCGACCAGGCACTCAACCACCCATCTGCGAACCTCGGCCGGGGTGCCCCCGTCTTCCAGTCGGAGCGACTGAAAGCCGTCGGCCCATGCGCCCGGGTCGATGTTGGGGCCGGGGACCGTCCGTGAGAGCCAGCCTCGAAACTGGTCACCACTGAGCAGCGACTCGTCACTGTCATCCACGTACGCGCCTGCGATCAGAGACCCGGGCGCAGCCTGACGAACGCTGGTCATGATGCGATGCAGCGGCCAGTCGCTCTCGGGGTTGATCACCAGGGTTCCGTCGGGAAGTTGGTGTTCGCTCAACAGGCCGTCGTTGAACGCCTCCACCAAGGTGCAGGCCCAGTCGTAGGACTCACACAACCGCTCGAACACGTCGCTGAACGAGGACGGAGAACAAATCAGCAGGTTCATCTTGTCATTCGTTTCGTTCCACGAGGGTTGCCAGCCTCTCTAATGCCCGTTTGATCAAACGCGAAACATGCATTTGGCTGACGCCCACCCGTTCGGCGATGTCGCTCTGGTTGAGTTCCTCAAAAAATCGCATCTCCAAGATGGTGCGCTCACGGTCGGGCAGCCGCTCGAGCAGACCCTCTACCAAGATGCGATCGACGCCGTGCTGAATGCCCACATCACCAACCGCCGGGTCGGGTGCCCCTTCGGGACGACCCTCCAGGCTGTTGGGCCGGAACATGCGTCTGGCTTCCAACACCTCGTCCACCGTCTCAGCCGGGAGGTCGGCCTCCGCAGCAACCTCCGCCACCGTCGGGCTACGATCCAGGCGGGCGGTCAACGCCTCCTCCGCCTGGCGCACCCGGGGCATCAGATCCTTGACGCCACGCGACACCTTGGAGCCCCACGCGTGATCGCGGAAGTGACGTTTGATCTCACCCACCGCGGTCGGCACCGCGTAGCTTTCAAAACTGCCGCCCCGGTCGGGCGAGTAGCGATCAAGCGCTTTGAGGATGCCGAAGGAGGCCACCTGCGCCAGGTCGTCACGGCTCTCGCCCCGATTGGCAAACCGGGCGGCCAGGTTCTGGGCCATCTGCTGGTAACGCTCGGCCAGCTCGGCTCGGACGTTGTCGGCGCGGTCTGCGATCCACCACTCGAGTAGCTGCTCGTTGTCGGCCCGCCGCAGCTCGGCCCTGCTTCGGCGCTCCGACCGGGTCGCCGAGGCCCGGCTGGTCATCCGACGTTCGCGTCGGCGTCGACCGCGGCGGCGAGGGGCCACCGGAACGTCAACGAGGCGCCCGTGTCCAACAACCGAAAGTCGACGTCGTCGGCCAGCGAACCCAGAACCAGTTGCGCCAACTCGTCCACCTGGGGGTCGTCGCAACGACCGCCCGTCAGCCGTGAATCAAAGGTCATGGAGTCCGAGCCGACCGCAATGGTGATCTCCACCCGTCCGTCCGTCGTCGCATGCCCCACCAGGATGGCGCAGGCTTCGCCCACAGCAATACGCAGGTCTTCGATGTCATCGATGGAGGCGTCAACCGACCCGGCCACCGCCGCAGACACCAGGCGGGCCAGGCGAACCGGCTGAGGCCGGGCGGGGAAGCCCAGCGTGATGGGACCGTTGATGGCCGAGCGCACGCTGCGTTCCCCCAACGTGGTCGCGTCGATCTCGTCGGTGCCCAACATGACTCAGTCCTTCGGTTCAATCGTGAAGTGGTCCAGCACTCCGGCCACCTCCAGCAGGCGAACCGTCGAATGCTGGGGTGATCGCAGGGTGACCGAATCGTTACGGTCACCGAAGCGCTGGCGTGCCAACAACAGGGAACGCAGGCCCGAGGAGTCGATGAAGCCCACCGAACTCAAGTCGAAGCTCAGGCTGTCGGCGCCATTCTGGGCCACCTCATCCACCGCAGCCTCCACAACGGGTGCCGACGTCATATCCATCTCGCCATCAAGAACCAACACCACGTCACCTCCCGACCGCTCTTGCACGACCGTAAACTCGTTACCTGCCATCTCGTACTCCAGTGGGGTACCCGAATCATCACCCGGACCAAACTTCCGGACTCCATAACGTACCCAATTCGGGCGGCTGCCCCCATGCCGATCGCTACAACGACCCCACGAGGTCGGACCACAGGTCATCGACGTTCTCGCAGCCCACGCTGAGTCGGATCAGGGTGGGAGGGATGCGTTCCTGCCCGGCGATGGCCGCCCTGCGCTCCATCGTCGACTCGACGCCTCCCAGGCTGGTGGCGTGGTTAATCAGCTCGACTCGGGCGCACACGTCGGCCGCGTGGTCGCCGTCCCCGGTTGTCTCAAACGACAGCATCGCCCCAAACCCGGCCATGAACCGCTTGGCGACCTCATGAGTGGGGTGGGCGGGCAGCCCGGGGTAGAGCACTCGGGTGACACCGCCGTGGGCATCAAGGCGCAACGCCAACTCCATGGCGTTGTCCTGGGCCCGCTCCAGGCGAAGCCCCAGGGTGCGTGCGCCCCGCACGGTGAGGAACGCCTCCATGGCGCCGATGGTGGCCCCGTAGATCAGGCGACGATCGACAAACTCGGCGTACAGGTCGTCGTCACGAGTGATCAGCACTCCGGCCAGCAGGTCGGAGTGCCCGCCGATGAACTTGGTGGCCGAGTGCATCACCACGTCGGCGCCATAGTCGAGGGGAAGCTGAAGTAGCGGGGTGGCGAACGTGCTGTCGACGACGACCAGGGCGCCTTCCGGCCGCGGCGCACCGCAGATGGCGGGGAGGTCGGCGACGGTCATCAACGGGTTCTCCGGCGACTCCACCCACACCAGGTCGCTGACCGCAAGGGCATCGAGCCAAGCGGCCGTGTCTGCCTGATCGAGTCGATCGACGTGCCAGCGGCCCTGGGATTCGCCTTCGGCGAGGATGCCGGCGACACCGTGGTAGGGGTCGGTTGGCGCGGCGATGCGGGCTCCCACCGGCAGACGGCCAAACACCGCCGCTGCGGCCGCCATCCCCGAGGCGAAGGCCAGCGCGCTGCCCTTCTCCAAACCACCCACCAGCTCCTCGAGCGCGTCGGTGGTGGTGGTGCCGTGGGTACGGCTGTAGAGCCGCTCGTCGGGCAGATAAAAGTTTGACGCCAATTCTGGCGACACGTTGAGCGGATCACCGGGGGTGCGGGTTCGACCCCCGCCCACCAGCCAGCTTTGAGGCGTCCAGTTGGTCATAGGTCGACACTACGACCGCAAGCTCCCCCGCCGTTCAAATTCATCCAGCAGCTCTTCGCGTCGGCATCGAGCGGGGCACCCACCACCGACACCCAAGCCATCGCTGCGCAATGGCCGAGCAGAACGACGCCAAGGTGATCGGGCCTGGATCTGCCGGATCCGGCGCCCGGCCGATACCCGGACCCCCTCAACGAGACCCGGTGGAACTGCTGAACGAACTCGTCACCATGAAGGATCGCGGGCTGCTGAGTGACGCCGAGTTCGCCGAACGGAAGGCCCGGATACTCGGCAAGTGGTTGCTACTTCCGAACTTGTAAGTTCGTCATTTGCTCCACGCCACGCCGAGGCCCTTACTGAAGTAACCTCACCCGATGGTCGTGCCCCGTCAGTCGGGTTGCGGTCGGAATTCTGGTACCGACCCCGGAGGCAGCATGAGTCCGCGCATTTACCCGGTAGCGGCTGCGCTCGCGCTGCTCGCCACCTCGTTTGTCGTCATTCCCGCTGAAGCGGGCGCACAGCAGGGCGAGCCGGTCCCCAGCGCTGCGCCAACGACGGGGGATGAGGCCATCGAGGCCCTCGGTGCCGGACTTCCTCAGGCCGCCAGTGACGCCGGTTTGTCACCGGCAGAGCTGACCGACCGGTTCACGACCGATCCGTCGCTGCAAGCCACGCCGGACGGCATCCTCACCTACGACGACCCCGCCCCACCCGCCCCGCCCCAGGCCAGGACCGGTGAGACCGATTCCGCAGCGTTCGTGCCAGGATCCACGTTCAACCTCAGCTCCAAACCCGGTGCAAATCGAACGATTTACCTCGACTTCCTCGGCGGCACGGTCACCGACACCTACTGGAATGCCACTTACACGGGAGGCGCCCCGATCGTGGTTCCGCCCTGGGACATCGACGGCAACAGCGCCACGCTGTCGATCGCCGAGCAGAAGATCATTCAGACCGCCTGGCACGTGGTAGCGGAAGACTTCGCTCCGTGGGACGTCAACGTCACGACTGCAAACCCCGGTCTCGCCGCCCTCGAGCGGACGAATGCGGCCGACCAGGTATTTGGTCAACGGGTCATGTATTCCAATTCGAATCATGGGATGTGCACGGGTTGCGCGGGGGTGGCGATCATTGGTGCCTTTGATGCCACCGGCAGCTACCTCGGCCCGGCGTGGGCCTTCACGGACACGCTCTACGGTGAGCCGAAGTACTACGGCGATGTCTCAAGCCACGAGCTTGGGCACACGTTCACCCTCGGCCACGACGGCACTTCGGGAGCGGCCTACTACGCGGGCCATGACGACTGGAGTCCGATTATGGGCTCCACTGCATGGCGCCCGATCGTCCAGTGGTCGAAGGGGGAGTACGACGACGCCAACCGGCAGGAGGACGATCTCTCGCTGATCGCGGCGAACGGGGTCGACCTCAAGCCCGATGACCATGGCGACACGCTCGCCACAGGAACCCCGATCACGCCGGCCACACCGGTGAAGGGGCTGATCAACACCTCCGCCGACATCGACCAGTTCACCTTTGATGGTTCCGGTCCGTTTACAGCGTCGCTGTCGCTCTGGGACGAGCATCCAAACCTCGATGCCCGACTTCGGCTTTTGAACAGCGCCGGCTCTCAAGTCGCCGCCTCCGACCCGCAGAAGCTCGGCGCGCCCTCCCTCTCCGTGCCGTCCCTCGCCGGCGGCCGTTATTCCATCGAGGTCGACGGTGTCGGGTGGGGCGACCCGCTCGGCACGGGCTACACCGACTACGGAAGCCTGGGTGCCTACGCCCTGAGCACAAGCTTCAACCAAGCACCGATCGCAAACGGCACCATCACCCCGACCACGGTTCAGTACCAAGGCACCCTCTCCTACAACGCCTCGCTCTCCAGCGATCCTGACGGCACGATTACGGCCTACAACTGGAACTTCGGTGACGGCACAACGAGCACCTCTGCGAGCGGCACCAAGGCCTACTCGGCGCCCGGGAGCTACACCGCCACCCTGAAGGTGACCGATAACAAGGGTGCCACCGGCACCAAGACGTTCGCGGTCACCGTCAACGAGCCCGAAGCGGTCGATGACACCGCCGCCACCACCGAACATGGAATCGTCTCGGTGTTCGTGCTCGCCAACGACATTCCCTCACCGGCGCCGTCCGCCACCATTGCTGCAATCACCCAACCGGCCAAAGGCTCGGCGTCGATCTTCTCGATGCCATCGAAAGGAATTCGCTTCGATGCCGGGACCGACTTTGACGGTCTCGACACCGGGGAGACCGAAGATGCAACGTTCACCTACACGCGCCAGCAGGACGGCTACACCGACACCGCAACGGTGACCGTGACGGTGTCCGGTGAGAACGATGCACCGGTTGCCGCCGACAGCTCCAAAACGACCGACGAGGACACGGCGTTGACGTTCGCTGCGCCGATGTCCGATGTTGATGTCGAGCCGCTGACGATCACCAAGACCACCCAGCCATCGGCGGGCTCGGTCACCATCTCGGGCACCAACCTTGTCTTTAACCCGGGCAACGATTTCCAAGCGCTCAGGGCAGGCCAAACGAGTCAGGTGACGTTTACCTACACCGCCAGTGATGGCGACCTCACCGCGACCGGCACCATCACCGTCACCGTCACCGGACTCAACGATTCACCCGTCGCAGTGAACGACACCGCAGCCACCCCGCAGGGGACGTCGGCGTCGCTCGATCCCACAACAAACGACATCGACCCCGAAGGTGATTCGCTTGGGGTAGCGAGCGTCAGCGCTCCCAATGCCGGCTCCGCGACCCGGGTCTCGCCCCATGAGGTCCGGTTCACACCGAGCCCGGCCGACAATGCACTCGACGACGGCGAGTCCGCCAACCGAACCTTCGACTATGTCGTGACCGACGGTGCGGCCTCCGACACCGGGACTGTGACCGTGACCGTCACCGGGGTCAATGACCGCCCGGTCGCCGCCAACGGTTCCAAGACGACCGACGAGGACACGGTGTTGACGTTTGCGGCACCGATGTCCGACGTTGATGTCGAGCCGCTGACGATCACCAAGACCACCCAGCCATCGGCCGGGTCGGTCACCATCTCGGGCACCAACCTTGTTTTCAACCCGGGCAACGCTTTCCAAGCGCTCGGGGCAGGCCAAACACAGCAGGTGAGCTTCACCTACACCGCCACCGACGGCGACCTCACCGCGACCGGCACCATCACGATCACCGTGACCGGAGTCAACGATGCTCCCGTGGCAGCAAATGACAGCTACTCGGCGGTCGCCGGTCAGGGGTTGACATTCGATCCGGTCACAGGCCACGGGGCCGATACCGACGTGGACACCGCTGTTTCCACGTTGACCGTGCCTGCCCTCCCCAGCGGCGGAACCGGGACCATCTCCCGAGTTGGCGCCACCGGGTTCACCTACAACCCGCCACCAGCGGCCAACCTCTTGCGAATCGGCACCTCACTGATCGATACCTTCACCTACACCGTGAGCGACGGCCACCTGACCGATACGGCAACGATCACGTTCACGGTGACGCGGGAACTGCCGGCCGAGTGCACATCGGCACCGCCGCATGGATTTACCGACGTCACCGCCGGCGATTGGTACGACGGTCCGGTCGCCTGGGTCAAAGCCATGGGGATCACGAGCGGGACAACCCCCACCTTGTACGGGCCTCACACCCGCACGACCAGAGCACAGATGGCCACCTTTCTGTGGGGGCTTCGCGGCAGGCCGACCGGCAACGCCAACCCCGGGTTCTCCGATGTGCCCTCAGACGCCTACTACGCCGAGGCGGTCGCCTACCTTGTCGGATCCGGCGTGACGAGTGGAACATCGGCAACCAGGTTCTCGCCCAACGCACCGGTCACCCGAGCACAGATGGCCACCTTCCTTTGGGCGCTGGCGGGGCAGCCGGCTACCGCCGCATCGAATCCGTTCAACGACGTACCAGCCGGCAAGTACTACACGGTCCCGGCTACCTGGGCCGCCGAGGTGGGTATCACCACGGGGACCAGCCCCGGGGTGTTCTCGCCCGACAGCGCGGTCACACGAGCCCAAATGGCCACCTTCCTCCGTCACTACGTGTGCACAGTCGGCTACGCCTAACCCAGACCTTTCAGTTGTGGTCTGGGGTGAGGCTGTCGGGGTGTGAGCCATTGATGGCCTGAACCGTGACGCTCTGAATGGTGCTCGGGTGCTGGTGGGGCGTGTTGAAGTAGGAGTCGCGGG
>ERZ1026792.1013-NODE-1013-length-19514-cov-4.569866_pt1 | contig 19514 bp, 13 predicted proteins | sample MGYA00520884_ERZ1026792 | MGnify/ENA primary metagenome ERZ1026792 (study PRJEB33270, sample SAMEA104284473) | anaerobic digester metagenome | biome: Anaerobic digester microbiome; feature: mesophilic sludge digester; material: Anaerobic digester biomass... | reverse complement strand
GCGCCTGGGTGAAAAGGGACAACTCGTCCATCGGTGGGCCTCCTGTGGCTTCGCTGCGCCACAGGATGGTAGCGCTTACCGATGACCCTATAAACCCTATTTACCCACACAAAACGTAAGAGAACCTCTTTTCAAGGGCGACGACGAGGTCATTATCCGCGACGACATTCGCGCCGTATTTGTACGCGCGCACGATCTCCTTATACCCGCTCCATTCCCTGTACAAGGCCTCATCGAGGGCGCGATCCCCGCCGCGCCACCAATGACACCACCGATACAGCTCGTCCGCCGCGCCCACTATCGGCTTCCCCCGGAGGAACCAAAGTCGAACCTCATTAAGGCCGACCATATGAACCCTTCTGCCGGGGATTTCCTTCGCATGGCGGGCCACTATCTCCATCACCCTCTTGTTGATCCGCCCCGCGACCGACCAATCATGCGTTCTGAGCAGCAAAAGGGAGTAGTTGTTCGCCATGAGCAGCGTGTAAAGTGCGATGGTGGCGCATTTGTAAGGCATCCCCGCGCTCGCATACTCATGGTAGAAAAGGGATGCGATGAGAAGAGCGTAAAAGGGCACAGCGAGACTGCACATCCTCTCGTGCCCGAAGAAATTGCCCACGCTTGGCACGTAGATCGCGAAGCATAGAAGCGAAAAGAGGAAGAGCCTGTTGCGCAGTCTCTCCCGTAGGATAAAAAGACAGAACGAGACGGCATACGCATATCCGAGCAGGAAGTATAGCGCAAGGAAGGGCGTCTCGTAGGGGGGGAGGCACATGGTGTCGTAGGGAAGAAAGATGGCGCGGACGATCGCGAGACAGTTCATCGCGATGACCGATGGGCTGGAAAGATATGCCGTTCCAATCATCGGTGCATGTACGAGCGTTCGCCGGATGAGGAGAAACGCGAGCAGGATGGCTCCGTAGACCGCGTACACTTTCAGCCTTCTCTGAATCGTCATTTTCTTGGAGTAGAAACACTCCGCCAGCAGCACGATGAAAACCATGAGAAGAGGACTTGGCGTGTCGGAGAAAAGGGCCAGGACGAAGCACAAGACCGACAATGCAAGATCGGGCGTCCGATCCCGGTCGAGGTGTCGAGCCAGGAAAAGCATGCAGAGCAGGGAGAAAAAGACCAGTTGGATATAGTGAAAGGACATAAGAACGCACGAGATCTCCGCATTGGCTTGATTGTACAGGAAGAGGGTACTCGCGATGAAGGCGCACGCCCTATTGCGCGTCAATCGGAGAGCTAACAGAAAGAGGAAGAGCGCGCTTAGGAGATGGCAGGAATAAAAAGTCAAATGGTACAACCACGCCGCCCTCCCGAATAGGCGCGCCGTGAGGAAGAGAACCGCGTACTGGCCGGGCCGAAAATGTTGCCATCCCGGAACATGGGCATTACTCTGCAGCAGGGCATCTTTCAAACTCATTTCCCGGCTGCGCGCCAGGCGCCAGAGATCTTCATCCCCGACATATGAAGTGGCGATATTGTAGCCGACCGGCGCGGTCAATACGGCAAGGCCGACGATGACGATCGCTTTCTTCATGGAAGGGCCGTACTCCGCATACGCCTTATCCGGGCTTGCGGTATAGGGCCATCCGCACCATGTTCCACAGCGCCCCCGGATGCATGTTGTAGACGAGCGATTTCTCGATGTTCGGCAGGAGGGCGCAGGTGGTGCAGCCGAAGCGCTGCTGCGGTATCCACCAGTCGTCGAAATCGGTCTCCAGGATCTTCTTCCCCTGGATGTCGAATGTCTTAAGACACGACATGAAGAACCTCCCGTCCACGTCGATGAATATGCCGTACTCCCAGGCCGTGCACGGGATGGCCTTGCGTCCGTTCGCCAAACGCCGTTCACGTACGATCGCATCGTACGGGTAAGGCCAGTCCCGGCAGTAGCGCAAGGCGCGGTAGGAGTGGAAGATCGGATAGCCGGCCTTCTTGAGCTCGATCAGCTTTATGACGAAGGTGCGGTACTCCTCCTGGGTCAGCCACCGCTGCGCGACGCCCTCCGGGTACTCTCTGTCTTCGTAGGTCGTCGGGATGATCGCCATCAGCACCATCCCCCTCTCCCGCGCGAGGCGGGCGAGGAAGTCGATGGAGCGGAGGTTGTTCCTCGTGATCACCGCCTTGATCCTGGTGTGGATCCCGTTCGCCTGGAGCAGCTCGATCGCCTCCATCGCCTTCCGGAAGCTTCCCTTCCCGCGGTTCGCGTCGTTCGCATCCTCGTCGCCGTCGATGCTCACGCAGACGCTGTCCGCGCTCCTCAGCGCGTCGAGATGCTGCCGGACGAAGAAGCCGTTCGTCACCACCTCGCATGCCATCCCCTTTGCGCGCACGTAGCCGATGAACTCCCCGACATCCTTCCTGATCAGCGGCTCCCCCCCCAGCAGGACGACCACGCGGGAGCCCTTCGCGTGCACGAGGTCGATGATCCTCTTGAAGTCGGCGAGCGGCATGTCCTCCAGTGCGCGGTTGAACGAATCCGGATAGCAGTAGAAGCACTTGAGGTTGCAGCGGTTGGTGATCAGGATGTTTGTGATCACCGGGATACGCCTGCCCAGGAGGCGCGACTTCAGGATCGCGCCGTAGGTGCGGACGTGCCTGCCGAGAGACCCTTTCGACGTCATCTATCCTTCCCCCCGGGAGATTTCCACCAGCATATCCACTTTCTCGGCCGCGCAGCGGACCCGGCGTCCCCCCTCCCGCTCCGCCTTGAGGCTCATGATGTGGGGGTAGAGCGCGGCCAGGGCGCGAAGGGGAAACGCCCCCCCCTCCAGCGGCGGAAGCGCATAGCCCCTTCCCGGCTCGAGCCCCCTCGGGCAGGCGGCGTCCCGGCCGTGCACCTCCAGCCGGTAGCGCCCGCTCGCCCGGTCCCGGCGGATGAACATCCGCACGCGGACCGACGGGTTCGGGCACTGGATCCCCGCGGCGCTCCTGTCGCGGGTGAGAAAACCGAGCGAGCCGCCCCGCTCCAGCGTCAGCATGTAAGGGAACGCCGTCGCGAATACCGAGAGGCACGGTATCCCCATCTCGCCGAGGAGGGCGTTCAGGTCGCGCGGCGCACCCGCTCCGTCCACCAGAAGCGAGATTCCTCGGTAGTCGTCGCACCTCCTGAAAAAAGGCTCGGCCGTCCCCCCGAGTGATAAGACGATGTCGGTAATGTAGTCGGGGCACGGGACGCGAAGTCCCCCGCTTCTATCGCCGGCGCGGGCCGGGGAGGAGAAGGGGAAGATCGCGTAGAACGCCGCGGGGCAGATCTCCCCCTTCCCCTTGACGTTCATCACGAACCGGTCCCCCGCCCGGTAGCCGCATGGGCAACCTGCGCCCGCTCGGAGCACCTCGATGGCGATCCCGTGCTCGAGGATCTCGACGGGCACGATACGGTCAGCGGCCTTCCGAACGAGGAGCTCCAACCTGCCGCGGATCGTCCGATCCCTCGGGATCCGGAAGACGCCGAACTCGACCCCCTCCCCCGCGAACGGGCACCGGATGCGGCAGAACTCCCTCCCCCCCTCCGTCGGGTACCTTCCCCTGCTCAACATGGCGAGGCAGTCGGGGTAGAGGGCATGGAATGCGAACGGACAGAGCCCGTCCGGCGTCATCCGGGAGAGCGGGTATACCTGTCCGCGCCGGTGGTACCGGCACGCCTTCCTGGCGGCGACAATCTCCACCACACCCTCTGCCCCCGGCCGGTACAGGTCACAGTTGCTCATGCGATATATCGTCGACGCTCGCCGGCCACCATCCATTACATGGTGCGGGGTGCGTTCTTACGCCACGGCTAGCCGCAGGGGCCGGCCGTCTTCTTCGTCAGGGCGTCCCTTATCTTGTAGAGCACGCCTCTCAGGTCCACAGCATTCGAAGGACAGCTCTCCATGCAGCAGAAGCAGGAGATGCACTTCCCACGCTTGAGCACCGGCCCGTCGTCCCATCCGATCGCCTGCACCGGGCACAGATCGTAACACGCCCTGCAGCGAGTGCATTTCCGAAGGTCGAAACGCGGCTTCGTTCGGAGATACGGGAAGACGAAGCGGTGGATGACGAAGCCGAAGAGACCGGCCGTGAATGTCCCGGGCATCGCGAACTCCGCGATCGGCTCGAGCGGGCCGTCTACCGTGATGGAGGAGAGATCGATTCCCCCCATCCCCCGCGCGCGAGCCAGGTTCAGCATGGGGATCGTCTCGGGCTTGACGCCCATCATGGCGCACATAACGGCGTCCAGGGCGACGGCGTCGTCGGAGGCGATAAGCTTCCCCGCCTCGCGCAACGCGCCGCCCGAGGGCCCCTTCCCTTCCATGCACACCACCGCGTCCATGATCGAGAGATCGGGGGGGCGGACGGCGTAGACATCCACCACCGCCTCGCTGAACTTCTCGGGGGAGGTCGCCGCGGCGTGGAGGAGCGCCTTCTCCGCCCCGACGATGTAGCCGTAGGTATTCTTCACGGCGCCGGTGATCATGGTGAGGGCGTGGGTCTTGAACTTGGGGACGGAAACGAGGATGTCGCAGTCGAGGACCTCCTGCGAGATGGTGATCTCGGCGGCGTACCGCGAGGCGAGCTTCACCTTGACCGGCCTCTTCCCCATGTTGACGTAGTGTCCACCCGCCGCCTCCATAAGGCCGCAAGTCCTGAAGCAGCGCTCGTTTTCGGCGTAGCCGCGCAGCCCCGGGTTGTCACCCACCATGATCCGCCCCGCCCCGCGCGCCTCGATCGCCCGTACGATCGCCCTCACCACCGAGGGGTGCGTGGTGACGCCCGCGTCGGCGGTCCACGGGCCGAGTACATTCGGCTTCACAAGGACGCTCGCGCCCTTCCAGGGCAGCGGGAAGGAGTCGAGCATCTCCCCGACGGGGCCGTCCATTGCATCGTAGCAGGCCGGGCGTATAAGGACTTTCATCTCACGGATACCCCCCTCGAGGTCCCCCACCAGAAGAGCCTCTCCCTGCCGGCCGCATCCCTCCTCCGGAGGACGGCCACCCCGTGCTCCTCGATCCACCACGGCGGGTCCTTCCGCCACGGGCCGAACACGGCGGCGATGCTGAAATGCCCCTCCAGGTAGTCGCTGAGCGTGCGGCAGCAGACGAGGCCGAGGCCGGCGCCCTTCCCGGGCTCCGTGGTGCGATACAGGTTTGAGAGCACGGCCCACCTCACGCGCTGCCGTTCCATCGAAGAGATGATCTCCCGTTCCTGCTCCTCGGTGGGATGGTCCAGCCCAAGGATCTCCTGCTGGCGTATGGCGCTGTCGCGCTCGCTCAGGAAGCAGTATAGGGTGTCATAGGGCAGCGCCACTATCTTCTCATCTTTCCCTACGTTGCGCATCAGATAATCGACGGCACCCCGCACGGTCGCGAGCCACCCCGGCGGATTGTTCGCGGGGTTCAGGTACACCCCGCCCCGCCCGAACCCGAGGTATTGCGCGGGGACCATGGAGCGCCGTATCGTGCGCACGGTCGAGGTGAGGCTCGTCGCAGCGCAGACGACGATCAGCACCGCGGCGCCCCGGCGCGCGGCGGCCGGGAGGCCGCGCGTCCCCGTCCATACGGCGAGGACGAAGAGGAGGTAGAGGGGGGGGAATGCCCAGATCAGCTGATAGTAAAGCGCAAAGATATTCATGAAGTATTCGTGGATCGAGAAGAGGGCGACGAGCAGAAAGGCGGTCACCGCGGCGCCGAGCTCGGCGCGCGGCGATTGGATGGGCCCGTTCCTAGCCATCAGCCAGAGGCACCGCGCGAGGCACGCCAGGCCGAGGGCAAGGAGGACGGGGTAGCGCCGATCCAGCGATAACTGCTCGGCGGCGATCCCCGCGATGCCCCGGAGGGTATGGAGAAGGGGCGGCGGGGCGGAGCGCTGCGGATTGGAGAAGGGGAACGACTGGGTCCTGACGACCTCGGAGAGGCCCCAGGTGAACGGCAGGTAGCCGAGGATGAGCAGCGATCCGAAGAGGGCGGCCGCTGCGACGTAGCGCCGGAGCCGGCCCCCGGGGCCGCGGAGCCCATCCCTCATAAGGTCCGCGACAAAGGCGGAGGAGAGCGACGCGCAGAAGAGGGCCGCCCCGATATTGAGCTTGACCGTGCCGGCGAGCGCCGCGGCCGCCGCGCCGGACAGGAGGAACCGGAACCTCGGACGGCGGATATAGCGGAGGAGAAAATAGATGGCGATCAGCGTGCAGGCGACGGCGCCGGTGTAGACGTAGGTGTGCGGAAAATCCGGGTAGTAGACCCAGAAGACGACGGCGGCGAGGCAGGCGCAGGCCGGCGTGACGAAGAGCGCCGACCCCAGGAAGACCACGATGCCGCAGAGGAGCTGCAGGACGCACTGCCCGACCAGTACGCTCCGCACGCTCACGCCCATCGCCCGGTAGAAGATGCTGTAGTAGTACGGCATGGCGGGCCCGTATATCCACCAGTAATCCCGGTAGACCATAGCGCCGTCCATCGTCTTCTTGAAGCAGTACAGGTCCCGCCCGCGATCCGACTGGTCAAGGACATCCTGGAAGCGCGTGTAGGGGGACAGGATCGCGGCGCCGGCGGCGATCGTGAGGAGCAGGGCGGCGAGCGTCGAGCGGCTTCTCGTCATGGCCGCTCCATTCTCGCGCACGGCCCCGGGAGAAGACCCCATCCCTGCAGCGCCCTGCCGACGCGGGCGGCGACGAGGCGGTTTCCGGCCTCGTTGTAATGGCCGTCCCGGGTGAAGGCCCCTGCGAGCGCGCAGGACCGGAACGCGTCCATGAGATCGATACTCATGATGCCCTTCCCCCGCAGCAACCCCAGCAGCGGCTGATACTGCTTCGGCTTCCCCGCGCGCCACTTCTCGATGTCGGAACGCTGGGGAAAGATGAGCACAACGGGTATGGCGCCGTCCCGGGAGATATCCGCGGCCCATTGATCCAGGAGCGCCTCCAGGATGCGGTACGCCTCGGAGGAGCTGTTGTAGCGTCCGTCCCTGCCGATGATGTCGAGCCCGCGCGCGTCCGCCGCCTTCCACGAGAGCACACGGAACGCATCCCAGACGAGCCTCGCCAGGGGAGAGAAACGGACGAGGGAGGGCGGCGCGGAGTAGTAGCTCCGCCGGTAAAAGCGGTCGTGCTCCCCGAGGCGGTCCCTCATCACCTGGTCCGAGTTCAGCGTACGGAGGCCATTCAGGTCGTCCGCGCCCCGCAGGGGGTTCTCCACCAGGCGGAGCGGCCCGCCGGCGATGAGAAACCGCGGCTTGGCCAGGGGTGTGTTCTCCGGGTCCGCGTACGGCCTGAAGACATTCACCAGGCGCCAGATGTTTTCCGTCATGAATCCGATGAGGACGATCCCCGGGCGGTACCGCCTTCCGTCACGCAGGTACCTGAGGTACGCCTGGTCCGGCCCGTATGCGCTTACGCCGAAGTTCAGCACCTCTATCCCGGGGCACGACTCCTCGAGGACCCGCTCCCACGTCGCTTCGTTCCGCACGGCGCACTGCGTGAACGATTCGCCGAACGCGGCGATCCGCACCACGCCGGGTGGGGGGTGTTCGGCGTATTCGCGGAGCGCCACTATTCCGGCGGAGTTCGTCTTCTGCCCCCCCGCGCCGAAGTCCGGCCGCAGGCCCCAGCCAAGCGCCCGGTCGAAGACGGTCATGGTCTTTTCCGCCGCCTCCGGGGAGAGGAGCGCCTCGACCTCGGCAAGCCTTTCGGGCGAAAGAACCGCGGCACCCGCCTCCAGCCTGTGCCCGCGCACGGCGTCGGCCAGCCGCATCCCGGCGAGGGACAAGAGCTCGCAGGCGGCGTACAGGGCGATGAGCCTGAGGAACACGGCCAGCATCTTTCTTGAAGGCGCCCCCATCGTCACACCCCACCCGGCCCGGCGCGGCCGCAGGGCCGAATTATCAAGCACGCGATAAGCGGCTGTCAACGCCTCACTCACCCGCCCCGGAGGAGGGTGGACAAGGGGCGCGGCCCTTCCCGCGCCCCCGCGCCTTGAAAATAGCCGCCGTCTGTAGTAACATTTGCATGCCGCGCGGATGCGCGGCGCGCGGGAGGCGACATGATCGACAAGCATGAAACGGCCGCCGATATCGAGGTCTCCGCGGTCATGCCGTGCCTGAACGAGGAGGAGACGATCGGGGCCTGCGTCCGGAAGGCGGTCGACGCACTCGGGCGCCTGGGCGTGCCGTGGGAAGTCATAGTCGTGGACAACGGCTCCGCCGACCGCTCCGCTGAGATCGCCGCGTCCCTAGGGGCCAGGGTCGTGAGGGAGCCGGTGAAGGGCTACGGGAGCGCGTACCTCCGCGGCCTCGACGAGGCGCGCGGGCGGTACATCGTCATCGCCGATTCCGACGACAGCTACGACTGGTCGGATATCGAACGATTCGTCACCCCCCTCCGGGAGGGGCGGGACATGGTGATGGGTTCCCGGTTCAAGGGGAGGATCGAGCCGGGGGCGATGCCGTGGCTCCACCGCTACTTCGGGAATCCCGTCCTCTCTTGGATCCTGCGCCTTTTCTTCGGGGGCCGCGTCTCCGACGCCCACTGCGGGATGCGCTCCCTCACCAAGGACGCCTATCGGAGAATGAAGCTCCGGACGGTAGGGATGGAATTCGCCTCCGAGATGATCGTCAAGGCGTGCAAGGCGAAGCTGGATATCGCCGAGATCCCGATCACGCTCCACCGCGACGGCCGCAGCGGCAGGCCCCACCTGAGGACCTTCAGGGACGGCTACCGCCACCTGCGCTTCATGCTGATGTGCAGCCCGACTTACCTCTTCTTCGTGCCTGGGGCGGCCCTGATGGCGCTTGGCTTCATCCCCCTCGTCGCCCTCATGGGCGGGATCGTCTGGATAGGGGGTCACGGTTACGGGACGCACTTCTCGCTCGCAGGCATCGTCCTAGTCACCGTCGGCTTCCAGATCATCACCCTCGGCCTCTATGCGAAGGTATACTCCTACGAGGCGCAGTTCGAGGACGACGTAAGGTTCGTCGATCGGTTCTACCGCCACTTCAGCCTCGAGAGGGGGCTCGTCCTCGGCGCCCTCGTCTTCCTCGCCGGTTTCGCCATCGACGCCTACGTCCTCTGCGTCGGGATCGCGGCGCGCTTCAGTATCACCGTCGCGGAACTCAACAAGGCCGCCCTGGCCACGGCGGTCATGATCATCGGCATCCAGATCTTCTTCTCCTCGTTCCTGCTGAGCATGCTCGACATGAAACGGAGGGGGCGCCTCTGAAGGTCCTGCTCCTGAACCCGCCGTTCCACCCGCGTTTCTCGCGTTCGCAGCGGAGCCCCGCCGTCACCAAGGGGGGGACGCTGTACTACCCGATCTGGCTCGCAGCGGCGACCGGGCTTCTGGAGAACGACGGCTGCGACTGCATGCTCATCGACGCCCCCGCGCGGGGCCTCTCGCGCGAGAAGGTCCTCTCCCTCGCCGCGGATTTCGCCCCCGGCCTCGTCGCCTGCGACACCAGCACCCCCAGCATCTACAACGACGCCGCCGTGGCGGGGTCGCTCAAGGAGATCCTCCCCCGCTCCACCGTCGTCCTCGTCGGGACGCACCCCACCGCCCTCCCCGAGGAGACGCTGTCGCTCGCCCCCGGCGCCGACGCGGTCGCCCTCGGCGAGTACGATTTCACGCTCCGCGACCTCGCCCGCTGCCTCTCCTCGGGGGGGAACCCGTCCGCGGTCGCCGGCCTCTGCCTGAGGCGGGGGGAGGTTTTAGTCCGAACCCCGGCGCGCCCCCTCATCGAGGACCTCGACTCCCTCCCCTTCCTCAGCCGGACCTACCGGAGGCACCTCGACATACGGGAGTACTACTTCGCCGCCGCGGACTACCCGGTCATCCAGATCATCAGCGCGCGCGGGTGCCCGCAGCGCTGCTTCTTCTGCGTCTACCCCCAGACGTTCCACGGGCGGCGTTTCAGGCCGCGCAGCCCCGGAAACGTCGCGGCGGAGTTCGCGTATATCGCCCGGGAGTTTCCGGATGTCAGGGAGATCGGCATCGAGGACGACACGTTCACCGTCGACAAGGGGAGGGCGCGGGAGATCTGCCGGCTCCTGGCGCTGCAGGGCAACCGGATCAAGTGGTACACGAACGTCAGGGCCGACGTGGAGTACGAGACGCTCGCCGCCATGCGCGAGGCGGGGTGCCGGCTCGTGACGGTGGGATTCGAGAGCGGGAGCCAGGAGGTCCTCAACGGGATGAAAAAGGGGCTGAGCCTGAAACGCTCGCTTGCCTTCATGGAGGATGCGCGGCGCGCCGGCATCCTCGTCCACGGTTGCATCATGCTTGGGAACCCCGGCGAGACGCGGGAGACGATGGAGGAGAGCCTCCGCTTCGCGCGGCGCCTCGCCTGCGACAGCTTCCAGTTCTATCCCCTGATCGTCTACCCCGGGACGGAGGCGTACGCGTGGGCCAGGGAGCGGGGCTATCTCCTCACGGAGGATTACGCGAAGTGGCTCAGCCCATCGCTCTCGCACGCGAGCCCGCTGTCGTTCCCGGGGCTGGGCATGGAGGAGATCGAGCGGTTCTGCGAGCGGGCCTACCGCTCCTACCACTTCAACCCGTCCTACCTAGCAAGGAAGGCGATCCAATCCGTCACGAGGCCCTCGGAGGGGAGGAGGAACCTGCGGTCGGCGTGGCGCTACGCGCGCTACCTGGGACGCGCCCTGTCGCCCGGCGGCGCTCGGAAGGCCCCAGGCGCATGACCACGCGACACGCCCCCCCGGCTGTCTCCGTGATCGTCGTCTGCTACAACGAGGCGAAAAACATCGCCGACTGCCTCGAATCGGTTGCGAACCAAGAGTATCCCTCCGGTGGATTCGAGGTCATCGTGGTGGACGGCGGGTCCACCGACGGCACGCTCGAGCGGGCGCGGGAGTACGCGGGGCGGCACCCGCACGTGCGGGTCGTCGTGGAGCCGCGCAAGGGTACGGCCGTCGCCCGAAACACCGGCGTCAGGGAGGCCCGGGCGCCGCTGGTCGCCTTCCTCGACGCGGATTGCGTGGCCGCCCCCGGCTGGCTCGACTCGCTCGTCTCCGCCTTCCGCAGGGCCCGGGATAGGGACGCGAGGGTCTCTGCGGTCGGCGGCCCCAGCCTCATCCCCGAGGGGAGCAACGCCTTCGTGGAGGCGCTGAAACTCGCCCTCGACAGTTGGGTCGGCAGCGGCGGGAGGGTGACGGGGATGTGCCATCCGCGCGAGCGGCTCGTTGACGACCTCCCCTCCCTGAACGTCGTCTACGAGCGGCGCCTCTTCGACGAGATCGGCTTCTTCGACGAGGGGCTCATGGACGAGGGGGAGGACGCCGATTTCTCCTACCGGATACTCTCCTCGGGGAGGCGCCTCCTCTACTCACCGCTCCCCGTCGTCTACCACCGCTACCGCTCCTCCCCCGGTGCATGGTGGAACAACATGCGGCGGTACGGAAGGGCGCGCGGGGTGCTCCTCGTGGGGGCCCCGGCGATGCTCAACCTCCACTACCTCGCCCCCCTCGCCCTGCTCGCCTCTCTCGCCCTCTCCCCCCTCGGCCTCCTGTGGCGGCCCGCCCTCGCCCCCCTCGCCTACTTCCCCACGATGCTCGCGGCGGCGTGCCTCATCGCGCTCAGGGCCGGGCGCCCCGCCCTTCTCCACCTCGTCGCCGCCGCCCTCTGCATCACCCATATCGGCTACGGCATCGGCGAGGTCGAGGGGCTCATCAAGGGGGTGGCTCGAAGATCCAGGGGGAGGGCCCGCTGCGGGGAATGAGCGTTCGAACTCACCCTTGCTGCCGCTTTGCCATCGCAGACCCTACGAACGCAAAACAATACATGATGAAAGCGATATAGTAGAGCATCCGAAATCCATAGTACATGGAGTTGTACTCCAAGAACCCTCCCAGCATGGCACCGAGCAGATTTGAGGAAAGGGCCACCGGCACGGAAACGGATCTATTGAGCTCCGTGGAAAAGGCAAATCCCGCAAAGAAGAGGGGAAGGGTAAGCAGCATCGTCATTACCATTCGCCCTACCACCGGAGGCAACTTGCCCTGCGGCAGGAAGGTTGAGATCAACCCGGCAGCCAAGGCGGCAAGCAGTAATCCGTAGGTTGTCGAAGGAGAGGGAATCCTGCCCATTTTCATGACGAAAAGATTGGCAAAGAACGCCATGATGAGAATAGCGAGGATGACGGCGCTCACGACAATCCATGTGCTTCCATACACAAGCGCCAACTCCGTTATGCCCTTTGTCTCAACGAGCATGAAACCCGCGCCAAGGAAGAAACAGGGGGCGGAGAAACCGCCCCCGGCCCCCGGAATAAGCTGAAATACATACACAAGCGATATAATGCCGAATATGATCATCATATTTGCATAGGAACGCGGGTATTGCCTGTAAGGCATGTAGAAAAAAGGCCAATCGTCCGTGCCTATGTCAGTCCCCATCCTGTTGCCGGAAAACATCTCCGTGGTATCCTCAAGAAGGGGACGACTCTTCAATATATCCTTGCTTACCCCCTCGCCGGCCAAAAAGGAGAATCCGTACCCATAGGCAGCCTTGTAGGAAATCGGATCCCTGCCGTCAAAAGCCTCCTTGAGCATCATGAATATCTTACTGCCCAGTTCATCATTGAGGCCCCCTCCGAAAGTAAGGCATATCATGCCGCCTTTCTTCAACCTTGCCCGTGCCTCCCTGAAGGCCTCGACAGTATAGACGTAGCTGTCCAATCGAATGCCTCCCGATCTGTCCGAGAGCAAGGTGAGCGAGTCCAAAACGCCATAGACAATTAAATCGTATCGCTTCTTCGTTTGCCGTATAAAGGCCCTCGCATCAGTATTGACCACATTGACATTGCGTGCCTGATATGGGGATTCGGGATGCAGCTGCTTGCCGAGCTGAAGTATCGCCGGATCGATCTCCACTGCATCGATTTTCTCCGCCCCATGTTGAAGTGCAGCGGCCACATCGTTCCCCATCCCGCTGCCCACGATGAGAACGTCTTTTGGCTTTTGCTTGAAATGGAAAGGCGCGAAATAGTATTCGGCCCACTTCCCCAGCGTTACTCCGCCTTGTTTCTTCTGTGCATTATTGCGCAAATTCGCCTCGCTCAAATCCAGTGCAGACTGGTGCCATGCGTGACTTGCAGATATACAAGGCGGGTCCTGGCGCAACAGCGATACCGTCAGTATCTGATACGGAGAATAGATATCATATTGATCCAATCGGAACGGTATCGCCATCACTCCGAGCATGATGATCACCGCGACAACTGATGCCACGAGGCTTGTTCTACTCCTGTAAAGGAAAGCCATTACAGCGAGAGCCGAAATGGCGATCCATACCGGAGGCGGCGCCCACATGAATGAAACACAGGTAAAAAGGACGACGCCACAGAGACTGCCGATCAAATTCCAACTATAGGCGACAAGCTTCTGTTGCCGCATCATCAGGCGGGAGGCGAGGTGTCCCAGGGGGATAAAACACGCCGCGTTGAAGCAAAAAACGAGAGCGAGAAATAAATATACCGCGGCGAGACGAATGAAGGTTTTATTATACGCACTTCCCAGCGCAAAGGCGATTTCCTCTTTTACCGGACTTTGCAGATACTGTGCGAGAGGGGTAAAACGGAGCAGATACATCAGAGTTATTTGCGTGGCAAGGAAAGGCATTATCAACGGCGTTGCCAGTGGACGCCTGGCCCCTCTCGCATAGCCGATGCCTAAACCGAGAAAACACGAGAGGAGGCTCATATTCTTAAAATATGCGAATAACTGAAAGAACGTTGAATGCAGGCGGATTATCATAATTTCTATATACAGCCCCGCGCCTGCAGCAAGGGCAATCCACAGACCTATGGATGAGGCGGGGAGGGAATCTATCTCATCGGTGTGTCGTTCAAGCCACTCGGATCGTGGGAACCAGACAGTAAACAACTTCGGTATTCCGATGAGGATGGGGAGAAGAGTGATTATAATTGTTCCATGCACCAAAGAGATCTCAATTAGATGGCTCATCCATTCTCTCCATTTGGACACTTCGTATCCAAACCGTTCGTGCCCTCACATGGCTGCGACGGATTACTCCAAGCCCGTATTATAAGGGCATATAGATAGAAAAAGATATGACAATTGTCGAGTACCATCGGCCCGATCATGCAACAAAAAGTGTGGGCTTTCCGCCGAAGGGCTTATTCAAATAGCCGGGCACAAGCTCTCCGGATTTATACACGACATACGTAAACAGGGCCAAATTAAGGTTCGCTCGGCCCTGGAAGTAGTTGAACCTCCCTGTCCATGCCCGTATCTTCCCGATGAACTGCTCCAGAGGGTTGTTGGTTCGCACTGACGCCCACATATGCTCCGGGCATGCGAAGTAGCGCAGCGTGTGCTCGAACCCCTGGGCGAACAGCCTCACCGCCTCCGGTTCTTTACCCTTCCAACGACGGACAAACGCTTTGAACCGTTTGATCGCCTCTTCTCTTGAGCGGGAACACTGGTAAATATCCCCTGCTTCCCTCAAGATGGCCTTTTTGTTCTCCTGCGACAGCAGATGATCCTGGATGTTCTTAATCTTGTGGAAGGCGCAAAGCTGCCAGGGCACATGCGGATATTCGAGCGCAATGGCTGCCTTGATCCCTCCCGCATCGTCGGAAATGAACAACTCCGGCCCTACAAGCCCTCTTCTCTTCAGATCCAGCAGCAGTCCCCGCACTGCATTCTCATCTTCCCCGTCGGCAACGACCCATCCCAGAAGATTCGTCTCGTGCTCATTGGTCATCCCGTAGGCAAAAATCACCACTTTATCCCTTAGATAGACGTCGTGCTCCTTGACCGCCATCCCGTCGATGAACACATACGTCCAGCGCTTCGTAATCGCCCTATCCTGATATGCCCTGAACCGTTCTTCAAACTGCTTCACGAGTCGCTGCATAAAGCTTCTCGAGAACCGGCTCTGGCCGAACATCTCGCTGATCGCTACCGCCGCCGCACTGCTCCTCCCGAGCAGATACGCCGTCAGCATCGCTTCATATGCCGCCGGCTGCACCCGCTCCCACTGATCGAATATCGTAAACCGTATCCCGATCTTTCTGGCTCGCGGAATCCGCAGCCCCCTGATCCACCCCCCCTTGAACTCGTAGCTTCTTGTCCTATATCCTGTCCTCTCGTCCTGCCGTGTTGCACTCCTCTCATAGCGCGCCGCCCCGATCTGCTGCTCGAACTCCTCGTTGATCTGCTCCTGCATCAGCCACCGTATATCCTCAAGCCGTCTCTGCTCAGCCTCCTCCCAAAATCTCTCCCTAATATGACTGGCGAGTTCTTTCCATTGTGCGGTAGAATAGCCTCCGAAGTGTAGTTGTTTCACTGGGTACAACCTCCTTTCTGACAGGAGAGCGGTTGTACCCTTTTATTTATCCAAGCCCTTCTTGACAATACAAATCTTCGTGGCACGCCCCACCCCTAGGGGTGGGGGGGAGCGAACATCTCTCCGAAAGCCCACACTTTAATCTACATCCTCATCGGCCCACTGGTACCGAACGTGCTGATTCGACCCCGCGGCGCCCAACATATTTTGCGGCGCAATCCCAAGTTGCACCGCTCCATGCAGATGGCATGAAAAAAGGGCGGCCAACTGATTTGATATGTCAGGCCGGATAAGATACACTACTGCCGTGACAAATGGAATCAACCGGGCCGCGAAGCAGCCCGCCGCGGCGCGCGGGGTGCTGCTCGTCAACATCCCGTTCTACCACGCCGGTTGCGCCGAGGCCCCATTGGGATTGGCGTACGTCGCCGCGGTGCTCGAGCGATCCGGCATTCCGTTCGAGCTCCTCGACGCGAACGCCCTCCGGATGAGCGAGGCGGATATCCTCGCGCACATCGGGAGGACGAACCCCTCCGTCGTCGGCTCGACGGTGATGACCTCCATGCTCGCCGCCGCCCGCCGCCTCGCCGACGCGGTGAAGGGCCTCCCCCGCCCCCCGCTCGTCGTCTTCGGGGGCCCGCACCCCACCATCGCCCCCGAGGAGGCGATCGAGCGCGGCGGCGCCGACATATGCGTGAGGGGCGAGGGCGAGGAAACGGCGGCGGAGCTCCTGGGGGGAATCGGGGAGGGCCCCGGGGGTTGGGGGAAAGTCCAGGGGATTTCGTTCAGGGGAAACGGCGGGGTGGTGCATACCCCCGACAGGCCGCTCATCGCGGACCTCGACTCGATCCCATTCCCCGCCCGGCACCTCCTCCCGATGAACCGCTACCAGACGATCCACACGGGGCGGAAACGCTTCGCCACGCTCATCACGAGCCGCGGCTGTCCCGGGAAGTGCATGTTCTGCTTCCGCCCGTTCGGGAGGAATCTCAGGTACCGGAGCATTGAGAACGTCATGGCGGAGGTCCGGGAGCTGGTGGAGCGCTTCGGCGTCGAGGAGATCTCCATCCTGGACGACGCATTCACCCTGGACCGAGCGCGGGTGGCGGAGTTCTGCGACCGCGTCCTGGCGAGCGGGCTCCGTTTCGCCTGGCGCCTCGGGAACGGCACGCGTGTGGACCTTATCGACGAGGAGCTCCTCGGCCTGATGAAACGGGCCGGCTGCTACGAGGTCGCGTTCGGCATAGAGTCCGGCGACGACGAGGTGCTCAGGAAGATCGGCAAGGAGATAACCACGGCCCAGGTCGAACGCGCCTTCGCCGCCGCGAAGAGGGCCGGGATGGAGACGATCGGCTTCTTCATGATAGGCCACCCGTTCGACACGGTGGCGACGATGAAGAAGACGATCGACTTCGCCATACGCCTCGACCCCACCTATGCGCAGTTCACCATGAGCACCCCCCTGCCGGGGACGGCGCTCTGGACCTGGGTGAAGCGGCACGGCCGCTCCCTGATCGGCGACGACGTCACGAAACTGGACTTCCTGGGCTCGACCCCCCATTACGAGACGGACGGCTTCACCGCGGACGACGCGCGGACGATGTACCGCAAGGCCTACCGCCGGTTTTATGTGCGCCCCCGCTACATCTGGCGCTCCATCCGCCGGATCCGTTCGATCAACGACATCGTCGTCATCCTGAAGGGCCTCCTCTACTTGAGAAGGATCTGAAGGGGGAGCGGCGCCGGGCACGACCCATGCGGATACGCCGATTGAATCCGGTGCAGTTGAACGTCCAGGAGGACGTGCGGAAACTCAAGGTCCTCCTCCGGCTCGCGCTGCGTCACATGACGCCGGCGAAGCTTCGCAACTTCGCCCTTCTGGAGGCGGAGATGCTGCTGCGGAGGCGCAGGCTCCGCGGCCTCCCGTACTTCCTGAAGGTGGAGCCGACGAACCGCTGCAACCTCCGTTGCCCGCTCTGCCCCCAGGTCACCGGCTACTGCCAGGTGAAGGGCGCCGAGGGGGCGGTGTACGGGGTGATGCCGTTCGAACTTTACGCGCGGATCATCGACGAGTTGAGCCCCCGCCTCTTCTGCGTCCTGCTGTATGGGCAGGGGGAGCCGTTCCTCGCCGGCGACATATTCCGGATGATACGCCACGCCCGCGAGAGGAACCTCGGCACCATGATCAGCTCGAACCTGAACATCGCGAGGGACGGCTTCGCAGAGGAGGTCGTCGAATCGGGGCTCGACTACCTGGAGGTTTCCCTCGACGGCGCCGACCAGAAGGCCTATGGGGAGTTCCGCGTCGGCGGCGACTTCGAGCTCGTCAGGGGGAACCTTGTCCGGATCGTGGAGGCGAAGCGGCGGCTCCGCCGCGCCGCGCCGCGGGTGGAGTGGAAGTTCATCGTAATGCGGCACAACGAGCACCAGCTCGACCGGGCCCGCGCGATGGCGCGGGAGATCGGGGTGGACTACCTGACCTTCACCCCCGTGGGGAACATCGACCCGTCGCGGCGCGACCTGCTGGAGAAGTGGGTGGCGACCGACCCGCGCTACAGCCAGTACGACGTCAGCGCCGGGGTGGACATGCGGGCCGCGCGCGCGAAGAAGGTCTGCCCGTGGCTCTACCGCTCGGCCTCTATTAACTGCGACGGGACCGTCTCGCCCTGTTGCTACTACCCCAACTTTCCGCAGGCCGTCTTCGGCGACCTCCGCAAGGAGGGTTTCGGGGCCGTCTGGAACAACGATTTCTATACGAGCGCGCGGGCGATCTGCAACCGGAAGCTGCTGCCGCAGATCGGGGAAAGGGCCGGCATCTGCTACCTCTGCCGCCGGGCCGAAGGGGCGTGACCGCAACGGCCCGGCGCGGCCTGCCTTCTCGATAGCCTGACGCATCCCCAGTACGCCCCCCCCCTCCCGCCGGCGGCCGGAAAACTCCTCACCTCGACCGATTTTTCACTCTTCAGATACGGCGCGAGGTCGAAGCGCGCCGTGTGCCACGGCATGGGTTCGGTCGAAATGCGCGGGAGGAAGATAACAGTCGCCCTGCCATCGTCATGCGCGAGGAGATACTTTCCCCCTTCGGGGACGGAGGGGAGCTCGTCCTCGGACCGTATCCTCAATTTGATCGGTTTCGGATCCGGCAGCGGCAGGTCGGGGACGTACTCCTTCGGCCAGTAGCAACCGTACGGGTGCGGGTCGCCGGGGGAGAGCCAGATGACGGTGTAGGGACTGTCCGTCCACTCCACCTCGATGAAATACGACCGTATCTCCGGCCTCCCCGGCGGGCAGACGCCGGGATACTTGAAGAGGTTGACGTTGTTCTGGGCGGACCGGATGCGGAGCGGCGCCGGCCGCCGCGACGGGTCGTAGCCCTCCGACGGCTGCGCGAGACGGGTGAGCCCCTCGTCGAAGTACGTGGAACCGTCCTCCGCGACGTACAGGACGATGTCCTCGCCGCGGCGGGGCGCGATCGATGTCGCGCGGAGTCCCGGCGGCGCTTCCTCCCCTATCCGGATGCGCGCGACCTCCTTCCCGCCCGCAGCCACGGCGAGGTCCCATGGCGCTCCGGCCGCGCACGCGGATATCTCCAGGACGATCTCCTCCCCCGGCTGCGCCGGCGCTACCCGGTTGATGGCCATAACGCACGGCCCCGGCGCCGGGCCGGGGACGGTCTTGAAGACATGCCGCTTCCCCTTGAACTCGCGGAGTAGCCCCGTCGCGCCGTCGGCGAGGCAGTTCGAAATGGCGAGGTCCGGGTTCCAGAGCCGGAGGTCGAGGGCGAGCTTCTCGCCGCGGAGGTCGTTCCACTCCGCCTCCCGGCGCGGGCCGACGGGGGAAGGGGCCTCCGCACGAGACGGGGGGAGCGGCGTCTGTACCGGGATCACGAGGCGGCCGCCCTCGATCCGTCCGCCCCTCGCCGCGACCGTCTTCTCGCCGAGCGCCGCGACGTCGTACCCGCCCTCCTGCAGCACGACGGTCGGCAGCCCGAGCCCGGCGACAGATCCCGAATCGAGTTCGGTGCGCGACACGCCGAGCAAGGTGAAATTGTCGGCGGCGAGCCAATCGAGGAAGGCGGTTGTTTCGGCCGCAGCGTGGGGCGCAACCGGCGGCGGGTTGGTCGTCAGGGCGCGTGTGGCGGACTTGAGCGCGGCGAGCATTTCGGGCCAATCGGTGACCGCAACGCGAACATCGGCAAGCACACCGTAGAGC
>ERZ1026792.1010-NODE-1010-length-19555-cov-3.333539_pt1 | contig 19555 bp, 17 predicted proteins | sample MGYA00520884_ERZ1026792 | MGnify/ENA primary metagenome ERZ1026792 (study PRJEB33270, sample SAMEA104284473) | anaerobic digester metagenome | biome: Anaerobic digester microbiome; feature: mesophilic sludge digester; material: Anaerobic digester biomass... | reverse complement strand
GAGCAGCACCGTGCGGTCGCCGGCGGGGTCGAGCTCGGCCAGCAGGTCGCGAAGCGCCGGCACGATTCGGTCGGGCCGGTTGTGGAGGTTCGCAGGGAGGTAACGGACGTCGATTTGGTCGGCGAGGTGGTTGGCCTGCAGCACAGCCCTCAGCTCGGACACCAGGGCGCCGCAGGCGAGCACGAGGGGGCGGGCCATGGCGGCGTCGCTCAGACGGACGGACCGGGAGGCTCGGTGCGGCCGCGGCGGGCCGAGACGAGCTGCTTGGCGGTTTCGGAGGCGACCGCGGCGTCGCGGCAGTAGGCGTCGGCGCCGATGGCCGCCCCGAACTCCTCGTTCAACGGCGCCCCGCCGACGAGGACGATGTACTTGTCGCGCAAGCCACGCTCCTGAAGGGTGTCGATGACCACCTTCATGTACGGCATGGTGGTGGTGAGCAGGGCCGACATGCCCAAGATGTCGGGTTGGTGCTCATCGAGGGCAGCGAGGAACTTGTCGGCGTCGGTGTTGATGCCCAGGTCGATCACTTCGAAGCCGGCGCCTTCGAGCATCATCGCCACCAGGTTCTTGCCGATGTCGTGGATGTCGCCCTTGACGGTGCCGATGACGACCTTGCCGATCGGCTCGGCGCCGGTCTCGGCCAGCAGCGGCCGCAGGATCTCCATGCCGCCCTTCATCGCGTTGGCGGAGAGCAGCACCTCCGGCACGAACAGGATGCCGTCGCGGAAGTCGATGCCGACGATTCGCATGCCCTCGACCAATGCATCGTTGAGCACTTGCCCAGGCGACCAGCCGCGGTCGAGCAGCAGGATCGTGCCTTCGATGATCTCCGCTCGCATGCCGTCGTACAGGTCTTCGTGCATCTGCGTGACGAGCTCGTCGTCGGGAAGAGATGCCAGATCCAGATCGTCGCCGTCGCTCATCTGCTGTCCTTCATCCGTCCCGAGAGGGGACTGCTCTCATCGGCCTGCAATCCGGTCCACAATGTGGAACAGAACCGTATGGTGGAACTCTAGCACATGGCGGATGCCTCGCCGCAGTTCGGTCGGTGGGCTACTTTGGCTGCCGACCCGCAGGAAGAGGAGGTGCTCGTGGGCGAACCGCACTCGCCGCCGACCGTCCTCATCGCGTCGGCGCTCGACGGCCTGCGCGCCGCTGCTCGCGTGCTCACGCAGTCCGCCGGCGACCTGGCGGTGAAGCCGTCCTCGGCCTCCAACGCCCGCTGGTTCATGCGCGCGTTCGTGCTCCGTCAGCGATCGACGGCGGTCGATGCGGCCGACACGTTCTGGTCGAACCTCGAGTTTGCTCGCGCCAGCTGTGCGGCCAGCGCTGCGTCGCTGACGCTGCTGTTCGACGAGCACGCGCACGACCCGCTGGTGCAGCGCCTGCACACCGACCTGGCCGAGGTCGGCTACTCCAGCATCGTGCCCGCGTTGCACACCGAGGCGATACCGGGCCACGAGGCCGAGACCTCGGCGTTGCTGGCGCCGGCGGTGGCACGCATGAAGGTGTGCGAGGCCCGGTTGCTGGGCGCAATGCAAGCGTTGGCGCGCCGGTCGCAGCACGGCGACGTCGCGCCATCGTGAGCCCCGCCGTCGTGATCGGCACAACCGTCGTGATCGGCACAACCGTCGTGATCGGCATTGCCGGCGAGTCGTCGGCGGTGAGTCGTCGGCGGTGAGTCGCCGGATCAAGCGGTGCCGGTGAGCCGCTGACGGTCAGGCGCCGATGCTGGCCAGATGCACTTGGTAGTCGGCCGAGCTCATCAGTGCCCGGCAGCGCTCGAAGCGACCCACTGCGTAGGCCCAGAAGTCGTCGGCGGGGTTGCCGTTGGCGTGCTGCAGCACACCCCACAGCGTCCACAGCAGGTCGCACATCGCCTTGTACGCCACCATCCGCCCCACCTCGTTGGCCGGCGGGTCACCGCCGAAGTAGGCCCGCAGCAGCGCGGCGTCCTGCTCGGGGCCGAACAGCCCTTCCACGCTGAGGTCGCCAAGATCCCACATCGGGTCGTTGTTGCCGCCGTACTCGTAGTCGATGACCACCATTCGCCGGCCGGTGTCGAGGAAGTTCTCGCACAGCGGGTCGCAATGGCTGGGCACCAGCGGCCGGGCCGTCGCCTCCAGCGCCTGGCGTGTGGCGTCGGCGGCGGCCTCGGCAGCCGCGTATCCATCAGGCAGCGCAGCGCCCTTCTCGGCCAGCAGGCGCTTGTAGTCGTCGATCATCCCGAACAGGTGGAAGTCGACGGCGAACGGTGCGGCAGCGGTGTGGAGTTGCCGGAACGCGAGGCCGGCGCGAGCGACAGCGTCGAGGTCGCGGAAGCGATCCGGATTCATCGTGGCCGCACCGTCGACGAAGCGGGTGACCATCAGCCCATCGGCGCTGTCGAAGAAGAGGACTTCCGCGTTCACGCCGGCAGCGGCCGCGGAACGTGCCGCCACCTCCTCCGCAGTGCGATCGATGTACTCGCTGGTGCCCGCGCCGGGAATGCGCAGCACGAGGCGCTCGGTGCCGGTGTCGACCAGGTAGTTGACGTTGGTGAGCCCCGCGAGCCGACTGGCTGCGGTGGGGTCGAAACCGGCGAGGAACGGGATGCGGGCGAAGGCGGCGGCGAGCTCGGTCATCGTGTGCCTTTCGGAGGTGTGGACAGCGGTCGCGCGACCGCATCGAGCCCGGCCGGGCGCTCGGCCGGAGGGCCGCCTGTGCCGACCGTATTGAGGGGACAGGTCGGCGATCGTACCATCGGTCTCATTGCGCGCCGGCCGGTGGCACCGCCCACCCGGGGTATCGGCAGCGGTGATGGTCGCGCGCTTCGTATCGCTGAAAGGCATACGGAACATGGGGTTTCGGGTTTGGTTTCTCGTACGAACACACGTACTGTATGGAACATGACTGTGCTCGACGACCACATGACTGAGATCCTCCTCAGCCCTGCTGAGGTGCTCGCAGCCGTCGCCGACATCGACCGTCGATCAGCCCTCCTAGCCCTGGCTGTCCGCCGCCTGGAAACCTCCGGCGACTACGCAACCGGTGGCGCGGTGTCGATCAACGCCTGGCTACGCGAGCACGCGCGCATGACCAACCAACGCGCCGGCGAACTCGTCTACACCGGCCGCTTCCTCGACACCTACCCCGCCTTCGCCCAAGCCGCTGTCGCGGGCACGCTGTCGGGGTCACAGATCGACATCGCCCGCCGGCTCAACCGACACAAGTACGCGACCGCACTCGCCGCACACCAAACCGAACTGGTGGAGCTGCTCGCGACTGCAGACATCACCGTCACTGGCAAGCTCGTCGATCACTGGCGCACCTGCGCCGACGCCGTTGCCGACGATGATGCGGCACCTGGGTTGGAGCCGGTGTGTGAGTTGATGTTCGGCCGCACGTTGGACAACGAACTGCACGGCACCCTCAACCTCCACGACGCAGCGGCGACCGAGTTCGAGAAAGCGATCAACAACGCGATCACCCACGACCGTGACGACGAAACACGGTCACTGGCCGAACGACAAGGCGACGCCTTGTACGACATCGCCGCGTTCTTCAACAAGAACCACACCGGTGACGGCACCCCCCGCCACTTGCCGTCTGTGTCGTTGTCGGCCGATGTCTCCACCGTGATCACCACCACACCCGAGGGTGTCAACGACGACACCCAACAACCCATGAGCCCGGCCTGCACCGCCACCTACCTGTGCGACTGCCGCATCCATGTGATCCTGCGCGAGGCCGACACCAACCCGGCGAAGTTCGGGGTCAGCACCTACAGCGTGCCCCGCAGCCTGTTTCGCAAGGTCGCTGCCCGCGACGGCGGGTGTCGTTTCCCCGGCTGCAACCGGCCCGTCAGGTTCACCGACGCCCACCACATCCATCACTGGCAACACGGCGGGGCTACGGACTACCGCAACCTTCTGCTGTTGTGCTCCAGGCATCACCACTACGTGCACCAACAACGACTGATCGTGAAGCTCGAGCCCAACGGCACCGCCCACTTCACCTGGCACCACGGCCAACACCGCCACACCCGACCCCGCGGCGCACCACCCACACGACCACGAATCCCCTCATCCGGGTAGCAACCCGCCAGCTGCAACACTGCCGAACCCATCCACTACCGCGGCACACGCCGCGGTAGCGGCGCGCTCAGACCGTGGTCCTCGGGATCGACGGCTCGGCCCCCGTTTCCCGAGGCGGGCTACTCTTCGCCAGCGATGGGGCACGCAGACGCGATCAGGGTGATCGAGCGACGGGCGATCGATCACCGAGCGGCTTCGAGAGCGCGTTGGGCGACGTCGACAGCCGTCGGGGATCTGGAGGTGTGGGCGGATCGACTGCGTTCGACCGGGCGTCTGACGGTGAACTTTCACCCGGACCGGATCGGTCGAGACGGCCGCTCGGTCGTTGCCGGACTCCTGGCCGATGGTGTGTATCGAAGCCAGTGGGTCACCGGCATCTCGACTGGAAGCCGATCGGCACTGCACGGCGGCGAACGGCACCGGTTCGAGCGCGAGTTCTTCGCCGGCGCCTACGACGACATCGACCCGGCTTCCGGCGAGCACCCCGTCTACGGCGCGTTCGACCTGTTGCTCGACGACCACGGCGGCTCGCCACGGTTCGGATCCTGCTTCGCCGTGTTGCGGTCGCACGTTCGCGAACGAACGACGATGTGCGTGGGTGACAGTCACGCCGCTCCACACGATGTCGGCACGTTCGACGAGCCGTGGAGCATCCTCGCCGGCCTCGGCGAACAAGCCGCCGAACGCAACCTCCTCAACCGAAAGCTCGACATCGAAGCGCTGATGGCGATCATCGAACGACAGGACCGGCCTCGGTCGGCGAGCCGGGACCTCGACGGCTACGTCGAGATCCAGGTCCACGGTGGCCTCGACATGGCCGAAGATGTCGAGGCCATCGTGCTCGATCCGTCCTTTCGGGGTAGCGACATCGAACAGGACAGCGCCGCCGCCGCTGCACAGTACGGCTTCGAGCTCGCGTGGCACCGAGGCTCCGAACTGGCTGTCGAACACGTCCCCGACGACTTCCGCGGCCCGACCATGCCAGCACTCGCGCGCCGCGTGGCCGGCGCCGACGGGATCGTTCACGCCCGAGCGATCGGCGTCGCTGCCGCTCACCACCCGTACGAAGAGCCCTCACTTCTCGGCGATCCTCCAGACTCGATGCCACAGCAACTGAAGTACCTGTGGCACACACTGCTCGCGCACGGCAACGACGCCGCTTCGTAGAACGGATCGCGTCACCGACCGCCGGCTTTCCGCGACGGCCGCAGCGAGGCGGACGTTGGCTGACACGACGTCAGCAGACGACCGGATCCACCGTCAGCGTGCCGTCCGTTGTGTCGAGCGTCGCGAGCGAGCCGAGTGGAAGCGCAGTCTGGTCAGCGGTTCCGCTCGAACCGATGAGATCGTGTCCCGCGAAGAGCCCTCCGAGCACCGGGACACCGAGGTGGCCAAGACGGTCGGCAAGGACATCAGCAAGTGTCCATCCTCGATCGGAGTAGCCCCGAAAGCCCTCGAACGACCCGAGCGCGACGCCGACGATGCCGTCGAGCGCTCTGGAGCTGATGAGTTGCGTGAGCTGCCGATCGATCGTTCCCAAGCCGACGACTCGTTGGTCTTCCAGGAAGAGGATGGCACCGGACATCGAAGGCATGCGCACACCGGTCGAGGTCGCCAGCGATGCCAGATTCCCGCCAATCAGACGACCTCGGACTGTCCCCGGGATGTCGGCAGCGGCGGACACCGCTCCGGGCACACGCCGAAGCACGAGTGGGTCGGTGGTCATCAGCAGTTGGCGGACCGAGGCCTGTGCCGCTTCCCCGACAAGACATCCATGGATCCCGCCGAGCTGGCAGTGGTGCAGCAGCGAGAGGTGCAGGTAGGTGATGTCGCTGAACCCGACGAGGGGCTTGGGGTCGGCCCCAACGGCTGCGAAGTCGATCTGGTCGGCGATTCGGTACGCCCCGGCCCCTCCCCTGGTAGCAACGATGGCTCGGACCTCAGGGTCCCTGAACGCCTCGTTGAGGTCATCGAGTCGGTCCGCATCGGAGCCGGCCATGTAACCCCACTTGTCGAAGACATGAGGTGCGACTTCACCGCGCAGCCCCCAGCCATCGAGAACCGCGAGGCAGTTGTCGACCGAAGCTCGATCGGGAGAGCTGGCCGGAGACACAAGCCGAACGCGGTCACCAGGCCGCAGCCTCGGTGCAAGAAGGAACCCGGCCGTCATCGCGCCATCCAACCACATGGTTGATCCTGGCTGTTGCGCCTCGGGAACTGTTCGCACGGGCGCGCTCGGGCCGAAAACTCACGAGCCGGCGCCTCGTGTCGGCACTGTTGGGGCTGAGTGCGTGGCCGGCCATCTCGACACGGTGGGCGTTGCGGCTGCACCGAGCTTTGTGTGTTCCGCCAGCGGTCAGCGGACAGCGGTCGTCGTGCTCGGCTCTCCATGGATCGCCGGATATCAGCGGGGTACGGATGTGCTCGGCTGACATCATCTCCACCATGGACAACAAGCGGGCCACCGCAGTGATGGAAGCGATGGTGGCGATGTTCGCTTCCGGCGATCCTTCAGAAGCGTCTGCCTCTGTGGATGAGGCCTATCTTGACCACCAAGGTCTCGGAGCGGGTCCCCTCCACGGTGTCGACGGCTTCGCCTTCGTGGTTCGTGCGAACTTCGCGTCGTATCGACACCTCGAAGTGCGGATCGAGGACCTGTTCGCATCCGGTGATCGCGTGGCGGCCAGAATCACATGGGTCGGCCGTCGCAGCAACGGCGAGCACACCACACGCGAGACGATCGACATTCTTCGCGTCTCGGGTGGTCGAGCCATCGAGCACTGGGGTGCTGCCGTCTGAGGATTCCTCGCGCACCCCAGCGCTCGACCACCCACTCCTACTGCTTCGAGCGGGCTCGCGTCGAGGGATGGCAGGGACGTGGGTGCTCGGGCAGCATGGCCCTGATGCGAAATCCGCTTGCTGGTCGAGGCGTCGGTTGGTCAGGATCGTGTGATGGATCCTGTGGTGAGTCGGGTACGACCGAGCGACGCCTCGGAGCTCAAGAAGATTCGACTGGCCGCGCTGCTCGACTCTCCGTTCGCTTTCGGTTCAACCCATGAGGCCGAGGTGCAGCGGACGGACCAGGATTGGCAGGTGCGGGCGGAGCGCTCGTCGGCGGGGAGCGACAGCGTCACCTTTCTGGCCTGGAGAGATCGCACGCCCATCGGGATCACCGGCGGGTACCGGCCCGAGCACTCGCCGGAGGCCGTCGAACTGGTGTCGATGTGGGCGGCCCCGAGCACCCGACGTTCGGGTGTCGGGCGTCTGCTGGTGCAGGCCGTCATCGACTGGGCGATCGACACTGGTTCGTCGTCGGTCGGGTTGTGGGTGACGCGCGGCAACGAGCCCGCTCAACGGCTGTATCAATCGATCGGGTTTCGCGTCACCGGTGAGCACCAACCGTTGCCGTCCGACCCGTGCAAGGACGAGGTGCGCATGGTGCTCGGCCTCGACACTCGCTGAGCGAGGACTGTCTTCTCGGCAGATGCGGAGCGACCCGCTCGTCCGAGCCTGACGCAGCCGCGTCCGGCATTGCTTCAGTCGGTGCGCCGACCCAGCAACGCCAGGAACTGGGTCGCAGGTGAAGGGTCGCTCGCGACCACCACGTCGGCGCTGAAGAACGGCGGCTGGCGCATCGCCGCGATCACCGGCGTGGCCTGCTCGGTGGCGTGAGCGACGAGGTCGTCGTCGAGCTGGTTGGCGACGCGCCCGGCGCGGGCCAGATCCCACGTGTGCGCGAGCGTGTCGACGACGTTCCACGCGAGGAAGTTGTCGACCGTCTCCTCGGCCCGGAACGTCTGCACGGTGTGGTCGAGCACGCCGGGAGCGTCGAGGGCTGCGAGCACCGACTCGCGTGCGACCGACCACGCACGCAACGGATCGGAACCTGCGAGGTCGCCTGGCGTGCCGTACGGGTTGAGCGTCGGCTCGACGCCACGCGCCAGCGACTCGACGTAGCCCTGCACGGCGATGACGTGACCGAGCACGTCACGTGCGGTCCACCCCTCGCACGGCGATTGATTCGACCATGCCGAGGCTGGCACCATGCGCACCACGTGGTCGAAGCCGTACAGCGCCTTTGTGTAGATGCGAAGGTTCTCGGTCATCTGCGCACCGTAGTGGACGTGGCGCGAGGCGCTCACGCCTTCAGGCGGGTGTTGTCGGGGTCGTAGAGCGGGCGGTCGTGGCGGGTGGCCGGGATCGGCTCGCCGTAGACCTCGATGACGAAGTCGTTGCGCTCGGCAAGCTCCACCGGCAGGTAGCCGTAGGCGATCGGCTTGCCGATGGTATGGCCGAAGTTGGCGCTGGTGGTGAAGCCCACCACGGCGCCGTCGGCGATGATCGCTTCGCCGCTCACGGGGTACGCCATCGACTCGAGTGTGAACGTGCACAGCGTGCGCGCGACCCCTGCCTCCTTCTGCGCGACCAGCGCGTCGCGGCCCAGGAAGTCGCCCTTGTTCAGGTTCACCCGCCAGCCGAGGCCGGCCTCCCACGGCGTGGTGTCGGGGGTGACATCGGTGCTCCAGTACACGTAGCCCTTCTCCATGCGCATCGTGTCGATGGTGCGATACCCCACGTCGACGATGCCATGTGCCTGGCCGGCTTCGTGCAGCAACTCGTAGACGTGCGCGGCGTACTCGGTGGGTATGTGCAGCTCCCAGCCCAGCTCGCCGACGTAGCCGATGCGCACGGCCAGCACGGGCGCCGAGCCGATGGTGATCTCGCGCGCCTTCGCGTACCGGAACGCTTCGTTGCTGACGTCGTCCTCGCACACGGACTGCAGCACGTCGCGGCTCTTCGGGCCGACGACGTTGACGACCGCTCGCGCGGAGGTGAGGTCGCGCACGATCACCGAGCGGTCGTCGGGGGAGTTGGTGCGGATCCAGCCCATGTCGTGTGCGCCGAACGCAGAGCCGGTGACCACGTAGAAGCTGTCGGGTGCGGTGCGGATCATGGTGAGATCGCACTCGATGCCACCGCGCACGTTGCACAGCTGCGTATAGATGACGGTACCGACCGGCTTGTCCATGTCGGCGACGCTGAGCCACTGCGCTGCGGCCAGCGCGCCGGGCCCGGTGATCTCGAACTTGGCGAAGCTGGTCTGGTCGATGAGGCCGACGTCTTCACGCACAGCCAGGTGCGCGGCGCGGACGTGCGGCCACCAGTTGGGCTCGGTGAACGACGGCTGATCGACGGGCTCGACGCCGTCGGGAGCGAACCAGTTCGGGCGCTCCCACCCGCCGCGCGACCCGTAGACCGCGCGGTGCGCAGCGAGGGTGTCGTGCAGCGGGCTGCGCCGGATGCCGCGAGCGGTGACCTTCTCGCTGCCGGGGGCCGCCAGCTTGTAGTGATGCGCGTACATCTCGACCATCCGCTTGTCCATGAACCGGCGAGTGGTGTGGTGGAACGAGAAGCGGCGCACGTCGAGCGGCCACAGATCCAGCGACGGACGGCCCTCGAGCATCCACTCGGCCATCATCTTCCCCGCGCCGCCGCCGGCGGCGATGCCATAGAGGAAACCGGTGGCCACGTAGTAGTTGTCGAGCTCGGGCACGCGGCCCATCACGAAGTCGGCATCGGCGCTGTAGGGGATTGGGCCGTTGAGCAGCGTACGAATGCCGGCGGTCTCGAGGCATGGTGTGCGCTTGGTGCCCAGCTCGGCGAGCTGTGCGAAACGGTCGAAGTTGGGCTCGAACAGCTGACGCTGGAACGACGCCGGAATGCCGCCGTCGTTGCCCGATCCGGTGCCGAACGCAACCGTGTCGGGTTCGTAGCCGCCGATCAGCAGGCCCGGGCCGTCGGGCTTGTAGTACACGAGGTGGTCGGGGTCGCGCATCGTGGGCATCTTGCCCAGCTCCACCGGGGTGTAGCCCTCGATCGGGCCACTGATCAGGTACTGGTGCTCCACCGCAGTTGCGGGAATGCGCACGCCCGCCATGCGGCCCACCTCCATGCCCCACATGCCGGCCGCGTTGACGAGCATCTCGCACTCGATGTCGGCACTGGTGCCGGTGCCGTCGGTGTTGGCGGTGTGGACGGTGTGCACGGTGGTGCACCGGCGACCATCGACCGTGATCGAGGCGACCCGCGTGTGTTCGTGGATCTTCGCGCCGCGCATGCGGGCCCCGCGAGCGATGGCCTGGGTGACCGACGCCGGGTCGATGTAGCCGTCGGTGGGGAGGAATGCGGCCGCGAGCACGTCGTTCGTGGTCATCAGCGGGAAAAGTTCCTGCGCCTTCTGCGGGGAGACGATCTCCATCGGCAGGCCGAAGCTCTTCGCCATCGTGGTGAGCCGCTTCAGCTCCAACACACGCTCGGGTGAGCAAGCCAGGCGCAGGCTGCCGGTCTCGTGCCAGTCGACGGCCTGCCCCGTCTCGGCCTCCAGCCCGCGGTACATCTCCACCGACTGCTCGAGCATGCGCGTGGTGTTGCGCGACGACCGCAGCTGGCCGACGAGGCCGGCCGCGTGCCACGTGGCACCGTCGGTGAGCTGGTGCTGCTCGAGCAGCACGACGTCGTTCTCGCCCATCTGGGTGAGCCAGTAGGCGATGCTGCAGCCGAGGATGCCACCGCCGATGACGACGATGCGGGCGCGGGTGGGGAGCGAATCACTCATCGGGGTCAGGCCTTCACTCGTGCGTTCGTCGGGTCGTACAGCGGTTGCAAGGAGACGGTGGCGGGCACGCGCTCGCCGGCGACCTCCAGCTCGTACGCGCCGGCGAGCACCCACTGGGCGTCGAGGCCCGCGGGGTTGCGCACGTAGCCGTACCCGATGGAGCGACCGATGGTGTAGCCGTAGCCGCCGCTGGTGAGCCACCCCACGCGCTCGCCGTCGCGGTAGATGGTCTCGCGGCCCAGCAGGATCACGTCGCGCCCCACGACCGACGGATCGACGGTGAAGGCGGCAAGCAGCTTGCGTACACCTCCGGCACGCTGAGCCTCGATGGCCTCGCGCCCGCGGAAGGCGATGCCGCTCTTCGTCTTCACCGCCCATCCGAGACCAGCTTCGATGGGGGTGTGGTCGGGGCCGATGTCGCTGCCCCACGCGCGGTAACCCTTCTCCAGCCGTGTGCTCTCGATGGCGCGGTACCCGGCGTTGGTCAACCCGTGCTCGGTGCCGGCCGACATCAGCGTGTCGTACACGTTGGGTGCGTACTCCACCGGCAGGTGCAGCTCCCAGCCGAGCTCGCCCATGTAGGTGATGCGCAGCGCGCGCACGGGGCAGCCGGCGATGCCGATGGTCTGGAACGTGCCGAAGGGAAAGGCCTCGTTGGAGAGGTCGGCGGCGGTGACCGTGGAGAGGATGGAACGCGACGCCGGCCCCATCAGGGTGAGCACCGAATACGCCGAGGTGACATCGAACAGCTGGGCGTTGGCTCCCGACGGGATGTTGCGCCGGATCCAATCGAAGTCGTGCGAGGCGAAGCCGGTGCCGGTGACGATGTAGAACTCGTCGTCGGCCACCCGGGCCACCGTCAGGTCGGCCTCGATCCCGCCCTGGTCGTTCAGCATCTGCGTGTAGGTGAGCGAGCCCACCGGCCGGCGTACGTTGTTGGCGCAGATCCAGTCGAGTGCGGTGAGCGCATCGGGGCCCTTCAGCGCGAACTTTGCGAACGACGTCTGGTCGATGAGCACGGCAGCGTCGCGACACGCGGTGTGCTCGCGCCCCACGGCGGCGAACCAGTTCTGCCGCTCGTACGTGTACACGTCGTGGTCGGCCTCGCCGAGTGCTGCGGATGCGAACCAGTTCGGGCGCTCCCAGCCCAACTTCTCGCCGAACACTGCGCCGCGGGCGAGCAGTCGGTCGTACAGCGGCGAGGTGCGCGCCGGGCGGCCGCTGTGGTGCTCTTCGAAGGGCCACGCCATCGTGTAGTGCTTGCCGTAGGCCTCCAGCGTGCGAGTGCGTACCCACTCGGTGTCGGTGTGCGGCCGGCCGAAGCGACGGATGTCGACCACCCACAGGTCGTACGGCGGCTGGCCGTCGTGCACCCACTCGGCCAGTGCCTGCCCGGCGCCACCACCGGCGGCGATGCCGAACGCGTTGAAGCCGGCGCCGACGTAGAAGTTCTTCAGCTCGGGTGCCTCGCCGAGGATGAAGTTGCCGTCGGGCGTGAAGCTCTCCGGCCCGTTGATGAGCGTGCGGATGCCGGTGTTCGCAAGTTCGGGCACGCGGCCGATCGCCAGCTCCATGATCGGGGCGAAGTGGTCGAAGTCGCTCTCCAGCAGCTGGAACTGGAAGGGGCGCGGGATGCCGGCGACCGCCCACGGAATGGGGTTCGGCTCGTAGCCACCCATCACCAGGCCACCGACTTCCTCCTTGTAGTACGTGAGGCGGTCGGGGTCGCGCAGCGTGGGCAGGTTGCGCGGTACCTCGGGTGTGAACTGCTCGGTGATCACGTACTGGTGCTCCACCGGCACCAGCGGCACGTTCACACCCACGGTCGCGCACAGCGCGCGAGTCCACTGGCCGCCGCACACGACCACCTTCTCGCACTCGATGCGGCCCTCGCTGCCATCCGGTGCGACGGTGACGACGGCCTTGATCACGCCGGCTTCCACCTCGATGCGCAGCACCTCGGTGTCTTCGCAGATGGTCGCGCCGTGCATGCGTGCACCGCGTGCGAGGGCCATCGTGATGTCGCTGGGGTTGGCCTGCCCGTCGGTGGGCAGGAACGCAGCGCCCACCACATCGTCGATCTCCATCAGCGGCCACAGGTGCTGTGCCTCCTTGGGGGTGAGCAGGTGCATCTCCAGCCCGAAGCTCTTGGCGGTGGTGGCCTGCCGCTTCACCTCCGTCCAGCGCTCCTCGTTGCACGCCAGGCGCAGGCCGCCGTTCATCTTCCAGCCGGTTGCCTGCCCGGTCTCGGCTTCCAGGGTCTTGTACAGCTCCACCGAGTTGCCCAGCAGCTGCGTGATGTTGGCGCTGGTGCGCAGCTGGCCCACCAAGCCGGCCGCGTGGAAGGTGCTGCCGGAGGTGAGCTTGTGCTTCTCCAGCAGCACCGTGTCGGTCCAGCCCAGCTTCGCCAGGTGGTACGCAGTGGAGCAGCCGACGATGCCGCCGCCGATGACGACGGTGCGGGCTGCGGTGGGAAGTGCGGTTGGTTCGAGAGCCACGGCTGGAATCCTCGCGCGCGCAGCAACAGAGATGGCCGGATGTGTTGCTTTGTGTTGGAATGCTCACCATGCCCCTCTACGAGGACGACGTCATGCACGCGGTCGCGCTGCGCGGGTCGGTGAGCGTGCGCGAGCTCGCCATGCTGCTCAACGTCAGTGAGCAGACCGTGCGCCGCATCGTCAAGCCACTGGTCGAGCGCGGTGAGGTGGAGAAGGTGCACGGCGCGGTGGTGGGCCGCACGCGCCTCGGTGAGGCCCCGTTCCTGGCTCGCATGGCGGTGAACCAGCGAGCGAAGGTGGCGATCGCCGGCCGAGTGGCAGCGCTGGTGAGCGACGGTGACGTGATCGCGCTCGACACCGGCAGCACCACCGGCTTCATCGCGCAGGCGCTGCGGCAACGCCGTGGGCTCACGGTGGTCACCAACTCCACGTTCATCGCCACCAGCCTGGCCACCATCCCCGGCAACAAGGTGCTGATGGCGGGCGTCGAACTGCGCAACCACGATGGTGCGTCGTTCGACGCGCAGGCGTTCAGCGTCGTGCGGTCGATGCGAGTCCGGCTGGCGATCCTGTCTGCATCTGCCGTGGACGCGCAGCGGGGGCTGATGGTGCAGGAACATGCGGAGGCGCAGATGTCGGCAGCGATGAGCGAGGTGGCGGAGTCGAGGGTGTTCGCAGTCGACTCGTCGAAGTTCGGCCTTGCCGGTCTGGTCGCCTTGCTCCCGATGCGGGGGGACGACCGGTTGGTGACCGACGCCCAGCTGCCGGCCGAGTGCCGTCGTGCGCTCGGTGCCGGACAGGTCGTCGTCGTGTGACAACTCGAATGGTCCTTCGGGGCCGAACGATGAATGCAATGGTGCACACGTCGCGACCACTGCATTCACGGTTCGCTGCCGGGTGACCCGTTGCGGGCGCACCCGACGTTCACGGAACAGTCGTTCAGGCTTCGAGCGCAGCGGTCTAAGCTGCCCCGCACGTTGGGGTAAGTCGTACAGGGGAGCGTGCCAGTGGTTGATCCGATGATCTCGGTGAGGGACCTGTGGAAGGTCTACGGGCCACGCGCGGAGCGCATCGTCGGCTCTCCCGAGGCAGATCTGCCGCGTGGCGAGCTGCAGGCCAAGCTGGGCAACGTCGTCGCGATGCGCGAGGTCAGCCTCGATGTCGCGCCGGGCGAGGTGTTCGTGGTGATGGGCTTGTCGGGCAGTGGCAAGAGCACGCTCATCCGCTGCATCACCCGCCTCATCGAGCCCACCGCCGGGAAGGTGATCATCGAAGGGCAGGATGTCACCGCCGCCACCGACGACGCGCTGCTGGCTGTGCGCCGGCACAAGGTGTCGATGGTGTTCCAGCACTTCGGCCTGCTGCCGCACCGCACGTTGCTCGACAACGTCGCGTTCGGGCTGGAGCTGCGTGGCGTCGGCAAGCCGCAGCGCCGCGAGACCGCCGCGCGCACGCTCGAGTTGGTTGGTCTGCCCAACATGGGCGACTACAAACCGCATCAGCTCAGCGGCGGCCAGCAGCAGCGTGTCGGGCTCGCCCGCGCGTTGGCCACCGACCCCGACATCATGCTGTTCGACGAGCCGTTCTCCGCGCTCGATCCGCTGATCCGCCGCGAGATGCAGGACGAGATCGTGCGCCTGCGTCGCGAGCTGGGCAAGACGATGATGTTCATCACCCACGACCTCTCCGAGGCGCTGCGCCTGGGCGACCGCATCGCCATCATGCGCAACGGTCGGTTCGTGCAGGTGGGTACGCCCGCCGAGGTGGTGCTCGAGCCTGCCGACGAGTACGTGGCCAACTTCGTGCGTGACGTGCCCCGCTCGCACGTGGTGCCGGTCGACGCCGTGATGTCGCCGCCCAGCGATGGTCCCTTCGCCGGTGAGGTGGCCGCGGGCACCAAGATCCGCGAGGCCGTCGGGCTGGTGGCGCGCAGCGAGCTGCCGGTACGTGTGGTCGCCGACGGGCGCACGGTGGGAACGATCGATCGGGTTGGGGTGTTGTCGGTCATCGCCACCGAGGACCTCTGATGGCGGTATCCGTCGAGTCGTTGCCCACGCACGTGCCCGAGGAGGTGCTGCGCGCTCGACGACAGCGGCGCCTGCTGGGTTTCGCGGTGTTCGCGGTGCTTGCCGTGGTGGCCATCGTGCTCGCTCACGACGTGCCGTCGTGGCTCGACCTGCACATCCAGAAGTGGGCGCAGGACCGGTACAAGTGGACCATCGTCAACCGGCAGAGCTCGCCGATCTTCAGGTACTTCTTCAACCCGATCAGCGACGGGCTCACCTGGGCGGTGGAGCACACCGAGTCGCTGCTGCTGGCGCTGCGCTGGCCGGGTGTGGTGGCGCTCACCGGTGCCATCGGCTGGCGTACCGGTGGCCTGCGGGCGGGGCTGGCGGGTGCCGCGGCGATGATGGGCGTCGGTGTGATCGCCGACTGGGACAACGCGATGCGCACGCTCTCGATCATGGCCGTGGCGGTGGTCATCGCACTGGTGCTGGGCGTGCCGCTGGGCATCCTCGCCGCCCGCTCCGATCGCGCCGAGCGAGTCATCCGGGTGCTGCTCGACACCGCGCAGGTGATGCCCATCTTCGTCTACTTCAGCCCGGTGCAGATCTTCTTCGGCCTGCAGTTCGCTCCGGCCGTGGTGGTCACGGTCATCTACGCGTTACCGCCGGCCGTGCGCCTCACCAACCTCGGGCTGCGGCAGGTGCCGGTGGTCGCCAACGAGGTGGGCCAGTCGTTCGGCGCCACCAGCCGGCAGCAGCTGTTCAAGGTGCAGTTGCCGATCGCCCGGCGCACCATCCTGTTGGGTCTCAACCAGGTGATCATGATGGCCTTCGCCATTGTGGTGCTGGCATCGCTGCTGGGCACCGGCGACCTCGGCCAGGACGTGTTGGCGGCACTGCAGAAGCAGGAGGTCGGCGTGGCCTTCGCCTCGGGTCTCGGCATCGTGCTGATGGCCGTCGCGCTCGATCGCGTCAGCACTGGCGACCGCAATGCCGTGCCGTCGCAGCTGTCGCGGCGGCTACCGAAGGTTCCTCCTCACATCGCCACCGCGCTGGCGGTCGGGGTTCCCGTCCTTGCGGTGCTCGCCGCGCGTGTCTTCGATGCCGCACAGTTCCCCAGCAGCCTCCAGTACGACATCGCGCCCGCCATCGACGACGCGGTGGGTTGGGTGCAGGACAACCTGCGCAAGGACGTGCCCATCATCGGTGGCACGCAAGCCATCAGCGACTTCCTGGTCGGCAACATCATCGACCCGCTCTACGAGTGGCTCATCGGGCTGCCCTGGTTGCTGGTGGTGGTGTTCGTCGCGTTCGTGGGCTGGCTCAGCCGCGGCTGGCGACTGGCGGCCACCGTTGCCGCGTGTCTCGTGCTCATCGGCGCAATGGGTTCCATTCCGGGTGGCACCGGCACCATCTCGATGTGGGACCTGGCCATGAACACGCTCAGCCTGGTGCTGGTGGCCATCACCATCAGCGTGCTCATCGCGCTGCCGCTGGGCATGTGGGCGGGCCGCTCCGACCGAGTGGAACGCGTGCTGCGCCCGTTCCTCGACATCGCACAGGTGATGCCACAGTTCGTCTACCTGATCCCGGTGGTGTTCCTGTTCGGCATCGGTCGTTCGGCGGGTGTGGTCGCCTGTGTGGTCTACGCCGTGCCGCCCTGCATTCGGCTCACTGCGCTGGGAATGCGCGAGGTGCCCCAGGCGCCTCGCGAGGCCGCCACCTCGTTCGGGGCCACCGGCCCCCAGGAGATGCGCCTGGTGCAGTTGCCACTGGCACGCAAGGCCATCCTGCTCGGCATCAACCAGACGCTGATGATGGTGCTGGCGACCGTGATCATCGCGGCACTCGTCGGCGCCGGCGCACTGGGCCTCGTTGCCTACGAGGCCACGCAGAAGGCCAACCTCAAGTTCGGCCAGGGAGTGGCCGGCGGCTTGAGTATCGTGTTGCTCGCCATCATGCTCGACCGGCTCACGCAAGCGTGGGGAACCCGCTCGGAGGATGATGGTGGCGCATAGAGTGCACCGCAAGTTCTCAACAAGGGGGAGTACATGACATCCATCCGCAGGAAGGGGCATCTCGCCGTCGCCGGCGTGTTGCTCGCATCAGTGCTGGCGGCATGCGGCGACGACAGCTCGTCGTCCAGCAGCGAAGCGCCGGCCACGTCGGGTGCGGCCATCACGCTTGCCGTCAACCCGTGGACCGGCTCCGCGGTCAACGCCTACGTGGCCAAAGCCGTCATCGAGGCCAACCTCGGTTCGCCGGTGGAGATCATCGACATCGACGAGAACGCCACGTGGGTGGGGCTCGACGACGGCAGCATCGATGCCGTGCTGGAAGTGTGGCCGTCGGGTCACGCTGCCGACTACGAGACCTACATCACCGGCAAGAAGTCGGTGCTCGACCTCGGCAAGCTCGGTCCGGCCGCCAAGATCGGTTGGTACGTGCCCAAGTTCATCGTCGATGCGCACCCCGAGCTGGCTACCTGGGAAGGCTTCAAGGATCCCGAGCTGGCGAAGCTGTTCGCCACCGCCGAGTCGGGCGACCTGGGTCAGTTCACCATGGGTGACCCCAGCTACGTCACCTACGACGAGCAGATCATCGCCAACCTGGGCCTGCCGCTGAGGTACGTCGTCGCCGGCACCGAAGCAGCGTTGCTCACCGCCATCGACACCTCGATCGCCGACCAGAAGCCTGTGCTGATGCAGTTCTGGAAGCCGCACTGGAAGCAGCTGGAAGTGGAGCTGGTCGAGGTCAAGCTGCCCGACATCACGCCGGAGTGCGAAGCCTCGCTGGCAGCGGCCGACGGCGCCTACGCCTGCGACTACCCGATCGACGAGCTGTACAAGGCAGCGAGTGCCGGTCTCGAGGCCAAGAACGCCGCGGCGTTCGCGATGCTCTCGAAGATGACGCTCACCACCGAGCAGCAGAGCGAGATCGCCGGCTACGTGGATCGTGACGGTCTCACCGCCGAGGCGGCCGCGAAGAAGTGGGTCGACGCCAACCCCGACATCTGGAAGGCCTGGCTCGCCTGAGCTGAGCAATTCCTCACCGCACGGTGCGCGGCGGCGGCGGTGGCCTTCGGGCCGCTGTCGCCGCCGTGTCGCGTGCGAGCGCTACTCGGCGAGCGTTCGCAACCAGTCGGCGAACAGCGTTGCCTCCGTGCCCAACGCTGTGCGCGACGACGGGTGCACGAGGTAGTGCGCCTCGCTCATCGTCACCGTGCACCCTGCGGCCGTGCGCAACCGGCCATCGGCCAGGTGCCGGCTGACGAAGCGCGTCGGCACCAGCGCGCTGAACCCGCCGCTGCAGGCCAGCTCGATGGCCGCCAACGAGGTGTCGACGGTGACATCGGCGCTGGTGAGCCCCGCGGGTGTCGGTTGCAGTAGCTGGAACCACAGGTTCTCCATGCCCAGCACGTGCGCGCGTGGGTGCCGGGCGAGGGTGGCCAGCACGTCGCCCGCCTTCACCGCGTCGAGCGTCGAGCCGCGGTAGTCGGCCACCGCGCATGGTTGGGGGCCCCGGGAGGTCACGAGGTCCACGACGGTCCTGGGCGGTACCGAAGCACCGCAAGCCGGCGCCGTCCGGATCACCGTGCCCGGTGGAGCCGTGTCGTGGAACTCAGCGCTACTGTTGCCCACGGTGAGCCCGGCGGCCGGTGACACTACGTCCATCGCGCCACCTGTTCGTGCAGGAAGCTGCGCGTGAGGCTGTGAATGGTATAGCGCCGGCGCTGGAGGTCGCCGGGCTCCACGTAGGGGTAGGGCATGTCCTTGACCCGGCAGAGGCGGTAGGGGGACTCCAGTGCGATGGAAATGAGTTTGTGTTCGAGCTGGTCCCTCAGGAACACGTAGATGGACCGCCTCGTTTTCTCGAGGTGGCCCAGCTCGAATCTCGATTTCTTCGTCATGGTGAGATCCCCGTGTCCCCGTCCTGGTACGTGCACGGGCTGAAGCAGCACGTAAGCCGGGTTCTGTGCCCCTTGCGGGGTGACGGCCATCTCTCTACAACCGCCGTTGCCGACGGCCTCAAGTGCCAGGCGGTGCTCGAAGCGGTCGAACAGTCGTCCAACGACGAGAAGTGGGTGAAGGTCTGAATCGCTGAGACGCTGAACCATCCGATTCCGCTGAAGGGATTCTCCCTTCAGCGGAATCACCTTCTCGTCCGGCTCCCTACCGCCTTATCTCCTCCAGCAGCTCCGCAACCTTCTCGTCCATTTTCTCCCGGGTCCTGGCCTCCAGATTCAGGCGGATGAGGGGCTCGGTGTTCGAGGCGCGAACGTTAAACCACCAGTCGTCGAACTCGGCTTTGTAGCCGTCGATTGTGGTGATCCGCTTCGCGGATGGGCCGTATCTATCC
>ERZ1026792.1009-NODE-1009-length-19566-cov-2.601523_pt1 | contig 19566 bp, 14 predicted proteins | sample MGYA00520884_ERZ1026792 | MGnify/ENA primary metagenome ERZ1026792 (study PRJEB33270, sample SAMEA104284473) | anaerobic digester metagenome | biome: Anaerobic digester microbiome; feature: mesophilic sludge digester; material: Anaerobic digester biomass... | reverse complement strand
GTGCATCAGCGCATAGCGCAGCCCGGCAGCGCGGGCCTTGCCGCCGTTGGACCACAGCACCAGTGTCGAGGCCACGGCCATCAGTTCCCAGAACACGAAGAGCGTGATGAGATCACCGGCGAAGGTGACGCCAATGGCGCCGCCCGCGTAGACATAGGCTGCGGCGAGTTCGAGGCTGCTGCGCTGGTTCAACGAATAGAGCCCGCCAGCGAAGGCCATGATCGAGAACACGGTGGCAAACATCCGCGCCAGCTTGCTGCCGCTCAGCAGCACCAGTTGCTGGTCAAGGAACGGCATTGACAGTACGGTGCCATCCGGCACCTGCCACACCAGCCGCCCGGCCGCGTCGGCCTTGCCGCCGCCCTCGCCCTCTCCCCCGCCGCCCTGCTGGCCGGCCTGCCGGTTCCCTCGCTCCTGGCCGCCCAGACGCCGCCGCTGCCGGCCCACCCCTCCTCGTGGGTTCCCACCCCGTTCAAGGCCGAACGGGGGTGACCGGCCTTCCTTTCGACTCGGGCCGCGCGTCTCGCCTTTACCACCCGATCGAGAGCTTCGGCGCCGGCGAGAGCCAGGCACATTCCCACGAGTACGGCAACCCATCCAATCGCCATCATCACCTTGATCACCCCCTTCAGTCAGCCGACAAGTTCCCCGGACAGCACCTTCCGTGTCTGCCTACGTGTTGGCCGCCGCATCGTCGCGGGGATGGTAGCCCCAGTTGTAGGTTCGACGAGTGGCGGCCGGCATCCGGCGCTCGTACAGTCTGGCAGCCTGGACTGCCGAACAGGAGCTGAGGGTGCAGGACATCGCGATCTTCCAGGCCGAATTCCACCTCCAGGCGAACCACAACACGACGAACCCCACGATACACCATTGGTGCAACACAACCGGCAATCCAATCGGCTCTATCATTGTGTCCTCCTTTCTGGCTGTTGGAACTGCCCTCAATATAGCACGAAACCGGCCGGTGTTATGACAGATATAGAACAGATGAGCTACAGACTTATGACAGGCCGGCAGAAGTCACTTCCGGGCCAGCAACGGCGTGTGCTCCAGCAATTCGGGGAGGTCGTATAACCGCCCCACACGCAGCTCCACCTGCGGAAAGATCGTCTCCCGCACGTATTCAAGGTCGTCCATGGAGCCCAGCCTTAACCGGGCCACGATCTCGCCGCCCCGACCCCTGTGTTCTAGCGTCGACCCCTGGAACCGGTGCCATTGGGCAAACGCCCACGCATAGCAGGGTATGGCCTGCCAGGCAGCCTCACGGAACGAGTCGCAGGCCCCGTCCCTCGTCACGCGGTCAAAGGCGAAGTGGCCTCGAATCATCTCGATCTCGCCAGCCTGCCGCCAGAATTCGTCGACAGGCTCTCCGTCCGGGTCGTCATCGGCAGTCCCGCCGGCCCGCAACCGGTAGGTTTGCGGAATGACCTCCTCGGCCCGCTTCAGCCAGGCTGCCACCTGATCAGAGCCCTGGGTTTGCAGGTGATGGCGGGCCATCTCGATACAGGCGCTGACAAAGTGAACCGGATGCCCATCCCGGGCCAGGTCGACTGCCTCTCCCAGGCAGGCCAGGGCCCGCCGCTGCCGCTCTCTGGCAATGCCTTCGCCGGAACCGGGAAACAGGGCCAGGTTGCTATAGCCTTGGCCCAGTGCCAGCAGCGCCTCTATGCTCCGGATGGGCTCGAAAACCTGGTTTGCAAAGATGTCCCTCGCCTCTTCCAGTAGCTTGACGGCCCGACACTCATGCTCCAGGCGCTTCCGATCATCATAGACCGTCGTCAGCATGGCCAGCCCGTGGTATGCTCTCCCCACCGTCACAGCCGTCAGCCCGACGCCGCGCCTGGCATTCAGCTCTTTGCAGGCATCGTAAGCCTGCTCGCCGACGATGCGCGCGCGGTGCGGCTGTCCCGCTTCGATGTAGGCCCTGGCGTATGCCTCGCGGCTCAGCGCGATCCTGTATGGCAGGCCCAGCGCTTGCCGGATTTCCAGCGCTTCGTCGAGACGGGCCGTGGCCTTGTTCCCCTCTCCCCGCAGAGAATACACGATGCCCATGTTCTGGCCCGTGTTGGCCAGTTCTTCGACGTGGTCGGATGCCTCAAAGTAGGGCAGCGCTGCCTCGAACAGGCGCAACGCCCGACGGTACTGGCCAAGCTCGAGGTAGCAAAGGTAGCCCAGAACGTTGTACGCCCTTCCCAGCGCCAGATTCCGGCGCCAGTTTCCGGGATCCAGACCGCGCTCCGGGCTCAAGTCTTCGCGCGCGTTGAGGCGTGTCACCGTCTCGATGGTGTTCTGAAGAACTGCCCGGGCTTCCTCCAGCCCACCGGTATAAACCAGGTTCTGGCCATAGTAGACGGCGGCCTCCGCCCGGAGATCGAGCTCGGCAGGATCGGCGCAGCCCTTCAGGAGCGCCCGGTCGTAGCCCGCATTCCTGGCGTATCTCAGGGCCTCTGGAAACCGATCGGCCTTCATCAACCTCAGGAACCCGCGCAGGCCTTGCTCAGATGCCGTCACTCCATCGGAAGCGTCCCCACGGCCAGACAGCCGCGACGACGCGACCTCCCGGAGGAGCGGTATGCCGGGCTCGCGGGAGGCGGTCTTGCCGTAGCGGAGGCGTTCTTCAATCGCCCGCGATTGGTTCTCCAGCTCTCTCCCGCGAGCATCGCGCAGGATATCTCTTGTCAGGCCGAGCCAGGATTCAGGAGCCGTTGGCTCCCTCCCCTTCCCCCGTATCTTGCTTGGCAGTGCGATCCCAATTCCCATCGCATCGTCTCCCCTCTCCGGCCAACCTCGAGCAGGTTCACGGCCGGGTTGTGTCCTTGCGCTTCAAGAATAGCAAAAGATCGAGCATCTGTCTTGGCAGGTGTAAACCGCAGAAGACAGGCAAATGACATGCCTGTTACAAAGTGCCGGGGTTGTAAAATGCCGCAGGCCGGGCGGCCTGCGGCAAGAACTGCGCGCGTCAGCAGGAGCGGATGGCGCTTGCGCTAGCCCACTCCTCGAATCGCCAGGCCCAGGGTGTCCTCGAAGAACCTGCCCAAACGCTCCAGGCTGACGATGCCATACTCGGCAGCGAGGTCGGGTACCCGTTCCTGCAGGTAGGCCAGATCCTCGTGGCTGCACGTCCGGAAGCGATGGTACATCTGCCGGAAGGTCTCGCCCAGGCCCACGGCCTGCTCCGAGAACCTTTCGAAATAGGCCGTGGAGAAGAGATAGTGAAGCATGGTCTCCTCCAACACCTCGCGGGTTACCGGCCGCTTGCCGTTCTCCGTGCCGATGTCAAAGGAAACGTTCCCTCTAAGCAGCTCGATCTTGCCGAGTTGAAGCCAGAACGACTCGATGGCACTCTCTGTCTTGATCGCGGGCCATTCTCTGTCCGGCCGCAGTCGGTACCCTTTGGGCACGACTTGCTCGCCTTTGTCCAGGATGGAATGAGCCTTGTCGTATTCCTTGCGCATGAGGTACACCTGGGCCAGATCCTCGCACGAGTCGGCCAGGAGAAGGGGCAGGTCGAGCTTCTCGGCCAGCTCGATGCTTTTCATCAGGTACTCGACGGCGGCGCCGGACGCGGCGCGAAAAAGCCGAGGTTCATCCGCCTTCTGCTGGTCCAGGGCTGCCCGTGCTCGATAGATGCATCCCAGCTCGTTGAGCGCTTCTACCCGCCGCAGCGGCTCCTGTACCTCTTCGGCAAAGATCTGGACGGCCCGATCCAGATGTTCCGCAGCGCGGCCCAGCATCTCGGCTGCGTCCTGGTAGGAATACAGGCCATCTCTCCACAGGTTGCTCTTGTTGCGGAGGGCGTGACCCATCGTAATCGAAGCCAGCCCGATGCCGCGCTGGGCCGGGATCCCTCGAAAGATTGCCAGGGCGTCCGTGGCAAGGCGCTCGGCGCGATGGGGCTCGGCAAACTCCAGGTGCACGATGGCTCGCGAGTTGAGGCTCAACGCCGTGCGGTATGGCAGGCCCTGCTCGTTGCGCAGCCGCAACCCATCGTCCACCAGGGTCTCGGCCCGGGTGCGGTGGCGCAGGAGAGCCCACACCCGGCCCATGTTGTCGTTGGTGTTGGCCAGTTCTTCGCCCAGGTCCGAGGCGCGAAAGTAGGGGAGGGCCGCCTGGAACTCTGTCAGAGCCAGGCGGAGATGGCCCATGTGCATCCAGTACACGTAGCCCAGGTTGTTGTGTGCCCGTCCCAGGATCATGTTGCGCCGCCACCCCTCATAACTTGACGCATCCTCCAGGGCCAGATCGTCCGGTTTCCGCTCTCCCTCCAGGGCCCGGATGGTTCCGGCCAGGATCTCCACTGCCTTCTTCGTCTGGCCAATATAGATCAACGCCTGGGCATGATAGACCGACGTTTCTGCCCTGGCTATCTCTGCAATGGGCCCCCGGCCTGGACAGAGGGGTTCGCCGGCCGCCATCGATGCTTCGGCAACCGCGACAGCCCGCTGGTTCTCCCCCCGGACCATCAAGCGCTTGATCCAGTTGGGCACTGCATCGCAATTGAACTCGTCCAATAGGCCGGGAGCGTCGCGCAGGATCCGCTGGTCGATTGGACTCTTGCTGTTCAAGAAGGCCAGCACTTCATTGCGCATGCGCAGCTCAAAGCCTACCTCAGAGGCGCGAATGGGGGCATCCGCCTCCCGCACGTACCAGCGGTATCCTTCCACCGGGTTGGCCCGCAGGCGATAGATGAGGGACTCTACCTGGGAGTCTTGCAGCGCCTTCCGTTCCTTGACCGTCTCCTGGTGAGCCTCGTACCTGTCTACGATTTTCTGGCTCAGGCGCTGGACCTCGTCCGCATGCAAGAGATGCCTATCGCACAGGATGTACAACTCGTCGTGCAGGAACAGCCGCTCCTCGCCGGCAGGCCGCTTGACAAAGCCTCGCTTTGCCACGCCTGCCAGTCGTTCACGGCATGCCTCAAGGTCCCACTCGCCCGCCAGTTGTTGGAGCAGCTCGGCGTCGAGCCCCTTGCGCGCGATGGCCAGAAAGCGCAGGACATCCCGCAAGGAGCTGTCCGGCTCGCCGCGCATGACGTGATCGACGAGCAGGCGATCGATTTCTTCGTGCACCTCGCCGGGTAGGCTCTGCATCACGGCCTGTCGAAACCGTTCCAGGTCCAACCCATGCTGGATGATTTCGGCTGCCAGATCGAGGCGAATGGGGTTTCCTTCGGTCACCCCCCACAGGCCCTGCCGCAGCTCCGGCTCGATCTCGCGGAGTGCAGGATAATGGTAGGCCTTTTTCTCGAAATACTCGGCCACCTCTTGCTCACTAAAGCCGCCCAGCTCAACCGGGTGAAAGCGAAGGCCAGGCTTGCCGACGAGTGTCTCTCTCAAGGCCTGGCCTAGATAGGGAGATTCCTCCGGCCGGCCTGCCAACAGCACCACACAGTTCTCCCAACGGCACAACTGGTCCAGGAGCCAGGCGCGCACGGTGGTGCTCTCGCTTTCCAGGCCGGTTCGCTTCTGCACCTCGTCGATCTCGTACTGCATCCGCTCGACGGTGTCCAGGGCGATGACGATGCGTTCCCAGCGGCTGACGGCGTTCACGCCACCGGCAAACAACTCGGCCAATTGCTTGCGCTCCACCTCCAGCTCGAGCCCTGGGAGGCCGGCCTCGCGCCGGGCCGTCCATTCGTCTCGCTTGCGGTGAAAATCGTCAAACTCACCGGCCGACTCCAGTGCCGTGCTGAGATGTTCCTCCAGCCCGCTGCTGGAATTGATCTCGGCGTGGTACAGGTCCAGGATACCCGACCAGGGAAAATAGGCGGCGATGCCATCGGGACTGCCCAGCTCCAGCCCTACCTGGCGGAGCAGGACCGTCTTGCCTTCTCCGCCCTTGCTGCTTATATAGTAGATATCCGTCGTGCGATCTGTCGTATGAATGGCTTTGAGGATGTCGTCCGTAGCGTGCCGGCGGATCCACTCCCCGTTGTTCATCGTGACTCCTTCCAGGTCTATTCTAGCGCTGCTGCGCGCGGGTCTCGGCATCAGAGACCACCATCTTGTATTCCTCCGGGGCCAGGGCCATAAGCTCTTGATCATCTTCCAGGGCTTCGACCAGTTCTTGCCAGGACGCCGCATCACGAGGCGGGCTGTCGCGCAGGAACTGTGCCCACCAGTCGCCAAAGGCCGGCCTTTGGCCCGCCGGCTCACGGCGGGACAGTTGCACATAGTGGTACATGATCTCGGGCAGAAACGTGGACAGGTAGCTCGGTTGCTTTTCCAGCCGCCTGTCGTGGAAAGACAGTGCGGCGCGATGGACAGCGAGGAACCGATCCAGATGCGCTCGTTCCAGGTAAGCGGACAACAGCGCGCGCAGGACGGGGTCGGGTTCGTACACCTTTTTGTTTGTGTGCCAATACAGGAGATGCTGGGCCTGCAAGGCTTCGATGATGCGCATGTAGTAAGCGTCGCCCCGGTTCGCTTCACCCAGGCCCAGATCCTCCACGAGGGCTCGCAGGGATTCCACGTTCAACCACCGCAGCAGGCTGGCCGGCCTGGCCAGGCGGTGCAGCGATTCCTCGAGGCCCTCCAGGGCCTCCTCGACGACGTGGGCCAGGACCTCACCGGCCAGCCCTGGCTCGACCTTGTCTACGGACGCATCCTCAGCGCCAAGATCAATGCCCTGCTTTTCCAACTGGGTTCCCAGCAACTCGGCAGCCAGGGGGTGACCGAAGGCGTGTTGGTACAGCACGCGGCTCCAGGGCCGACTGGCCCCCAACTCCTCTCCGATTTCCTGTTCGCGAAAGCTGGACAGCCGATGCAGATCCACACGCCGCCGCACCTGAAATCGTTCCCAGCGGCGCAGCTCGCCTCGACCGGCGAAAACAAAGAGCACCCGGTCGGTGATGGCCAGTCTCTCTACCAGGTGCTCCTCGAGCCAATAGAAGCTCGTATCGTTCCGCCTTACCAGGGCATCCAGCGTGTCCAACATGATCAGCGGGGTGACCGCACTCGCGGCCCATTCCGTGACCTGCTGGACAAAGGCCTCGGCCCAATGCTCATCACTCGCCCGGCCGCCCAGGTCCGGGACCCCTTCGCCCATCTGCAGGGCCAGTTGCATCCACAGCTCCTGGATCAGCTTCCCGCGCTGCAGCTCGTTTTCGTGCCACAGCGAAGCTGAACGCTCTTGGTCCAGGTCGAGGCGGGCGACGATGACGGGGCAGGGGCCTGGATCTTCCAGGGCGCGCCCCTTGTACAGGTCCTGCAGGCGCAGCAGGAGCCAGCTCTTGCCCATGCCATACGCCCCCCAGAAGCACGTAACCACCAGGGGCATGGGCTCGCCGGCGATGCCGGTCTTGAGCTTGGTGCTGATGCGATCGATCTCTACCTTGCGGTTCACAAAGGGGCGGCCCGGTCCGGGGGCTTTCCGAGCCTGAAGCTTTGATGTGCCGTTCATTATAACTCCCCAACGAGAACAAGAATGAAATTAGAAACCTGGCAAACGAACCATTGCCTGGAAATCTATGCTTCGCAGCGCAGTTGACGGTCTAGACCGCCCGCCGTTGCCTCTTCCAGCAGGTGAGCGCCGGCCACTTGACAAGGGTCTCGAAGGTGCCGGGCTTGTGCCGATAGGTGGGTGATGGCCTGGAGGACGATTTACGCCCTGTTTCGCGTTCGGCTCGCTCCAGGTAGGGAATGCGCCTTGGCTCAAATAGAGGATATGCCCGGGGTCGGGCACGATAGCACTCCAACCACCTGGGGAGCGCCTCGACGCTGGGCAGGTGGATCCCTGGCCAATCCCCATAATTTCCCAGGGGGTCGAGGTGAATGGCGCCCATCCCCGCCGCCCGCGCACCCCAGACATCGACCGTGTAAATGTCCCCGATGTAGATGACGTCCCTCGGGGATAGCCTCAGTTTGCTCAGGATCCCGTCAAACACCTGTCTTTGGGGTTTTGCAGCCCGCAACTCCCTGGAATCAAAGATGTGTTCAAAAAACGAAAGCAATCGCAGGTCCTTGAACACGGTCCGGGTCCGCCCATCAGAGTTCGAGAGCACGGACATTCTATATCCGGTGCGTTTCAGAAGAATCAGGGTGTTACGCACCTCCGGGCGGGTAAAAGTCCACAGGTTGCGATCGTCATGCCGTTGTCGCCACTCTTCCGCAAGGCGTGTCGCAACCCGGTTCGGCAATCCGAGAGTGGTGGCTAACGTGCGGGCATATCCATCCGGCCAGGGGTCCTCGGGGAAGGGTGGCTTCTGGCGCGCCTTCTGATCCAGCTCATAGATGATCTGATAGTATGCGTCGCGGAGTTGCTCGTGGGTGAGATGTATGCCACTCGCCAATGCCACGGCAATCAAGAACTCTTCGTCCGGAAACACGAGTGTGCCTCCGGCATCAAAGAGAAGGTAGGGCCTTTTCTTCTGCAACTGCTGCCTCCCGGTGTCCGGCAACTCTGCTATGGTGTCGCTGCGTGGAGCTGGATGACCTATCGAGATCTGTTTGTCCCATAGTGAGCTGCCTCTTCCTGCTACATCGAATCCGCAACGCGTGCAGCATTGCAACCGTAACAACACTGGTTGACGATGATGGTTAATAATACACAATTTGGGCCCAATTGTCATGACAGGTGTATTACAACTGGATGACAGTTCCTCATTATTTCTGTTCAGCACGCTTTGCCATGCCCCTGGGATGCAGCCGGTAACCACCCTGTTCGCGCCTGCTGCTGCGCACGGTCTCGATGTATTCCCATCCAGGTGCATGCTCCTTCAGCACCCGCCTGAGCCGTGCGATAGCGGCGGCGATGGCCTGGTCACTCACACCCTCACTCGCCTCTTCTGACCATGCCTCCCTGGCAATGCGGTCCTTGGTCGTTATCCCATCCTGGTTCTTCCAGAGGCACAGCAGCACCGCAAAGTCCTGGGGATTCGTCTCTTTGCGAATCTCCTGCCGTCCCACCCAAACGAGGCCTTTTTCCAGGTCCAGGTGCAACAGCGGTGCACCGGCCGCCTCCGTAGCTGGCGGGGCATCGGGTTGAAGATCGTAGCTGGAAGCCACCGGGATGGCGGCTCCCAGGCCATAGTTGGCGCGCTCTGTCTCCCACCGTTTTTTCACCCGTTCCCAGGTGCGGCCCGCGATTCGTTCCGGCGGGGATGCCTGGCGGACGTGTGCCATCAAGAGCGCATTGGCCAGGTGAAGGGCAGCCCTGGGAAGAGAACCGGCGAGGGAAACCAGTTCGTGTTCGATCACCAGGGCCAGGTCATCTTCACACAATTGGGCCAGATCCTCGTAGGGCGGCTGCCGCAGGCTGTGGTGTATCAACCTCTCTCTCAGCAGCTTCGAAAGTAGGTCCTCGGTCCAGGAAAGGCTATCGACCCTTTCCAGGCGATCGGCGCGAAACCAGGGGCAACCGTAAAGAACCCGCTTGAGCTCCCCGGGCAGGTAGAACTTGTAGGCCCAGCCCGGACACTCGATCAACGGTGGCGTCCCCAGCAGCGGCGCCAGAAAGGCCGCGGTCTGGACCGGCTTGCCGGCGGTCCTGGGCGATTCGTCGAGGCCATCCACGAGCACGACGCACGTCTCGATCCCGAACATCTGCGCAAGAGCAGCAAACTTTTCCACGGCGTCGAGGGGGGTCAGCTCGCCGTGGCGGGCTGGTGCGGCGCCCCGGGCTCCGTGCAGGTAGGGCGCCAGGTGGGATTCCAGTTCCGACAGGTCCTTCGACACCGCGGCGGCCACCGCCGGGCTGCGCAGCAACCGCGGATCGGAAGCCTGCATCTCGGCCAAAATCCTGATGGCCGTTGTCAGCAGTGCCGCGACGTGATCCATCGGCTTCAGGTCGTCCAGGGCGTCGATGGCCTTGTCCAGCAGCGGGCCAAAGCTGGCATAGGTATAGGGGATCGCCAGGCGCGTGCTGGTCCGGTCTGCCGGCCGGCATTGCGCGGCGAGCATCTGCCGCTGCGCGGTCTTGCCGCAGCCGCGCCCGGCAAAGACGATGCATGGCCCCCGGGCGCGGAGCATCTCGTCAAAGCCCCCGATGTCGACAAAGTATTTGGGCAGCTCCTGATCCTGATCCGCGCTCCGGCGCCCGAAAGGATTCCCCCGCAGTCCCCTGGAGGCCAGCCAGCTCTCCAATCCGTTGCTGCCTTCGTGGCTCATCGCTCAACCTGCCAAGATTCTCTCATTGTTGTCAGAGAATGCTCGTTGCTGTGCAAGCCTTCGTAGCCGTTCATGGCTTGAACAGATCCCGTTCGTGGCGCGCATACTTTTCCGGCCTTGCTCGTTTCACCTCCTGAAGCAGTTTCGCCATCAAGTCTCGCCGGAAGCAGCACGTGATGATCTTACCAACAATCGTTGCTTTGCTGTCATTTGGGCTGAGCTCGTGCAGGATCTCTGCTAGATCTGGAGACGCGAACTCCAGAAGCATTCGCAATTCCTCCGCCGAAAACGCATCCAGCAAGAACTTGCGTATCCCCTGCAAATTGTATTGGACATTGAACGGATACTCGGGCTCTGGATGACAGTCCCGTTGCCACTCGGCCTGCTCGATGAACTGCTGCCACAACTCAGCTCCAAGAAGTTCCGTGGTCACCCCCGCGCTGCAAGCGTAGAGTGCGAGGCGGTTCAGGGTCCAGATCACACAGCGGGGTGACACGGAGGGAATCTCGTCCAGCCAGCCCTCGAACTCGGTGAGTGCCTCGGTGGTGAACAAGCGTCCCAAGCCGGGTGCCATGTCCGCCTTTTTGTTCGTCCAGCAGGTGTCCAATCGCCGTACAGCGACTGCCTGGCAGCGGCGGGGTCTCCAGGTGATAACGCGCTGCCGGGGCCAGCGATCCCCTTGAAGATGACAGTTATCTATTGCCCGTTGTAGCGCCAACGGGAGAAACACGCGAAGTGCCAGTGGTTTCCCGGCACTGCGGCCGGCTGCCTGGCGTAGGAAGTCGACGAGGGCGGCAAGGGCACGTTGATTCTTTTCAGCATCTGGTGCATTCGTGGAAAACAACTGGCGAACGTCGTCGACCAGCACATACGCCATGGGCCTTCCTGCGGCCTTGACGGCCTCGTCGCATTTCTGAAGAGTGGCACCCATGTGCTCAAGCCCCCTGGCACTTTCCGATACCTCGAGCTCTGTACACAAGACGTGATAGATGAGCCGGGCAATCGTCTCGCCCGACAGCTCCGGCTCTGCGCCCAGCTTTTCTCCAAGGTCCTCGATCTCGATAGCTACAACACCGCGGTGTGTGCTATGTTCCGAGTAGTGCCGGATCTGTTGCGCTGCGAAGCGTCTATAGAAGGTCTTTCCGCCTCCCCTGGGAGCATAGACGATGAGCGGCTCGGAGGTGCCAAGGCTCATGATGTCGTCCAGGGTCGGGCTCACACCCAGGTCGTCCTCGGTCGATGGATCGATGTGCCACGTCTGAAAGGGATCGAGGGCGTTGATCCGGTATATGTCACTGGCGTTGACCCAACAGAATGGATCTTGGGCGTATTCTCTGGCACGCCACCATTTCTCGATTGGAGTGAGCGGCGCGTGATCGTCTTGGGCTGCTTCAGACATAGGTTCTTCCATAGGACTGGCTTCCACCGTGATGTTCAGGCGCCCCAACTCGGCCTGTTCTGCGCAGGCAGGTTCTCTCGCGTCCACGGCCCTTCACGTAGCCCTGGAGAATGCTTCGGCCCTCGTTCAACCGTCCCCCAGTCCGTCTTCGATACCCGGCCGCCGCCTGTCCGGGGGGCAGATCTCGTGTTCCCACTCTGTCACGACCACAGCACCGGCGATAAACCGGCAGATTTCCCCGTGCGCCGCCTGCACGCTCTCGAGCCGGCTGCCGCGACTGCCCTCCACGAGAAGCCGGAACACGCCCGGCTGCGTGCTCGAAGGCCAGAAGAGGATCCGGCCGTCGCCGTTCAGGGCGTCCTCCCACTCCTGGATCCGGGCCTCAATGTCCCGGCGCTGGCTTAGCGTCACGTTGCCCTCCACCTTGAGCGCGGTCGTGATCTGCGGGTGCCTCACCAGGGGGCGTGCCAGCTCCTCCAGGGTCTTGTCCTGGTTGAGGACCAGGATGCCGCCCAGGACGACGGCGGCATAGATGGCATCGGCGGCGGTGTGGTGCCCGTCATTGATGATAATGTTACCGCCGGGCTCACCGCCCAACATGTACCCGCCGGCCCACATGGCCGCCTCCAGGAACTTGTCCCCGTTGCGCGTGTACTCGGTTCGGATGCCTCGCTCGCGCAGCGCCTCCTCCAGTCCCTGGTTGGCGTGATAGATGGTCACCATGGTATCACCCTTCAGCTTGCCGGCGTCCTGAAAGTAGCAGGCCAGGACGTACAGGAGCTCATTGCCGTCGTATACCCGCCCGTCCCGGTCAACGACCACCAGGCGATCGCCATCGCCGTCGAAGGCAAAGCCATAGTCGGCACCGTGTGCCTCCATGACGCTGACGAGGTCGCGAGGGTTCTGGCGCACGTGCTCGGAGCCACTGTGGTACATGATGTTTCTGCTGTCGAGGGCGCTGTTGACCACGCAAAGTTGGGCACCCAGTCGTCGAAACACCTCCGGACCGATGGGCGAGACCGCTCCGTCGCCACAGTCGAGGATCACCCTCAAATCCTCCAGCGAAGGGGCAGGGCACCACCGAACGTGGTCGGCGATATAGAACTCCTTGAGATTGGTGCCGTGTGTTTGTTTGCCGGGCGTGGGGACGTGCTCGTGCGCTTTCGCGCTAAACTCTTCGATCAGGTCTTCGATCTCGAGCTCCTCTTCCCGCTGCAGCCGCAGGCCGTGGGGACCCAGGAGCTTGATGCCGTTGTAATGAAGCGAGTTGTGGGAGGCAGTCAGAGCGATGCCCAGGTCCGCCTGTTGGCGAAGGGCGAGAAATGCCACTCCGGGCGTCGTCACGATGCCGAGGTTGATGACGTCCACTCCCTGGCTGAACAGGCCTGCAATGAGACAGGGCATCAACTCCGAACCCGAGGGCCTGGTGTCGCGCCCGACTACCACGACAGGATGCGGTGAGCGCCGGCAGACATACGTGCCCAGCGCCTGGCCAACCTGGAACATGGCCGGCAGCTCGAAGGGCCAGCGGTTCACGAGCCCGCGAATGCCGTCTGCGCCAAACACAACCCGTGGCATGACGCTCACCCGCGAATCGGCGCAGACAGGTTGCCCACACCCCGGCCAGAGCCCGAGTGCTGGGTTCCCGGACCGATCTTGGTTGCGGTCTGTCTTGTCAGGCCAGACATCCTACTCCCTCGGTGGAATCTTGCCTGGTGGCTGGGAAATCCAGAGGATCGGGGGCGAACCAGCTCTGTTTTGCCGATCGAGCCGCGCCCAAAGCCGGCGATTGCCAGCTTCAGAGACATTATACTGCATATCACAGAAATGTCAAGTTCTGTCCTGATTTGCCAACCATAAGGTGAAAGGAATCGGGAGCAAGGCGATCCCATCAACAAACACCCATGCAACGGCCGGCCACCGCATGCTGTCGAAACGATCACGGGCAACGTGCCTGGTAGCCACTTGTTACCGATCTGTAAATCTGTTGTAAGGCACGTGTCAAGCAAGAACGCCGGTCCTGGTGTACAGTAGGGGCGCAAGTGAAAGCAAAGGCTGCCCCTGGGTACCCGGCAGGAACAGGAGGCAGCCAACGTGGAAAGGAGGTAGGATAATGTTGGCCGCACTTTCTCTGGCACAACTCGTTGGCGTGGGCCTGGCCCTTCTCATTGGGGGGGCATCTGTGCCACTGCTGATCCTGGCAGCGATTCCGAAGGACGAGAGCGAGGAAGAGCTGGGCGCCGGGTGCGCGGGTATGGCCTTCCTGCTGCTGGTGGTGGCTGTTTGTGTGCTCATCCTGGTCTTCTGAGCCACACGGATGGGGATGGAGCACCAGAAGGTTTATGGCGCAGTGCGCGCCAGGAGACGTGAAATGAACAAAGGTAGCGTATCGAACAACGTATCACACCCGGACCTACAGCCGGTGGTCGGCCATGCGCAGACAAACATCGTCGCCAGATAGCAGCACAGGCAGCACAGAAACAAGCCCTCTCCAGGAGTCAATCCGGAGAGGGCTTTCGTTTATCCGGCCCTCGCCATCTGGCTGCCGACAAAGGCATAGACCAGAACCCACAGCCACAGAACCCAACGCCGGGTTGAGGCCCCCTCCTTGCCCGCCGCCGAGACAATCTTCATCCCCTGCGCCAAAAAAATCACGCCGACGATGCCGTACGCGGCGAATATCGTAACGTTCAGAAGCTTGAAGAATTGGCATAATGCATCAGTCTTGCACAAGAAAAAAGAACTTGGCGAGAAGAGAAGGACGGTGTTCGGAAACATCTGAAGAGATGGGTCGACAAACTTGACAGCAACACAAACAGCCGTTATAATAGTGACAGCAGATTTACCTATGGGGTAAAGGTGTATAGCAGCACATACAAGTTCTCGCATCGGAGCACTCGTGAGGTTCCAGTTCAAGAACAAGAAACTTGAGGCCCTCTATACTGAAGAAAGGGATGCACACAAGTACCCGCCTGGCGTGGTGAGCGCCTTTTTTGAGGTAATGGCCGTCATTCAGGGTGCTCTTGATGAACGAGATCTGTACGCGCTCAAGGGGCTGCGATACGAAAAGCTGGCTGGCGGCGCTGCCAGACGAGAGCAACATTCGCTTCGGTTGAACAAGCAGTTTCGGTTGATCGTCGAGAGAGCCCGAGATGACGATGGATTGTATCTGCTGATCGTCAACATCGAGGATTATCACTAGAAAGCTGAGGAAAGACAAAATGAGCGCGAACTTGAGGCCCGCAAGAGCAGTGCCCCCGGGTCGCATCATTGAGCGTGAGCTGGATGCGCGAGGCTGGACGCAAAAGGATCTGGCCGACATTATGGACCGGCCGGCCAAGACGATCAATCAGATCGTGCGCGGACAGAAGCAGATCACGCCCGACACTGCACACCAGCTAGCAGAAGCCTTTGGCACATCTCCAGAGCTCTGGTCCAACCTGGAGACGGCTTACCGCCTTCACCTTGCAGGTCTGCAACAGCAAGATCAAGAGAAAATCGCTCGGCGGAGCCGGCTCTACAGCCTGGCTCCGGTTGCCGAAATCACCAGGAGGTCGTGGATCAAAAAGACGGACTCGCTCGAAGAACTCGAGCAGGAGATCTGCGAATTCCTGGAAATCGAGTCAACGGACCAACAGCCCAAAGTGGCTGCCAACTTGCGTCACGCGCAGATTCGAGGACCTGAACTGGCCGCCCAGCAGGCGTGGATTCAGTGCGTCAAACACCTGGCCGCCAGTCAAGATCTGGGGACATTTGACACTAACAAGCTGCAGCAGGCATTACCGAAGCTGTTGTCTCTCAGCGAACACATCCAAGACCTTGTCCAGGTGCCCCCCTTGCTGTTGAGCCTGGGTTGTCACTTTGTCATCGTTCCGCACTTGCCTCAGACCTACCTGGACGGCGCCGCATTTCAGTTGAATGAACATCCTGTCGTTGCGCTCACTTTGCGCTACAACAGGATCGATAGCTTCTGGTTCACTTTGCTCCACGAGCTTGCCCATATCATCGCTAAGCATGACGGCGTGTTTCTTGAAAACCTGGACGAATACGTTGACAGTCCGGTCGAAGCACAAGCCAACCGAATGGCACAGGACTGGCTCATCGCCCCAACCCAGCTTCAAGCCTTTGTCAGGACAACCCGGCCGTACTTCTCCCGGGCCAAGATCATCCGTTTCGCTGAAAGCCTGGGGCGCCATCCGGGCATTGTCTTGGGGCGACTGCAGCGTGACAAACTGGTGGATTACCGAAACCTGCGCTCGTTGTTGGTGCCGGTGACACCTTATCTCGAGCCGTGGGTCGATGTGGCTGTACCGAATTCTACGCAGGAACGACCTGTCCCGGTGGCATAGTGCTTTCTTTGGCACAAATCGTTGGCATCCCTTTGGCGTTAACCATGACGATCCAAATGCTTCCTTCGGTCCTGGCCGCAGAGTGCAAGAACTATCGCAGGCTCGCCCCAGGTGGAAGAGTCGAGGACCACCACTTCGGTCATTCACTGGCTAGATCGCAGTCAAATACCCGCAGTTATTCTCTCACGAACCCTTATCGCGCATCTTGCCCCAACTGAAAATTTAAGGCTCCGGCCCCACCCCCGCATCCTCCGGAATCGACGGCCCTGTGGGCAGGTTGCGCAAGTAGTTGCAGCCTACCATGCGCACGTCCTCCCAGACGTGCCCCTCGGCCAGGAACGTGTCAATGTCCTTGATCCAGCGCTTCTGGTCGTTCTCCAGCCGGTAGATGTGATCGCTCCCCCCGCACTTGAGTAGGACGTGGATGGCTCGCCCCTCCTCGAACCGCTCCAGGAAGCTGTCCTCGACGACGTGCACATCCGCCCAGGTCAGCCCCAGGTGCTCGAAGGCGTCCATGCTGCTGATCCAGCGCAGTGTGTTGTTCTCCAGCATGTAGAACTCGGGCCCGCTGCCCTTGAGAACCAGCCCGTCGCGGATGATGAGCGACGACGATTCGGGCATGATCCGCGCCAGGCTGACGCCATACTCGTTCACCGGAATGTTGACAAGCACGAGGAGCAGGACCACCAGCAGCGCCATTCGCCACAGCATCTTGCCCATGTCGATGCTCGGCAGCCTGGGTGGCGGCACCCAGCCCTCATCTCCTGGCTCGGGCTCGGGCCATCGCGGTGGCGGTGCCCCGGGACGCTGGGCGACAGGGCTCGGCCGGCGCACCTCGGCAGCCGGTGGCGCGGGCCGGGGCGTCGGCATGGGCGGGGCGATGGGCTCGCCGGGTCCGGGTTGTTTCGCGGCAGCCGGCCGCGGGTCTGGCTGCGGCGCCGGCCGGGCCGTGTCCGGGGTACGGGGCACTGTCGTCCCCTGCGCCCGGCGGGCCCGCTGGCGCTCCGCCAGGGCGTCCAGTAGCAGGTCCAGGATCTGGTCCGTCGTCGATCGATCGTTTCCTTGATTTTGACTCGACATCTCTTATCCTCGCTTCCCTATCCCTGCTGCCTAGCGCACCACGAAAAAGCCCAAGATCTCGCCAATGCTGGCAAAGACGTTGGTGTAAAAGTTGCCCCCCAACTGGCGGAACAGCTCGAACTTCATGCTCGGCGCACCGATGAACGGCCGCAGCGTCCAGGCCATCTGGCTGCCAACGAAGGCATAGACCAGCACCCACAGCCACAAAACCCAACGCCGGGCCGAGGCCCCCTCCTTGCCCGCCGACGAGACGATCTTCATTCCCTGCGCCAAGAATATCACGCCGACAATGCCGCACACGGCAAAGATCGTAACGTTCAGAAGCTTGAAGAACTGGTAGCCCGCGGTCGTAAGCAAAAAGAAGACGACGATGGGCGCAAAACTGAGGAGCAGGACGGCGGTGACGGTGATGGCCGTGAGCATCAGGGCGACGTTCTGGGTCAGGCTCTGGTTAGAGCCAAAGAGTACGTTGAAAAAGTAGAGCGTGGGCGAGCAGACAATGAGCGTCGCCAGGAACAGCAGCGGCAGCTTGGCTGCCGAGCTGAGCGTCTGCCACAGGCTATGGGTCGAGCCCAGGACCGCGCCATACAGCGCCAGAAAGAGGACGCTCGATATCAGCATGGCCCGCATCTTGTCGTTGAGCCCGATCCCGTCGCGGATCTCCTGGAAAAAGTGGTAGCGGTTGCGCAGGATGGTCTCGATGACCGCCAGATCCTGGATCCCACGGCTCGTGGAATCTTGATCTGCGCCTGGCTTGGAAACTGCGGCGTCTCTCATGAGTCATTGCCTCCAGATCAATTTTGTGCGTCTGCACGCCTAGGGATCTCGCCCGGGCGGCGAGAAGGCGGAACGGGCGCGCCCCGCCCACGGGCGCCGCGATCCCATCGCAGCAGCAAGGCCAGGCCGGCTGCCAGGGGCAGCGCCAGAACGGGCAGGGTGATCAGCGCCTGAAGGGCCATCCGGTTGTTCCACGGTCCTGTTCCCAGCCGGCTGCCCAGGACCAACTCGTCCAGGACGGTCATCACGGCAAAGAGCAAGAGGGCCGGGGCCAGCGCGGGCAGCGTCCCCACGGCCAGGGCAAAGGCACGGCCCCGCCAGGAGCGGGCGTGGAGGAACAAGAACGCGCCACAGGTGACGACGACAAAGGTGCTGGCCGGAAACAGGATGCTCAGGCTCACGTTCTTGGACGTGATGGTCAGAGCATCGATGCGGGCCAGGGCATAGACCGCGTGCAGCGCCGCCGCTGCCAGGCCCGGAAGGGCGGCAAGGCCCAGTCTGCGCAGCGTCGCCGCCCTGTCCCCGCCCCTGCGTGCCTGCCAGAACAGGGCGAGCAGCAACAGCAGCCCGGCAGCCGCGAGGAACATCATCGCCCCGCCGTGATCCTGCAGGAAAAGAAGCGTGTTGTCCAGGCTGTCGAGGAGGGTGTCGCCCACCACCCACAGCCAGGAGGGCTCGGGGCGCAGGCGCAGGACAAAATCGCCGCCCTGGTGCTCAAACAGCAGGAACTTGTCGGGGCCGACGTCAGCCATTTGCAGGCGGGCGTTGTAAAAGAGCTGGCCCTCCCAGCCCGCCGTCACGCCCTCGACTTCGACGAAAGAGTAGCGGGCGCCGCCCGCCACCCGCACCGGGACCACGCCCGCCGGCGCGCCGGCGTAGCGCTGGATCCGGCCGCCGTCCTCGGCCCGGTCCTCCACGAGCTGGTACGGTGCTTCTGCCTGGAGGGCCAGGCGCGGATCGCCCAGCAGATAATAGTAGGGAAAGCTGGCAAAGCCGGCCAGCGTGCCCTGGTTTTGCACCTGGATGGCGTGGCCGGCCGGGAACTCGGGCCAGGTATAGCGCAGGGGCAGCCCCTCGAACTCGCCCAGCAGGTAGCCCTCGTTGGGGCTGTAGGCAAAGCCGGCATAGGCCGCCGCGCCCCGGCTGACCAGGGCCAGGGCCAGGGAGTTCTCTTCCCAGAGGCGAAAGGTGTTGCAGCTCCCCGTGGCGACCACCACCGGCCCCAGCCTGGGCAGATCCGCCGCCCGCACGGCCACCCCTTCCTCCAGGTATAGGGTGGTCTGGCTGCCGTGGCCGGTAAAGGTCAGGTAATCGGCTGCGGCCAGGCTGGCCAGGAACCGCGACTTGGTCAGGGGCTGTCTGCTCCCCTCCGGCCCCAGGATCTCGGCCTTGCGGTGGCCTGCTGGATTGGCCGAGTTGGCGGCATAGACCTCCGCGCCGCGTACCTCGGACGCCCGCTGCCAGAGCGCCCGGGCCTGCTCCATGCTATTGCCGCTGATGATGCCCGTGGAAATCGCCGGCTCCCTGCCGCGCATCGCCAGGCCAAAGGCCACCAGCACCTCGTCCGACAGGTGGTCGGGCGAGACGACCCACAGGAGATAGACGGGCTCCCGTGCCAGGGCTTCGTCCAGGCTCTCGACCAGGGGCAGCCCCTCCGCCGCGGCCATCTCCCGGGCCAGGGTGTGGTAGGGGTCGGCCGGATCGGCCAGGATGACGGCCGTCTCTTGCGCCTCCGCCGCGGAGCAGGTCGCCCACAGCAGGACCAGCAACAGTGCCAGGCCTGCCGCCCTGTGCTTTATCTGCCGGCGCCCCCGGCCTTCATAGCCGTAGAGCTCCATCCCCGGCAAGGCACCAC
>ERZ1026792.1008-NODE-1008-length-19568-cov-12.950877_pt1 | contig 19568 bp, 11 predicted proteins | sample MGYA00520884_ERZ1026792 | MGnify/ENA primary metagenome ERZ1026792 (study PRJEB33270, sample SAMEA104284473) | anaerobic digester metagenome | biome: Anaerobic digester microbiome; feature: mesophilic sludge digester; material: Anaerobic digester biomass... | reverse complement strand
GGTTAGCGGAGTAGTAACGAACTCCCCGCTACTGCCTATTCTAATGCTTGTGCCGCCAGCAGGGGTTACAGTTGTTGTTTCCGATACTCTAACACTCACGTATTTTGTGCCGTCGCCAGCGGTGACTGTGAATGTGGCTGGCATATTGCCGTATCTGTCCACAATGCGATGTGCGCCGAGACCGAGACCAAGTCCAAGTTTTCCAAACATTATTTCTTTTTCTTTATGATTTTTACAATTGGTTTTACCATCGATTGATACACTGTATCAACCACTCCCAGCATATCTCCAACATCCGTAATACCGAGTCTCTTCATTGCCTTCGGTGCTTCCAATTGAGCAATCTCAGTTGCAGCAGTGGCTACAACCATTTGTTTTCCTTCATTGGAACGAATGTCAATATCGGATAATCCAGTTTTGTCATCAATGTAATTCAATACCTTCTCCGGATGCTCTTCGGCTTCCGCAGCGAGCGGAGCGACGATGTCCGAGATTTCCAGCCCAGCCCACAGTTTCTTCAGTTTCTTATACTGAACTATGATTGTGGAAATAAGGGCTGCCAGAGCAACTACCAAAGCTATTGCAGCTTCGATGTTTTGGGTGACTGTGTTGATGATGTTTTGCATTGTTTCCTCCTATTTTATTCGAGTTTGTTTAACAAGTCGATGATATTCATCTGGCTTGATATAATAATATAAACGAGAAAGCCTGCTATGGCAACTCCGATTATACGAATGAAGTTCCACCATTTCATGGCATTATCTCTACCTTTGGCAATAAATCCACTGATAACGCATTCAATCGACTTTCTTGCTTTGTCTTTCACTATTGTGTCGGCAACAAAGTCTTCTGCATGCTTACTGAACTCTGAATTATCGAGAATTGAAATCGCATCTTGAACCATATCTTCTCGAATAAGATAGCGCTTGTCATTCTCTTCTCTTAAGACAAGTGCATTCTTATCCAGAATATGTTCCAGCTTCACAATTGCTCTACTGAGTTCGGAGATACTGTTCTTGAGTTCAGTAATATCTTCTCTGATTTCTGCCGTGAATGAGACAAGTTCGTCTCGGGTTACGAATTCCATACCATCCATTAGTAGTTCCTCTGTGGTGTGATATATACTTTCTTTCCGGCTGTTCCGCCACCTGATACCGATAACATCTCATTGGGTGAGAGCATGATATAGGTTTCAACTCCAGCAACAAGTGGCATACTGGCAAGAGGAACAATAGTATTGGAATCTTTCCAGGGGTCTCCAGATTCGGGGAAGTTTCCAATAAAGACGCCATCGTCAAAGGTGAGAATTCTTACGAGGTTGGCACAGCGTCCAGGACGATAGGAATTAAAGTAGGTGCGTACTGCAGAGCTGATACTATAAGAAGACTTATTCGCATCAAATGAACAAGAGATAATGGTCTTTCCAAGAGCGTTATTGATTAAACCAATGTATTCAACAATCTTGGCAATCGTTTGGAATCCTGTTTTCAAGTTGATAGTTAGAATAAGGTCAACTTCTTTGCGTTCAATTGAATAACTTTCAGAGACATTTCCAACAGTGATATGCAATTGAATATGATTCGCTTCATAGACGTTGCCCAGAGCATAGAGATAGAGATCGGTCTCTTCAGCTTCCTGAGTAGCAGTAATCTTTACATACGGTCTTGCTTCTTCGGAACTATCAAAAGATGGAGTAGTTACTACTCCGGTAGTAGTTGTAACCAACCTGGTGCGATAAGTATCCGGTATGAATACCGGAATCGGGGTGCCAAGCGCATCTGCTGCGCCAAGAGTTGTGAGTTTCATTTCTTTCTCCTTCTATTTATTTTTCTGGTTTTTCTTTTCCTAAACCTTCCATGCCACTAAATGGGAGCCCAGTCATTCTGTCAATAAAAGATTTTGGATTAAGATAAGATTTGTGTATATCTCTCGCCAAACGACCGAAGGGAAACATTGTCCAAACGGTATAATCAGTAAACTTCTGCCAGTTTCCAGACATCATGGAAGTTACCATTGCCGGAAATGCTCGGATAATTGGGGGTGAAATTATCTGCAGTGGAGCAACATAGTAGGGATAGGTTCCAAAGAAAGCACTCTGTTTCTCTTTCTTGTCTCCAAATATCCATTCGGAAAGGTCTTTCAGCCAATTCCAAGGCGCAGGAAGAGCAGAATCAAAGAGCGAAAACATGAACGCATTTGCCAAAGCAAGAGTAATCAAATCCATTGCCATCATGCGTTGGAACTTATCCATCTGCATCGTTCCTTCACGGAATCCATAGACCTTTGCTTGCTCGTATATCATACTTCTGGTATTCATGGAGTTGTATGTCCAGAGTTGAAAACGAGTAAGTACCTTCCCCATTGCACTGCGAGCAATTGCAGGACGATAGGGAGCAGTATACAGGAACTGTGTACACTTTACCCCATCCTTCGCCAATCTGCTCAGAATCGGGTTAAAACGCCAATTTCCGTGTTCATCGAAAGAACCTTGAAGAGCTCCATTGAAGAGATTATAGAACTGGATGTAATGTGCCATGAAGGCATCAGTACGCAGCTCAACTTCTGGAGCACGCATGAACCACGAGACCTTACTATACAGCGCATCGGAAACATGGTGCTTCTGAGCAAGTGCCTTCAGAGAAACTTCGTCGAGCATTTCATCTCCAGCCAACTTCCGAGCATAATCATCAAAGAAGTTTTTCAGAGATTCGGTAACATTGATATTCATCCCACCAGCTTCATTGACAAGGTATTCTTCAATCACACCTTCTTCGGCAACTGCTCTTTTCAAATCATTTCTATTTTTGAAAGTAGGCGAAAAAGTCTTTCTTATGTAGTCCATATCCCTTGCCTTTTTCAAGTTATCCAGACCAGCAGAGATGGCAGTCATCTGCGTTCCACCAAACATATTCGCTACCATTGACTTCGTATGTGCCAGAAGCGAAGCCATCTCATAGCGTGCTTCCGCTTGAGAAATCTTATTCAGTGTCCAGTAGTCAATCTTTTTCAGCTCTTCCGGAATCTCTCCATTTACCTTAATAAGTCCAGTCATTCTTCCCAATTTGTAAAGAAGTTGAGATTGATAGGAATCGGTAAAGAAAAGATAAGGATTGTGTTTCAATTTCATATTTGGATCGTCCAACATATCACGAGTGATGACTGTCGGATTTCCAAGCGAATCCCCAATATAGAGTTTGAAGAACTTCACCCACGAATCAGTAGCGTCTCCAAAGGCATTGTTTACTTCGGCATCTACAATCAATTGTTTACTCAAGAGCCAAGCCATATTCTTGTGGAATGTTCTTATCACGTCTTTATTGTGGCTTACATATTCTTCCGGAACTCTACTATAGTCAATGAGCTCTATTCCTCTGCGTTCTTGTGAGAACATACGTTTCTTTCCAGCGAGTTCCCAAAGCAAAGCATCATCCTGATATGCCAACTTCCTCGCTTCACCCGTTTTCATCTCTTCCAAAGAAAGCTCGTGAATTCTATCAGCTTCATGAATATGTTCGTCAATACGAAGGTTTTCATTAGAAGAATGAATGCGATTTATCAAGAAGAGATATTGGTGCGAAAGCTCATACTTCTCGGATACAATTCTCTGGCGTTCTTGCATGAGTTCCTGATACTTACTATATTGCTCTGCAGTGAGGTCATCAAGAGCTTCTCTTGTTGGAGCCATATCGTGTAGTAATTTATTAACTCTTTCTTCTTCTAGAATTATTGCTTGGAATTTATCTACGATTTCTTGAATCTGAGGAAGAATCTGTTTCTTCAACTGGGTTATGTCTTCGTTTCTATGAGGATAATAGTGTTCATAAGGAAGTTCTCCAGTCCAGGGAATCTTATCATCTGAGTGTCTTCGAACAATCTTGGAAAGTCTATTATTGAATTCTCCATCTGAACCCTTCGTAAGTTTGTCTGCTTCCAATATCTCTCGCTGCACTGCTGCGCTTTGAGAAAGACGATAGATACCGTCAATACCAATGTCTTGCATTGGAAATGGTTTTCCGGTAGCAAGAAGGTCATGCATATCCTGTCGGAATTTTTCAAGGTCAAAGAAAGGAATGTCTTTTAATATCTCATTCAGCCTTCTTTTCCCAAGTACTCTTCTGCTTATTCTCTCGCCAAATAGCTTTTCTGGAGTGGTTGTATACTTCTTCAAGAAGATGTTCTCGTTTTGGTCATCAAGTTTTCCTTTCTGAATAAGAGATATATCTTTGTTGTATTTGGTAATGATGTCAGAGATACGTTCTCGAATTTCGTCTCCAGTGAGCTCGATTATTTCGGTTCCAGTATTGATTTTATACTTCTTCAGAAACACGTCCATATAGGTATTGCGAAACTTCTCAGCTTCCATCTTATAGAATAGCGCATTATCCGCAAAGGCATTAGATTTCCCAAACTCTCCCCGCAGTGCATACCAATCACTGAGAGTTTCTGCGGCGTGTTGGTCTCGAAGAATAGATTCATATTCCCATATTCTCTTTCCGTTTATTCCAGGCTGTTCAAGATAGGGTTCAATTTCTTGTGAGAATCTTCCAGCAAGCTGTTCTTCTTGACGAGTTCTTTCAAAGAGAATATTACCAATAGTATTCTGCAACGAACCGGCAAGCGATGTCGGAGCGAAACCCCATCCGGTCTTTATAGAACCATCGGAATCCACATACACAGTTTGCACCATATTTGCTTTTATATTTGGCATAGTGAGAAGTCGTTTGTCAATTGCACTGGGAAAGAGGAAGTAGTCTATCTTCCGAATCCAAGGTTGCTGTCCATATTTATCTCCGAATAATCTCTGAATTAGAGTTGGCTTCCGCATATTGTCCAAGATATCGCCAAAGGTTTTCCAGTCCTGAATAGTCATCTGCTTCATCGATTTATGGAAAAAATAACGAGTAAGTCCTTCTATAGGGATGTCAGCATCTTTGGTGAATCCGTAGAACTCCAGATTCGTTCTAATCTTCGAGACGAGGTTCTCCAAGTCGAAATCTTTGTATTCTTCATATTCAGCAGCAGAAGCTGCCAACTTTGTTTGTTCCAGAAACATTCTTTTCTTTTCTTCTACCAACGAAATAACTTCTTGTTCTTTTGCCAATCGCAGTGTCTTATCAAGAGAATTGGAGAGGTCTTCCAACTCCTTCAAGCGGATTTTTACCTCGTTGTATTTCTGCTTTAGTTCCAAGTAATTCTTTGGTACGATTACTAACTTCTCTCCAGGCTTCACTTGAATTGGAACTCGGATTACTTCCTTAACTGGAGCCGGAGTTTCTTCCTTTGTTGGAACTGGAACTGGAGTAGAGATAAGTGTTTCTGGAATTATATTGGAATTCGGAGTGAACATGTGTTTAGCTACATTGTCATACCACGTCTGCTGAATGCCATAGAAGGCTTCTTTCACTTTGAAAGGAACTACAGAAGTTGCCAATCCCATACCAGTATGGTTTGTAGCATTCCGCATCTCATAAATTCGCTCCACATACTTATCAATCGATTCATAATCAACTACTCTCCCATTGGAATCAGTGATTGGCTGACGCATATAGGAATTGGGAAGCTTCGCCTGAAAACTACCCATCATAAAGATATCATATATCTTCTGTAATGTTGCATCTCCCAGTGAGAGACGATACCACTTCTCATCGATGTCAGCAATCTCTCTTGGAACCATAACTTCTCCTGCGTCTCTGGAGATTTTCGATTTGTATGCGTTCACATGGCGGAAAATATCGTTCACATCCTTAAAGAAGCCTTTTCGGAAATAGGCTTTATCTTTCTGAAATACTTCGCTGGCTATTCCCTTGAGAGCGTTGTAAGTAGTCATATCGATTAAGTCTTGCTGGATGAGTTCCAGAATCTTTGTTCGAATTCTGGTATAGACCTCCAGCGGATTCCCCTTATAGGATTCGTGAGGGAGAAACTTCTTCGCCTTTTCCAAAAACTTATTTATCTTCTCTTCCGAAAGGTCTGAAGTCCGCTTCATACTATTAAGGTCAGCATACAAATCAAGAAGTTCGTCGGCTACATGAGCAGATTTATCCAGGAAGTTCTTTCCGAGAAGCACATACACAACATCTTCATTCTTGGCATCTCTCCAGGCATACGGTTCCAAGTCCTGATACTTCTTTCCTTCTTTCTGATTTCTTATAGCTCTTCGTATGTCTTCAAGAAACTTCTTTTGATTCGCTGTGCCGCTTTTCTCAATGTATTGCACCACTTCTTCAAAGTTACTTATGGCGATTGGATGTCGAGTCATCTCAAAAAGAATTTGTTCCCAATTTGGAACACCAGCCTTTTCTTTTTCAGAAATGGCTCGCAATGCTCTATAGACGTATGGTAACTTATCTCCATAGATATTTGTGAGATCGAAGTTCCAATCAACTCCACCAAGTACTCTTACTGCTCCGCCAAAGTAGGTAGAAGCACCGGTATACATACTATTGTAGTTTTCTACTTGCATCTTTGTAGTGAAGTAATCATTCCAACCACCAAGAGCAGTATTGAGTTTCCGGAAGGGAGCCAGAGCTTGCAGATAGAGACGCATTGCGGGCTTTATCTTTTCCGTTCCAGTTGCTTCTTCCCGAACATAGTCTTCAAATTCTATCTCTTTTCCATTTTTCGTAATCTTGAAGAGATCGAAAAGCATGTGAATTGATGGGTCTTCGAATCTTGGAACTTCGTCAAAATCGGTAGGGTCTGCAACCTTGGTTATAGCAACTGCCATCTTACGAATTGCCCAATCTACGCTCTTTTCTTTTTCTGCTTTGGGAGTTAGTTCGAAAACTCCATCTTTACTCTGAACTCGAATTGGCTTCCCGTTATCAAGTGCTGCATAGTAAGCTTGCTTCAGTGCAGTAGTCTCATTTACAACAGTTGCGAGTAAGTTTCTGCCATAGGTTGTGGCAATCGATGTCTTGGCAATTGTTCCAGGAGCTCCAAGAAGCGCTGGAGAACTCATTATCTGTTTCAACTTCTCCTTCTCCGGAGTCATCATACCAAAGACTTCTTCGTCTGCTTTCTTTCCAGTTTCTGGATCAACATATTTCTTAACTGCCTGACCACCCCACATATCATTGTTCTTCTTCATTTCTTTCAGCCAGCTGAGCTTCATTCCTTTTCCTTCGCCATTGTCCCGCCTTCCAGCGAACCAGAGATAATAACTATCTCCATCGTCATCAGAACCGCCAGTAACTTCCTTGGCAGTAGAATGAATCATTATCTCATTACTGTCAATATCCATGAAGCCCCTGAATCTCAGTATCTGCATTCCAGCCGGATTATCTTGTGGAACTCTTTGAACTGCGATATGATTAAAGAAATCTTGGAGAAACTTCAGAGAGAGGTCTTTAGGAATCTTTTTCTTTCCCTGTACCATATTCCAGAGGTCGCCAAGCTTATAAACTTTGTTGTTCAATTCAATATTGAGATTCCGAAGATTACGTCCAAGCATAAATTCGTCTCTAGCAATCTGTGTGTCTTCAAATGCCCAACCCCGATTCTTCACTTTATATACTGAGTTTCCTATCTTGGGACGCAGTGCTCGGTTGATAATATATTTGTTGAACAAAGAAGAAACATAACGGACTGCATACTTGTCCCCAAGTGAAACATCGTGTTTCATTGCCACAAGCGTACTGATAACATCCTTATAGCTACTCTGCTTCGTATCAAAGTCTTCTGGAGAAAAGCCTTCAATACTATCAAACATATCGTTGAAATCATTGAGATTAGATATCTTCTTTAGTAGTGTTTTAATTACCCTTGCATTTCCAGAGTAGAGAATTCTGGCAACACGGTCAATAGAAAGCTCATCAATGTTTTCTGCAATCCATTTCAGGTCTTCGTCGGTGTATTCGTTTCTCGCTTCAATATCTTTATCAAACTTAAGATTCTTAAATTCGTTTCCCATTGCAGAACGAACGAGTAAGTTATCGATAATGTCTTCTCTTATTTCTTTGGAATGATTCAGATGCACCAACATCTGTTTTGCCAGCGGATTAACATGGTTTATTCCGGCGGCATCGCTTATCTCAGAGAGCACTATTTTGATATCGTTTACATCTATGCCATAAGTATTTATATCGCCATCAACTACTGCTTTTCCATTCACTATTTGAATCTTTGTTTTGCGTCTTGCACCAATCTGTTTAATAGCATTATCATCAGCTACCATATCTACACCATTGGCTTTCATCCATTCCTGAAGTGGTTTCGGAGCAACCTTCATCAGATATTTTCCGAGCATCATTCCGCCTTCTGGATCGGAGTGGACAATAAAACTCTTATTGGTTCTTCCAGAAATAGGAAGTCCGGCAGAAGCATTCAGAGCATCAAGAAACTGCTGAGAAACATAAACATTACCATCTTCTACTGATTCTTCAATTGTTGGATCAAGAGCACGCTTCGCTTGAAGAGCATAATTCACATCTGCAATTACAACTTTTATATTCCTGAGATCAGCTACTCCAGGATCGGCAATGAAGTCTTCTGGTTGTAATCCTATGCCCTGATTAAAGATTATTTGAAATCTCTTATTGATCTTGGACGAAGAATCAATGAATCCTTCTTTGGCAATGAAACTGAAATCAGTTGCCTGATTGAAATCACGCAGATAGAGAAGTGTATTCTTGTATTGTGTTTCGTAGTAGTTTCTCCAGTATTTCTGCTGAGCATCATTTATCTTTCCTCCGATTATTTCCTTCAAGAAACGCTGATAATCTTCTTCGTGCATTTTCTTTAATTCTTCCAACGGAGTTCCGGTATACTTTGATATTTCTTGCTGAAGCTGTTCAAAGGAAAGGTCATCTACTTCTGGATGTTTGACAACAAAGTTGAATTCGCCTTTATCGTTTCTCCCGCCGATGTAGATATACTTGTTCACAACCTTCTTTCCAGTATTCGGGTCAGTTATATTGGCATCTTCAAATCCACCTTCCATCTTCAGAATCATCTGACGAAGCATCCCACCATCTCGAAGCTTTTGGAATTCTTCATAGAAGTGTGGCATTGCAGCTTCAGTCTTCTCAATGTTTGAATACCAAGTTACTGTTTTAAGTGGCGAAGAAGTTCTTTGCTCCAATCCCTTCACCAGATTAAAGAGAGGTCGTCTCTTCGGAAGTAGTTGCGATACCTTCCGGTTACCAATAACTTCTCCGAACTTAATCGGAACAACTTTGAAGACGCCATTCTTCTCGTGGTTGATATAATAGTTGTCATTCATGTAGTCATAGTACTTTTTCATTATCACATACTTGTTAAGCACCGCATAATCGCTATCCACAATGTTCTCACGAAAGTGCTGTTTGTTTCGATCAATCCACTTCAGAAGTATTTGCTTATCAGGATTCTTTCCAATCTCCAGAATGAAGTCATCAGTGATTTTCTGCACTGTCTTGTCATTTGCTTCTTCCGGAGTAAGAAGACGCTTGAAGGTATTAGCAATCTGCTGATTCCAGTTGGTTTCCGGAATATTTGATTTCACCATGATATCCGAAACAAAAGAACGATAAATCTCTTTCTGAAGATTGTTATCGGAAGTTGCGGATGCTTCTGTGGTCTTTATCCAGATACCAGTTCCCCTATCGTCATACCCTCGTGCTTGCATATATTGTTCAAAGTTTTTCCAATACGGATTGTCACCTCGGTCGTAAGAGTCTGGAGTGATAACTGTTGCTTCGGATTCAGTAATCTTATGAATCACATCAATATCCGGAGAAACCTTTCCTTCTGTGGGAACGAATGCTACTATATCATCTTGAAGAATTACATCTGGGTTTACTTCTTTCTTCCCTGCTCCAGCTATAGAGAACTCATTTTCTCCATCGGTTACAAGGACAGTTGAAATAGAAAGCTGAGTAGTGCGAAAGCCATCGGCTTGATATAATTCTCCAGGAATTATTTGAGTAAGACGAGTTATTCCTTGACGTACTTCTTTCATTCTCTGACGCACGGTTCTATATGTTTCTACTATATTCTTCACAGTTTCTTCTGAAGGAGTAGGAAATCCATATTCTTCCATGTCTTGTTTAATGGCATCAACCAATGACCGAAAAGATGCTCTCTCTTGTTCTACCTTCACTTCTTTGTCAACCGCAGCTTCTATTCTTTGAGAAGCGGTTTCTGGAGTGGGAGGCGCTCCGGCACTGGGAATTGTAAGTAGTTCAATCTTATAGAACATCTGTGTTGGAGTTTCTGTAGTGGCAGTAAGTTTATAGCGTTTTCCTTCAACTTCAACTACACCAGATTCTCCAGCTTTTAGTCCTATTCTTTCTGCTTTGGTAAGATCGACTGCAAGAACAGGATTCTTCTGAGAGATTGCAGATTTAATCTCTTGATTAGCTGTATCTATGGAAACCAGCTTCAGAGAAGGAGAAGTTGGAGTCGGAGTTGGAACAGTAATTGGTTCCAGTGTATAAGTAACAAACTTCTTCGCTTTATCTATTCCAGAATTTGTTATCTTAAATTGTTTACCTTCGATGACAATAGCACTAGATTCTCCTTCGGCGAGACCAATTTTCTTGGCTACTGGAAGAGAGCGAGTAATAGTATTCTTCCTTCCGGCAAGAATCTCTTGTCTATCTTTTGGAAAGATACGTGTTTGAACTTGTCCAGGAACTTTTGGTTCTTCGTATTGGAGAACTTCCGTTCCAACAATTTGTTCTCCAAGATTCTTTTGTTCCTCTCTTGCTTTGGCTATCTCTTCGTCAATTGCTTCTTTTTGTGCTTCAAGAGTTTCAATGTTCATATACATTTTGTCTACTAACTCATCCGGATAATCCTTCCCTTCAGGAATAATTGACGCAATAACAGAACTGAGATAGTTTCTTTTCCGACTGGTACCAATGTATTTATCGAATAAGTCTGCTACATTCTTCTTTACTGCAGGAGAAGCTTCAGCATATCCTTCTACTCCACTAACAGTATCCGGAAGTTTGGCAGTTGGTCTTAAATATGGCTGAATAAGCTTGTAAGCTTGTTTCTCTGCAGCAGGACGATCACGATAGGCAAAAAATCCACCAATAAGGTATTGATATATCTGTTCTGGAGTTGTTTCTCTGCGCATTGTTGAGGGAAGACCATTCCACATTGCTCCAGTAAGAGTGCGAGCAATTGCCTGAGTGCTGAGACCAGCAGAAGCTCCCCCAATAAGAGCTCCCATCGCATTGGCAATCAATCTGTCTCCAGCTTCCATATACATTCCACCAGCCAGACCATGAAGCATGGCATCAATTCCATACTGCCAGTTGGAAGTGGCTCCAGCTATTCCCAGACGAGCGGCACCTTCAACTACATCACCTACAACTGGATTTTTGAGTAATTTAAGAGCACTATTTACTGCTCCCATCTTTCCCAGTGCAGCTTCGGTAGCAACTTTCTTTGTTATACTGGAAAAATATTTCGTAGCGGTGGGAGTAATTTTTTTCATTACTGCATTCGAAACAAGCAGCGGAACTGATTTCCCAGCAACTGCCTTCGCTACTCCCCTGAGACCTGGAATGGGGACGAGAAAGCCGGCGTATCCTGCTGCCTGACCAACTGCTTTGGCAACCCTTTCCCATGGATTTACAGGGGCTTGTTCGCCTATTTTGAGAGTAGAGAACCCCTGTAGCCAACCTTCGCCAAGGTAGCGAAGAGCTCGGAAGACATTAAAGTTTACTTCGTCTTCGGCAACTTCTCGAAAAGGAAGTTGATAGTAGGCGGCATGTTGCTTAAGAAGTTGAACCTGAGACTGGTTAAAGCGCTCAGGTTCCCTCATATAGTAGTTTATATACTGTTCCGTGATTGGCTTATTCATCCTCGGAACAAAATATGGATATTGCATATTTATCCTACTGCATATTCGGAAGTGGTGGCATTCCAACCATCATTGGGTTTTGCATACCCATTCCCATTCCCATTTGTGGAGGTATTGTTGGAGTCATGAAATCTTGAGCAATGCCCATTGCTTGACTACCACGGACAAGAGCTTTAGCAATTTCCAAGAGAGCTTGAGAATAAGACATCTGTGTGTATAGTTCTCGGATTGCTTCATTCGCAGCAAGCGCACTCTTCACATTTGCTCCAATACTCTTTGCGGCACCCATTGCTTTTGCTCCAGCCTTGGCTCCTTCTGCAGCTTCTGCGGCTGCCTTTGCTCCACCTATCAATTCTTGAAGTGTCTTTCCACTCTTGGCTGCTGCTTTTGCTCCACCTGCCGCAGCTTTTGCTCCACCGGTAAGAGCTTGCGCTCCACCAAGAGCAGCCTTGGCACCTTTCGTAGCATTAAGAATACCAATAGGAAGTAGAAACGATGCAAGAAGTCCAGCTGCCTTTCCAGCATTCTTGGCATTTTTCGTATACTCATTACTATACCAAGAATCTCTAAGTATTCCAAAAAGAAGAGCATCGAGTAAGCCTCCTCCAAAGGCAAGTGCTTGCTTTCCAAATGTATTATTCAGCTTTGCATCGCCCCTGGAAGTATCCAGTCCATACTGCATTGCAATAGCTTTTGCCATTTCTTGACCTTGTTTATTAAGAGAGGCAGGGTCTTCGTTGTATGTATTCACTAGCTTCAAATTGTTCGTCATCTGCTGCTGTTGCATAGCAGCTAGTAAGCGTGAACCTACGTCAATAGGTGCTGAGAATAGTTGCTGATAATCCATTGTTCCCCCTTAAAAACCAGAGCGGTATGTTTGATTATACCAATCGGTTTGTCTTCCGAGATACTCTACTTCTGGAGTTGGCATAGATTTCGTTTCTGGCAGAACAGTCTTCGGAGGCTTCTTCGCCAAGAAGTTTCCCAAAAGTCCTTTGAATTCATAATCTGGGTTCGTTCTTTGTTTTGCCAGAGTATAACTGGTAACCATATCAAGAAAAGGATTTCCAGTCATCTTGGGTTTATACATATTCTGCAGCATACTCTTCATGAGTAATTGATACAACTGATTGTACTGCTCCTGAGCCTTTTGCTGCTCAGCCATGAAGTCCGTTATGCGATTAGCAATACCGCCAAACTCTTCAAGACCACTTCTTATGGTCTGTTCATTAAGGGGCGGTAGAATATTTTCTTGTATTGGCATCGTTTCTCCTTATTTATAAAGATTTACAAACTCTTTTACCGATGGCATATAGACAGGTTCATATCTTAAGATTCCTGCATCATAGAAATCTTTTAACTTTTCATAATCAGCCTTGTTACCTTGGACTATCAATGTACCCTTCGCCTCATTAACTGTATATTTATTAGCTAATTTTATTGCTTCATCTGCAGTCTCGAGACTGAATACTGGTGCGTTTGTTTTCGTTTTCGTTTTCTGATTATAATATAAACTTTGAGGAATGTTTAGATTAACTCCCATTGCATCGACTGGTGCTGAATATGTTCCTTGTTTTGTTGTTGCCGACCGTTTTTTGGTTGAAAATGAAGGAAACGCATTTCCTACACCATTCCCACCAACGCTAGCAGAATATAGGTTTACAAGTTCTTGCTGAGCTTGGTCTGTAAGATATTTGTTAAAGATAATATTGCTTCTTTCTATGGCGCCTTGAGTCTCAAGTGACTGCAGTTGATTCTTACCTCGTAATGCTTCCACGGCAAGAGCATTGCTTCCTTGCAGTCTCGCAATCTCTTTGTCTACATCTGCCTGAAGCTTTGCGAGGGCAAGCGCATTCTGTCTATCCTTCTCGCTTTCAGATTGAGTTACCTGAGTTCCATATAAGCTCATCATGTTACCTAATTTTGAACCGAGTAAGCCTCCCAATAGATTTATTCCACCCATTACATTCCCGTAACTGGTATTCAGTTGGTTTCCCAACATGCTAGTAAGTTCTGCCTGTTCTCGTTCCAAATCAGCTCTTATCTGATTATAACGATCGGCAGTCTGACTAAGTGTTTCCCAAAATCCTGGCATCTTTCCTCCTTACTAAAGTCCTAAAAGCTTTAGAAGACCAGCTGGAGACTGTGTTCCGAAAAGCAATGCCGGAGACGCTCCAACAAGATTTCCGAAAAGTCCACCAAAGAATCCTGACTGATTTTGGCTTCTCTGCATTTGCATTGCAGCATCTGCCTGCATCTTCTGTAGTTGATAATTCAAAGCCGATTGTGAACCTTGCATTGCCGCAGTATTCTGAGCTGCAGCATTGGCAAGATTTCCCTGAAGACTGTATCCCAATAATCCAGTACCAGTCTGATACGCATTGTTGAGATAACTATTGTATGCTTGACGAGTCCCTTCCAGATTACTGGCGAGAGAAGACTGAAGCTGACCTGTAGCAAAAGGATTCTGACCAGCTGCCTGCATACGCATGCTGTTCAAGTATTGCTGAGCGGCAGCGTCTACACCAACTTTCTTCAGGTCATTATACATACCTCTATTACGAGAACTATATGGATCAAGAAACTCTTCTCCCAGTGCAGTATATCTACTCGTATCAACCGAGTAAGTCTTTGGTGTATATGCCTGTGTCAGCTGTTGCGGAGTCATATTATACCCCTTCAACCTACTCTGCCCGAAAAGTGCATTTCCAAGCCATGACATTATTTCACCTTCCTTATCCAATCAAACGGGATATTCAAGCGAGCCCAACCATCTGGAAACCTTGCTTCAAGATACAACTTCGTCTCACCTTCACTCTTCGTCTGAGTAAAACGAATATTGCTTGTTTCCGGTTTCTCAACATTGATGTCGCCAGTTCCAACGGATTGGAGTTTTTTATCTAGTTCATCGATCTTATTCCAGATTCGATGAAGTTCTTTGTTCATCTCTTCGAACGAATCGAGAGCCCTATAGGAACTTATTCGTTTCAAATTTCCTCCTTCGTTACAAAAGAACGGATTACATAGCGTATTACCGAAATCGGTTCTTGCGATTCAATACTTATATGAAACACAGACTTCTGTACTGGTTTGCCATAGTATTCAGATGCCTTTTTGTTGTCAATATATATCTCCGATTGTACTCGTGTATTTCCATTATAGGTCTGAATATCATATATCTGCTTTTTATTCTTAATCCCGAAATCGGTAACATAATCAAGTTCCATTGTGCGAACTCTTGATGTATAAGTAGAAACATCGCTTCCAAAAAGTTTCTGAGAAATTGCATAGGTGGTAAGATAACGACCATTGTTATAGGATATTGTTCTTACCAAGATTCCTGGAATTGTCGACACAGCTTTTGTCTCTGGAGGAATAATTATCGGAGGAAGAATTGGAATAGACGGCGATTCCAATGTTTCAATATCAGTAGAAACTGTGATTACAGCATAGCCATCTTCAGTTGAATAGACTCCTTTCAGATAGGCGTCATACGCATCAGGCGTTTCAATCATATAAGTAGCCCATCTTCCAGTGCTAATTCCATACAAGAATACTATGATTTGCTGAAATTTTCCTGGAGCATCTACTTTCTCACCAATCACTGCAATGGCGTTTCGGTTCTGAATATATTCTACATACACACGACCGGTAAGCCATTTGAAAGAAGGAAACGCTGTTCCCTCGGCACTCAATTGAGAATAGTTGTTTTCTTTCATTGCTTCACCAATTGGAACTACTTTGTTTCCATCTACAAGATAGAGATTGCCGTTGAAGTAGACAAAAATACCAGTTTCAGTAGCAACCACATGACTACGCTGAAGAGCACCACAAGACTTACTCGTATATTCAATAGCAAGAGTATCGGCATTGATGATAGAATACTCTTCCTTCCCGAAGGCATATATTCTTCCATTGTAAGGAATGAGAACATTCGGAACAAATCCAAGAACACAGTATTCTTCTTGATAGTTAAATATAGATGGTTGATAAGGTAAACTACGAAGCACAAGATTATCGGTATTGACATTAACCTTTGGATCAAGAGGAAAATAGACATTTCCTGCGTAGATTATACCATTGTACACACATTGGCAGTTTCTTCTTACGCTTACATTATTTACCGTCTCCGAGTATCCAGCGTCAATATTGAAAGAAGCATAGCGTGTTCCATTATCATGTATAGTTGCTTTATAGAGACCAGTATCTGAATCAAAAGTAAAATTATCATAATTAAGTTCTTTTTCACCAACTAAGCGATATAACTCCTGTTCAACGCCATTCAGCATTTCTACGGCATATAAACGAACTGCTGTAATTCGGCGAGAAACTAAGTGCAACATTGCAATATTTATATTCAAATCTGCTTCAATATTCCAAGTTCCAGTTCCGGGAACAGTATGATCCCAAACGACGTCTGAAAGTGGAGAAATACTAATTCCATCGTAGACAAAAGCTATGCGGTAACGAACGCTAGTTCCATGTTCAAATCCAGTTCCTATCGTATCACGAAAAGTTAGAATATCTTCTTGAAAATGTAATTCACCAACATAAGACAAATCCACATTTGGTGGATCAAGTTCTTCAACATTGTAGAGCACTATATTATTAGCAAAAGCAAAAGCTATTGTTTCATGAATAAGATCAAAGACTTTGTATTTCTCTGTTGTTTGTCCTTCTTCAATAGACGTTCCTTCTTTGGTGATCTCACCAACCAATAATGGAACATAGAACAAAGCAGAATTAGTAGCATTAGAATATTGCACATCTGCTGGACTGAAGTATACTAAATTGTTTTTAGATGGTGTAAGAATTGATTTACTCTCGTTGGCAAGAAGTGAATAATGAGTACGCTGCTCTTTGTGGCTTCCAGGAAAAGAAGATAAATCCGAAGCGAAAACAGCAAATCTCGCACTTCCGTCAGATTCAACTTCAGGATTATTAAAGAACTTTGTGAGATGAAAATATCTTCGGTAGTGAGTTGATCCAAGAAGAATATCAAAGAATTCGTAATCCCAGACATTCACAGGTTCTTGCCCATTCCAACAATAATAAATATCTTGTGCTCTTACATCTGAATTAAAATATACATCTTCTTCTCCCTCATATAACGTATTAGGTGTAAGTGGCATAGCCCATATTATATTCGAATTTACATAGCTTTGGCTATAAGAATCAAAAGTACTTATGTGTTGAAAGTATGCCATACCACATCCATAATGTGGTCTACTGTAATGTCTTATATCCTGAGACAGCGATTCAAATTCACAACCCAAATGCGAATTTAGCCACGTTTTCGCATTGCAGGCAATTTCATAACCAACTATATTGTTTACATAATCTAATATAGTTAATGAGCCAATTAGATGAGCATTACTATGTAAATCACCATTGTCTACGTAAGCGAATCCACAATATCCTGGAGAGTATATTTTAGTTACTTGCGAAATACCTGTAATATAATCTACATATTCATCATCGTTACTTACATCACGCAAATATAGTTCTTTTAATTTCAAATGCAAGTCCAAGAACCCACACTCTGTATCTATCGAACTATTTGCTCCGTTAGTATTCGAGACCGGCTCACTATTAGCAACTGCTTCATAAGGAATTCTCAAATAGCCAGCTTCTTCACCATTTGGACGATATTCATATCCATTTTCATTCCATCCTAATTCATAACCAGAACTTGTTATGAAATGTTGAGTTTCTACCCAATAACAATAACAGCCAATATTCCTATACGGCATAAATGGAAGCTTGCTTCGATTCAAAGTATTTTCGGCACAAGATACTACTTTCGCTGGTTGATTATAAACGAATAAGTTTTTGCTGAAGGAGAAGAGCATGTCTTCTTCCGTTGCAAGAGAATTGAGATAAACATTGTCTCCCATGTTATATGCCAAGAATACATAGTCTTTTGAAACTGCTATAGAATCTAATTTACTTCCTACTGGATTGTTTGTTTCCATCACTTTTACATGAGCAAGAATAACATTGCTTCCTGCGCTAATTGACAATAGTTCTTCTGGATAAACACCGTTTTCTTGAAATACCGAACTCAGATTAAGTTTTGATATAAATAAGGAGCTTCCCTTATAATAGGCAAAATATATATGCACAGGATACCATATATTCCCTATCTCTACTTTATCGTAACTCCACGCCAAGGGCAACGATGGAGCAAGAGGAAAAGAGCTATATGTTATATTCTCTTGTATATCATATAAATACAAATTACCAAAACCGTACTGAGCATAGAGAATATATCTTTCGTTGATTGGAACAGCAAACTGAATATTTTCCTGAGTTGAATAACCATACTTGGAAGAAATCACATCTTCTTCGAAAATTATATCATTTCTATCAACTCCGATAAGGTCTCCTTTGGAATATCCATACCGCAGGTACTTCGTATGCCCACTGTCTTGAATAATGCTCATCTGGCGTCCAATAACGTCCATACAGGGACGATCTCCAGTTGGAGGACTAATGGTACCAACCCGAACTCCATCTACGTATACGTGCCCATTTATATCTTCAGAAACGGCAATATCTTTTCCTTCAACGAATAAGTTTTTCTGCTGTATGTATGCGGTTCCAACTGCTTTGTCTTTGTTCTCCGGTACTGCCGTACTCAGTGAACCATCGACTCTTGCATTCCAAAAAGACACAGCTCCGCCAGGAGCATCTGGTATCGCCGGAGCTGCGCCATTGAACGAGTTGAAAGGGACTATTTCTTTTGGCATTAGAATATTCTCTTTGGATTAAGTATTTCTCTTCGTTGTTTTTCAGCTGGTTCATCAACTACGCTTGTAAGTGGAAGTGGGAATCTGTTCTTCGTGAAGTTAATCGTTCCAGTATCGATTACTATACATTGGAAAGAAGCTGCTCCTTTGTCTTCGCCTTTCGGATATTCCAGAGTGTTAAATCCATAAATAATCACTTCAAACTCAGCAGATACTATATCGCTATTTTCACTTTCTGCAATATGCTGCATTCTCCAAAAAGGAAGCGAAACAATGAAAATTCCATTTCCTATATTTCTACAGTAAGTTGGACTATAGAGCAAAAAATATTGCGTACTTATATCAAACACTTGGTCAATGCTTCCTTTGGAAAATACGATAAAATCTCTTTCTAGTTCATTTGCAAGAACACAGTGAAGTAAGACGGCTACATTGAAATCGGTTAAGTCGACTCCAGCCATCTCAGCATCGGTAATCTCATAGACATAGTTTCCAGTAGATGAGACGAATTCATTGAGGGTGCGTGCCATTATTCTGGCTCCTCTTCAAGAACTACATCAACCACAATTGTAGTGTCATCTGTTGCAGTTGCTTTGTAGTCTCCTACCCAACTACGTCCACCACTTTGAAGTGTTTCTGGATTGTAATTGACATCTTGGTTATAGATTGTTATGGATTGATATCCAGGAATAGGCTTCTTAAATTTTGCATTTGCTACATTTCCCACGGGATTAGTAAGATATGCCATTCCTGTTGGAGCAATGTGCGCATCAACAATGTTCCCAACATAAACAATGGGAGAAATTATTATATCTGCTGCACTGTCAATATCGTTCAAGGAAACACCAAAACTTGCTGTAATATAATCACCGGGTTGTGAAACATTCGGAGCAGGTCTTAAACATAGATAATTAGAGTAACCACCACCGATTCCTCCATCATGACTAGTAGCACTACTATAATCTTCAATTTCATTCTGAGTCGGAGAATATAATTTCGTAAGTATTTCTCTATTTTTA
>ERZ1026792.1006-NODE-1006-length-19606-cov-2.917963_pt1 | contig 19606 bp, 20 predicted proteins | sample MGYA00520884_ERZ1026792 | MGnify/ENA primary metagenome ERZ1026792 (study PRJEB33270, sample SAMEA104284473) | anaerobic digester metagenome | biome: Anaerobic digester microbiome; feature: mesophilic sludge digester; material: Anaerobic digester biomass... | reverse complement strand
TCGGTATACTTACCCCCGTGAGAACCGGAATATGATAGAAATATACAGGCATCCCTGGAACCGATTCTCCTATCCTTGTACAAAACTCGGCAAGCAGGCCTGAACATGCAGGCTTGTAATAATAGGGTGCTAAAATGGCTATCGCAGAAAGTCCGCACTCTTTTGAGTGAATGGCATTTTCAATGCATTCCCTGTATGATGTGCCCCCTACCAGGTTTATAATACGAACTTTGCCTCCCGCCTTAAGACGTTCAGCCCACTTTTCAGCCTGACGCTGCTTCTCCTTCTGCGTGAGCGAAGGCCCCTCCCCCGTTGTTCCGTTGATGAATGCCCCTATAACCCCGTTATTCTCCAGAAAATCATAATAGGGTCCTATCATGTCATATTCAATATTGCCGTCTTTGTCCATCGGCGTAAAAGGAGCGGCAACCAGTCCTTCAAATCTTCCTGTATCAGTCATAATTCATTTATTAAAATCTATAAAAATATAGAAAATTCAATAACATGCTGAGGTGACGGGAATCAATTCCGAAAAACCTGATGCCACAGAATACCTCAGGTTTTTTATTGTACATCCGGAAACTGAATTGAAGATTGAAAGAATGTATGGCATGAGTATTGAATTGTCAAAAATACCAGGCTGTGATAAAACTGATATGACTTTGTATGTATCTGTAATACAGCATCCTAAAGCCCTCATTGGGGGGTTGGGGGTAGAAAACTGGGAGGCTGAGAGCTGGAAAGCAGAGATCTGCAGGGGAGAAGGTTGGAGAGTAAAAGCACCTTAATCCTTATGATCATGCATGCAATAAGCGGCAGGAAAATCCGTATAAACCATGTACCTGCCAAATAATAAATGAAGACCTGGCTTACATCAGGAGGAATCAGAATAATCCGTATACTGTCGGGACGCAGCAATGTATTCCTTGTAACCAACGGAACAAAGAACATTCTGGTGGATACGGGTCTGAGCATTGAGTGGAGGCTTCTAAGGTTAAGGCTCAACAAACTGACTGTCTATCATATCGATTGCCTTATCCTTACTCATTCCCATTTTGACCACGCCGGAAATGCAGCCAGGATAAGAAAAGCCTTCAGGACACCCGTGATCATACACGGCAATGAAGCACATTTCCTGAAGTCCGGAACCAGTCCGGTTCCCGACGGTACCGTCACATACTCAAAGGCAATAATAAAGATGCTTTCAGGAATATCATCCTCAATAGGCAAATACCGCTCATGCAGGCATGACATTCTTGTCGAATCAAGGTATGAACTGGGCAATTTCGGCATTGACGCGTATATTCTGCACACACCCGGGCATACAGCCGGCTCGGTAAGCATAGTAATAAACGATGAAATAGCCATTGTGGGCGACACAATGTTCGGGATCTTCCCGGGATCGGTCTTCCCTCCCTTTGCTGAAGATCCCCGGCAGCTTATCAATTCATGGGGACAGCTTCTTGATACCGGCTGCTCATTGTTTCTCCCCTCCCACGGTTCCGCAAACACAAGGGAACTGGTGCAGAAAGAATATCACAAACGCCGGTAATCACAATCCGAATCGTTTTGAGGCAAAGCTGCAGATTGATTCAACCGTCGCTTCTAGCCCAAGCCACGACGAATTAATGCAGAGATGATAGCTATCCGCCATTCCCCAGGGCTTGCTGCTGAAATAATTGTAATAGGCCGCCCTCTTCTTGTCGGCTTTCTCAATATAATCACGGGCCTTTACCGGTGTAAGCTTCTCCCGTTCAGAAATTCTCTTTACACGATCGTCAAGATCGGCCGTGATAAAAACATTTAGCATGAAGGGATGACCGCTCAGCACATAATCGGCGCATCTTCCGACAAACAGGCATGAACTCTTTTCTGCCAGTCTCCTTATAACATCACTCTGCATCTTGAACAGGGTTTCGTTGTTGAGATAATAAGTTGAAAAAGGCTCTTCGGCGATGGTGCCCCGTAGACTGAACAATCCTCCGAAAACACTGTACGGCCTTTTCTCATCAGCCCGTTCAAAGAATTCCCTTCCCAGTCCGCTTTCCTGGGAAGCTATCTGAATCAGTTCCTTGTCATAAAATGAAATGCCGAGCTTTGATGCAAGCTTCTCCCCTATGATCCGGCCCCCGCTTCCGAGCTGGCGACCGATGGTTATCACATATTTCCTTTCCATTTTACTTAAACTTTTGCTTCATTGATTTTTTGCCTGAGAATAGACTTCCTGTACTGAACAGTAAGCATGTAAACAGCCACTATCGATGCAAGTGTATCGGCAACCGGCATGCTGATCCATACACCTTTGACTCCCAATAAGGGCGGGAATATCAATAATCCTGGCAAGAGAAACAGGACCTGGCGTGTAAGCGACATGAAAATCGCTTTCCCGGCCATTCCAATACTCTGAAAAAAAGTTGAGGCAACCATCTGGAATCCCACGATGGGAAAAACCAGCATGACTATCCTCAAACCGTGAGCCGCAATATCTATCAGCTCCCTGTTGGTCGTAAACACTGAGGCAACAGCATGGGGGAACAGTTCACACAAGAGGAAGCCCAGTGTCATTACTCCGCTTGCAAGAAAGACGGTGAACTTCAAAACGGAAGTAACCCTGTCGTACTGCCTGGCACCGTAATTATAGCCCGCTATGGGCTGCATACCCTGATTAAGCCCTAAAACAATCATCACAAACAAGGCTGCAATCCGGTTTATGATGCCATAGGCGCCCACGGCCAGATCGCCCCCGTGCCTGATAAGACTCTGGTTGATAATTATCACAATTGCACTCGAAGTCATGTTCATCAGAAAGGGAGCCAGTCCGATCGACATGGAATCCTTTACTATCCTGTATTGCAGCCTGAATGTCTCCCCGCGTATATGGATATAGCGTTTCCTGTCGGTGAAATAGAGCAGCTGCCACAACATCATCGATGTCTGGGCAATCACCGTTGCCAGAGCAGCACCCCTTATGCCCCAGTGGAATACAAAAATAAAAAGAGGTGCAAGTACTATGTTGATGATCACCGAAATAATAGTGGCGTTCATCGACCTTACCGGGTTGCCCGAAGCACGCATAAGGGCATTCAGGCCGAAGTACATGTGAGTTACAGGGTTGGCCAGGGTGATTATTACCATGAAATCGTGGGCATAGGGCAGGGTGTCATGACTGGCGCCGAAAAAGTAGAGAATCGGATCAAGAAACAAGAGTACAACAAGAGAGTACAGCGACCCCAGAATCAGGTTGAGAACAAGCACATTCCCCAGAATGGCGTTTGCCGAATCATAGTCCTTCTGTCCAAGCCGGAGCGACATCAGGGCTGAGGCGCCGACACCGACAAGAGAGCCGAAAGCCGCGGCCAGGTTCATCAGAGGAAACGTGATCGCCAGACCTGAAATGGCAAGAGCGCCAACCCCCTGTCCGATGAATATGCTGTCAATTATATTGTACAGCGATGCCGCCGTCATGGCGATCACCGAAGGAATGGCATACTGAAGAAGAAGCTTCCGTATATTCTCCGTCCCAAGTGCAAGATGAGAGCCCTGTGGTTCCATAATTCAAAGCTCAATATTATAAGAAATGTAAAGAACAAACTGAGATTTGTTCAATTAAATTTGCAGCAAAGATTATCTTTATCCAAAACCAACATAATGAAGTTTCCCAAATCATACCTTATCATCGCTGCACTTGTTGTCCTGGCAATAATTCTGCTTTCAGAAAAACTGATTGCATGGGGCCTCGCGGTGCTCGGCGCGGCATTGATAATCCTGGGAATCCAGCAGCTGATCAAACTGAACGTGAAAGTTACCCTGTTTGAAAACAATATCAAAAAACTTGACGAGAAGAACAATGAACTCATCAAACAGAACAAGGAACTCACCGAGGAAAACAGCTTCCTCAGGGAAAGGCATTTCCAGGTCAGCCAGATAAAAAGTATTCTTGAACTCAACTTGTTTGAAATAGAAACTAAATTCACACGTCCTATCAGCAGAAAGGAAGAATACGACGGCAGGGATATCAAGTACTTCGGAAGCCTTAGTGTTACGCTGAACGCGAAATACGGCATCGACATAAAGGAACTCCGATTCAAATACGATATTGAAAACGATGTTCTTACAATAGCCAATATTAATCCCAGATTCCTTTCGTTCGGTACCAGGAAAATGGAATGGGATTTCTTTGAGATCTTCGAATACCGTAGCCAGAATATTTTTGCCGACAGGAAATGGATGGTAAGCTACGACCTTTTCGAGTATGCAAACAAAATCAAGGAGAAATACAGAATGAGCGTTGAAAACTCGATAGAGAAAGGACCCGAGGAACTTGAATGGATCTACAAACCCATCAGGCAAAATGTGGAAAACGCGATAAATGTGCTTTTCAGAAGCATGTGTCCGAATATCGTGATCATTGATGAGGCTGACGAATCATTTATCCCTATCGAAAAACTGTCATTCAACCCGGAACCGGTAAAGAAGAAACTGGAACAGCATACTTGATTGTGTCTGCCTGCTGTCGGCAAATCAGTATAGCATCCTCACCCTGATCGTCCCCCTGATCGCTTTCAGTTCCTCCAGTACTTCCGTGCCCAAACAGCTTTCGGTATCAACTATGACATAGCCTAATTCAGCATCGGTCTGGAGATATTCACCCGCTATGTTAATTCCTCTTGAAGTGAAAACATAGTTGACCTCCCTGAGGATTCCCGGTTCATTCCTGTGAATATGAAGAAACCTCTGGGCATTGTTATTGGGCTGAAGTGAAAGCTGGACGAAATTGGTGGCTCCGATGGTTGATCCGGTATCACTGTAGTTGACCAGTTTCTCAGCCACCTCGGCCCCTATGTTCTGCTGGGCCTCTATCGTGCTTCCTCCCACATGCGGCGACAAAATCACATTGTCGTACTTCTGAAGCTCGGAAACAAAAGGATCATTGTTTGAAGCAGGTTCATCAGGAAAAACATCGAGAGCTGCCCCGAGCAGACGTCCCGACTCCAGAGCCGAGATCAGAGCCTTGATGTTGACCACGGAACCTCTGGATGAATTCACGAGACATGTTCCCCAACGCATCTGCGATATTTCCTTTTCGTCTATCAGGTTCCTGGTATCCGGAGTCTCCGGAACATGAAGGGTCACAATATGAGAAAGAGACAGAAGCTCTTCAAGGGAAGAACAGGCAACAGCCTTGCCCAGACTGAGCTTTTTTTCAATGTCATAATAAAAGACATTCATACCCAGCGCCTCTGCAAGAATCGAGACCTGAGAACCAATATGTCCGTAACCCACGATACCCAGATTCTTGCCCCTGACCTCAAAACTATTGGTCGCCGACTTGAGCCACTTTCCCCTGTGAGCTGCCGCGTTCTTTATAGGAATATTCCTCATAAGAAGAATAGTCTCGGCAATAACCAGCTCTGCAACCGACCTCGTGTTCGAAAAGGGTGCATTGAAAATAGGTATCCCCATAAGCCTCGCGGTATGCCCGTCAACCTGATTCGTACCTATACTGAAACACCCTATCGCAAGAAGCTTCCCTGCTTCCTTCAGTACATCCTTCGTAATATTTGTCCTCGACCTGATCCCTATGATATTCGCAGTGCTGATCTTTTCTTTCAGAAGATCGTCGTCAAAGGCATTGGGGTATGACTCAATATTATGATAACCTCTCGAATTGAAAAACTCCGTGGCACTCTTGTGAATCCCTTCAAGTAGAAGTACCTTTATCCTGTCATTGTCACAAGAATATTTCTTTCCCATTTTCCGAAAATATATTAAAGCAAAAGCTGTTTTTGGGCTTACAAATATAAAAATAATATACTCGGAAGTTTCATTTTAAATAACTATCGCCAATGATGGCTATTATTCTTATTCTTTATTGTTTATACCGCCTTCACTAACTTTCCCCAATCCCCCGGCTTTAGCGAAGAGCTGTTATATAAGTCGTTTTTGCCTTAAAATAGCTGACAGCTTAAAAAAGAATCGTAAATTTACTCCTGATTGTTAAATAATTAACAGCAATGGTTGAATTATACCGCGGATTTTCTGAAGGATTCTATGACATGATCCGCTACCGGGAGAGGGACAGCGTTGATATATCTTTCGATTTCGAAGGCGTGAAACTGTCCAATAGCTAAAAGGATTTCGCAATTACCAGTTTCAAATAAATATAAAGAAGCCCCTATGACAAATTCCGTTAAAACTCCGTTGAAAGCAATGAAGATCTTTCTTCAGACAGCAGCAGTCATAATGATCTCTGCCGCAACTTTTTCCTGCAGTGATAATTCTTCCGAACCTGTTGACTATGTAAATCCCTATATGGGAAATATAAGCCATCTTCTTGTCCCCACCTACCCCACTGTTCACCTGCCGAACAGCATGCTGAGGTTCTACCCCGACAGGGAGAGCTATACATCCAATACCATGAGGGGATTCCCTCTCAACGTGATATCCCACCGCTCGGGAAAAATTTTCCACCTTGCACCCGCCGGTGACAATGCCGGTGATGTCAGACACATTCCCGGATTCAGCTATGACAATGAAACCATCACTCCATATTATTATTCAGTTACTGTTGAGGAACCTTTATGTGATGTGAAATTTGCTCCTGCTGCAAAATCGGGATTCTATTCGCTAAGCTTCCCTGAAGGCGCCCGGCCCGGAGTGGTAATCCGTACAACAGGACAGGGAGAACTCAAAGGCCAGGGCAGCAGCATCTCCGGATTTGATATATTTAACGGGGTGAAAACATATCTCTATCTTGAATTCAGCCGCGAACCCCCGGCTTTTGACCCCGCTCCCGACAGCCGGGCTGTAACGGCTTTTTTCGATGATGAAAAAGGAAATGAAATAAATATCCGCTACGGAATATCATATATTGATACCGACCAGGCCAAAAAGAATCTTCAGAACGATATCTCCGGATGGAATATCGGGGAAGTATCATCGGCTGCCAGGGATAAATGGAATTCGGTACTGTCATCCGTCAGCATTGAAGGAGGAACTGAACAACAAAAAAGAGTGTTCTATACCTCCCTGTACCGGTGCTTCGAAAGGATGATCGATATTACGGAAGACGGACAGTATTTCAGTGTCTGGAGCAATCGTACCGAATCAGCTAACGACACTGCTTTCTTCACCGACGACTGGGTGTGGGATACCTACCTTGCACTTCACCCTCTGCAGCTTATCCTGAACCCGGGCAAACAGGATGAGAAACTGACTTCATACATACGAATGGCAAGGCAGTCGGGCTGGATGCCGACATTCCCCACTGTTACCGGAGACAATCACGCTATGAACGGTAATCATTCCGCGGCTGTCTTCCTGGATGCATGGAACAAGGGTATCCGCGGCTTTGACCTCGAAGAAGCCTATGAACATCTGAAAAACACCATCCTGTATGAAACAAAACTGCCCTGGATAAAGGACAGTGCCACCTGGCTGGATGAATTTTACGATCGCAGGGGATTTTTCCCCGGCCTCCGTAAAGACGAAGAGGAAACCTGCATGAAGGTGCATTCATTCGAAAAGCGGCAGTCGGTGGCAGTAACCCTCGCAACCTGCTACGACGACTGGTGTATGGCACAGATGGCAAGGGAACTCGGAAAGGAGGAAGATTACAATTTCTTTATAAAAAGAAGCCTTAACTACAGGACACTCTTCAACAAGGAAACCGGATTCTACCATCCGAAGGACAGCTTCGGCAACTGGATCGAACCTTTCGATTACCGCTACGACGGCGGACTGGGAGCCCGTGATTATTATGACGAAAATAACGGCTGGACATACATCTGGCAGCCTTACCACGCGTTTGATGACCTGATTTCGATGATGGGAGGAAAAGAAGCTTTCGACCATAAACTCGACCGGCTCTTTACAGAGAGCCTCGGCAAATCAAAATGGCAGTATTACGCCACGCTCCCGGATGCCACCGGGAACGTCGGACAGTTCGTTATGGGAAATGAACCGTCGATGCACATAGCATACCTGTATAACCTTGCTGGCAAACCCTGGAAAACACAAAAACGGGTAAGAATGCTTATGAACACCTGGTTCAGGGACGACCTGATGGGAGTAGCAGGAGATGAGGACGGTGGCGGATTGTCGGCCTTCTATGTTTTCTCTGCAATGGGATTTTACCCAATAACACCAGGGCTGCCTGAATACCAGATAGGAAGCCCCCTGTTCAGTAAAATTACCATCCGGCTTAATAACGGAAAAACTTTTACCGTAATAGCACGAAACAACAGCATTGAAAACAAGTACATCCAATCGGCAACACTCAACGGCAGGGAACTGACCGGAACAGTACTGGACCATAAGGATATTGCCGGGGGAGGAACGCTGATCCTGGAAATGGGCAACAAGCCCAACCGCGAGTGGGGTGTCACCGGCAACGCTGATTGAATATCAGATAAAAGAATTCCGTATCAGAACCTGAAGCCCGCGGACAAACTGAATCCCAGGTTCTTTTTAGATGTCTGATCGTTGGGCAAACTGTAATCGGGGTTGAGTTTCATCAACCCCAACTGTCCGTTAAGATGGGCAAAAAGCCCATTGTACATTTCGTAGCCTATCAAAGCTCCTGCCCCGGCATCCAGCCCTCTGTAATAAACATAGCTTGCCGGCTGATCTGTGGCATTATCCCTGAACTTTATATTGAGTTCGGTCGTTACCGGGCCGACTTTTGTACGTTCTTTACCAAAAAGTCCATAGGCCCCATAGGGTCCTGTCCCCAAAAGAATATACCCTTCTCCTGCCTGAGGCCTGAACAGAACGAACAAAGGCACTTCCACATAGGCCAGATTGGTAGTTTTGCTTATGTCGTCGATAACAATGTGCTGTCTTGAACCCTTCAGGCTGAAATTGATCCCCGACTGGACCCAGAAATCCCCGAAAACAGGCAAAATAAGGTTTGCACCTGCATGAAGTGCCGGATTAAAATTGTTGTCAAGTTTGTCGCCCCAGTAGTTCTTACCTATAAAAGTCTGAACCCCGCCGCCTGCCAAAACGCCGAATCCCGGACCCGTATCAGTTTTCAATTTCCTCTTCTGCCCCAATGCGGCAGGAAACAGAATACTAAGAATAAAAATGACTGCAAATAGTCTTGTCTGCATTAAATAAGCATTGTCAAATTACCTGGCAGCTTCTTCTTTGGCTTGCTCAATCATTTTCTCATTGGCAGTGATAAGGAATTCAACCCTCCTGTTCTGAGCCCTTCCTTCCTCACTGTCATTGTCATATTTCGGCATTGTCTCCCCAAAACCCTTTGTGCTCAGCCTTGTGTTGTTTATCCCCCTGGAGGCAAGATAAGATGAAACGGCACCTGCCCTTCTCTCCGACAAAGTCTGGTTGTATGCTTCCGAACCCCTGCTGTCGGTATGACCCTGCAATTCAATATCGGTGTCGGGATATTCATTCAACACCTTTACCAGCTGATCGAGATTTGATTTTGCCTCGGTTGACAGGTCCGCCTGATCAAAACCGAAAAGAATCTGGCTGCTCAGTTCCACGACTATCCCTTCTCCAACACGCTCTACTTTTGCTTCCGGGACTTTCTCCTTGATTTCCTCGGCCTGCTTATCCATCTGATGTCCAATAATGGCGCCTGCTGTACCACCGACAGCTGCCCCTATTATGGCACCAAGGGCGGTATTACCCGATGCATGGCCTATTACTGCACCCATAGCTGTCCCCGTTGCAGTTCCAATAACCGCACCTTTCTGCGTCTTGTTCATCGATGCACATCCCTGTAAGATCAGGACTGCACTCAGAATAATAATTATCAGGTTTTTCAATGTTTTCATAATAATATAATTTTGATTTTAATGGTATGATAGCCTGCCCCGATAAGCGAGGGAACCCACATGTTTGAAAATTATAGTCATACTTGTTTGTGTATGCAATACATGTGGGTTTCATTAACGGTAGTTTAATTAAACATAGAACTGTCTTTCTGATGATTCGTAAAAAGAAGCATCTGTTGAACCTGCCGCAAAATTAGAAATTGTTTGTTTTAAAAAAAACACTAAATTACTATCAGTTCATGAACGGGATCTTCAATTTACCCGATGCTGTTATTTGATTATTATTCATTGTGTTATAAAAAATAAAAGTTATGGCTGTACTAAAAATTATTGAGATTATACCGTCTTCCGGGTAAAGCCGGGAAGATGCAGCTGCCAACGCTGTTAAACCAAATCACAAATAAATCTGAATTATTAATCTAAAATTAAAATTTATGGGACTTATTTCGTTCATTAAAAATGCAGGAGATAAAATCTTTAAATCGGAGGAAAAAAAAGAACAGGAAAAAGCTGATCTGATCCTTTCTCATATCAGGAAGTTTGGATTCGACACCAGCGATATCAAGGTAAAGGTCGATGATGACAAGGTAATCCTCATGGGAAGCATTAATACCATTGATAACAGGAATCAGGTTATTGTTACCGCTGGCAATATTGAAGGGATAGCCAAGGTCGATGACTGGCTGGTTGTTAAGAATCCCCCGGCTGTAGCTCCTCCCCCTCCGGAAAAACAGTATTACACTGTCAAAAAAGGTGATTATCTCTCCAAAATTGCAAAAGAGGTTTACGGCGATGCCAAAAAATACAATATAATATTCGAGGCAAACAAACCTATGCTCAAGGATCCCGATCTCATTTATCCGGGACAGGTGCTTGTGATTCCGCCGCTCCCCTGATAAGGAGATCAGGGAAATAAAATAAAAAGGGGGCGCCTGTCCCCCTTTTTATTTAAACGCCTTATCAGGTATTCTCCTGTTGTTCCCCCTCGGCGCTCTTTTTCTTGATGTTCTCAGCAATATCCTCGAGCTTATCGGCCGTCTTTTCAGCAGTCTTCTTACCGAATTCCTTCAGTTTTGTAACTGCATCCTCAGTCTTGTCTTCCACCTTGTCGGCAAAGGCTTCCAGCTTTTGCTTCACACCGCTCTCCTTTATGTCCTCAATCTTGTCCTCAATAAAATCCTCGGCTTTATCATAGGTCTCCTTAACCTTTTTAAAAGCCTGGGTTTGTTTTACGTCTTCCACCTTGTCATCGATAAAGTCATCGGCTTTGTCAAGCAGCTTCTTCGCCTTGTCTAGCAGTCCTTCCTTTTTAGGTTCAACCGGTTCCGGATTCTTATTTTCTTCCATTTGATTTAAGTATTAGATATGATTTCAATTTTAGATAAGCCATCAATTAGTGATCGCTGCTTAAAATTAGAAAAAATATCAATATCAGGATGTACAAGCCGCCCCAAATTAATTAATCTGCAATATCTTTAGGAAATAATTCTGATAATATGGTTCATCACCAGATTCGGGAAAAAGCTATTTTTGAAAACCCGTACTGCACATTGATACGGTAAGACTTTCACTAACATCTCCTGATATGAACACGGACAACTTCCTGTTTGCCCTTGGATTAACCGTTTTCGCCGGCCTTTCGACCGGAGTGGGCAGCCTGATGTCATTCATGTCGAAAAAGTTCAATCCCAAATTCCTGGCCGGAGCCCTTGGCTTTTCTGCAGGAGTAATGATCTACGTATCCCTGGTCGATATCTTCGCTAAAGCAAAGGATTCCCTGGTTATCTCTTTCGGGGAAAAAACGGGATACTGGTACACCGTCGTTTCCTTCTTTTCGGGCATTGCACTTATAGCGCTGATCGACAGACTGATCCCATCATACGAAAACCCTCACGAAATAAAAAAATTTGCAAACGGCAAAGCGGTGGATAAGAATACCGATAGCAAACTGATGAGAATGGGCTTGTTTTCAGCTCTTGCCATTGCCGTTCATAACTTCCCCGAAGGACTTGCAACCTTCCTGGCAGCCCTCTCCGACCCAACCCTGGGGATAAGCATAGCCGTCGCGGTGGCCATCCACAACATCCCCGAAGGAGTGGCTGTATCCGTTCCTGTCTATTATGCAACTAAAAGCAAAAGAAAAGCTTTCTGGCTCTCTTTTCTCTCCGGCCTGGCTGAACCGGTCGGGGCAATTATCGGATTCTTCATACTTCGGCCTTTTTTCAGCGAGGCTACTTTTGGCGTGATATTCGCGGCAGTCGCGGGTATAATGATATATATTTCACTCGATGAACTGCTGCCCACCGCCGAAGAATACGGCGAACATCATATCGCCATCGGCGGCCTTGTGGCAGGAATGCTGGTGATGGCCCTGAGCCTCCTGATGTTCGTATGAGCGGAAAATTCCTTATGATTGATTTGCCCATCATGTTTGATGATGAAATCAGTATTGCCGGCGAGGTTCTTAATGCTGTGTAACAATAGTTTGAAAACTTTCACGGGCTTAGGACAAGTTTCACGGAAAAAACTTAATTTTAATTTGTTTTTCCAGAACCGAAATTATAGCTGTTTAACGGCCTAACATTATTAAGAAATGACTGCAGAAACGACACAGAAACAAGCTTCCAGATGGACAGCAGTAGTGAAAAAAACGAAGAGGATTTTTAACTGGATACTGGGGATAATATTTGTTCTCCTTGCCGTTTTCATTTACTTCAAGTATTTCTTCACCTACAGCGAAGGATACCGCGCCGGATTGCTCCAGAAATTCTCGAACAAGGGAATTTTCTTCAAAACATATGAAGGAGAACTTATTCTGAGCAGTGTCTCAAGTACGGCAAATGTGACTATCGCATCCGAAAAGTTTACTTTCTCGGTCCTTGAAAAAGATATGAACATGAGTTTTGACACTCTCCAGGGCCGTAACGTGATAGTGCACTATATCGAGAAAAAGGGAGCTGTGCCATGGAGGGGCGACTCCAGATATATTGTCGACAGCATTGCCGTCAGGGACTGACAGTTGCAGCAACTGCACGATCGGGATAATGCAGCGGATATTCTACTTGATAACCTTATTCATAACTCCAAATACTCCCCTGATAAAGGTAGCGCTTGTAAGCACCTTGACAACCGGATGAACTCCTGTCCGCCTGCGGGTAGTTGTCCGCCCGGCCCTTTCCGGCTGCCTGCGGGCTGCTTCCTGCTGCTTGCGGGCTGCTTCTTCCTCCGCCAACCTGCCGGCCTTTTCAATCTTGGCATTCAGCATTTCATACGCGCTTTCCCTGTCAATAACCTGGTTGTACTTGCTGACCAGATTTGACGACCTGTTTATCGAATCTATCTCTTCCGGACTCAGAATATCCATCCTGCTCTGGGGTGCCCTTACCATCGTAACCGCCAGCGGAGTCGGAATGCCTTTTTCATTCAGCGCTGTCACCAGGGCTTCCCCCGTTCCAAGCGATGTAAGTACCTCGTCAGTTTTATAGAAATCGGATATTGGGAAGTTTTCTGCTGTAAGCTTGATAGCCTGCCTGTCGACGGCTGTAAAAGCCCTCAGGGCATGCTGAATCTTGAGCCCGAGCTGCGAGAGAACTTCTTTAGGCACATCCATCGGATTCTGGGTTACAAAAAACACTCCGATACCTTTCGAACGGATAAGCTTTACTATGGTCTCAATCTGGGTAAGAAGCGTCTTGCTGGCTTCCTTGAATATAAGATGGGCCTCATCAATGAAAATAACCAGTTCGGGCTTGTCAAGATCTCCCCTTTCCGGCATCTCACCGTAAACCTCAGCCAAAAGACAAAGCATGAATGTTGAAAAAAGCTTGGGCTTGTCCTGAATATCGGTAAGCCTTAGGATATTGACATAGCCCCTCCCATCCTTATCCTTCCTCATCAGATCTGCAATATCAAATGACTCCTCGCCGAAGAAGAGATCCGCATCCTGCTGCTCAAGCTCCAGAAGCTTCCTGAGAATCACCCCTGTCGACGTGGCAGAAATCTTTCCGTATTCCTTCTCTATTTCAGCCTTGCCCTCTTCGGTCACATACTGAAGCACCTTCTTCAGATCCTTCAGATCGAGCAAAGGCATTTTATGGTCATCACAGTACTTGAAAACAACTGACAGCACCCCTCCCTGCGTGTCATTCAGATCGAGTATCCTCGAAAGAAGCACCGGTCCGAATTCCGATATGGTCGCCCTCAACCTTACCCCGTTCTGACGTGATATGGACATCAGTTCCACAGGATAACCCTTCGATTCAAAAGGAAGCCCGATCTTTGCCATCCTTTCAGTGATAAAAGGCTTTTCCTCTCCCGGTTTTGCCAGTCCGCTGAGATCGCCCTTGACATCCATCAGAAGTACCGGAACCCCCTTTTCAGAAAGTTGCTCCGAAACAACCTGAAGCGTTTTTGTCTTTCCTGTTCCAGTCGCACCGGCAATAAGCCCGTGCCTGTTCATTGTCTTCAGGGGTACCCTAACAAGGGCTTCGCCTCCCAGGGGAACACCATCAAGCATTGCTCCCCCAATAATTATCGAGTCGCCCTTACAGGCATAACCGCTTTTAATGTGCGCCGCAAATGATTCTTTCCTGTCCATATTTCTTTTGTTTTTACCCGCTTAAACGGAGGTATGCAATTTAGTACTTTAGCTTCAGTTTTCAAAAAGGACGGCATTATTCTGAAAATGGCAGTCTTATCAGACAGATCTTCCTTTGACTGAAACGAAAGAGGCAAAATATGGACAAAAAGATATAATGGCATTATTAGTCGACCAAATAAGCTATTTTGTCGATATAATTACTATTTAAATAGATAAAATAGTCTTTTCCACGCTAAAATAATGCTTCCGTTTTTAAAAAAATTAAATTAATATTATATTTGACATTGAAACAAGAATTTAAACATTTCTGATTCACTTTATATTAATACAATTAAATTTAATCTTATGGCAAAGTTTGAAGTTTATCAAAGCGGAAAAAAGAACGAATTCCGTTTCCGTCTGAAAGCCGACAATGGCCAGACAATTCTCAGCAGTGAAGGCTACACAACCAAAGCTTCATGCCTTAACGGGATCGACTCTGTTAGAAAAAATGCCGCTGATCCAAAGAGATTCAACAAAACCACAACCCCAACCAACATGTTCAGGTTTTCCCTTACCGCCGCAAACAATCAGATCATCGGGGTTAGCCAGAACTACAAATCCGAAAGCGGCCGCGACAATGGCATTGAATCGGTAAAGAGGAATGCCCCCAACGCTGAGATCAAGGAAGTTGATGAATAACCTGTTAACTGTTCGAATAACCGCATTGAATCAATCATTGCGGTTTTTTTTATCTTTACGGCATGAGTAATACTTTCATTTACCCCATGAAATCAAGACTTTTCTATTTGTCCGTGGCATTAGTGATTTTTGCCACTGCTTCGACGGCACAGGTAACCGATGCCGAAAAGAAGCTGAAAACAATCAATACCGACACTATTATGGGATGGAAGAAAGGTGGGATCTTTGCAATCAACCTTTCCCAGACCTCCCTCACCAACTGGGCGGCGGGCGGCCAGAATTCCGTCTCCGTCAACGGTATACTAAGCGCCTTTGCCAACTACAAACAGGGCAAATCGGCATGGGACAATTCACTCGACCTGGGATACGGCATCCTGAAACAGGGAAAGCAGGATGTGATGAAGACCGATGACAAAATCGACCTGCTTTCCAAATTCGGAAGAGAAGCATTCAAGAACTTCTACTGGTCAGCCCTGGGCAACTTCCGTACACAGATGCGCCCGGGCTACAAATATCCCGATACCGACACCAAAATTTCAGATCGCTTTGCCCCGGCATACCTGTTGTTCGCTGCCGGTCTCGACTATAAGCCAAACTCCTATTTCAGCGCATTCATTGCACCGCTTACTTCAAAAATCACCTTCGTCACCGACAAGGCCCTTTCGGATGCAGGCTCTTTCGGAGTTGAGCCGGGTAAAACATCAAGAAGCGAAATTGGAGGATACATAAGAGCAATATGGTCAAAAAACGACTTTAAAGGTGAATTCCTTAAAAACGTGGCTGTTACATCCAAAATCGACCTGTTCTCAAACTATGCGGATAAACCCCAGAATATCGACATTACCTGGGAAAACCTAATAGGTCTGAAAGTTAATAAGTTCATCTCTGTGAACTTCAACACTGTACTCATCTACGACGACGATATCCTGGTTCCTGTCGACAGGAACGGCAACGGGGAATTCGAAGAATTCGAGGCCCCCGGACCGAGGATACAGTTCAAGGAAATATTAGGCCTTGGATTTTCTTACAATTTCTGATTATTAACCATTACAATCTGAAACAATGAAGTTTTTAGACGAATTCAAAACATTTGCCATGAAAGGCAATATGGTCGACATGGCCGTTGGTATAATCATCGGCGGTGCATTCGGGAAAATTGTGTCATCACTGGTAGCCGACATCATCATGCCACCCATAGGTGTTCTTCTCGGAGGAGTCAATTTCACCGATCTGGCTCTGACAATAAAAAAGGCAAGCGATACTGCTGAAGCCGTCACATGGAATTACGGCAATTTCATCCAGGTTGCCATCGACTTCCTTATAATTGCATTTTCCGTGTTTCTTCTTGTTAAAGCAATTAATTCTCTTAAGAAGAAAGAGGAAGAAGCCCCTGCCCCTCCTCCTGCTCCCACGAAGGAACAGGAGTTGCTCACCGAGATCAGGGACCTTCTGAAAAAATAAATAACAGCAACCAAAGCAGTAAGGATATATCCGGGAATGTCCTTATTTGCCTAAACACTTTTAGCGATGAATAAACTCTTGCAACTCCGGATCAGCCTCGCGGCTTTTCTGATCATACTGTTGAATGCTCCTTCGCGGGGGCAGGAAACAAAACCCGATATGAAGATATGGTTCAACAAACCAGCGGCAACATGGAATGAGGCGCTTCCTGTCGGCAACGGCAGCCTGGGGGCAATGATCTTCGGAGGTCCCTCAACAGAAAGGCTTCAGCTTAATGAAGAATCGGTGTGGACCGGATCACCGCGATGGGATGCTAATCCTGATGCCCTGAAAAATCTTCCGCGCGTACGGCGACTTCTTTTCGAAGGTAAATATGCAGAAGCCGAAAAACTGGCACAGAACGGGATCATGGGCAATTTTAAAAGAGATAATGCTTCCAGCTATCAGACACTTGGCGATCTGACACTCCGGTTTTCACACCCCGGTGCTGTCTCCAACTACCGCCGCGAACTCGATATATCGGAAGCTGTTGCTGCCGTGACCTATACTTCGGGAAAAATCAACTTCAGGAGAGAAGTTTTTTCAAGCGCCCCCGATCAGTCGCTGGTTATGAGGATCACCGCCGATAAACCCGGAGCTGTCACTTTCACCGCCCGGCTTTCCCGACCGGGCAACAAAGCCCTTATAAAGGCCGACGGCAACCTCATATCTATGAGCGAAAACACTGGAAACGGTAACGGGGTGAAGCTGGAGGCCCGGCTGAAAATACTCAGCGAAAGCGGAACTCTTTCTTCGGGCGGAGACAGTATAAGAATTGAAAAAGCAAACTCGGTTGTTATATTGCTTACGGCGGCAACCGACTATTTTGCTCCCGATCCTGCATCCCTGGCACTGGAAAGGCTTGAAAAGGTTTCGGCACGACCTTTCGCCGACATCAAAAATGATCATGTGGCCGATTACAAAAGTTACTTCAACAGACTCTCCATCGATCTCGGATCGTCCGACGGCAATTACTTCACAACCGATGCCCGTATAGCTGCAATGCAAAACGGCTATCACGACACCGACCTTATCGAGCTTTACTACCAGTTCGGAAGATACCTGCTTATAAGCAGTTCCCGCCCGGGCGGCCTGCCTGCAAACCTTCAGGGAATATGGGCCGACGGACTCAACCCGCCATGGAGCGCCGATTATCATATAAATATAAACATCCAGATGAATTACTGGCCGGCCGAAATAACCAATCTGGGTGAGATGGCGCTTCCCTTCGCCGATTTTATCAACGCCATGAGGCCCAGCGCCGCGAGAACCGCGAAAGAAGTATACGGGCTGAAAGGAATAGTAGCCCATTATACAACCGACGTATGGCATTACTCTGAACCCCTGGGAGCAATCGTATATGGGATGTGGCCCATGGGAATTGCCTGGAGCTGCCAGAATATATGGGACCACTATCTTTTCAGCGGCGACACCGGATACCTTCGAAACAAGGCTTATCCGCTTATGAAGGAATCAGCTGAATTCTGCATGGGATGGCTGGTTACCGATCCCCGAACGGGATACCTGGTCTCGGGGCCCTCGATATCGCCCGAAAACAGGTTCAGGATTCCCGGTGGCCAGGGAACCGCGAGCATGGTGATGGGACCAACCATGGATCACATGATAATCCGCGACCTGTTTCAGAACACCATCAAAGCTGGCCAAATCCTTGATACCGATAAGGCTTTCAGGAAAAAACTGGAAAAGGCACTTGAAAAACTCACACCCATAAGGACCGGATCTGACGGCAGAATACTGGAATGGTCGGAGGAACTTGAGGAACACGAGCCCGGACACAGGCATATCTCTCATCTTTACGGCCTGCATCCCGGAAACCAGATAACACAGCAGGAACATCCCGAGCTCCTGGAGGCTGCAAGGAAGACAATTGATTACAGGCTTGCTCACGGCGGTGGTCATACAGGATGGAGCAGGGCATGGATTATAAACTTCTTCGCCCGCCTGAAAGACGGTGAAAAAGCTTATGAGAATGTCTATGCGCTGCTAAGAAATTCGACCCTTGATAATCTTTTTGACAATCACCCGCCTTTTCAGATCGACGGCAACTTCGGAGGCACGGCCGGGATAACCGAAATGCTCATTCAGAGCCACGCCGGAGAACTGGAACTGCTTCCTGCCCTGCCTGAGATTTGGAAAACGGGACATATCCGCGGAGCAATGGCAAGGGGCGGATTTGAAACTGATATTGAATGGGAAAACGGGGAACTGAAAACAGTGTCCGTCACATCAAAGCTGGGAAATCCCCTGAAACTGACTTACAGGAACCTGGTATTCAAGCTTGATGCCACAGATAAAGGCAGGACCTATAGCTTTGACAAAAATCTGGAACCAGTGCGGGGTCAATAAATGATCCTGCTTTATTTCAGCCTTCCTCCCTTTAGGGTGCCCTGCCATTCCTTCAATTCATTCCACTGATTCAGGAAGGCCAGCCTGCACTGTTCCGGCCATGTTTCCGGTTTGTGCATCCTGTAATTGGGCCCGGCTTCATCCAGTATCTTCCGGCAGGTTTCGACCGAAGTTTCACTGAGGGCTTTCCAGGTTGTGATACCGGCGTTATGGAACAGTTTTTCTATCTTCGGACCTATCCCCTCCACAATCTTAAGATCATCCCTGCGAATCCTTTTCCCAAAGGCGCTGGCTGCCATTGCAGCATTGCTTATGTGCGGCTGCATGCAGTCTGCTCAGCTGGATATACCGGAGGACTACTACCTCCAGATGAAAAAGGCAGATGTCGACAGCCCGGTGGAGCTGATAAGGTTTGCCGCCAGCATAAGGCCCCATACCATCGATTTTACCGTAGAGGAGAGGGTGGCCTTCTTCGAATGGTATCTTCAGAATCGGGGCTTTAATGTCAGCTTTGCCTATTCCGATAATTTCCGGAGCAGCGGCAGAGAGCATGTCTGGCTGGTCTTGAGAAATAAGCTGGGCGAGAGTATGGCAGTTGAGCCAAGCTACATCGAGATGGAGGCATCCTCGGTCTCCCCGACGACGCCGGACTATA
>ERZ1026792.1005-NODE-1005-length-19609-cov-5.883534_pt1 | contig 19609 bp, 15 predicted proteins | sample MGYA00520884_ERZ1026792 | MGnify/ENA primary metagenome ERZ1026792 (study PRJEB33270, sample SAMEA104284473) | anaerobic digester metagenome | biome: Anaerobic digester microbiome; feature: mesophilic sludge digester; material: Anaerobic digester biomass... | reverse complement strand
ATGCCATCACCATTGAGGAGCGGGTGGTCGAGGACAGTGAACGGCTGATTGGGGTCGATCACCCGGACACGTTGACCGCCCGAGCAAACCTCGCCGCCTCCTATCGGCAGGCGGGACGCACCAACGATGCCATCACCATTGAGGAGCGGGTGGTCGAGGACAGTGAACGGCTGATTGGGGTCGATCACCCGGACACGTTGACCGCCCGAGCAAACCTCGCCGCCTCCTATCGGCAGGCGGGACGCACCAACGACGCCATCACACTGCTCCAGGAGGTGGTCGATCGACAGGACGGCGTCATCGGACCTGATCACCCCGATGCCGTGGCGCATCGGGAAGCGTTGGTTGGCTGGAGGCGGGAGGCTGACGAGCGGTGATCGGATGCGGCCGCTGCGACCGCAGCTACTGAGACCTGCGGAGCCGGAACGCGTCAGAGTCCCCCCATGGGGAAGAGGTCAACCGGTCTGAGCCTGTCGGTACCGTTCGGCGAACGCTGCGTTGAAATCGAAGAGGTACACACCAGCGCTGAGGTGTTCGGCCGATTGAACGATCGGAGCGAACTCCGAGATGGCGGTGACCGCCCGCTTGCCCTCCGCGCAACCGAGGCTGAGGACGGCGACGCGGCTGATGTCGCCCAGGGGGCCGGATTGACGCAACCCGTAGACCAGGCCGGCCAGCGTGGCCACGGCCAACATGATCTGGGGCCACATGAACCCGTCGAGCGGCGTGAACCTCAGGGGCGGACCGTCGGCTTGTACGTCCAGCTGCACCAGTCGCACCGCCCGCGACCAGTACCACCCGTACTCCCGGAAGGAGAGCGGCGCCATGCCGTCGACCCAGTAGGTTCCGAGCACGTCGCGGCCCGATGTCGTGGTCACCGGCCACAGGGCGGCCAACGCCGTCGAGACGCCCCAGGTGGCACCGAGGACGGCGAGCCGTCGGTAGCGCTGCCTGCGCAGCGCCTCCAGCCCGAGCACCACCCTGATGGAAGCCAGCGTGAACGCTGCCGGAAGTGCCCGAGATCAACGGGACCATCCGCAGCGCCTGACCGGACGATCCCAGCACTCAGCTGAGGGACTTGACCGCCCCGAGAAATCCCGCTGGCGCCGACTGGTAACCGTCGAGTTGGTTGCTCAGCAGTCAACCGAGGTTGTGGTCGACAAAGTTGTTGGCAAACGTGGCCTCATCGAGCCACAACGATCGTCCGGACGCATACTGGCGAAGCCGCACGAGCACTCCGACCGCCGCCAACACGAGCAGCTCCGGGTTCGTGGACAGAGTGAATCCAGAGGTGCATGACGCCACCGGCCGAGCCCGGGGGTGTCGGCGGCGCGATGATGTGGGGGTGCATCCCCTCGTTCGCGTTGGCCGGCCCACCCCCCTCCCCGATGCCGAGCGTCAAGCGATACTCGACGCGCCGGTCTTCGGTGAGTCGTTCAGCGACCACATGGTGCTGATGCGGTGGGCCGATGGTGCGTGGGGGCCGATCGAGGTGCATCCGTTCGGTCCGCTGTCGCTGAGCCCGGCGACGCTGGCGCTGCACTACGGGCAGTCGATCTTCGAGGCGTTCAAGGCATATGCCCAGGCCGACGGGTCGGTGGCGGTGTTCCGCATCGAGGCCAATGCCACCCGCATGAACCGCAGTGCCGAGCGCCTCGCCATGCCGCCCCTGCCCGAAGGGGCCTTTGAGCAATCGTGCGTGGCACTCGTGGATGCCGACAGAGCCTGGGTGCCAACGTCGGATGGGTCGGCGCTGTACGTGCGGCCGTTCCTCTTTGGGGTGGAGGCCCACCTGTCGGTTCGCCCGGCCAACGAATACCTGTATGCGGTGATCGCGTCGCCGGTGGCCTCGTACTTCGGGCCCGTGCTGGGGGCCATCAGCGTGGCGGTGGAACCCGTCGACGTCCGGGCCACGCCGGGGGGTACCGGCGCCGTGAAGTTTGCGGGCAACTACGCCGCAGGGTTCAGGGCCCACGGCCGGGCGGACGCGGCTGGAGGCGACCAGGTGTTGTGGCTCGATGCGGTGGAGCACCGTTGGGTGGAGGAACTCAACGCCATGAACGTGATGTTCTTGTGGGAGCGCGACGGGCACACGGTGCTGACCACGCCACCGCTCAGCGGCACGATCCTGGAGGGTGTCACCCGTGCATCGCTACTGGAGGTCGCCCGGGATTCCGGCGGTGAGTTGCGCATCGATGAGGTGGTGGAGGAGCCGACCTCCATCGAGGATGTTCGCGACGGCATCGAGGACGGAACGCTGTTGGAGATGTTCGCCTGCGGCACCGCTGCGGTGATCGTGCCCATCGGACGGTTGATCGACGCCGGAGTCACCCGTGTGGTGGGAACTGGGGATCCGGGTGGGTTGACCATGGCCCTGCGGTCCGCGCTGCTCGACATCCAGTACGGGCGGACGGCCGACACCAGGGGCTGGATGCGTACCGTCGACCCGGCGGACCAGCGCCGCCACGTGGGGAGGATGTCGGGTGGCAATGGAGGCAGGAGTGCGGCCGACTAGCATGGGTGAAGCTTGAGTCGCCTGAGTGGGGCGTGGGTCGCCGGCCCACGCCACTTCTTTGTCTGGCGCAGGCTCACAACCGATGCAAGAACAACCACAGGGAGGTGCCGATGCTCGACGATGCGAAGTTGATCGACATCATCGAACCTGTGGTGAGCGCCGCAGGATTCACCCTGTACGACGCCGAATTTCGGGGTGCCTCGTTGCTGGTGATGGTGGATGGCCCTGATGGGATCAACCTCGACCAGGTGGCCTCGATCAGCCGCACGATCAGCCGGCACCTCGACGAGGACGACCCAATCCCCGGCAAGTACACCCTGGAGGTGTCGACCCCGGGGTTGGAGCGGCGACTCCGCCGAAGTGACCATTTTCTTGGCGCCATCGGCGAGTCGGTGAAGGTGAAACTCAACCCGGGAACTGCCGGAGAGCGGCGCGCCGACGGCGAGCTGATCGCCGCCGACGAGACCTCCGCCACCATCCGCACCGCAACCGGAGACGAGCGCACCGTGGCGTTGGCCGACATCGACCGGGCCCGTACCCACTTCGAGTGGGGTCCGGCGCCTAAACCGGGCAAGGGGTCGAAGCCCGGCAAGGGTTCCAAGCCCGGGAAGCAGAAGGCCAGCGCGAAAAAAGCGCAGCCGGGGGCCGACGTGAACGAATCCCAGACCGAAACTCCGAACAACCCGGGTGAATCCACCCCGACCGACCGAGGACAGAGCCAGCCATGAACCCGAACATGATGGAAGCGCTGCACGAACTGGCCGCCCACAAGGGCATCTCCACCGAGACCTTGCTGACGGTGTTGGCCGACGCCATCGACGCCGCCTACAAGAAGATGCCCGGGGCCGAGGAGTTCGCCTGGACCGAGATCGACGCCGAGACCGGCGAGATTCGGGTATGGGCCCAGGAGCTGGGCGAGGACTACGAGCTGCTCGGCGAGCCCTACGACGTGACCCCCAACGACATGGGGCGCATCGCCGCTCAGGCCGCCAAGCAGGTGATGAACCAGCGCATCCGTGAGACCGAGCGCGAAATGAAGTACGAGGAGTATGCGGGCCGCGAGGGCGGCATCGTCACCGGCATCGTGCAGCAGACCGACAGCCGGTACACGTTGCTCGACCTGGGCCGTGTCGAAGCGCTCATGCCCCAGAGCGAGCAGGTGCCTCACGAGCGGGCGCATGCGGGCGACCGCGTGAAGGCCTACATCGTCGAGGTGCGCATGACGGCGAAGGGCCCCCAGATCGTGGTCAGCCGCACACACCCGGGTCTGATCCGACGCCTGTTCGAGATGGAGGTGCCGGAAATTGAAGACGGCATCGTCGAAATCAAGGCGTGCGCCCGCGAACCAGGCCAGCGCACCAAGATCGCCGTGTGGTCCAACGACCCCAACATCGACCCGGTCGGTGCCTGCGTCGGCGCCCGGGGCGCACGGGTGCGCCAGGTGGTCAACGAACTGCGGGGCGAGAAGATCGACATCGTGCCGTTCTCCGATGACGAGATCGAGTTTGTTGCCAAGGCGCTTCAACCGGCACGGGTGCGCGAGGTGCGCATCCACCGTGACCTGGGCACCGCCGAGGTGATCGTTCCCGACTTCCAGCTGAGCCTGGCCATCGGCAAGGAGGGTCAGAATGCCCGCCTGGCCCACCGCCTCACCGGCCTGCGCATCGACATCCGATCCGAGACCGAGGATGCACAGAGCGAGTACCAGCCCTATGGGGAGTCCGCTGACTACGCCGACGGCGAATGGGTCGTGGACGAGGCGACCGGCGATCAGATGTGGCAGCCGGCCGACGGCAGCGACCCGATCAGCCTGGACGAGTGGAACAAGATGAACGCCGAAGGCGAGCCTGCCGCTGAGCCTGAAGGCGAGACGGCCGCTGAGCCGGAAGCCGACGGTGGCGCCGACTCCGAGGATGCTCCAGACGGCGACGCGCCTGCCGACACCGATGATGGTGACATCGACGAGGCTGCGATCGACCAACCCGGCGATGAGGCGGCCGAAGCCGACGAGACCACCTAGTGGGTGGTGAGCGTTCGGCGCGATAGGGCCGCACGCGCGAGACTGGATCGTCCGCCCAAAAGCGGACGCGTTCATTGCTCAGTCACGAATCGCCCCCCGACGAGGCACCAGCATGGCCAAGTCGTGGGAATCAGCGTTTCGATCTGCGCCCCACACCTCTTGAACATCGGGCCACGATTGGTCTCGGTGGGCACAGCATCACTCCAGCGTTCAGCACAGCAACCACATCACGCGAAGTACAGGGATCATCTTGGCAGCAAAGAAAATTCGGGTCTTCGAACTGGCCCGTGAGCTCGGTATGACCAATAAAGAGGTCTTGGAGCTCTCCGAAAATCTGGGCGTCGGCGTCAAGAGCCACAGCTCCGGCATGATCGAGGCGCAGGCAGACCGCGTCCGTCGCAAGGCCGAGCGTGAGGGCCTGACCCGTGACGAGCAGCCGGAGGAACCTGTCAAGAAGGCGCCGGCCAAGGCAGCGGCCAAGAAGGCACCTGCAAAGACACAGGCAGCCGGCGCCAAGCCAATGCGCGCCACCGGCAAAGCGACCACCGAGGACGCCAAGCCGATGCGCGCCACCGGCAGGGCGATGGAGGCCCCCGACGAATCGGCGGAGGTGAAGCCGGCCAGCCCGCCGGTGCCCACGCCCGATCCGGTCGCCCCGTTTGACTCGGGCCCGAAGACCGCGCCTGCGGGCGCCGCCTCGCCTGGGACCAAGCCACGCCCCAAGATGCCGCCGCCCCCTCCCGGGTCTCGCCGCACCGTGTCATCCCGGGATCGCGCCCGGGCCATGCACGTTGAGGCTCAGTCGGTGTCCGCCGCCACCCCCGACACCACCAAGCCCCCCCAGCCTCGATCCGCCGATCGACCGATGCGGGCCACCGGCAAGGTGGTGGCGCCCCCCGCCGGCCACCAACTGGCCAGAGAGGCCCAGGCAAAGGAGGCCGAGGCTCAGGCCGCGCGAGACGCCGAGGCCAGAGATGCTCAGGCTCGGGTCGACGCCGAGGCCGCCCAGGCGGAGCAGGCTGCGGCCGCGGCTGCTCCAGAGGCGCCTGCAGCCGAAACTCCTCCGGAAGCGCCAGTGGTCGAGACCGCTGCGCCAGAGGCCGCTGCACCGGTTGTAGAGGCTGCAACCGGTTCCGAATCCGCTGACGTGGTGACCGAGGCGGTGGCCGCCGGTGAGTCCGGCGACACGGTCGCCGCGTCGACCACCACCGAAGGCACAGCCGAGGCCGCCGCCGATGCTCCTGCCGAGTCGGCCGCAGCCGGCCCGACCAGTGCGTCCGGCAAGGCGATCCCCCCGCCTCCAGGCCCTCCGACCTCCTCCAGCGGCAAGGTGATCCCCCCGCCCCCGGGCATGGGTGGCCGCATGCCCGCTCCGACGCGTGCCGGTCGTCCCGGCGCGGGCCCCCGAGCGGGTCGCCCGGCGGGCGGCCCAGCCGGCCGCCCCGGCGGTGGCGGTGGCGGTCCCATGCCTCCCGGTGGCGGCTTCCCGCCGCGTCCCGGTGGCGGCCCACCCGGTCGCGGTCGTCCAGGTGGCGGCCCAGGCGGGCCACCACGGCGCCGTAAGAGCCGTCGTCGTCGCAACCGTGACGAGTTGCAGCCCATGGACGCCCCCAGCTACACGCCCGACGATGCGGCGGTGCCCGAGGGCGTGATCGTGGTCGAGCGGCTTTCGCCGCCCCAGGACCTGGGCCCCAAGCTGAACCGCACCGCCGCCGACGTGGTGCGCTTCCTCATGCAACAGGGCGAGATGGTCACGGCCACCCAATCGCTCACCGACGACATGATCGAGCTGTTCGCCGCCGAGATCGGCGCCGAGGTGCGTCTGGTCGACCCGGGCGAGGAGCAGGAGGTCGAGCTGGTTCGTCAGCTCGACGTGCCCGAGGACGAGCGGGACTACGACGATCTGCCCGAGCGTCCCCCGGTGATCACGGTGATGGGCCACGTCGACCACGGTAAAACCAAGCTGCTCGACCGCATTCGCAACGCGAACGTGGTCGCCGGTGAGGCCGGCGGCATCACCCAGCACATCGGTGCCTATCAGGCCGTTCACGACGGTCGTGTCTTGACCTTCCTCGACACCCCGGGCCACGAGGCCTTCACCACGATGCGGATGCGTGGCGCGGATGCCACCGACGTGGTGGTGCTGGTGGTGGCCGCCGACGACGGCGTCATGCCCCAGACGATCGAGGCGATCGCACACGCCAGGGCGGCCGAGGTGCCGATCGTGGTGGCGGTCAACAAGATCGACCGGGAGGCGGCGGACCCCAATCGGGTCCTCCAGCAACTCTCCGAGCATGGTCTGGTGCCCGAGGCATGGGGTGGCGACACCGTGTGCGTCGAGGTGTCGGCCCTGCAGGGTCTGGGCATCGACGACCTGTTGGAGCACCTGCTGGTGGTCGCCGACGTGGAGGACCTGCGGGCGACGCCCGAGGGCCGCGCCACAGGCGTCGTACTCGAGGCCAACCTGGATATCGGCCGGGGCCCCGTCGCCACCGTGCTGGTGCAGCGAGGCACCCTCAAGGTGGGCGATCCCATGGTGGCCGGTCCGGCGTTCGGCAAGGTTCGTGCGCTGATCAACGACCAAGGTGAACAGGTCAACGAGGCCGGGCCGTCGTCGCCGGTTCAGGTGCTGGGCCTGTCCGACGTGGCCCAGTCGGGCGACAACTTTGTGGTTGCCCCCGATGAGCGCAAGGCCAAGGCGGTCGGCGCAACCCGCGAGCGCTGGCAGCGAGAAATACAGCGCAGCCGCGACGCCTCGGCCCTGGCCGGCGGCGCCAAGCTGGAAGACATCTTCAAGGAGATTCAGGCCGGCGAGACCGCCACCCTCAACGTCATCGTCAAGGCCGATGTGCACGGTTCGTTGGAGGCCGTCACCGAAAGCCTTCAGAAGCTGGAACGCGACGAGGTGAAGGTCGCCGTGCTGTTGCGCAGCGTCGGCGGTATCACCAAGAGCGACGTGCAGCTCGCAGGCGCATCCAACGCCCTCATTCTGGGCTTCAACGTCCGTCCGGATCGCAAGATCCGGGAGATGGCCGACGAGGCCGGCGTTGAGATCCGCACCTACGAGATCATCTACAAGCTGCTCGAGGACATCGAAGCGGCCATGGTGGGAATGCTCGCACCCGAATTCGAGGAGGTCGTCACCGGCGACGCCGAGGTTCGAGAGGTGTTCCGGGTGCCCAAGGCCGGCATGGTTGCCGGTTGTCAGGTGCTCAACGGGGCCATTAAGCGTGGATCGCTGGTGCGATTCCTGCGTGAGGGCACCATCATCTGGACCGGCGAGATCTCATCGTTGCGTCGTTTCAAGGAGGACGTGCGAGAGGTGGCGTCCGGGTTTGAGTGCGGCATCGGCCTGTCGGACTTCCAAGACCTGAAGAACGGCGACATCATCGAGACCTACGAGCTGCGGGAGATCCCCCGCACCTGATCGGGTGGGTGCGGCGCACATGGCTGAGCTGAACGTCCTGGCGGCGCGTGTGGACCTTCGGGTCGGCGCTGCCGGATCATTGAAGGCCAAGCGCGCCGCACTGCGGCCCCTCCTTGACCGTTTAGCCAACCGCAAGGAACTGTCGGTCGCCGAGATCGACCATCAGGACTCGTGGCAGCTGGCCTGCCTGGGCCTGGCGGTCGTCGCCACCACGCCCGGACGATGTCAGGAACTGATGGACTCCGCCGAGCGCATGGTGTGGTCCCGTCCCGAGATCGAGGTGCTGGGCTTTACCACCTGGTGGTTGGAAACCGACTGAGAGTTCAGGGATTCACAGCGCGAGAATGGAACGATGAGCAGACGACGATCGACTCGACAGCAGGCGACGGGTCCCGGCCGGCCGTTTCAGCGCACCGACCGCATTGGTGAGACCATCCGCGAGCTGGTGGCCGGAGAACTGGAACGCATCGGCGACGAGCGGCTGGACCTGGTGACGATCACCAGCGCCGACGTGGACGGCGATCTGGCTCGGGCGCGGGTGTACTACTCGGCGATGCTCGCCGGTGCGGAGGGCCGGCTCGACGAGGTGATCGAAGCGCTCGACGAGCTGCGTTGGCCGCTGCAGAAGGTGATCAACCGCAACATTCGGGCTCGTAAGACCCCGCAGATCAGCTTCGAGCGAGATACCTCCATCGAGGCCGGGCTGCGTATCGAAGAGGTGCTGGCCGGTCTCAAGGCGACCGACGAGGAAGAGTGAGCCGACGCTCCCGCAAGCTTGCTGGTCCCACCGGGCTTCTTCTGGTGGACAAGGAGGCCGGGCTCACCTCCCACGACGTGGTCGGACGGCTAAGGCGGCGGTTGGACACGCCGGCGGTCGGTCACGCCGGTACCCTCGACCCCGATGCCACCGGGTTGCTGCTCGTCGGGGTCGGCCGGGCCACAAAACTGCTCACCTTCCTGGTGGGGCTCCCGAAGACCTATGAGGCCATCATCACCTTTGGCGCGGCGACCTCCACCCAGGATGCAGGCGGAGAGACAACCGGTACGTTCGACATGTCCGGACTCACCGCCGACGACGTGGTCCAGGCCGCTCGGGCGATGGAGGGGGAGAGCGAACAGATCCCACCGATGGTGTCGGCCATTCGGGTCGATGGCAAGCGGCTGCACGAACTGGCCCGTGAAGGCAAGGAGGTGGAGCGCAAGCCCCGTCCCATCCGTGTCGACCGCTTCGAGGTCACGCCCACCTTCGAGGCCGAGTGGGCCGGCCAGACGTGGATTGGCGGAGCGGCGCCGGACCCATCATCGGCCCCCGGCGGGATGCCGCTGGTGTTTCGAGCGACCGTGGAATGTAGCACTGGCACCTACGTCCGAACCCTCGCCCACGACCTTGGCATTGCTCTGGGTGGTGGCGCCCACCTGGCGGCGCTGCGTCGCACCCGGGTGGGGGAGTACTCCGTCGCCGACGCCTTCGGTTGGGAGGAGTCACCGGTGCTGAGCGCCGCCGCCGCGGTCGTACATCTGAACGACTTGCACCCAGGTCCCGAGGTGCTGTCCAAGGTGCGACATGGCCAGGTGCTGGAACGCGTGACCTTGGGGGCGGGCCCCGACGAGCCGGGCCCCTGGGCGGTGTTCGAACAGCCCGATGATCGTGGTGAGGCTCAGGTGCTGGCGATATATCAGGCACACAAGGGCTCGACGCTGAAGCCGGGCGTGGTGCTCGTCGGTTCCTGAGAATCGACCCGAGACGCCGTTGGTGAGCTTGACGGAACTGCCGCGTTGAAACAGCCTTTTGTCATCGACACCCCCCCGTCCGGTGTCGTCACGAACGCTCCTGAACGGCTCGGGCGTACCCCGCGAGCGCCTCTACTTCGGCACGGTGTCCTACGGCATCCACCTGCTGCACCACCCGATCCTGTTGTTCCTCGACTTCCGAACCGGGCTGGGTGTTGCGGCGCGGCTGTGGGGATCGCGTCTGGTGCTCAACCCTCGGGGTCAAGGTCGAGACGGCGGGCGGCGAGGTCTTCCTGAGGCGGTTCGGACAGCTCGATCACCACGTCCGACAGGGACACTCCGTGGCGCCCGGCAATGATGGGGTTGGCCACCAGCGCGGTGACCTCCGGTGCGGCCTCCATCAGTGCGGCCAGGGAGGCCACCACCTCGACCAGATACTCGGTGCCGGCCACGCGACCGAGTTGTCGACCCACCTCGGTGGCGCCCACAAGCATGGACAGGTCGGTCGTTGAGGCGGGCAGCACCCCCAGGAGCGCGTCGTCCTCGTCGGCAAAGACACCACCCATACCGACGGTGAGCGTGGTGACGCCGGTGCGCCGTCGGAAGGTGACGGCGACATCGACCCCCCGGTCGATCATGCGCTGCACCACCAGTGGGGTGGCGCCGGCCCCAAACCGCTCAACGAGTCGCACTGCGGCATCCTCGACGGCGCTGGGGTCGTGCAGGTCGAGCGACACACCGCCCGCCTCCGAGCGCAGCACCCGATCACGGGTGGCCCCCTTGACGGCAACGGGATACCCCAGCGCGTCGGCGGCTGCGGCCGCCTGATCGGGATCATCAACCACCACCCGCGGGGAGATGGGCACGCCGGCAGCTTCCAGCAGGGCATCTTCAGCACCGATGGGCAGGTCGCCGGGCCCGTGCTTCGCCAACAGCGCGCGTGCGAGGCGGCCGACAAGTTCGGACCGCGACTCGATGCCTTCCACTTGCCCCTGCGCGGTGGCTTCGGCGATTGGGTCCTCGTTCGGACCCTCGCTCGTGGCCCGGGCGAGGGTCCACGCCCAGTAACCGGCCAACCGTCCCATGGCCCGTGCGGCATGCTCGGGAAACTCGTAGACCGGCACCGTCAGGTCCCCCCGGTGCAGGCCGAACACGTCGGCGGCATCAAAATTGCAGGCTGCGATGACCTTGTCCGGGTGGCGAACAGCGGCATCGAGGATCACGTCGTTGACCGCCGGGTTGGGGCGCAATTCTGGTGGTGCATGCACCACCAGGACCGATGCGGAGCCGTCGTTGGTCAAAGCCTGATCCAGCGCTTCGGCGTAAGCATCTGCGTCGGCCCGCCACGACAGGCGTCGGGCGGCCACAACGCTGAGCCCGGCGGCGGCGCACTCGCCGATCGCCAGGTCCAATGCTCCGCCGGAATTGCCCAGCACCGTCACCCCGATGCCCTGGGGGATGCCCTGAGTGGCCAGCAGACGACCAACGTCCAGCAGTTGATGGAGGGTTCCCACCCGGATGATGCCCGTCTGGCGGAAGACCGCCCCGGCGATCCGTTGACGAAGGCGCGCCCCGGCGTCGGGTCCCGCGTCGAGGCCGGAGGCGGCCTCCGCCTTGGTCAGGGGCGACGCACTCAGGTAGGAACCGGCCGCAACCGCCACCACCGGCTTGGTCGCCGTCAGCGCCCGGGCGGCGCGCACGAATCGCTCGATGCGTCCGAAGCTCTCCAGGTACAGCATCACGCCGGAGGTCTGGGGTTCGTCGCACCAGTACCGCATCAGGTCGGATGCGCCGATGTCGGCGCGGTTGCCGGCTGCAACGAACGAGCTGACCCCCAGACCGACTCGTCGGGTGCGATCGATGATGGCTGCGCCCAGGGTGCCCGACTGGGCGAGGATGCCGACGTTGCCGGGAAGGGGAGCGGTGGGGGCAAAGCTTGCATGCAGGCGCACCGACGGATCGGTGTTGACCAGGCCGAGGCAGTTGGGGCCCAGCACCCGCACGCCGCCGCGCCGGGCGGTGGCCACCACCTCTGCCTCGAGATCGGCGCCCTCCGGGCCGGTCTCGGAGAACCCGGCGGTCAGGATCACCACCGCCTTGACGTGCTTGCGGACGCACAGTTCCACCGAGTCGGCCACCCGTTCGGCCGGAGTGGCGATGACCGCCAGGTCCACGTCGGAGGGAATGTCGAGGATGGTGCGATACGCGGGCAGACCGCCGATGACGTCCGTTCGCTCGTTGACCGCCCAGACGGTGCCGGTGAAGCGTTGGGCCAGCAGGTTGTACAACACCTCGTGTCCCAGGGATCCCGGCGTCGAGCCCGCCCCGATCACCGCCACGCTCGTGGGGGTGAAGAGGCGCCGCACCGAAGCCGCGGCGGCCGTGGCCTCGCGTCGCTCGCGTGCGGCTTCGGCGTCCGGTGTGGGATGGAGGTCGAAGGACACCTCGATGACCCCGTCGGCGAACGTCCGGCTGACCTCAAAGCCCGCGGTGGAGAACACGGTGAGCATTTTGGAGTTGTCGGGCAGCACCGATGCGGTGAACGTTGCGAGGCCCCGCTCCCGCGCCGCTGCCACGAGGTATTCCAGAAAGACGCTGGCCAGGCCCCGTTGGGCGTGCGCGTCGTCGATGAAGAACGCCACCTCGGCGGACGGGCGGTCTCCCCAGCGCTCGTACCGTCCGACGCCCACCAGTTCGTCGCCGAGGAGCGCCACGAAGGCCACGCGGTCCACGTAGTCGATGTGGGTCAGGTGCACCAGGTCCTTTTGGGTCAAACGCGGCCGGGCCGAGAAGTAGCGGTAATAGATGCTCTCGGCCGACTGGCGCTGATGGAAGGAGGTGAGCCGGTCGGCGTCCGCCGGAATGATCGGCCGGATGTGCACCGTGCCGCCGTCGCGAAGCACCACGTCCGCCTCCCATCCCGATGGATACGGAGTGGGTTGCGGTTCGGTGCCTTGGTGGTCGCTCACGGTGCCGATCGTAGGACGGCCTGGCCCCGTGATGGCTGACCTGCGGGTGTTTCGAGTCGCCGGGGTGAGCCCTTCAGGGTTCGCCGCTTTGGTCCCTACTCGTCGGATGGTCGTCGCACACCGTACGGTGGTGGAGTGCTGATCCTCGGTGATGGCGCCCCCCGCCCTGCAGATCCGGCCGCGCGGGGTTCCAGCGCGGACGTGCCCTGGGACGGTGCAGCGGTGACCATCGGCGCCTACGACGGTGTTCACCTCGGCCATCGGGCCGTGATCGGCCGTCTCGCAGATGCGGCAAGGGAGCGAGGCCTGGCCTCGGTGGTCGTCACCTTCGAGCCCCATCCGGCAAGGGTGCTGCGGCCCGACTCGGCCCCACGGCTGCTGTGCGACACCGCCACCAAGCTGGAGCTGTTGGCCGAAACCGGGGTGGACGCCACCTACGTGATGGCCTTCGACGCCGATCGTGCGCTGGAGGAGCCGGAGCACTTCATCAAGCGGTTGCTGGTGGACGAACTGCGCAGCCGAATGGTGATGGTGGGCGCCGATTTTCGATTTGGGCATCGTCGGGGCGGGGACGTGACCATGCTGGAGGATGCCGGTGCTGACGTGGGATTCAAGGTTGAGGGTCTGCCGCTGGTAGGCGCCGACGGGCAGGCGGCCCGGGTGGAGGAGCAGGTCAGTTCCACGGCGATCCGTCGGGCCCTCACCGAAGGCCGCCTCGAGGCGGCCAACGTCATGCTGGGTCGACCTCACGAGCTGCGTGGCGTCGTGGTGGAGGGTGATCGGCGAGGCCGCACCTGGGGTTTTCCCACGGCCAACGTGGCGGTGGCTCCCGAGATGCTGCGCCCGGAACCCGGGATCTGTGCCGGTTGGCTGGTGCGAGCCGATGGCACCGAGCTACCGGCCGCCATCTACCTGGGCAACCGGCCAACGGTGTACGGGGAGGGTGGCGACGTCGTGCTGGAGGTACACGTGCTCGACTGGCAGGGCGACTTGTATGGCGAGACCGTGGCCGTGCGCTTCACCCATCGCATTCGTGGCGACGCGGCCTTCGATACTTTTGAGGGATTGACCCAGCAGATCGGTCGAGACTGTGACCAGGCTCGTCGCCTCCTTGGAGTTGCGACCGGCAGCGGTAGTACACGGGAGGTAGGCCATGGCTTCTAGGCAACTGATCAAGGATCGTCCCGACGGAGAGGTGACGGACCCGCTGGTCGGCCCTATCACCGATGCACCGCAGGGCGTGGGGCTCAGCCGACCGCCGCGCCTGGCTCGACACCGAATCCACTTGGACGACGGCCACCCAGTGGGCATCACGATGGCGGGCAGCGGCATACCTCTGGTGGTCATTCATGGCTTCACCGCCGAGGGGTTCCTCTATGCACAGACCCTGTCGCGTCTCTGCGGCATGGGGTTTCGGGTGATCGCCATCGACATCGCAGGCCACGGCGGTACCGCAGGCCTGCCGGAGGACGGCGCCAACATCGCCGCCTACTCGGCGTTGGTGAAGCGGGTGCTCGACGAACTGGGGATCCGCCACGCACTGTTGGCAGGCCACTCGATGGGCGGTCGACTGGTGACCCAGCTGGCGGCCAACCACCCCGAGCGGGTGTTGGGGGTGGTGTTGATCGATGCCATCGTTGGCGACACCTGGGACCGCATGGTCTATCTGTTTCGGGTGTGGCCCCCGCTGCTCGGGGCCGTCGGCGTGGCGCTGATGGTGGACTCGATTCTGGTGCCGCCCCTCTCCCGCGATCCTCGGCAGGCGGTCAAGTTTCTGCGACTGTTCACGCCGACCCTGCTGGGTCACGTGGCCAAGCCCTGGAGGTTGTTGGGTCCGGCGGTGTCGATCCTGCGGACCCGGTCGAGTCGCTATGCACTGGATGCGGCCGCGGCGGAAGGCGTGCCGTTCTACATCCTGCACGGCGACCGCGACGTGGCGGTACCACACCGCACCAGCGAGGATGCCGCCCGGCGCGTTGGTGCCGACCTCATCACGGTGGAAAAGGCTGGACACTCGTGGTTGTTGTCGGATCCGGAGACACTGCCGGCGATCATGGCCGAGCTGTTGGAGGGAAGGCTGGGCGACGACCTGCGGGCCGCCTTCGTTGAGCTGGGAGTGGGGGAGGATCCCGACCTGCCCGCCATCCATTCGGCGTGTTACGAGCCGGGCGCTGCGGTATTTGACCTGGCGCTCCCCGAACCGCAGGAATACACCGACACGGCGGTCAAGCGTGCCGGTCCGGCGTTCGCCTGGCATCGCCACGTACCGGACGTCACCGCAGCCTGATTCGTACCCCGGGCCGCCCGGCGGTAGCGTTGTCGGTTCGCCGGAACCTTCCGGCGCCCGCGTTCGGTGCGGAGGACGGCTGAGGCCGACCACCCACATGAAGGCCGGGCCCAACGCCCACTCGGAGCACCATGTCCAATCACGTTCCCACCAATATGCCGCCCAAGGCCGACATCATTGCCAAGCACCGGCGTGACGAGTCCGACACCGGGTCACCCGAGGTTCAGATCGCGCTGTTGAGCGCTCGCATCACGCACCTCACCGAGCATCTCCGGTCTCACAAGAAGGACCACCACACCCGTCGTGGCCTCCTCCAGATGGTGGGACGTCGCCGTCGGTTGCTCAACTACCTGAAGAACACCGACATCGAGAGCTACCGCTCGCTGATCGCCGATCTCGGGCTTCGTCGCTAGGCCGCTTCAGTCGCCGGCGTTCAGCTTGTCTGAGCAGGCCGCCAAGGCCTCGGCCTCGGGCCCGACCGGCCGATAGTCACCATCCTCGAGGTGCTCGACGAGCACCTCGACACGCCCGTCGGTCTCCCGGTAGAGGCACCGGGCATAGGACTTCGCCACGTCCGCACCCACCTGGGACCCCGCGGTGGATTCCACGACGGTCCGTTCGAAGTCGTCGGCCGAGGGTTGGCCCGTGCCCCCGCATCCTGTGGTGGGCGCTCCAAGGCTGAGCACCACCGCCACGCCGAGAGCCGCCCGCCCGCAGCCGCTTTTCGTTGCGCGATGCCGGCTGTGTCGGGCTGAGAACATGACGATTCAGCGTATCGGGTGCGGCCGTTGTGGCAGCGGTGCCGGCGGGCGCAGCGGCGAGAGGGGATTGTCGGCTACGATGGGGGGTTCACGAATGCGGTTGAGTCCAGCCGCCAGTTGCCGCCCCCCGAAGCGCCGCCCGAGTCACCGAGCGACTTCGTTCCTCGCTGACCCTGGGGACGTTCGGAGGCCGACAACTGTCTGCTGGCCTCTCCGCTCCACAGAGGTGTGAGCCGTCGCACGAAATGCGCGGATGCACCACATCAAGGAGAACCACATGGCCACACAGCCAATCGAAGGCGCACTGAGAGTGCGCGCAACCGTCGCGGAAGAGACCGATCTCGTCGACGGCAAGGAAATCACCATGGAGGCCGGACGGCTGGCCTCCCTCGCCGACGGCTCCGTCCTGGTCGGCATGGGGGACACCAGGGTGCTCGTCACCGCCACGGCATCCCGCCGGGTGCGCGAGGGCGCCGACTTCTTCCCGCTCACGGTCGACATCGAGGAGCGTTCGTACGCCGCCGGCAAGATCCCGGGCTCGTTCTTTCGCCGTGAGGGGCGTGCCTCAGAGGCCGCAATCCTCACCTGCCGACTGATCGACCGGCCGCTTCGTCCGTCGTTCCCCAGCAGCTTCCGCAACGAGGTGCACGTGGTGGGCCTCGTGCTGGGTGCCGATCAGGAAAACCCCTATGACGTGCTGGCGCTCAACGGCGCTTCGGCAGCGTTGATGCTGTCGGGCATCCCCTTCGAGGGGCCCGTCGGCGCCGTCCGCCTGAGCTACACCGCCGATGGCGAGTGGCTGGCCCATCCCACCTATGCCGAGTCCGACGCCGGAGCCTTCGACATGGTCGTTGCCGGGCGCCAACTCGAAGACGGTGATATCGCCGTGATGATGGTGGAGGCCGGTGGCACCGAGGGTGCCTGGGAGCTCTACGAGGACGGCGCCCCCAAGGTGAACGAGGAGGCCCTTGCGGCCGGTCTCGAGGCCTCCAAGGCACACATCGCAGCCATGATCGAGCTGCAGCGTCAGCTGGTGGAGGTCCATCAGGAGGCTCACGGCATCCCCGAGGCGATTGCCTGGGTCCCGCAGGTGGACTACAGCCCCGAGATCGCCGACGCCGTCGCTGCGGCCGCCGGTGACCGCATCGTTGAGACCGCGTCGATCGCAGACAAGGCTGAGCGCACCGCTGCCGAATCCGCGTTGCGTGACGAGCTGGTCGCCACCGTGGCCGGCGCCGCAGACGAGGCCGAGCGCTCCAACGCCGAGAAGCAGGCCAAGGCAGCCTTCCGTGCCGCCACCAAGGAGGCGGTGCGCAGCCGCATCGTCAACGACGGCGCCCGCATCGACGGCCGTGGTCCGAAGGACCTGCGTCCCCTGTCGTCGGAGGTTGGCGTCGTGCCCACCGCCCACGGCACCGGCTTGTTCCAGCGTGGCGAAACCCAGGTGCTCAACATCACCACCTTGGGTATCGGCCGCATGGACCAAATGATCGACGGCATCGACCCGGTCACCAAAAAGCGCTACATGCACCACTACAACTTCCCGCCGTTCTCCACCGGCGAGCCTGGCTTCATGCGTGGCCCGAAGCGCCGCGAGATCGGCCATGGTGCGCTCGCCGAGAAGGCGCTGTTCCCACTGGTGCCCGCCATGTCGGAGTTCCCCTACACCATCCGGCTGGTGTCCGAGGTGCTGTCGTCCAACGGCTCGACCTCGATGGCGTCGGTCTGCGCATCCAGCCTCTCGCTGATGGACGCCGGTGTGCCCCTGCGGGCGCCGGTTGCCGGTATCGCGATGGGCCTGGTGTACGCCGACGGGAAGTACACCACCCTCACCGACATCCTCGGTGCGGAGGACGCCTTCGGCGACATGGACTTCAAGGTGGCCGGTACGTCCGAGTTCGTCACGGCGTTGCAACTCGACACCAAGATCGAGGGCATCCCCGCCGACGTGCTGATCGCCGCCCTCAACCAGGCCAAGGAGGCTCGTCTGGCGATCCTCGATTCGATGAACGCCGCGCTGCCCGAGCCTCGCTCAGAGGTCAACGAGACCGCGCCGAAGATCATCAGCTTCGAGATCCCCGCCGACAAGATCGGTGAGGTCATCGGCCCCAAGGGCAAGGTGATCAACTCGATCCAAGGCGAGACCGGAGCCGACATCTCCGTCGACGACGACGGCATGGTGGGCATCGTGTCCGTCTCCGCCGTCGACGGCGGCGCGGTTGCCGAGGCCGAGCGTCAGATCCGTCTGATCCTCGACCCGCCAACCCCCGAGGTGAACGCCGAGTACACCGGCAAGGTGGTGTCGATCACCAAGTTCGGCGCCTTCATCAACATCCTCCCCGGGCGCGACGGCCTGTTGCACATCTCCAAGATCGGTGGCGGCAAGCGCATCGACAAGGTGGAGGATGTGCTCGAGCTCGGCCAGGACCTCCAGGTCTATGTCGAGGACATCGACCCCAACGGCAAGGTGTCGCTGCGCATGGTGGGCGATACCAAGGCGGATTCCGCGGGCAAGGGCTCCGGCAGCCGCAGTTCCGGAGAGCGCGGTGATTCCCCAAAAGCTGATGCCCCTCCCCGGGGCCGCTCGAGCGCTACGACGTCGTCTGCCACCGGTAGCGATGCCAGCACGGCTGACGATGCTCGAGACTCGGAGGACACCGGCTCGGAGAACACCGGAACCGAGCGCCCCCAGCGGGCGCCCGAGTTTGCCCCAGTGCTCGAAGCCAAGCTGACCGAGACCTACGGCGACCTTGGGCCCGAGCCCGCACCGCGCAATGCGGGTGGGGGTCGTCGCGGCGGGAGCCGCGGTGGCCGACGCGGCCGCTAGCCAGCCGCAGGTTTCTGACGCGGGTCACGACGACGCGCCGCAGCGGCGATCGCTCCTTTTGGGGCGGTCGCCGCTGCGCGTCATCTTCCGGGTGGCCCAGGTCACCCTGTTGTTGTGGGCGGCCGTCGTGCTCGTCGAGCGCTACAACGCCACGTCGACCCAGTCGGTCGACGCTTCCTCCCAGCCGGCCGACCTGGTCTTGGGCGACGAGGTGGTTGCCGACGCCTTCGACCGGGGCGACGGACCACTGGGCGGCGACTGGCAGGTCGTCACCGGCAACTGGGTGATCGCCGACGGGTCCGCCCAGATCGTTGAGGACCCGGCCGGCGCGTTGGTGCCCGCTCTGGCGGTGACCGACGTGCCCGCCGCCGAACGCCTGGTGATCCAGATGACGATCGACTCGCCCAAGGACGGGGTGGGCGTGGTCTACGGCTACACAGGACCCGGCGAGTTCAACCGGATCGGCTTCAACCCGACCTTTGCTGCGGTGGGCGTCGAGCAGATCCGCAACGGCGGGGCCGAGACGATCGGTCGGTTCGGGCCGGTGGGCATCCCGGCGACCTACGAGGTCAGCCTGGAGTTCGCACGCGATGAACTGCAGCTGTGGGTGGGCAACCAGGTGGTCGGCCAGGTGGCCCTCGACGGCGCCGGGGCGCCACGGTCGTTTGGGCTGTCGTCGGCGGCGGGCTCGCCCGCCAAGTTTGATGACGTGCGGGTCTATGTCGGCCCGTAGCCGGCTGGGATCGGGTGAGCGCAGTGCCCGCACCCCGCTGCCGGCACGAGCCCTGTGGTGGATCCTGGCCATCTGGCTGGCTTCGCTGGGATTTCGGGTGGTGTACCTGACGGTGATCAACCCCGACCAGCCGCTCACCGGCGACGGCCTCTACTACCACCTGCTGGGCAACCGGCTTGCCGACGGCGATGGGTTCTCATCGCCGACGGGCCTGGGGGTTGCCGAGGAGATTGCCGACCATCCGCCCGGCTATCCGGCCATGTTGAGCCTGGCCAGCCGTGTGGGGCTGGACTCGCGCGACGAGCACCGCCTGGTCTCCGCCCTCGTCGGTTCGTTGGC
>ERZ1026792.1004-NODE-1004-length-19612-cov-3.274673_pt1 | contig 19612 bp, 17 predicted proteins | sample MGYA00520884_ERZ1026792 | MGnify/ENA primary metagenome ERZ1026792 (study PRJEB33270, sample SAMEA104284473) | anaerobic digester metagenome | biome: Anaerobic digester microbiome; feature: mesophilic sludge digester; material: Anaerobic digester biomass... | reverse complement strand
CGACCAGACCGTCGGCGTGGGCGGCGACATCAGCCCGCGGTACGATGCGCGGGTGGTCGAGGAGACCGATGAGTACATCATCACCTTCGACGCCTGGGGGACCACGGCCAAGAACTGGAAGCACGCCAGCTCGACCCCGCACTGGCTGGGCCGCACGATCGTGGACCGCCCCACGTGGGAAGCGGCCAAGGCACGGATGTGGGCGCACCGCAGGCCCACCGATGTGGCCATCGGCTTCGCCGACGACGAGACGGTGATGCGCAACCTGCGCGCGGCGGGCGGCCCCACGCGCACGTTCGCCGCCACCAACGCCGACTACCGCATCGACAATGGCTCCCTCGTCGGGCCGAGCGGCATCATCGCTCCCGTCGCGTGCATGACACGCACCTTGCCCCACGACCTCACCAATGCGCTGGCTGCTGCCGCGCTGGTGCTGGAGAGCGGCCTGGCCACTGCGGCCGACGTGCAGGCCGGCCTCGCGACATTTCACCATCCACCACATCGCATCGAGCCGTTGGGCACCATTGGTGGCGTGCAGTGGTTCAACGACTCGAAGGCCACCTCGCCGCACGCCGCGCTCACGGCCATTCGCGGGTTCGACCGCATCGTGCTGCTCGCCGGTGGGCTGAACAAGGGCCTCGACCTCGCCAGTCTCGCGAGCGAGCACGCGCGAGTGAAGGCGGTCGTCGGGCTGGGAACGGCGGCAGCCGATGTCACCCTGCCGTTCCAGCGCTTCTGCCCCACGCGGATCGCAGGCTCGATGGCGCAGGCGGTGCAACTCGCCGACGAGCTGGCCGAGCCCGGCGACGTGGTGCTGCTGTCGCCGGCATGTGCCAGCTTCGACTGGTACCCCGGGGGTGGCTACCCGGCCCGCGGCGACGACTTCAAGCAGCTGGTGAGAGCGTTGGCCGCCGACACGGCTGAACACGGCACTCGCAACGGCAGGGATGGTGCGACATGACGTCATCGTCCACACTCATCGGCGATCGACGCCGCGCAGCCCTCGCACGCTCCGATGCCATGCGCCGCCACCCCACCCGACGCGACGTGGCGCGCCCGGCGTCACCGCCGCCCACCGCGTTCTACGTCATTGCCGTCGTCGTCACCGTCTTCACCATGCTGGGCCTGGTGATGGTGCTGTCCGCAACCTCGATCAGCCAGTTCCACAAGGGCAACTCGCCATGGCGGCTGTTCAACCGGCAGTTGCTGTGGGCCGTGTTGGGCGTCATCGGGCTGTGGTTCGCGATGCGCGTTCCCACTCGACGGTGGCGCCGGCTCGTCAACCCCGCCCTCGCCGCGTCGTGCGGCCTGATGCTGCTGCCGTTCGTTCCCGGCATCGGCGATCGCGTCAACGACGCGAGCGCCTGGGTTGCGATCGGTCCGATCAACTTCCAACCCAGTGAGTTCCTGAAGTTGGCCGTCCTGCTGGCCAGTGCCAACCTGCTCGCCAAGCGGCACGACGAGATGCACGACCTGGGCCGCACGCTCGGCCCGGTGCTCGCCATCGCGTTCGTGGGTGCCGCGCTGTGCATGCTGCAGAGCGACCTCGGCTCGGCGATCGTGCTCGCGGCCATCGTCGTCGCGGTCGCGTTCATCGCCGGCGCCCCGCTGCTGCCGATGACGGCCGCCGGCACGATGGGAGCCGTCGGAGCCCTCGCGTTCGTCGTCTCCAGCCCACGCCGAGAAGCGCGTTTCACGGCGTTCATGGACATCGCCGCTCACAAGGACCACCTCAGCTACCAGACCTATCAGGCGATGATCGCCATGGCGCAGGGCGGCATCACCGGCTCTGGCGTCGGTCGCGGCGAGAACAAGCTGGGCGAGTTCCTGCCACTCGCGCACAGCGACTTCATCTTCGCCGTCGTCGCCGAAGAGCTGGGCATGATCGGCGTGGTCGCCGTGCTGGGTGGCTTCATGGTGCTCGCCTACGCGGGTGTGCAGGTGGCCATGGCCACGCACGATCGGTTCCACGCGCTGCTGGCGGGGGGCATCGTCAGCTGGCTGGTCGTGCAGACCATCATCAACGTCGGCGGGGTCACCGGCCTGATGCCGGTCACCGGGTTGACGCTGCCCTTCTTCTCTGCCGGCGGCAGCTCGCTGTTCGTCACGCTCACGGCCACCGGGCTGTTGCTCAACGTCGCCCGCAACGTGCGATGAACACCGAGCGCGCGTTCGCCGTCGTCACCGGCGGCGGCACGTCGGGCCACGTACTTCCGGCGCTCGCCATCGCCGATGCGTTGGTGGCGGGCGGCCACGAACGCGCGTCGATCCACTACGTCGGCACGCTGCGTGGCGTGGAGACGACGTTGCTGCCGCCCACCGGCTACCCGCACACGTTTCTCGACGTCGTCGGTCTGCAACGCAGCGTGAGCGCCCGCAACCTGGCGTTCCTGCCCAAGCTGTTCGGCGCCGTCCGCGCTGCGAAGGCGCTGCTGCAGGAGCTGCAACCGAAGGTGGTCGTCAACGTCGGTGGCTACGGCAGCTTCCCCGCCACGTGGGCGGCACGGCGGCTGCAGATCCCGTACGTCGTGGTGTCGTACGACCATCGGCCCGGCTTGGTCTCGAAGCTGATGGCGAAGCGTGCCGCTGCGTGTGCGGTGGCGTTCGAGGGGTCTGTGCTGCCCCATGCCGAGCTCACCGGTGCGCCGGTGCGCCAGGAGATGGTCGGTCTCGACCGCGCTGCTGCTCGCGCCGCCGCGCGGGAGGCACTGTGCCTGCCGGCCGACCGTTTCGTGGTGGCCGTGGTGTGCGGTTCGCAAGGCGCGGCGGTGGTCAACGGTGTGGTCGCCCAAGCCGTCGAACGGTGGCTCGATCGTCGCGACCTGGCGGTGTACCACGTCGTTGGTGACCGGTTTCTCAAGGATGCCGCGCCCACTCGCGACGGTGCGGCAGGCATCCTGTATCGCGTGATCGGCTACGAAGACCGCATGGCGACCCTCTACGCCGCCGCCGACCTGCTGGTCACCCGTGGCGGCGCCGGCACCATCGCCGAGCTCGCCACGGTCGGTGCGCCCGCCATCGTGGTGCCGTGGCCAGGTGCTGCGGAGAACCACCAGGTCGACAACGCACGGGTGCTCGCCGACCGGTCGGCGGCACTGCTCGTCGAGCAGGCCGACCTCACCGTCGAACGGTTGATGGCCGAAGTGGAACGCCTGGCAGCGGCGCCCGAGCAGCTTGCGACCGTCGCCGCCAACGCATACGCGGCTGGTGCCCTGCATCGCAGCGGAAAGCTCGTGGCGCTCGTGGAACGGGTGGCCGCGTCGTGAGCGCTGCACCGAGCGCACCGCTCGATCTCAGCGAGCCGCGTTCGCTGCACGTCGTGGGCGTCGGCGGGCCCGGCATGAGCGCGATCGCGATCGTGCTGGCCGAGATGGGCCACACCGTCAGTGGCAGCGACATGCGTGAACGCACCGTGCTGGATCGCGTGCGCGCTGCCGGCGTCGAGGTGCACGTCGGTCATTCGCGTTCGCTGGTGCACGGCCGCGACGCCATCACGTGGAGCACCGCCATCCCGGAGCGCAACATCGAGCGCGACGAAGCCGACCAGCTGGGCGTGCTGTCGATGCATCGCTCGGGGATGCTTGCGTCGATCTGTGCGCTGACGAAGTCGTTGGCCGTGGCCGGAACGCACGGCAAGACCTCCACCACGTCGATGCTGATGCTCATCTTGGCGGAGGCCGGCCTCCGGCCCGGTTTCGTCATCGGCGGTGATGTCACCGACATGGGCACCGGCGCCCAGTGGACCGGTGGCGAGTGGTTGGTGGTGGAGGCCGACGAGAGCGATGGCACTCACCTGCAACTGCCGCTGCACGGCACCATCCTCACCAACGTCGAGATCGACCACCTCGACTTCTACGGCACCCCCGAGGCCATCTTCGACGGCTTCGACCGGTACCTCTCCCAGATCGAGGGCCCGAAGGTGGTGTGCATCGACGACCCGGGGGCGGCTCGTGTGGCGCAACGGCACGACGTCATCACGTACGGCACCGCTGCCGGCGCCGACTTCCGCATCGTGAGCGTGCGCCCCGGCAGCGGGTCGTTCGTGTTCGACGTGCTGCACCACGGCGAACTGCTCGGCGAGGTGTCGTTGCCGTTGCGTGGCATGCACAACGTCCGCAACGCCACAGCGGCGCTGGCCATGGCCGTCACCATCGGAGTGCCGTTCGCAACCGCCGTCGCTGCGCTCGCCAAGTTCGGTGGAGTAGCTCGCCGTTTCGACATCCGGGGCGTCGATGCCGGCGTGACGCTGGTCGACTGCTACGCCCACCTGCCCGGTGAGATCGCCGCCGATCTGGCGGCGGCGCGCGGCAGTGGCGACGGATGGAAGCGTGTGGTGGCGGTCTTCCAGCCGAACCGGTTCAACCGCATGGCAGTGATGTGGCCCGACTACCGCGATGCGTTCGTCGACGCGGACGTCGTGGTGCTCACCGACATCTATGCGTCGGGCACCACCCCGATACCCGGCATCACCGGCAAACTGCTGGTCAATGCCGTCCTCGACGCCAACCCGCGCAGTCGTGTGGTGTGGATGCCGGGGCGCACCGAACTGGTCGAGTTCCTCGCCCGTGAGCTGCGCGAGGGCGATGTGTGCGTCTCGATGGGGTGCGGCGACATCGCGGTGCTGCCCGACGAAGTGATGGCCCGCCGCGGCGAGCTGCGCGGTGAGCCGTCTGCGGTCGGCCCAGCCATTGCAAGGCAGTCGTCGGAATGACCGGCGCCGGGGTGGGCCAGCAGGCGGTCGTGCAGAAGGCGCTGCAGCCGCTGGCCGCGTTCGCCACACGAGACGAGCCGCTGGCGCCGCACACCACGTACAAGGTGGGCGGGCCGGCAGATGTGTTCGCGGTGCCGCGCAACGACGACGAGCTGTGCGCCCTGGCCGAAGCGGTGCGCCGGACAGGACTGCCCACGCTGGTGGTCGGTCGTGGTTCGAACCTGCTGGTCGCCGATGCGGGTTTCCGTGGCATCGCCATCTCGTTGGCAGCCATGGCCGAGTGGATCGAGCTGCACGACACGGTCGTGCATGCAGGTGGCGCGGTCGCGCTGCCCGTGCTCGCCCGTCGGTGTGTTGCGGCAGGGCTGGTCGGTTTCGAATGGGCCGTCGGTGTGCCCGGCTCCCTCGGTGGCGCGGTGCGCATGAACGCCGGTGGTCACGGTAGCGACATCGCTGCATCGCTGACCGGTGTGCATCTGCTCGACCTGCGAACGGCGCGCCGCGCGTGGGTGCCGGCCGGTGAGCTCGGGTTGCACTTCCGGGGCTCTCGGCTGAGCGACCACCAGGTGGTGCTCGACGCTCGCTTGCAGCTCGCGTACGGCGATGCCGAGGAAGCCGAGGCGACGCTCACCGAGATCGTGCGCTGGCGTCGTGAGCACCAGCCCGGTGGGCAGAACGCTGGTTCGGTGTTCGTCAACCCCATCCCCGGCGAACTGCCGGCAGCACGCTTGATCGACCAACTGGGCTTGCGCGGCTTTCGAGTCGGTGGCGCGGTCGTGAGCGACAAGCACGCCAACTTCATCCAGGCCGGCGACGGCGCCACGGCCGCCGACGTACGAGCCGTGATCGAGCACGTTCGCGCTGCCGTGCTCGACCACACGGGCATCGAGTTGCGCAGCGAGATCCGCCTCGTCGGCTTCGCGGATGACGACCTGGGTGCAAGCGGCGGCGAGGGGGTGGCGATGTGAGCGAGCCGAAGCCACCCGCCCCCGATCACCTGCCGGATCATGTGTTGCCTGATCACGTGTTAGAGGAGCTGCTCGACGCGTTCTCCGAGGAGTCGGCGCCGCAGTACAACTTCGACGATCCCTCCATCGATCGGCTGCTGGGCATCACCGACGAGCACGCGTCCGGCGACGACGGGGCTGAGCGCGAGGCCGATCACGACGACGAGCCCGATGACGACGATGTCGCGGATGACCTCGACGACGAGCCCGACGACGAGCCCGACGACGAACCCGACGACGACAACGATGATGACGACGACGAGCCCACCGCGGGCGACGCCGCGGGCGCCGATCAGGTCGTGCTGCCGCTCGTGCCCGTGGCGCCCGTCGACAGCGCCGCGCCGCGGCGCACCATCGTCATCGCCGAGGACGACCGACCCGACAGCGTCTACCTCGACGAGGACAAGGAGAAGGCCTTCCATCAGCGTCGTGCCGCGCTCGACGAGTCGGGTGAGCGTTCCACCATCGTCATCGCCGATCTCGACGAAGCCGGGCCCACCGAGCCGGCGCCTGCCGGCTCCCGCGGCGGCCTCGACCCTCGCATCAGGGCCCGGCGCATCTCGGTGCGGCGGGCGGAGGGTCGCCGCCGGCTCGTGTGGGCCGGCATCGGCATCGGCGTCGTGCTGTTGGCGATCGGCGCCGTCGCCGTGTTCGCATCCTCGATCTTCGATGTACGGGAAGTGACGGTGCAGGGCGCGGTCTACACCGATGCCGACGTGTTGGAGGGCGTGATCGCCGATCTGCGTGGAGAGCCGGTGCTGCTCGTCGACACCGATGCTGCCGAGCAACGGTTGGAAGCGGTGCCGTGGGTCGAGCGAGCGCACGTCGCCACCGACTTCCCGCATCGGGTCGTCATCGACATCCGCGAGCGCCGGCCGATCGCCGCCTTTCAAGGTGGCGACCAGCAGTTCCGCATCATCGACGTGCAGGGCCGGGTGCTCGACGTGATCGCCGGTCAACCCACCGACTACCTGCTCATCACCGGCAGCCACCCTGACACCGCTCGCGGGCAGTTCGCCGGCGCGCCGTATGCCGACGTCGCCGAACTGGTGCTCAGCCTGCCCGTCGAGGTGCGTTCGATCACGCGCACCGTCGGCGTCGACGCCTCCACGGGCACGTTGACGCTGGTGCTCGAGAACGGCGAGCCCGACGGCGTGCTGGTGCGTGTGGGCGATTCGAAGAACATCGACGAGAAGCTCGCCCGCTTGTTGAACCGAGTTCGCAAGGGGCTCACCGACGTCTGCCAGCTCGATGTGAGCACCGCCGACGCGGGTGCGGTGCCGTGCTGAAGTGCCACGTTCCACCGCTACCCTCCAGTTTCGTGCGAGACTGAGCGGCAGTGCTCATCTCGAACTCTTCCGGCGCCTCCGGCCCATGGCGGATCCCTTCGGCTGAGCAGCCCATTCGCTACGATCACACGCCAGCAGGTACTTCAGTGCCCACACTCACCATTCGCCACTCTTTCTCATCTCGGAGGTCCCTCTGATGGCCGGCGCACCCCAGAACTATCTCGCCGTCATCAAGGTCATCGGAGTCGGCGGTGGTGGCGTCAATGCCGTCAATCGCATGATCGACGCCGGCCTCAAAGGCGTCGAGTTCATCGCGGTCAACACCGACGCGCAGGCTCTCCTGATGAGCGACGCCGACGTGAAGCTCGACATCGGTCGCGATCTCACCCGTGGCCTCGGCGCGGGAAGCGACCCCGATGTCGGTCGTAACGCCGCCGAGACCCATCGCGACGAGATCGAAGAGATGATCAAGGGCGCCGACATGGTGTTCATCACCGCCGGCGAAGGTGGCGGCACCGGCACCGGTGCAGCGCCCATCATCGCCGAGGTCGCGCGCAGCATGAACGCCCTCACGATCGGTGTGGTCACTCGCCCGTTCAGCTTCGAAGGTCGCCGTCGGGCGGTGCAGGCCGATGCCGGCGTGCAGCGCCTGAAGGAGAAGGTCGACACGCTCATCGTCATCCCCAACGACCGCTTGCTCACGGTGGCCAACGAGAAGACCAGCGTGCTCAACGCGTTCAAGATGGCCGACGAGGTCTTGCTGCAGGGCGTCTCGGGCATCACCAACCTCATCACCACACCCGGTCTCATCAACACCGACTTCGCCGACGTGAAGATGATCCTCTCCAGCGCCGGCTCGGCGCTGATGGGCATCGGCCAGGCGAGCGGCGAGAATCGTGCGGTCACCGCTGCCAAGTCGGCCATCAGCAGCCCGTTGCTCGAGGCCGCCATCGACGGCGCCCGCGGCATCCTGCTCAACATCACCGGGCCGTCCAGCATGGGGCTGTTCGAGATGAACGCGGCGGCCGAGATCATCCATGGCGTTGCTCATCAAGACGCCAACATCATCTTCGGTACGGTCATCGACGACGAGATGGGCGACGAGGTGAAGGTCACCGTCATCGCCGCCGGCTTCGACCGTTGGGATGGCGGCAACACCGGCGCCACCACCAGTGGCGGTCGCCCGGTGGTCAAGGCCGTGCCCGAGCAGAAGCCCACGTCCACGTTGAAGGATCTGTTCGCCGACGACGGCGCCGACCCGCTCGACGACGACGACGACTTCGACGTGCCCTCCTTCTTGAAGTGAACCGGGCGTCCTCGCCGAGCCTCGTGTTCGAGGTCGGTGACGACACAGTGCAGATCCGTTGCAGCACGATGGCCGACGGCGACTTCCACCTCGACGGGCATCGTGCGGCGCTGCTGCACCGCCGCGCAGCGTTTGCGCCGGGCGTCTGGACTCAACTCGATGAAGTACATGGCACAGCGGTGCTGCGGGTCACACACCCTGGAGAGCACGACTTCGCGACCGGAGATGCGGCGATCACGGATCGGCGCAACGCCGTGCTCGCCGCGTGGGTGGGGGATTGCGCGCCCGTTGCTCTGGTCGGTGACGACGGCACCATCGCCGTGGTGCACGCCGGGTGGAGGGGTGCGCTGGCGGGGGTGCTGCAAGCGACGGTGTCGCAGATGAGCAGCGGCACGGTGGTGGCGGTGCTCGGGCACTGCATCCATCCGTGCTGCTACGAGTTCGGTGAGCCGGATCGTGCGCCGTTCCGGGCACGCTTCGGCGCGCACGTCGAGGCGCGCACGTCGTGGGGCGCTCCGGCGCTCGACATGCCGAGTGTGGTTCGCTGCGCACTCGAGGAGGTGGGCGTCGCCGTGGTGGATGCCTCGTCGTGCACCGGATGCGATGTCGAGCACCTCTACTCGCATCGCCGTCGTCGTCAACTGGGCCGTCAGGTGATGACCGTCTGCAAGCGGGCGTCTCGATGAGCGCCCTCGACGTGCAGGTGGCTGAACGACTGGCCGTGGTGCGCGACCGAATCCAACGCGCCGGTGGCACGGGTGTGACGGTGCTGCCGGTCACCAAGACGTTCGGCATCGATGCCTGTTGGGCGGCGGTGCACGCAGGGTGCACCGCGGTGGGCGAGAACTACGCGCAGGAGGTGGTGGGCAAGTTCGCCGCTCTCGAGCACTCGTTCGGCGTGCACTTCATCGGCCAGTTGCAGACCAACAAGGTGCGCCTGCTCGCCCCCATCGTCACCGTGTACGAAACGGTCGATCGGCAGTCGTTGATCCGCGAGCTCGCGCATCGCGTGCCGGGTGCGGCGGTGCTGGTGCAGGTGGCAGCCTTGGCCGAGCCCGGCAAAGGAGGCTGTCTCCTCGACGATGCGCCGGCGCTGGTGGCGGCGGCTCAGGAGGCCGGGCTGAGTGTGCGCGGCCTGATGACTGTCGGCCCGACGACGGGTGGGCCAGAGGCGGCCCGCGCCGGCTTTCGCGCGGTTCGGCAACTCCTCGATCGGTTGGGGTTGGCCGTCTGTTCGATGGGGATGACCGACGACCTCGAGGTGGCAGTGCAAGAGGGCTCTACGCAGGTGCGCGTGGGAAGCGCGCTGTTCGGCCAGCGTCCACCCGCGCGAGCGCTGGTGCGATAGCCTCGTCGATTGCAGGAGGGCAGCGAATGTCGATGTGGAAGAAGGCAATGGACTACTTGGGTCTCGGACCCGACGATGCCTACGACGATTACGACGTCGCGCCCGAAGCCGAGCGTCCCGTGCGCGCTGCCCGTCCGCCCCGCGAGGAGCCGGTGAGGCAACAGCGCGGGTATGGCCACGAGCTGGAGGCGGAGGCGCCGGTCAGAGCGGTGCCAACACGCCCGAGCTTTCCAACCAGCACGATGAACGATGTTGCGAGCCGGCGCCCGGTGCCCGCCAACGACGACTCCAGCGTGCAACCGCGGCCCATCAACCCGCGGCCCGCTCCGACGCCGCGCGTGGTGGCCACTGCGGCCGGCGCCGATCCGTACACCGTTCGTCCGCGCCGCTTCGACTCTGCGCAGGAGCTCGCCGACAAGTTCCGCGAGGGTTTGCCGGTCATCATGAACCTGGAAGCGGCCGACCGCGAGGTCTCTCGTCGGCTCATCGACTTCGCCAGCGGGCTGTGCTATGGCCTCAACGGCAGCATGGAGAAGGTGGCCACCGGGGTCTACCTGTTGAAGCCGATCCATCGCCCCAACTCGTACGACGAATCCGGCTACGGCGGCTGATCAGTTCCTGGTGCCATGCGCGCTGTGTCGCGCCTAACATCGGTACATGGACATCAGCCCACAGACCATTCGCAGTACTGGCTTCAAGACGGTGAAGAAGGGGTACGACCCGCAGGAGGTCGACCTGTTCCGTACTGCGGTCGCTACTGCGGTGGAGACTGCGCAGAACCAGGCCGCGGCGATGGAAGCACGTGCCCGTGCCGCGGTGGCCAAGCTGCAGGAGGTCTCGCAGCAGGTGGCCGAGCCCAAGGAAGCGGTCGAGCCCACACGTCGCAGTGGCGACACCGAGGTGATCAGTCGTACGTTGCTGCTGGCGCAACGCACCGCCGACAGCACGGTGGCCGAGGCCAGGATCGAAGCCGAGAGCATCACCGGCATCGCCCGCGAGGAGGCGTCGCGTGTGCTCGACAGCGCGCGCGCCATGGCCGCCAAGGCCGTCGACGACTCGCGCTTCGAAGCACGGCGCGCGGTGGAGGACGAGCGCATGCGTGCCGAGAACGAAGTGCAGTCGCTACTGGCGCGGCGCGACTTCCTGCTCGGCGACGTCGACCACCTCGAGCACTACCTCCAGGCGCAGCGCGAGCGCTTGCGCGACGCCGCCGTGCAACTGCAAGAGCTGGTGGATCGTGTGCCCGGTGGGCTGGGCGACATGCGCCGCCCGCTGCTGTCCGCGTCTGCCGAGCCGGTCGCGGCCGAACCCGTGGTGATCGAGCAGGTCGCCGGCCCGCAGGGAACGAGCGCCCCACTTGCCGGCGAACCGGTGTTGGCAGATCCACCCGCCGCAGTGCAGTTGCCGCCTCCCGCAGGCCTGGCGCCGATGCCGGTCGAGCAGGCGGCCCAGCGCGGTGCGGCCGAGACCGACACCGAGTCTTCGCTCGCGCCGGCGCCCGATCGTTCGGCCGATCTCAGCGCATTGGCGTTGTCGGGCGACGCCGATGCGCAGAGCAGCGTGTGGCGGCTGCTCGATGAGGAGGTTGCCAGCACGCAGGCGGCGCAAGCCGCGACGGGCGGCGACGACGTCACTGCCGAGGTGGCGGCACCGGCGGCGCCGGAGCCGGAGCACGAGTCGTTCCGCGTGGGCGGCGACGAACTTCGATAAGCGCTCTCCCCGGCCGCAGTACGCACGGTAGAGTCGAATCCACGGCGTTGACGAGGCCATCACCTCCGAGCCTCCGGAAGAACAGCGTCTCGGCCTGTGGTCGCGGCGCCCAGTAGAACCGGACGGGTCCAGCCCGACATCGCTGGTGCAGTCGAGTGGTCGAGGCACGGCTGTCCAGGCCGTGTCCCGGCAAGCAGGGTGGTACCGCGGGCCGGTCGGCTCGTCCCTGTGCAATCAGCACAGGAGCCGTCGTGACCTACCCCACTGTTCAACCGCAACCGTCGTTCCCCGCCGTCGAGCGCGAGGTGCTCGCGTTCTGGGACGGCGACCGCACCTTCGAAGCGTCGGTCGAGGCGCGTCGCGATGCCGACGAGTACGTCTTCTACGACGGCCCACCCTTCGCCAACGGCCTGCCGCACTACGGGCACCTGCTCACCGGCTTCGTGAAGGACGCGGTGCCCCGCTACCGCACCATGCGCGGGCAGCAGGTGCACCGCCGATTCGGCTGGGACTGCCACGGGCTGCCCGCCGAGGTGGTGGCCGAGAAGGAGCTGGGTGTCAGCGGTCATCCGGCCATCACCAAGTTCGGCATCGACAAGTTCAACGACGCCTGCCGCACCAGCGTGCTTCGTTTCACCGACGACTGGCACCGTTACGTCACCCGCCAGGCGCGCTGGGTCGACTTCGAGAACGACTACAAGACGCTCGACACGTCGTACATGGAGAGCGTCATGTGGGCGTTCAAGACCCTGTGGGACAAAGGTCTGATCTACGAGGGCTTCCGCGTGCTGGCGTACTGCTGGCGCTGTGAGACGCCGCTCAGCAACACCGAGACGCGCATGGACGACGTGTATCGCGACCGCCAGGACCCTGCGCTGACGGTGCAGTTCCAGCTGGACAGTGGCGAGAAGATCCTCGCCTGGACCACCACCCCCTGGACCCTTCCCAGCAACCTCGCACTCGCCGTCGGTGCCGACATCGACTATGCGGTGATGCAGGAGACCGACGCCGACGGCGCAACCCAGCGCTACATCCTCGCGGAAGCGCGCCTGGGTGCGTACGAGAAGGAGTTCGCCGGCGCGACCCAGGTCGGCGTGCTGAAAGGCGCCGACCTGGTCGGCCGCCACTACACGCCGCTGTTCCCGTACTTCGCCGACACGCCCACCGCGTTCCACGTGCTGGCCGCCGACTTCGTCAGCACCGAGGACGGCACCGGCGTGGTGCACCTCGCTCCCGGGTTCGGTGAGGAGGACCAGAACGTCTGCAACGCCGTCGGCATCCCCACGATCTGCCCGATGGACGAGCACGGCCGTTACACCAGCGAGGTCAGCACATGGGCCGGCGTGCACGTCTTCGACGCCAACCCGCTGATCGTCAAGGAGCTCAAAGCGAGGGGAGTGGTGGTACGCCATGACAGCTACAACCACAGCTACCCGCACTGCTGGCGTTGCGCGGAGCCGCTGGTGTACCGCGCCATCAGCTCGTGGTTCGTGCAGGTCACCGCCTTCCGCGACCGCATGGTTGAGCTCAACCAGCAGATTCGCTGGGTGCCCGAGCACATCAAGGAAGGCAGCTTCGGCAAGTGGCTGGCCAACGCTCGCGACTGGAGCATCAGCCGCAACCGGTTCTGGGGTTCGCCGATCCCGGTGTGGCGCAGCGACAACCCCGAGTACCCGCGCATCGACGTGTACGGCAGCATCGCCGACCTGCAACGTGACTTCGGCGTCGAGGTCACCGACCTTCACCGGCCCTACGTCGACGACCTGGTGCGCCCCAACCCCGACGACCCCACCGGTCTGTCGTCGATGCGGCGCGTGCCGGAGGTGCTCGACTGCTGGTTCGAGAGCGGCAGCATGCCGTTCGCGCAGGTGCACTACCCGTTCGAGAACGCGGAGTGGTTCGAGAGCCACTACCCGGGCGACTTCATCGTCGAGTACATCGGCCAGACCCGAGGTTGGTTCTACACGCTGCACGTGTTGGCCACCGCCTTGTTCGACCGGCCCAGCTTCAACACCTGTGTGAGCCACGGCATCGTGCTGGGCGACGACGGCCAGAAGATGTCGAAGAGCCTCAACAACTACCCCGACCCGATGATGGTGTTCGACAACTACGGCAGCGACGCGATGCGCTGGTACCTGCTCAGCTCGCCGATCCTGCGCGGCACCGACCTGATGGTCACCGAGGAGGGCATCCGCGACACGGTGCGGCAGGTGATCCTGCCCATCTGGAACAGCTGGTACTTCCTGTCGCTGTACGCGAACGCCGCCGGCCGGCAGGGCACGTTCCGCACCGACAGCACCGATGTGCTCGATCGGTACATCCTGGCCAAGACGCACGATCTGCTGGCCACGCTCACCACCACGCTCGACGAGTACGACCTGTTCGCTGCCTGCGGCGCGGTGCGCAGCTTCCTCGACGCGCTCACCAACTGGTACGTCAGGCGCAGTCGCGACCGCTTCTGGGCCGGTGAGCAGGACGCCATCGACACGCTGCACACGGTGCTCGCGCTGCTCTGTCGGGCGCTCGCACCCTTGCTGCCGCTCACCACGGAGGCCGTCTACCGCGCGCTCACCGGCGAACGCAGCGTGCACCTCACCGATTGGCCGGATGCCGCGGCGGTGCCATCCGACGCAGAGCTGGTGGTGTCGATGGATCTCGCTCGCGATGTGTGCAGCAGCACGTTGCGTCTGCGCAAGGCGCACCAACGTCGTGTACGTCAGCCGCTGTCGTCGCTGCAGGTGGCGGTGGCGGGCGCCGGCCGCCTGGAAGCCTTCGCCGAACTGATCGCCGATGAGGTGAACGTGAAGTCGGTGCAGCTCACCGACGACGTCGCCTCCGTTGCCAGCTACGACCTGCAGGTGGTGCCGGCGGCGTTGGGCCCGCGCCTGGGCAGCCAGGTGCAGCAGGTGATCAAAGCGGTGAAGACGGGCGACTGGCAGCGCACGGACGATGGCGTGGTTGCCGGTGGTGTGCCGCTCCTGGATGGGGAGTACGCGCTGAAGATGGTGGTGCAGGGCGGCGGCGCCAGCACGCCGCTCTCCAACGGCGCCGGCGTCGTCGTCCTCGACACGGCACTCACCCCGGAACTGGAGGCCGAAGGCGTCACGCGCGACCTGGTGCGGCTGGTGCAACAGGCACGACGCGAGGCGGGCCTGCAGGTGAGCGACCGCATCGCACTCTCGCTGGGAGTGCCCGAGAGCGTGCGCCGCCAGGTGGTGGCGTACCAGCACCTCCTCACCGACGCGACGCTGGCGACCTCCTTGGCGTGGGTCGCCGGGGAACCCAACGCCGACCTCGACGGAGAGCCGATCCACATCGCCGTGGTCGCCAGCACTCCCGAGACCGACACGGTGGCCGGTTGACCGAACTGGTGCGCCCGCATCCGAACGGCGCGATCCTCGCGGTGCGCGCCGTTCCAGGTGCGAGTGCAGCGAAGGTGGTCGGCCTCCACGGCGATGAGCTACGCATCCGCGTGTGCAGCCCTCCGGTCGACGGCCGGGCCAACGAGGAGATCGTCAAGGTGCTGGCGGCGGCGCTCGGGCTGCGCAACCGCGACGTGCAGCTCGGCAGCGGGCACGCGTCGCGGTCGAAGCTGCTGGTGGTGGCCTTGCCGCCCGCTGAACTGCTCTCCCGGCTGCAGCCATGGATCGGCCCGGAGCGGGCCCCGGACCGATAGCATCCCGGCCTGACGACCGGACCACGGAGGTTCAACGCGATGGCGACTGCCAAGAAGGCACCCGCGAAGAAGGCCCCTGCCAAGGCGGCTGCCGCTCCTGCGAAGAAGGCTGCAGCGCCGGCGAAGAAGGCCGCGGCCCCGGTGAAGAAGGCTGCGCCGGCGGCTTCCAACAAGGCGGCAGCGGCGAAGAAGGCCCCTGCCAAGGTGGCTGCCGCTCCTGCGAAGAAGGCGGTGGCGGCTCCCAAGAAGGCAGCGCCGGTGAAGAAGGCCACTGCTCCGGTGAAGAAGGCCACTGCTCCGGTGAAGAAGGCCGTGCCTGCCGTGGCGAAGAAGGCAGCTGCTCCCATCGCCGCGAAGAAGGCGGCGAAGGCCGCGCCGGCGCCGGTCGCCGTGGCGAAGAAGGCCGCTGCACCGGCGACCCCCACAGCCAAGGCCGTCGCCGCCCCCGCAGCGAAGGTCGTCGCCGCCCCCGCAGCGAAGGCTGTCGCCAAGAAGCCCGGGCCGGTGGTGCCCGAGAAGGCCGCGGTGAAGGGGGTCACCAAGGATGGCATCTCCTACACGAAGGACTTCGATGCCAAGTTCCTCACCACGCAGCGGGCGCTGCTGCTCGACGAGAAGGCGTCGCTCACCGGCCAAGCCGTTCGGCTGGAGGACGAAGCGCTGGCGCTGATCACCGAGCAGGAGATGGGCGACGTGCAGTTCGACGACGAAGGCGGTGAAGGCGACACGATGGTCGTCGAGCGCGAGCGCGATCTGGCCCTCAGCGCCCAGGCCCGGCAGACCATCGCCGACATCGAGGCAGCGCTCGGTCGCCTCCTGGTCGGCACCTATGGCTACTCGGTCGAGTCGGGTCGCCCCATCCCGCGTGAGCGGCTGGAAGCCATTCCGTGGGCAACCGTGCTGGTGGAAGAGAAGATCGGCGGGATCGGCCGCCGATGACCGACGACGTCCGGCCGGCTCACCGGCTGCGACTCACGATGGCGATTGCGCTCGCCGTGATCGCCATCGACCAGCTCAGCAAGCACTGGGCGGTGAACGCTCTCACCGGCGAACCGCCGCAGCACGTCGTGTGGACGCTGCAGTGGAACCTGTCCTTCAACAGCGGTATGGCGTTCTCGACCGGGCAAGGCATCGGGCCCATCATCGGACTCGTTGCCCTGGTGGTGATCGTCGTGGTGGTGCTCGGCGTACGCAAGAACCAGAACCCGCTGGTGGCCGTCGCTGCCGGCTTCGTGGTGGGCGGGGCCATCGGCAACCTGCTCGACCGATTGTTCCGCGGTGACGCGTGGCTGCACGGCTCGGTGGTCGACTTCATCGACTTCCAGTGGTTCCCCATCTTCAACGTGGCCGACATGGGCGTCAACATCGGCGGTGCGCTGTTCGTGCTCTGGTCGCTGTTCAGCAAGCAGGAGAAACCGGCATGATCGAGGAAGAGATCCCCGCGGCCCTCGGCGGTGAGCGGCTCGATCGCATCGTGTCGCTGATCACCGATTGCAGCCGCAGCGATGCCGCGGCATTGGTGGCGGCGGGTGGTGCCGCCATCGATGGCGAGGTGCAGCACATCGGCAAGCTGCGCGTGCGTACCGGCCAGGTGGTGTCGGTCGACCCGGCGATGCTGCCCGTGACCGCGCCCCCTGCTGCCGACGACACGGTCGAGTTCCGGGTGGTGCACGCCGACGAGCACCTGATCATCATCGACAAGCCGGCCGGGCTGGTCGTGCACCCCGGCGCCGGCCATCCGGATCACACGCTGGTCAACGGCCTGCTGGCGCGCTTCCCGGAGATCGCCGGCGTGGGCGAGCCGCACCGCCCGGGCATCGTCCATCGCCTCGACGTCGGCACCTCCGGCCTGCTGGCGGTGGCCCGCACGCAGCGTGCGTACCACTCGCTGGTCGATGCGCTGGCAGCGCGCGACGTGGGCAGGGTGTACCGCGCACTGGTGTGGGGGCACCTCGCCAATCCCGTCGGCGTGGTCGACGCTCCCATCGGGCGCGACCATCGCGACGCCATGCGCATGGCTGTCGTGGTCGATGGCAAGCCGGCGCGCACCCGCTACCGGGTGCTGCGCGAGTACCGCACGCCCACCGAGTCGTCAGCGTTGGAGTGCCGACTGGAGACGGGTCGTACGCATCAGATCCGCGTGCACCTGGCGGCCATCGGCCATCCGGTGGTGGGTGACGGCGCGTACGGCGGGATCCGAACGGGCATCACGCCGCCGCGACCGTTTCTCCACGCGGCTGCGCTCGAGCTGGTGCACCCGGTCACCGGCGAGGTGCTGCAGTTCCACTCACCACTGCCGGCCGACCTGGCCGACGTGGAAGCTGCACTAGGTACGTAGCGGCTCGCGCCCGGCATCCACCAGGGCTTCCGGCCATGGCGATGTGCCTCGCGCAGCGTCAGCCACCGACTGCAACGTGAAGCCGTCGAGGATGCGCCGCATGTGCTCGCCGGCGTTCTTCCAGATGGCGAGCAACACGCACTGGCCTTCGTGGTCGCAGGCGCCGTCCTGGTGCGGCTCGCCGAAGTCGCCGAGGCTGATGGGCCCGTCGACGGCACTGAGGATCTCGCTGATGCGGATCTCTGCCGGTGTGCGGGCCAGGATGTACCCGCCGCCGACGCCTCGCTTGGAGCGCACGAGCCCGGCGCCCTTGAGCGCCAGGAGGATCTGCTCGAGGTACGGCTGCGGGATGGCCGTGCGTTCGGCGATGTCGCGCACCGACGTGGGGCCGGGGGCGGTGTCGTGCAGCGCGAGCGACAACAACGCTCGACATGCATAGTCACCCTTGCTCGAAACACGCACGTCCTCATCGTAGGCCGCGCAACGCACTTGCGGCGACTGCCTGAATGGCGCAGAGGGGTCACGAGGTGATGGACTGGCCGCCGAGTGCCCCCTTCACCCACCCTTCCTCGCTACGCGGGCGCCAACGTGCGTGGCCTCGTGCCCGCACTGCTGGCGCCGCGTGGTGCCCCACCTCCGTCATGGATGCCCGCCGACGTCGGTGCGGCTCGGCAAGTGGTGCTGTTGGTGATCGACGGCCTCGGCTGGGAGCAGTTGCACGAGCGTGCTGCGCTGGCGCCCACGCTGGCCTCGATGAACGGTGGCCCCATCACCACGGTGGCGCCCTCGACCACTGCGACGGCGCTCACATCGATCACCACCGGGCTGACCCCGGGGGAGCACGGCATCGTCGGCTACCGGATGGAGATGGCCGGCGAAGTGCTCAACGTGCTGCGCTGGTCCACCGGCCACGGCGACTCCCGCCGACAGATCGAGCCCGTGCAGACCCAACCCTTCGACCCGTTCATGGGCGAGCGAGTACCGGTGGTCAGCAAGGCCGAGCTCGAGCACTCGGCGTTCACCGAGGCCCACCTGCGCGGTAGCGAACCCGCGGGGTGGCGTGCGCCATCGAGCATCGCCGTCGTGGTGGGCAACTTGCTGCGGCGTGGCGATCGGTTCGTGTACGCCTACTACGACGGCATCGACAAGATCGCACACGAGCGAGGGTTCGGCGCGTTCTACGATGCCGAACTGCAGTTCGTCGACGGTCTCGTCGCGGCGGTGCAACGGGCGCTGCCGCAGGGTGCCGTGCTGCTCGTCACCGCCGATCACGGCCAGGTGCACGTGGGCGAGCGGCTGGTCACGCCGCATCCCGACGTGTTGCGGCTGTGCCGCCACCAGAGCGGCGAAGGCCGGTTCCGCTGGCTGCACGCTCGCCCAGGCGCGCAGCAGGAGCTGTTGGCGGCGGCCGCGCAGCACCACGGCACGCACGCATGGGTGCACAGCCGGTCCGAGCTCATCGAGGCCGGTTGGTTCGGGCCAACAGTGAGCCCACCCATCGCCGCTCGCTACGGCGACGTGGCGCTGGTGCCGCACGAACCGATCAGTTTCGACGACCCCGCCGATTCCGGCCCGTATCCTCTGGTCTGTCGACACGGTTCGCTCACGTCCGCTGAGATGCTGGTACCGCTGCTGGCGGTCGCCGCCGACACGAGGTAGTACGCACGAGATGGAGCAACGATGAACGACGAGTCCCCACAAACCCCCGACGCACAGGTGCTGAACCTCGTCGCGCCCGCGCCCGCTGCGGAACCTGCCGTCGAACCGATCACCGAGACCGTCACCGAGCCGGCCAAGGTGATGCGCATCGGCTCGATGGTCAAGCAACTCCTGGAGGAGGTGCGCGGCGCCCAGCTCGACGAGGCCAGCCGTGAGCGGTTGGCCGAGATCTACGAGCGCTCGATCGTCGAGCTCTCCGAGGCGCTGTCGCCAGACCTGCAGCAGGAGCTGCACATGCTGGCTCTGCCGTTCAAGGACGACACGGTGCCGAGCGAGGGCGAGCTCCGTGTCGCCAAGGCCCAACTCGTCGGCTGGCTGGAGGGGTTGTTCCACGGCATCCAGGCCACGCTGTTCGCCCAGCAGGCCATGGCCCGCCAGCAACTGGAGCAGATGCGTGGCCAGCTGATGCAGGGCCAGCCAGGCCAACCGGGCCAGCCGGGCCAGCCGGGCATGGACCAGCGCCACGACCAGCAGGGCGTCCCCGACCGCCCGGGGACCTACCTGTAGC
>ERZ1026792.1003-NODE-1003-length-19621-cov-2.180312_pt1 | contig 19621 bp, 15 predicted proteins | sample MGYA00520884_ERZ1026792 | MGnify/ENA primary metagenome ERZ1026792 (study PRJEB33270, sample SAMEA104284473) | anaerobic digester metagenome | biome: Anaerobic digester microbiome; feature: mesophilic sludge digester; material: Anaerobic digester biomass... | reverse complement strand
GCTTAATAAAGTTTCATTAATTGATCTGGAAAGATGCGCTGTGATATCCAAATTACGTTTTTCGGCTTCTTCGATTGCTTCTGGTGTAGGTGGAAGACTTTGGGATACCCATGTTCCGGCGCTTTCGACCCTCCAAGTTTGCGCGGCGCCGATGGTAGTGAGCATTTTTTTAAAGTATGCCTCTGCCAAAGGAGAACGGAATCGATTGGCAGTACATACGAAAAGTATAAAAGTCAAACAGTCGTTCTGTTTCATCCTATGATCTGTTGGTCTCTTGCTCTTGGAATGATTAGCCATTCGCCGATTATTAATGTTTCTTCGGCAGCAATATCATTATAATAGACTAAATCGTCCAGATTTGTGGTAAATCTTACAGCTACTTGTTGCAGGGTCAAGTTACTTTCTGTCACTTGGTAGGCTTCGAATGCTGGCAGGTCATCTACATCCATCAGGTCAATGGGAAGAATAATAATCGAGTCAATCCAGATGGGAACGATGAGATGATAATTTATCGCCTTGATTACATCGGGTGTGGTATTTGTCTGCGTAGCTAAAAATAACAGGCTTTCGCCTGAAATTACCTGATGAACGACAAAGCAATAGTCCTTCCCGAAGGGTTTTTCTAGAAAATGCCCCTCGCGAATTTCGACTGGGGTTTCCGTCGGAGGAGGCGTTGGAAAGAGTGATGGTGTGGGCAAAGGAGTCTGTGTTCCCGAAGCTAATAGATTTACTTTCTCTTGTGTGACTTGATTCAAAGCGAGTATTGCCGTTCCAGTCGGCGCTTGAGGAGAGATTAAACTAAGTGTTGCTTCTTCAGTATTAGATTTTGGGTGCGAGAAAACCCCTATCAGGATGAGTATGATAAGAATAAATAGAATGGCCAAGTAGTAGGGACTAAACTTAATTCTTCGTTTAGAGCGGACCTTTCTTGCTAGATCTTCTGGCATTCTCTGGTTAGGTTCCGCCTGGAAAACTTTACATGAAGAATAACCTTTAGTCAGACAGTAAACAATTTGATGATTGAGCCTCGGCACAGCGGGCGGCTGGGTGTTATGGCAGTAACTTTCCGCCGAAGGATAAGTTAGACTCGTGGCAGGATCTAACAAGAGTCCAAGATAAGGACAAGTCAAGTCTCCTGTAATTTGAAGGTTATCGGCCACTTCTCAAGTTTCCATGGCAACGAATGTAAGTCATTCGCTCTGTTACAGACTTGTCATCGTGAAACGCTGACTATTAATAATTAGCTCAGCAATGCAGAACTTAGCTTTCCTTCTGTTCGGTTAAAGCAACTTCAAGGCTTTCTTCGGACCCGTAGGAATGACGATATTTATCACGGCTGCTGTACGGTGAGTAGTAATTGTAGCCGCCATAATAATAATCTCGGTTGCGCGGAATTCGGTTCATCACCACGCCGAGAATATGGGCGTTGATGCGCTCAAGTTCTTCCAGAGGGCGCTTAGCAGCCTCAATGCGCGTAGAACCGGGGATAATCACGTAAAGGACTCCTTCTACGCGTGTAGACAGGATTTGCGAATCCGAAACAACAAGGGGAGGGCTATCTAAAACAATCACATCGTAACTCTTTTTCAGCTCATCCAGCAGGTTACGCATCCGTTCACTAGCCAGCAACTCAGCAGGATTAGGTGGCAGACTGCCACTCGTAATGATATCCATGTTCTTCACTTCCGGGATCGAGCGGACGACTTCATGCAGGGATAATTTGCCCCGCACTAGATCGCTCAGGCCGATTCGGTTGTGTAGGTTGAACTGGACATGCACATTTGGCCGGCGCATATCGGTATCCATCAGCAGCACCCGATTTCCTCCCTGAGCCAAGATAATCGCCAGGTTACAAGCAATCGTAGTTTTCCCTTCGGTCTCTCCCGAACTAGTTACAAGGATAGATTTTAACGAAAAATCTAAGCTGGAAAATTCAAGGTTCGTGCGCAAGGCACGAAAGGCTTCAGCTACTGGCGAGCGTTGATGATAAACCACGTAGTTCCCAAGTTTATCATCCTTATTCTTCTTGTGCAGCTCACCGATTAGGCCGATGACAGGAATGTTGAGAATCTCTTTAACCTCATCTGGTGTCTTGATCGTATCATCCAGGTATTCGATCAGAAATGCAGCACCCGCGGTCAGAATCAATCCGACAGCTCCTGCTAATAGGGCAGTCTGACCGGGCTTGGGAGATATCGGGACTGAAGGTATCTGGGCTTCCTCAACCTGCACCACATTTGGAGTGTTCTGAGCCCGTGAAAGGCGCAGAGCTTCAAGGCTGTTAATGCTGCTCAGGTAAATTTGTTGATACAAGTTCAGGGTGGTTTGCAGTTGGGTGAGCTGAGCGGATGTTGCAGTTGTCGTTCCACTCTCTGCTGGCGTTTTGAGCACCACCAGATTAGTATAAATCTGTTGATATAGCGAGAGAACGGATGACAGTTGATCGAGCTGAGCCTGATATTCGGCTAATCTGGCCTTTTCTTCATCCGAGGCGGTGGCTGGATTGATCTTGGCTACCTCAACATTAAGTGCAGTCATTTGGCTTTGTGTTTCCAGGATTTGCTTTTGGACACTCTCGAGCTGAGACTCAACGGTGGCTGTTGAAAGTTCGTTAATTTGTTTTTCCAGTAAAGAAATCTGTTGCTGCGTCTCGTCGATACGGTTTTGGAGGTTTTGTTCCGCGCTAATATAGCGAATAGCTTGAAGCTGCTCATTTTCGTCAATGAGCACATTGATCAGTCCATTGGCGATGAGCGCAGCCTTTTCTGGCTCCGTGTGCCTTACTGTCAGCACAACAAATTGCGTATCTGTTATGGGTGAGGCAGTTGCCTGACCTTTATAGATCGGAAACCCTAACTCGTCCGAGGCTTTTTGTAATACGCTCTCGGTAGAAAGCAGCTGTACGTAGGTAGAGATTAACTGTTGGTTATCCAGATAAGCGTAATAATCATAAGTGGTTTGTGGTGCTCTCAGAATTACAAACTTTGAGCTTGCTTCATAAATGGGCGTCTGCCGACTGCTAACGAAATACCCCACTGCAGCGCCAATGATGACCCCTGCAATGACAAGCCAAAGCCATCGTTTTGCAATATTGAAAAAGTGTTTTATATCCATAAACTTCGATTACAAACCTTTCAACGATCGGTATAGAAAATTATCAAATGAGATTATCTCAGCGGATATCGCATATATTAAATTCGGAAAACCTCATCCAATAATATCGAAAATTGATCTAACGGACGGACCCGCCTTTAACATAATCAGATTGATTATAAGCAATTATCACCAGCCTGTAAATGAGCTAAAAACCTGCGCGTGGCTGCATTACTTAATGAGTAAGGGTAAAAATGTCCTTTGCCTTACGTTGATAAACACGTCGGCATCTTGCGAGTAAACTTCACCGTCCCAAACTCTGAAACTGAACACCTCGGACCCGACATAGCCAGTTTGTGGTGTGTAGATTACATTAGGTGCTGTACCGCTTAGGCTGCCATGCTGCGGATCTACTGTGATACTGAAAGTAAGGCTGTCACCGTCTGCATCTGAACCACTTAAGGTAATGGCTATGGGCTCGTCCATCCAGGTGTTAAGCTCCTGGCCTTCAGCGACAGGCGGATTGTTAACAGGATTCGTGAGAGTCAGGAAAAGGGCACTTACCGCGCCCCAGTTGCCGGCAGCATCTTTCCCGCGCACATAAAGGATATGCTGGCTCTCGGAAAGGCTGCTGGTATCAATGGTACCCGTGACGTTTTCGACACTAGAATTGAAGTTGCCATCAACCGGGCTGAGGGAAATGGGCGCATAGCCTTCTTCCCAATAGGGGATATCTATGGAAACTTCGGCAGCAGCAATAGCCTGGCTGGGTTCAGTGCCGTTGCTGTTATTGAAGCGTGTGTCGTTAATTTGCCCGGTCAGGGTGACAAGCGTCCCAATAGGCGCTGGGTTCAGGTTCAGAGCCAAGTTGATGCTGTCAGGTCCAGCAGGGGTCATATAAGGTGTGCGCGCAGTCTTAGCGGCGTAGATTAGCACGGGCAAGTTTTGCGGCAGGATGGTTGTCTCAAAGTTGGTGCAGGGTTCAAAAAATTGAGTGCCTACTTCGATACAATACCCTGCCACGCCCAAGCGCCCGTAGATATAATCTTCAGTTGAGCCATCCGTGGGGTAGAGTGTATAAGATTTGTGAGGATCATACCCATTGAAAAAAGCAAATTTTCGCCCTAGCGTTTGTAAGTCGGTATTATTCGGAGCATTAGAACCGGTAAAACCCCAAGACCACATCACATCGCCTCCGTAACTATGCAGGTCAATGTAGACACCGGTAGCGTCCTCCGGGGCAGGAGCGTTGAGGTCATCTTCGCGTTGGTCAGGAAAAAGGGAAAGCATCACATCTTGGATAGCATCCACTTCTGGCTCGGAGGCAGCGCTAGGGCCATGGTAAGTTTCATCACAGGGGTAATTGCTCGATCCACCCCATCCTGCCCATTCGTAATTAAAATTCCGGTTCAAATCCGCGCCCCGATCGTGACTGGTCGGACCACAATAATTTTCGTTGGTGTTCTTGCGCCACAAATCCCCTGCTTCTGCCTCTTTACGGCCGTCAGGGTTAGCCAGGAGCATGATATAAATCTCGTTGTAATCCAGCAGCCAATGCACGTCAGCATTGGTGTTGTAGTTCTCGATGAGATAGCCGGCGAAGCGGGCGGCTAATTCGGCTGGAGCATATTCCCGGGCATGAATCGAAGCTGTTAGCAGCAAGCGCGGCTTTTCCTCGGTGATATTTTCGTTGGTAAGCCGCAGCAGCATCATGTCATACCCATCCGGCTGACCTACACTCTTCTCCCAGGAGTCACCTACATCTATCCACTCAGCTAGGGTGGGGTAATAAGCGGCTAATGCAGCCCCATAAGCATACAGCTCCTCTACCGTGCGGTAGCAGTTGAACGGTGGGCCGATCGTATCCAAGGAATTGGTTGCTAACAGCTTGAGCTTCTGGAAATTCGCATCTTCATGGGCATCAAAAAGTGTAGTGAAGCCCAAATTTTGCACCTGAGCTAGCTCATCTGGCGAGAGCGCTGCCAGCACATACTGTTCCACCTGGTTGTTATATTCAAACACATCAAATGCCATCAGCCTAGAGATGTCTTCGATCGTTGTATAGTAAATCCGATAGACTTGGCGTTGGCTTTCTACATCTACACTGCAGGCTTGTGTGTCATCTGTAGGGAGGAATGAAGCAGATTGAACTTGATATTCACCGCTAAATGAAACTAACATGACAAGAACGAGCAAAATTATCAGACCGGCTTTCCTTTTCATAAAATACCTTTCTCAGCTTATTAGCCATTCATGGAGTTCGTAGACGGATTTTTTCTGGGATACATCAGCCAATAGGGATGGGTCTTTTTTTGTAATTTTTTGGACTGTACCTCCATAAGCTTTAATTAAATCTTTGAGCCTTAAAAAATATCCCCATAATATCCTTGGAGATGAAGGTGGAATTTGATATATACGGGCAATAGTGATCCGTGGCAAGAAGACCCGTTGGAATATCAATGAAAGACGCTTAAAAAGGTTGGATTCGGAGGCTAATTGAACCATGTCCGGGGTGAGGTTGTGTATAGCATGCTCATCCTGTAGCAAAATCTGGTAAGCTTCCGTGAGGACGCGCTCATCAATGGGCGTTGGCGATAATTGGGCTAAAACCTGCTCTGGGATAATTGCCCATTGCAGCGCGCGAAGCAGCTCTAGCGTGAGGGCTGCGGTTTTTTCTGCACGCCATTGCTGGCAGAGAGCAACAAAACAAGGCCAATCCAACTGGTCCTGATAGCGCTGCAACACGAGGGCAATATCGAACATTCCTTTAAGGCCAAGACTGAGATAATGCTGGTACGTCAGGTGGATGCAAAGATGTAAGACCAGATCTTCAATTCCTTCCGCGAGTACATCGATGCCGTTGATTTGAGCGGGAAAAGACCTCTGCCAGACACCATCCATAGCAATTGTAAAGGGCTCATCTTCTTCTAAAAGTGTCCAATGGATTTCCACATGCGTGCCATCAGAGAGGGTCATTGGCGGCACGTGCTTGATATCCAAATTAGAATCTCTAATGTCAAAGTATCTGGAGAGCTGATAGCCCAAACCTTGAAGAATTTCAATCGTTCTGTTGAGATCTTCGCGGTGTACTAAGATATCCAGATCGCTCATACTGCGAGCGCCCACATCTTTATAAATATTTTCCAACAGAAAAAGCCCTTTGAGGGCAATCACAGGAATATTTTCCGCCCTAAGACGTAGAAGAATTTGGCAAGCATGGTTTAGCAGCAAAATGTTACGGGCAGCGGTGAGCATGTACGCCGAGCGGAAGCTCTGCCGATGAGGTTCGGGAATCTGTTGTGCTAAGCCTAGTTGTGAGAACCGAAACTCCAAGGCAGATAAAAGATCGTGCTGAGCGCAGAGAGCTGTTAATCCTTCCCAATTTTCCGAGTTCATCCCTTTCAAAATCTCAGCACAATCATCGGCCGAGGAGAGGGGATTGAGAAGTTCAATCAGGAAGTTCATTCTTATGGAAATAGGAGCTCGTAACATGGGAATTCAGAAGAATTGGCTAAGAACTAAGCATGAAAATATGGATAATAGATTAATACTTCTCTTAGGCGTCCAGAACTACAGGAATAAGCTTTCCTTTACAGCCTGCACCACCCAGGCAATTTGATCGTCCGAAATGGTGGGGTAGAGTGGCAGGGTAACTTCCCTGGAGCTGACTTCTTCCGTAATCTTCAGATCTTCGACCCGAGGAAAAGGGCTGAATTGATAAATGCTGAAGGTATGCACAGGCGGGTAGTGCCAGCTCACCTGTATGCCGTGGGCTTTCATCGCTTCAATAAAGCGCAGCTTATTGCTTCCCTCGGGGAGCAAAACCGGCATAATGTGGTAGCTGCTTTGCCCGTGTGCCTGCGCGAAGGGAATTGCGACCTCGGGCGTCTGGGCAGCCAGCAGCTCGCGATAGAGCCTGACGGCGCTTTCCCGGCGGGCATTCCCAGCGGGGATTTTTTGCAGCTGCACCCTGCCCAAAGCCGAGCGAAGGTCATCAATGCGGTAGTTATAGCCGAGGGCAACCACGTCGTAGGTGCTGGCATGCCCCCGGGCGCGGTCCCAGGTCAGTGTAGTCATGCCGTGCGAGCGCAGGCGCTGGAGCTTTTCTGCCAGTTGGTCATCTTGGGTCAGCAGCATGCCGCCTTCGCCAGTGGTCAGGTTTTTATTGCCAAAGAAGCTAAAGCAGCCAATATCGCCCCAGGTGCCGAGGGCTTTCCCCTCCAGCGCAGCCCCTACCGCATGGGCAGCATCTTCGATGACCACAAGGTGATGCTGGCGGGCAATTTCCAGGATGGTGGGCATATCGCAGGGATAGCCGGCGTAGTGCACCACCATGATTGCCTTCGTTTGAGGGGTTATTGCCGCCCTGACCGCTTCTGGGGAAAGGCACAGCCAATCAGTGCTTTCGATATCTGCAAAAACCGGCGTGGCGCCGGTATAGCGGATCGCATTCGCACTGGCAACGAAGGTCAGGGAAGGCAGGATGACCTCATCGCCTGGCCCGAGGTCAAGCGCCAAGCAAGCTAAATGTAAGGCGGCCGTCCCATTGGTGACAGCCAAGGCATGTTTTGAACCCGTGAAAGCTGCAAACTCCTGTTCAAAGGCTTGGGTGATGGAACCCATCGTCAACCAGCCTGAGCGCATCACTGCCACAACGGCATCGATTTCGGCTGAATCGAGATTGACATCCGAAAGAGGGACGCGCCAGGTCATGGCAGAGACCCCGGTAAGAATTCTGAGCGCATAATTTCAAAATCTTTGCAGGCTTGCTCGTAATCTTCGCGATTGCCCAGATCGCGCCAGTAGCCTTTAAAGGGATAACCGACCACTCTTTCACCTTTCGAGAGGAGCAGTTTTACCAGATCGGGGAAGTCAAAGTATTGGTTTTGGGGGATAAACTCCAGCGCGCGTGGCTCGAGAAAATAGAACCCCATGCTCACTTTATAATCCAGACTTGGTTTTTCGATGTAATTTGTGATGACATGCTCGCCATCGTTTTGCTCTATGATTCCCAGGTCAATATGAACTTGGCGTTGGTGCATTGCAATAGTCAAAATTCCCCCTTGTTCCTTGTGGAAATTATAGAATTCGTGAAAATTCAAGGTGCTGAGGACGTCGCCGTTACAGACCAAAAGGGTTTCGTTTAGTTCAGGAATTTGAGCAAGCGGGCCGGCGGTGCCCAAAGGTTCTAACTCATCAGAATAGGTGATGTTGAGATCATACTGCTGGCCGTCTTTGAAATAGGCTTTCATCAGGCTGGCTAAGTAGCCGACTGCAAGCACAATCTCAGTAAAGCCATACCGCCTTAACTGCTGCAATAGCACCTCCAAAATAGCCTTATCGCCGATGGGCATCATGGGTTTGGGTAAAACATACGTGAATGGCGCCAAACGGGTGCCTTTCCCCCCACATAAAATGACCGTTTTCATTGAGTTTCCCCTTTCTCTTGATGTTCGAAAAACTTTAATGAATCCAACTTGTAAACAGGGCGCATCGATAATGCGTCCCTTAGGCTGACTTTAGCGTTCATAATGCCCAATATGGTAGAAATCCAAGTGTTCACGAATCCATTGAATCGTGCGGCTAAGCCCTTCGCGCAAATCGACTTGAGGTGACCAGGCTAGGACATGGCGGGCTTTGCTGTTATCGGCTAGCAGCCGTTGCACTTCAGAAAGGGCTGGGCGGATGCGCTCGTCATCGACCTCAACTTCAGGTGTGGTGCCGATGAGATCAAAAATGTGAGCAGCCAAGTCCCGAATGCTGATTTCAGAACCGGAGCCTAAGTTGAAGGTCTCCCCGTCAATTCCATCAGTCTTGCCAGCCTTGATAAAAGCATCTACAGTATCATCCACATAAGTAAAATCGCGCAGCGCGTCCAAATTGCCCAAATAAACAGTGTGTTTAGTCAGTGCTTGGGTGATGATGGTTGGGATGACTGCCCGAGCGGACTGACCTGGGCCATAGGTATTGAAAGGGCGGATGGTCACTGCGCGCACGCCAAATGAACGGTAGTAACTTTCCACCAGTTTATCGCCGGCAATCTTGCTGGCGGAGTAAGGCGACTGCCCTTGCAAGGGGTGGGTCTCATCGATGGGCACTTGCAGCGCGGTGCCATAAACCTCGCTGGAGGAAGTGTGAATAAGGCGGCAATCGAATTTACGGCAAGCCTGCAGCACGTTAAGTGTCCCTAAGATATTGGTTTGGACAACTTCGACTGGGTGCAAGTAGGAGTATGGAATAGAAATGAGCGCACCCAGGTGATAGATGAGGTCGGCACGTTTGGCAGCTTGTTCAATCGCCTCAGCATCCCGCAAATCTCCAAAAACGAGCTCTATTTCAGAAAGAATCGCTGACGGAAGAAATTTGAGCAAGCCAAGTTCGCCGCGAGAGGTATAGCGCACAAAAGCGCGCACCTGTGCGCCTTGCTGCACGAGTGTTTCGGTGAGGCGGCTGCCGATAAAGCCGGCGGCTCCGGTCACGAGAACGGTTTGATTATGCCAATCCATCACGAAGAGAGTCCTCCAACGGCTGATAAAAGTTCATTTTTAGGAAGTGGATGGGCGAAATCGCTTTTCAGAAAAATCATGCTTTGCGTTTAAATAGTTTAGGAACAAGAACAGCTACCGTTTTGACGAGGATAACGAGATCGTTATAGATTGAGTGATTCTCGACATACTTCTGATCCAACTCCAGCTTATTTGGCAGAATAGTTCCTACGTAATCCTCAAGATATCCATCGCCATTGAGGAGCTCTTCTTCGTTGCAGTAGATAATTGAAGCCGGGCTGGTGATACCTGGACGCATCGAAAGAATCTTCTGGCGGACATCTTCAGGCCAATCCTTGACGAAGTGAGGATGTTCCGGGCGGGGGCCAACTAAGCTCATTTCTCCTACGAAGACATTCCACAGTTGTGGCAGCTCATTCAGTTTTGTATCCCGCAGAAACTTGCCAAACGGGGTAATACGCTCATCGTGATTTTGTGTGATCGGGGCATTCGATCCGTTTTCAGATTCATGATACATAGAACGAAATTTATGAATCTTGAAAACTTTCCCTTTATAGCCCACTCGATCGCCATCAAAGATGACTGGACCTGGTGTGTCGGATTTTATCCGAAGAGCAATGAAAAGAAACAAAGGGGAAAGCAGCACCATTCCGACAAATGAACAGATAATATCGCCGCCCCTTTTAACGCACCCTCGTAGGCGATTTGCGGCCTTAAGTAAGTGCTGAAAAACTGTTGAAGATTCTAAAAAGTCGAACTGTAATAATTTCGTCGCCACTTCGCTCCAAAAAGGGATAGCCAGAAAAAACGAAGAGCCCCTATATGTTTGTTATTCTAAAGGTAAATAAGAAAAAGCACAAGGGGGAATTTTAGGATATGTTTCGATAATATATAAACTCAGTCTTAATACGCAAGATTTAACCACTCAAAAATCAGGCACTTTGCCGAATTTATCCCCCCAACGCTTGCGGAACTTGATTAGGCCCCACAAAAAGCCTGAACCGTAGCTGAGATGCAGAATAGCAAAGCTGAGTGGAAGCAGCCATGCCCCTTGCCAGCCTTTTTGCATCCCTGCGAGGAGCGTGGCGACGAAGGCTGCCACCAGATATACTCCTGCTAAGGTCAGCAGCACCTTCCAGCCCCAGCTAAAAATGAATGCTAATAGAAGAGAAATCAACAGCGCCAGGACGAAAACGGGGGGTATAAACTGGCTCCAGCGCATTTGCCTGGGATGCTTCTGAAAAACGCGCACCTTCCATAAGCCATATTGATAGTATTGACTCCAAAGGTCCTTGGGCTGGCTGCGCACTGAATACCAGGAGTTAATCATGGGGCTTAGTAAGATTTTCCCTCCAGCTTCGCGCAGCCGGTAGTTAAATTCATCATCCTGATCGCGCACCAACTCTTCATCAAACAACCCAACTTTCTGGAATACCTCTTTTGGCCAAGCGCCTAAATAGACAGTGTCGACCCATTCTTCCTGGGTTGAGTAATGAAAGCGCCCGCCGCCTATGCCAAATGGCGAACTGGTTGCCATGGCAACTGCTTTCCCGAAGGTGTTTTTACCGACGGGTTTCATCCGACCTCCAACGTTTTCAGCTTTGCTGCGCTGAAGGGCGCACACACATTCCCGCACATAATCAGGAGCAAGGATTGTATGCCCATCCACCCGGATAATAATCTCGCCACGGGCTTGCCGGATGGCTAAGTTTAGGCCGGTGGGAACGATTTTGCCGGGGTTATCTAGCCAAATAAGGGGGATATCACTAGGCTTAAAGGCTTCTACCACCTCTTTGGTGTCATCCGTGGATAGACCGTCAGCAATGATGATTTCCATCTGCTCGTGAGGGAAATCCTGCTGGGCGATACTTTGCAAGCAGCCGCGGATATGCGTGGCTTCGTTGCGGATCGGGAGGATGAGGGAGACGGTGGGCAACTTTACTTCTCTTGTTTCAAATTGGAGATCACAGCTTTAAACTTTCCAGCCTTCGTACGCGGGATTTCGTCAACGAGCTCGACTACAACACGGATACTTTCGCCAAGCCGGTGATGCACACGCTGTATGATAACTTGTACATCTTCATTATTAAAGCTATCAGTTGGAACTACTTTGACTCGAATGAAATCCAGTGCTTCTTGGATTATTTGGCTTTCCTTAATATTAATATCTGCCTTAAAAATTGGATCCATTCTGCCAATGCGTTTCCCATCCGGAGTGATGATCATGTCATCCGTTCGACCCTCAATTTGCGTTAGGATTGGCATTTCCCTACCGCATTTGCATTGTTTTTGGTTACTAACCTTTCCAGAATCCCCAATGCGATATCTTATAAAAGGCATGTCCTGATTTAGAAGGCCTGTACATACAAATTCCCCTAATTGCCCTTCTACAACAGGTAGATTCGTTTTGAAGTCCAAATTTTCTAAAATTCCTACATCAGGAAACAGATGTAAATTACCACATTCACACTCACTTGCCGCAGCCGCTATTTCTGCCATTCCGTAGGTTTCTCGTATTGGGCATTGGAATGCCTTTTCCATAATTTTTCTCTGGTAATCCAAGAGGGGTTCTGCATTCGTAAAAATTACTTTTGGAGGGATGACTTTAAGTTGCTTTTCCAAGACAAAAGAAGCTAAACTGGTCGCGGATGAAGGATAGACAATCCAGTGAGTTGGAGCAAATTTGTTTATTTCATGTAAATAATCGGAAATGTTTTCGTTCTTGATATGGATGGAAGAAAGATAAAGCTGATTCATCGCGAGGTTTCGAACCCAATACGGAGGTTTATCTTGGTTGCTCGGTGTAACTAGTTGACCTCCAAGGATTAGCCAGGGTTCTTGAATTGAGACCCCATGCCATTTTCTTATCCTGGCTTCGTAGAGGGCATACCACTGATGAATCGTTTCTCTTGATAAATATATTTTTAGAGGTGTACCAGTCGTTCCACTGGTATGATCCACATACATTTTATGAGGGTTTTTGTCATCATCTATAAATTGCTCAGGGTATTGCCTGACTGTTTCCTTTTCTAAGATAGGCCAGTTTTCTAGATAATCCCAGCTTGCTTTATCACCAGATGCCCGGCGTTTTTGCCACTGGTCACGGTAGTAAGGCACTTTTGTGGCGGCACGATGAAGAATATATGCGAGCCGTTCTTCTTGCCAACTTCTCCACTGGGGTTCGGTCCACGTATCGCGCTCAAGAGCTTCCTCAACGAGTTTTTCGGTGTCTTTCCCATAACGCCACCAGCGTAAATAGTAGCCATGCAGGCTTGCACCTAACACTTTCATTGGGTAAGGCAAATGGTGGTAGATTTCTAACTTATCCATGATTTACTATTTGTAAGAACAAATCTTCCCATATCGGCAAAATGATGCCCCAATCATCCTGCTCAGCTTTTTTATGTGCATTGCTGCTTAATCTTGATGCTAACTCAGGTTTGGTGAGAACGCGCCTGATAGCGTTAGCCATTGCCAAGTGGTCTCCAGGAGGTACAAGCAGAAATTCTTGATTGTTTGTACCAAGGTAAGGGATTCCCCCTACATTTGTTGAGACCACACACAGCCCATTAAGCATAGCCTCTAGGATACTGCGCGGGGCAGTGTCGTAGTTCGAAGTATTAAGAAAGATATCAGCTTTATCCAAAAATTTGGAAACCTCGGCATGAGGCACACCGGTGATGATCTCAAGATGATCTTCAACGTGTAGTTCTTTTGCAAGCGTTCTCACACTTTGCATACAGGCGTGGCTTTTTACAGGTCCTATCATAGTCAGGTGACTCTCAGGGAATTCCGAGAGCAAACCGGCTAGAACTTTTAAAGCCATTTCCGGGTTATAAATCTCATGAAAAGCGCGCACCCAGATGAGCTTGGGTTGTACAGCACTGCGCTGCCGATAAATCCCTTGAGAAATATCGATCGGATTATTGATCAAGCGAATATCAGGGGCATATTCGCGTAATGAGTTTTGTAAGAAGGGTGAAGGTGTGACAATCGCATCTGCCCTTTGCAATAAGCGTTTAACACGTACCGGATGCTTAGCAGCAAATTCTGGTAATCCCCCGCCGTGCAGCGTTAGTACCATTGGTTTACCTAGCCATTTAAGCAGCTGGGAACAAGCTTCGGCATAAATAAAAGCCTTGCCGCTGAAAACATCAATCTGTGCCAAAACATACTCATGGCGCTGAGTGTAGACTGTGCTTAGCATATCCAGCAATCTTAAGGCTTGGTTTTGCTGCGAGGAAGTTGTAATAACTTGCCAACCCCTGGCGGAGAGTTTCTCAGCCATGTAATGCCATACGTTTTTATTGACACGGTCGATTGAGAGGTGATTACCGATGAGTAAAATGGACTTTTGATTCAAGAGTCCCTCTTCCAATTCATGAAAAGGGTTGATCGATTAAACCCTTTCAATTTCAGGATGAACTTAGCCATTGAGGGGGAGTAAATCCCAGTGCGTGGGAGTTCAAAGCGCGGCTCGCCCAGATTGAGTGGCCTCTCGGCGCAAGCTGCTGAAAATCCGCATGCCTTTACAACGTCAATGATTTGCGAAGTGTACCTTCCACCCGGATAAGCAAAAAAGCGAACAGGTTTTCCACCGATTTGTTCGAGCAGGCGTTTATTCTCAATAATCTCTTCTTGCTGCTCCTCGGGGCTAAGCTGGGTGAGGTAGGGATGATGGTGCGTATGACCACCCAATGCGAATTGTGCAGATGAGCCTATTCTCTTGATCTGCTCTTCTGTCAGACCCAGGTAGTTCTGTCTTATCTCTGCAGGGAGCGGATATTTGGCCGAGATGGATTCGGAGTAAGCAATTGCATCTCCGCTGGTCTGAGCCTGATGGATGAGATCCTGCCAGGCCTGGAAGCATTGTTGTTTTGTCTGGAGCGGATATTCCCTTCTATTAATATTTATCGATGAATATGCCTTCTCAAAGCACAAGGCGTTGAAGTAAGTAAACCACAACAGCTTTCCATCCTTTAGGTGAGATGTATTGGCAAAAAATGTCGCTGGAAGGCGCTCCTGGCTGAGCACAGGTTCCACCAGAGAAAAGGTCCGGTGTCCACAATCATCAAAGGTCAGAGCGATGGTTTTGTTTAGCTGGGATGAATTGCTAAAGAAAACCTCGACGTAAGCTTCCAGCGGCAGAATCTGGTAGTGTTTCTTCAAATAACGCATTTGGCGCGTAAAATCCCGAATCCGGATGACATTTCCGGCATTCCAACAGTCTTTTGGATGGGAATCGGGGAAAATAAGATGATAAGTCAAAATCATTTTATCTTCTACCCCGCGATGGCTCGGGTTGCAACATAGTTTCGTAAACTCTGGTCATATTCTGAATGTAACGGTCCAAACTGAATTTCTCAGTGATTTGAGCCTGGGCAGCGGCTCCCAATTCTTCTCGTAAAGATTGATCGTTGATGAGCTTTAGCACAGCCTGCTCAAAGCCGGCACGGTCGCCCGGAGCAGCCATGAGGGCTGTTTCTTCTGGTGTGAGCAACTCTTCGTAAAACGGCAACTGCCAGGTTACGATGGGTAAACCAGCGGCTGCGGCTTCCATCACCACGTTGGGCAAGCCTTCCGATACAGAAGGCATGCAGAAAATGTCAAATCCCTTCAGCCACTGGTTGGCATTCGGGATTTCGCCAGTGATCCGCACGTAGTCTTCAAGGCGCAGCTGTTGACTGAGCTGTTTGAGGTATGATTCTTCTGCTCCCCCGCCAATAAGGATAAGTTGAAAGTTGCAATGTTTCTCCCGCAAGGATGCTGCAACTTCGAGCAGCTCGTCGAAGTGCTTTAGCTGCTCCATTCGGCCAATAGCAATCAGCCAGAGTGCATCGGGACGTAAACCCAGCTCTTGTGTTAGTCTTTCTCGCACAGCTTCGCGAGCCTCAAAATCTACAATGACAGCATTTGGAACTACATAAACCTGCCTTACACTTGGTTTTTCCGATTTGATACGGGCTGCGGCCGATTCCGAATTCGTGATGAAGGCATCCGCAAAGCGTTCAGCAATTCGTAATTCCAGTGAGTTCTGGATCGATTCGAAACTGCTGCGAATTCCAACGAGACTTTTAGCCTTGAAGCGCGGGGCAACCAGGCTGGCATATGCTCCTGAGAATAAATGCCAGCCATGCACCAGCTGGGGTTGAAAAGGCTGGAGTGTGCGTCGTATTTCCCTCAGGCGGGAAAAGCGATTCTTCCGGTGGTTGATCCGAAAAAGAGGAATTCCGAGGTCTTCAACCGGCTTTTCCCAATAATCGCCGTAACCAGGGTGTAGGGTAAGCACAATCGGATTGAAGCTCTCCCGATCCAGATTAGCAAGCCATAGATACAGCTGCTTTTCAGCTCCACCCACAACAAGCTGGCCGGCAATGATGGCAATGTTGGTTGGAGCTGGCATATAAATTTTGTCCGTCGGTAAATTTAAACTTATCCCAAAGGCAGGTCTTATCCGGGTTTGACTGCAGCGCCCAGATTAAGTGTTTTTGTTTTTTCCTTCTCAGGCTGGTTGAGTGCACGAAGATGAAAATATTCACTGACCCCCATGCATATCCAAATTAATTTTTCTGCACTCTGAGTCATAGTAATACCGCCGATGAGCAGCACGAGCAGCACGATAAACCACATCCGCGCCAGTGATTTTAGCTCCAAGTCTTCCGTCTGGCTGGCTCTCCATAAGTTCACGAGAGACACCGCCGCCATGGACAACCATAACGCCAGTCCAACAATGCCGGTCTCGGAAAGAAGCTGGACATAAGTGCTATGCGCTACCAAGTGAAGGTAATGCGGTGGGATTCCACGTGCATAGTATGGCAATTCATACGGAAACCTGCCAATCCCGACGCCTGTGATGGGGTGATCCAACCACATGCGAAAACCTGCATCCCACAATTTATAGCGCAAGCCGATAGTATCCGTGCCCTGGGAGATGGAAGGGATAATAGAGGCTATAATCTTAAAAACAGATTCTGATAACATCGTCAGCGTCAGAATTGCGAGCATAAAAACGATAATAAGTGAAAAATTCAACTTCTTTTGAGGGTTGAGCAGGATGATGAGCCCGATAGCAGTAAAAAGTAAGACTATTGAAGTGCGAGAGACCGTAAAGAATACGCCTAGGAAAGTAATAACAATTCCTATCCCAGAAAGAGTTCTAAGTATCGGCTTTTTCTCTATTGTGCGCAAATAGACGAAGAAAATCATTGCAACCACAAAATATCGGCCTGCTGAGTTTGCACCTTCGCTCAGGCCGGCGGTGCGGACAGAGGTGTCGATATCCTCCCCGATCGAACCTTGTTGTATAGCCACCGTCGCAGATATCACTGAAACTATTGAAAATACCCAAAAGAATGTCTTGTATTTCTTAGGGTCGTCAAGTAACTCTTCGGCTAAGAAGGTCAAAATAAGCAATTGCACGTAGGTGAAAATCCAATTACGGTCATGGCCGAACCAGGCTGCCTGCGGATTAGTGATAAACATCCAGATAATAAACAGTAAACCTAGAATCAAGACAGGGCGAGTGCCTTTGAGGCCATTTCCACGCTTATTGATATTCTTTATTAGATATCCGAAAATGGTAACTACACCAACTATCGGGAGGATTGAGCTGACCATTGGGATGGACGGTAAAAGGTCCGTTACTGGCAGGCTGGCTGCGATGAGAACGATCCCGAGGAAGGGGTTGACCAGAATCATCCCGGCGAGGATGAGGCCAATAAGTCCCACTAAAATTAAACTGAGCGTTTCAATCAAGTAATGTTTCCGTCTTTTTAGTTGGCAGTATCATAACTGTTTTTGGTGGTTTTAGCACGAGGAGGTAGGGCCTGGTAAAACTGAGAAATCTGTGCCTGCCAGGATTGGAAGCTATGCCAGTTAAGGACACTCTCCCGCGCAGATTTTCCGATGCTTTGCATCATTTCAGAGTCTTGTGAGATTCTGAGCAAGCTCTCTGCCAGGGCATGCGTGTCTTCACCCGGGACGATAATGCCGTTCACATTTGGCTGGATGATCGACTGAAAGCGAAGGGAAGGGGTTGTCAGTACCAAAACAGGAGGGATCTTTTAATTTGGCTATAAGTTTTTCCGCACGCTCTTCATTAGGAATTTCGGCTAATAGCAGCCAATATGTCCCTAGCGTTTTTGTACGTACTTGGATCTCGTTTTCATCCAGATCATAATAGAAGCCGTCTTCCGGGTTCCACATTTTCGAATTTATTCTTGTCTTTATGGAAAAATAGTCTCTTTTATATTGAAAAGAAGCGTCCTTATCATTAAGTATGTCCCCCAGAGCAGACAAATATAGGGCATTCATAGCCATGGTTGCGTTGAAATCAATAAAATATCGAGCCTCTGAACGTGGAGAATTTATCATGCCTGTAGAAGAAAGAGGTGTAGAAAAAAGCCCGTTTGGCATTTTGAAATTTGCCTCAAGCCACCTGTAGTAATTGCTCAGTATTGGCATTATTTCTTTTACTCTTTTTTTATTGGCTGTCTTATGATAGAGATTGAACTCTGCCCATGAGAGAAGGGGAAGTGTTACGCCAAGAGGGTTATCTTCCGGGAAAATAGGAGCGCCTGTCTCTATATCATAGGCGCTGCGAATTGCGCCATCTGGCTCTTGAAGCGTATAAAGGGCATCCAGTCCATTTGATGCCGGATAAATCCTATTGCTATATACTAGAAAGAAACTGGACAAGATCTGCTCCAGAAAATCAAGAGTCTTCCTTGCAGGATAATAGAAGAATCTGATCTTGCTGATTTTGGTCTGGCTACCTCCATTTGTCCAGCAATCAGCAATCCATGCCCATGTTCGATCATAAATATCGACAAAGTCTTGGTCATAAAAGTGAATATGAGGAAAATCCTTTTTATTCAAGAAACTTACCCTCTTATTGTATGTCTGCAATTTGCTGAATTTATAGATAACTGGAAAACTTTACAGAAAATTGCATTATATTCACACATATCGCAACTTACTATACTCATTCCATATCTATTTGTCAAATTTATCGATTATTAAATGCCGTTGATTCATCATTGATTGATATCTTGATCAGCGAGAAGAATACATTCTTCCAGAGTGCTCAAACCTCGAACAATATCCTCTGCGAATGAGTCACAATCTGGTGCGCCACATGCTCCGCAATCGATTCCTGGAAGCTTGCCTCTTATATATTCGATTCTTTCTGCCATTTCGAGGGCTTTCGATAGATCCTTGTTTAGCACAAGGACAGGGTTGGGGGACAGAGGTTTGTTCCATTTATATTCTCTATAGTCTTCTTCTAGATATTTTTGGGATTTTGGGGACGGAGGTTTAGATTTTTCTTTTATATTTTGATAGCGATCCAGGAAAGGCTGTGGAACAGTAGAAACAAGGGCAGCGGAGCGGTATCGCTGGCGAATTGTCGAGCGCGCAATATAAGGGTTTTCTACTGCCATTGGTCCACCTACGCAGCCGCCAGGACATGCAAGTGCTTCGACATATTCAATAGAGTCAGTATTGCCATTTTCGATAGCTTCTAATAGCTCTATGACATTAGATATACCATCGACAGAGACTGCATTTTCTATGTGCAATGCATCAAGTTCTCCATCTGATCGTGCCCAACCTATTCCAGGATCCAAATTATCCATTATGGGTAATAGATGTTGAGATAGAGGCGGCCCAGATGTTTCATGGGAAATATCAGCAATTTTTGTAGAAGATATTTCTGAATCAGATGGCAAATGAGATTGCAACGGAATTGACGGGGACAGAGGATCAAGCGCGCGCTTCATCAACCTATATACTTTACCAAACGAAAAAACTGCATTGATTGCAGAGCATTCATATCCTAATGGCATCTTGATTGCTGTAACTTTTGCTGTACATGGACTAAGGAAAAAAATGCCAATCCTCTTTGATAGATGATTCAATCTATTTCGCACTTCTCTTGCTGCTATTTCAAAAGGCGGAAGAATAGGCACGAGATTCGGGATCAAGCTTGGGAATCTCTGTTGGATAAGTCGTACAACGACTGG
>ERZ1026792.981-NODE-981-length-19946-cov-7.080478_pt1 | contig 19946 bp, 19 predicted proteins | sample MGYA00520884_ERZ1026792 | MGnify/ENA primary metagenome ERZ1026792 (study PRJEB33270, sample SAMEA104284473) | anaerobic digester metagenome | biome: Anaerobic digester microbiome; feature: mesophilic sludge digester; material: Anaerobic digester biomass | place... | reverse complement strand
TTAAGGAAGGAGGCAATTTACAGCAACTTTGTTGATCGCTTGTGGAGAGCTGTTGGCGTTCGTTTGCTGACGGAGTACTTGGAAGGTCTGCGAGACGGGAAGAAGTATCGCTTCGGCTCCACCGTTATGAGCGATCACGGTATGGAGTTGGAGCGTAGAAAGCTCTTCGGCAGTAACGAGCGGGTCTTTTGCCATTGGGGAGAGTTGGTTATCTGGAATGGCCCTGGCGTTTTTTGCATCGGGAAAAAGGATGACAAGAAGCTCGCTGCCTCCTTCTCCTACCAGGAGGAAGACAACATCCACGTCATCGAAGCCGCAATCCGCATGTTTTGGAAACGGGGTGGAGATAGGCTGAGCAGCCTCTTGAAGGATTGAAAAGTAATGGATGACAATGACAAAAAACGCGGATTCTCTGGACTCTCTGATTTGACCTCGGATACCCGGACTATCCCACAGGCTCAGCCTCGCCAAACCAGTCCACGGTCATCAGCACCACAGAAACCGGTGTTCGCCTTGCTGGAACTGACGAAGTGGCCAACCCTTCCGGCTCCGTGGTCGAGCGTCGATGCTGGCGAGACCTGGGTTTGGGGAGATTTTTTTCTCACGTTCCAGAAGAAGCCGAAGACCGTTCTTGATCTCACCATGGAAATGCAAGGGAAGAAGGCTGAGTATCGGGGGATGACCTATCACTACGCCATGTCGGTTTTCTACCGGATCGACAGAAATCCCCACGGGCCATCGCACCGGCCCATCATGACCGTTGCCCTCGAGCAGGCCGATATGGGCATGCTGGCCAAGATGCTCGGCGGCGAAGCTGGCGAGCTCCTTCAATCTGAAGGTGGGAGCAGAATGGGGCCGCTAATGATCGGTCTCTTTGCCGGCGAGACACGATTAAATCTCGGTGAATATGAAGGTGACACAATCCCACAGATTGTCAGACAGAGGTTTTTCGAAATCCTGGGTCGGCAGTTGGGCGTAAGTGGCCAGCCAAAGATGATCGGAGACATTGCGCAGGCGCATGGTCATCCGGAAACGGGGCTGCCAGCCAAAAAGAAAAACTCTGGATGCCTGCCAGTGATTCTTTTGTGCATTGGCATTGGTGGCCTTGGTGTTTGGGGGCTGACGTTCATATGAGGGAACTCGGCATGAAGTTTATGTGCGAAACGGAAGGGGTCGATGCCCATGGCCGGTGATAACGACAAGGACAAAAAGGGCTTCTCCGGGCTTTCAGACTTGGCGTCCGAGGTCGGTGGCATCGATGAGCCCATAAAGCCGGAGCCAAAAGCGGAGGCTAAGCCCTCAACGCCTAAGCAAACACCCCAACCTCAACGAGAGGCAGCCCCTTCCGAACCCGTGCGAAAAACCACAAGCTCCCCTCAGCCTATTGAGACCGTGAGTTCTGGTAAAAGCGGCGGTGGTTCGGGCGGCAAATGGATTCTTGGCATTATCGGCGTCGTCTTCGTGATCTGGCTGATTAATAACCTCGGGCAAAGTAACAAAAAGCCCTCATACACTCCGCCATCATCGTCGCAAAGCTACAGCTACCCGCCGAGCACTCCTGCTCCGACAGTCCAAACCCCAAGCTCGAATCAAAGCACTGGACTGCAATATACAAAGCCTTCGGTCGGCACCAACAACGTGCTTTCCGTGCCGGAGATTTGCTGGTGTATCCGGGAGGGCATTCGCATTGAAGCGATGAGAGACGTCATCGATACCAATGAGGGAATCGATGAATTCAACCGAATCGTCAACGATTACAACAGCCGCTGTGGGAACTATCGGTATCGCCAGGGTTCCCAATCGCGAGCTGAGCGTGATGTAGAGCCTTACCGAAGCCAGATTGTCGCGGAGGCCATTCGCGAGGCCAGACAGTTGGGTCGTTCGTATCAACCCTCGTATCCATCGGTTTCACCAAGTACATCGACCAGCAGTGCTCCCGAGAAGCCCAATGCCCAATTCACCAGACAGGCTCAACAGCTTCTAACCGACCTCGGTTACGACCCTGGGCCGGTGGATGGCGATTACGGCCGCCGGACTGCCGACGCGGTGAAAGCTTTTCAACGTGACGCAGGCATCACTCAGGATGGTTGGATTGACGAGGACTTGTTGAGCACGCTGACAAAAGTCAAGAACACATATAAACCACCCGTCATCTCTCAACCTAAACCTCAAAGCCAGACAAGTGCGCAGCCGCGATCCAGCACCCCTTCAGCGACTACTACCGTGACGGCAGGCTATTTCACTCGCGGTTCACATCAGGATGAGGTGCTGCGGATTCAAGGAACCCCTTCGGGAGTAAATAAATATAGCGACCATGAAGTATGGAACTACGGTTTGAGCTCGGTCGACATCTCCCTACGAGATCGCCGCGTCACTGAATGGAACAATATCAGTGGCAATCTAAAAGTTCGGATGAACCCAGGCGCTAATGTTACCAGCACCGCATATTTTACCCGTGGTTCACACCAAGACGATGTTCTTAGCGTTCAAGGAACGCCTTCCTCCATAAACCGTTACTCAGATCATGAAGTATGGAACTATGGGCTTAGCTCAGTTGATATCTCATTACGAGATCGCCGCGTTACTGAATGGAACAACATTAGCGGCAATCTCAAGGCTCGAATGACTCCTGGCTCGAATATCACTAATACACCGTATTTTACGCGTGGTTCACATCAAGACGATGTTCTCCGCGTTCAGGGCACGCCATCCTCGATTAACCGATATTCTGATCACGAAGTTTGGAACTATGGTCTTAGCTCTGTAGATATATCCGCAAGGGACAGAAGGGTAACAGAGTGGAACAACATAAGCGGGAATTTGAAAGTGCGATTGGGCCCCGGGGGGAATATTACAAGCAGCAGTTATTTCGGTCGTGGATCACATCAAGACGATGTGCTTCGGATTCAAGGCACCCCCACCTCCATTAGCCGATATTCTGACCATGAGGTGTGGAATTTTGGACTGAGCTCGGTTGATATATCAACGCGCACTCGTCAGGTAACTGACTGGAACAATATCAGCGGCAATCTAAAGGTAAGATGATTTTCAACGCCCTGGACTTCGGACCGTGCCGAATGAATCCTCGCGACTTCGATAGCGAGATATGTGAACTGCGACCAGTTGTAGGTTATACTCATGGCAAGACTCGACTTGCGACACCCCTTTTTTATGGTGAGTGGGAAAACGGGGTTGTCAGGGTTTCCGGCCTGCCGGGAACGGCCCGATCTTTGATAACCCGTTGATATTGAAAGTTTTCGGTTAACTGCGGGAGAAAGAGAACGGTTATGAAGAGGGTTGCACACGGGGAGCCAAAATTAAATCCGCTGATTTCAGCGGTTCATCGTTAAAGCAAGACCCCGCGGGGCGACCCCCACGGGGTCTCGGCGTTTTAGGCGTGTCCACGCCTCATAAGCGCCCCTCCGCACATTTCCGTTGGTTTGCCGTGTCGGAGCGCGCAGCCGGGGGCTGTGTGCCCGGCGGTGTCCTGTCCCGAGCCAGTCGCAGCGAAGCGGATAACGCGGAGAAGGCGATTACGGCCGCGCGCTCAGCGGGCACGGCACAACGCGCCTGGCACCGGCGGGGCACCTGGGATAGTCTTTCCCGGGGCGACCCTGAAGCGCGCGGATCGTCACAGCAAGTCCGTGGTTCTCACAATTACGGGCGCGCTGTGCTCCATGCCTGACTGCAGCACTGAGAATGGCTGGAGCCTCTCTGACACTGGACGCAATACCAACGACCGCATCCGTTGCACTGTCTGTGCCCTGTCTGGACAAAGGACGCCTTGTTGCACATAGAACATTTCACCATTGTATTCTCCTTTCTATCGTGAAGTCGCTTTCGATTCTTGTTGTGCACGACGTTTGTGTAGGTCGTGTTTCAAATATGTGATCCAACACATCAACATGTCAACATATTACACCCAGAAGTATCGTGCTACGGATATAATATAACCGTAGCAAGATGTATCATTATAATCATAATTGATGAAAACAAGAACGACAACTCGCCGCGTCCTGGTCCCCGTCCGGGTACACAAAAGCGTCCTTCGCGCTTGGCTCCATGTGGAGGAGGACCCGATTTCAAAGAGGTTTAAACCTCTTGGGGAAGTTCTGCTGGACTCGGGAGCTTCCGTTCGGTCAAATCCTGATGGCGCCGGTTTGAAGTTGATCCATCGCGGCGGCCAGGGTGGTCCGAGACCGCCATGACTCGACGGCGGCCAGTGGGTCAAGGATAGGCAGGTTGGCTCGGAGGGTTTAGGCTTGATTGCTCGTGGATTGGGGAAGCGTATCGGTGTGATCAAGCCATAACAAAAACGCCTCGGAAGGGATTTGGCGATCCCATTCCGAGACTTGACCTTGCGGGAGCACAACCTCCCTTGGGCCCATCAAATCATCCTGCGGAAGCGAGAGGCGCGCAAGCAAAGAGGTCCTCACGACGCACACGCCTTCGCCGTCCGCGACCACGTCTCTGCCTTCTGAAGAGCTGCGAGCAATCGTTCAGGGCGGTGATACCACAGCAGCGGTACTGCAACGCCGCCTGCCGGCTGGCGGCGGCGCGCTGGCGGCGATGGCGCACGCAAAAGAAATACCGGACCACGGAGAAGGGCAAGCAGCAGCGGAAAGCGCAGCCTCGCCGTCGATGGGAACGAATACGGGACCGTCGTAAGTGCGTATTCCGCCCAAAGCGGACAGCCATTCCGCTCCATTCCGGACACCTGTTCCGGCGCATTCCGGACAGGTCGGAGCGTAGCGACGCTGGCGTTGTTTCCTTGGGTTGTACGTTTCGTCCTGTCATCTGTCAAGACCCCGTGGTTGCGCCGGGGCGCGCGGTAGGGGGCCGTAACGGAAGGAGGCCGTAGGCCGACTGGAGTTACGGCCCCCTACCGCGAGAATATTACCTCGTCTTCATTCCTCGCATCTTCCGGATCGATTCACCCTGGAGGGTAATGCGATGCGCGTTGTGCGTCAGGCGATCGCATACCGCATCCGCGACGGTGTCATCGCCGATGAACGAATGCCATTTCTTCGGGTCGAATTGGCTCGTGATGATCGTTGAGCGCGTGGCGTAACGGTCCTCGAGGATCTCGCGCAGATCGTGACGCTCCACGCCCTCCATGGGCGCACACCCCAAGTCGTCGATGATCAGGAGGTCCGTCTTGGCCAGGCGCTGAAGGAGGCGGGCGAAGGTCCCATCCGCCTTCGCCTGATAAAGCTCCCCAAAAAGCCGCGGCGTGCGCGTGTACAGCACCCTGAAGCCGTCGCGACAGGCTTTCTCTCCGAGCGCGCAGGGCAGATATGTCTTGCCCAGCCCCGTGGCGCCGGTGATGATCAGATTCTGGTGCAGCCTGATCCACTCGCAGGAGATCAGGTCGAGGATCTGCGACTTGCGAAGATTGCGCGGGTGTCCGAAGTCGATTTCCTCGACCGTGGCGGCCACGGGGAAGCGGGCTTCCCGAAGACGCTGTGTCCGCCGACGATTCTCGCGCGCCGTCCACTCGGCATCGACGAGGAGACCGAGGAGATCGGCGGGCCCCAGTTGTCGGTCGCCGCGCTCTTGCCATTGCTCGAAAGCCCCGAGCATGCCGCTCAGCTTCATCGCGGACAGCTTCTCCTTGGTCTGTGCGACAATCATGGGATTGCTCCTTTCGTTATGCGTAGTACTGGCTCCCGCGCACGTTCTCGTGCGCCGGCAATGCTTGCGCCGTCCTTGCGGGTAACGGTCTCTCCTCCAGTTGGTGTTTCAGGATCGATTCCACGGCCCGATACGAGTAGTTGCGGCACGCGACAGCTCTCGCGCAGGCCTTTTCCACTCGGCCCTGCGTGAATCGCTTTTCGAGTCGGATGACTCCCAGGCAGGCACGATACCCCTGTTCGGGGTGCGGCCGGTCTTCCATGATTCGTGCGAGGAGCTCTGCGGTTGCCGGCCCGATCTTCTTGCCCCACTCGATGATCCGCGACGGCGTCCACTCCAGGTGCTTCTGGTGCGACCGTGGCATATGGTCCCTCAGCGTCGTATACCCGAATCTCCGGCGCGAGCGCTGGTGGCTCGCAATGCGGATGTGATTGAGGAAGACCTCCACGGCCCGCGCCGTGGCGCGGATGTCGACTTGCTTGTGAATGTGGTGGTACGAGACGCTGTAAAAGTGCCCGTCGAATTCCACGTGGTAGTCCAGATTGACGCGCGCGCCGATCTTCCACTCCGCAAATTCATAAGTCTGTGCGGGCAAAGGCTTGAGGGCCGGCTTGTCGAGCTCCTCAAAGAGCTGACGGCGCGACTTGCCGAGCTTGCGCATGGGACGGTTGTTGAGCCGCTCCAGCAGCTCCTTGATCGCGGCGTTGACCGCGTCAAGCCCGACGAGGATCCGGTTCCGCAGCACGGCGATAATCCAGCGCTGCGCCAGCAGGACTCCACTCTCGACTTTCGCCTTGTCCCTCGGCGCTCCCGGTCGGGCCGGCACCACGCAGGTGTCGAAGTGTTTCGCCAATTCCTGGTACGCCGGATTCAAGTCCGGATCGTAGCGACACGGCTTCTTGATGCCCGTCTTTGTCTGGTCGGGGACGATCATGCCGGGGACGCCCCCGAGAAACTCCAGGGCATGCACATGGCACCCAAGCCAGTCCGGCGCCGTTTGCGTCGCCGTCGCTTCCGCGTACGTGTAGTTGCTCGCCCCGAGCACCGCGACGAAGAGCTGGGCCGTGACCCGTTCTCCCGAGAGTGGGTCGATCATGGGGATGCCGTCGCCGGAATAGTCGACAAAGAGTTTCTCGCCGGCTTTGTGCTCTTGGCGCATCCAGGCGCCGAGTGTTCCCGCCCAGCGCCGGTAGCGCGTGCAGAACTGGCTGTACTTGTAACCCTCCGGGTGCTGCTCCCTGTATTCCTGCCAGAGCAGCGCCAGGGTAACATGTTTTCGCCTTAATTCGGCGTGCACGTAGGCCCAGTCCGGCAGCGCGCGGCCGCTCTCGCCCTGCCCCTTTGCGCGGAACAGACGCGCCTGGAGCGCTTCGTCGTCGAGTCCTTCGGGCACCGGCCAGGTGATGCCGGCGCGCTCCGCGCGCTCAAGGTACTCGCCCACCGTAGAATGCCCCATCCCGAGGCTCTGGGCTATCCGGCGTATGCTGAGGCCTTCTGCCTTCAGCCGCAAGATTTCTCGAATCTTTCGCATGGACAATCGCTTTCTTGCCACTGGGCACCTCCTTCGGGTGCCCAGTAAACGTCTTGTCCAGCGTCACGTCAAAGCCCCTATCCGCTGTCCGGAATGCCCGGAATCGGTGTCCGGAATCAAACGGAATCACTGTCCGGATTGGATCGGAATCGGTGTCCGGAATGAAACGGAATCGGTGTCCGGAATGGCGCGGCGCACGCAGTCAAGGGCCGGTACGGCCAGAACGGCTCGTTCGAGGTCAAGCGCGTCGAGAAGACGTCGCCGACCATGGGCAAGAAGCCGCCGGCGGGGGCCGACGTCGTGATCGGGATCGGGGCGGATGGCTCGATCCAGGTGCCGCGGGATGGGATCAACTCCGACCGCGGGTTCGAGGGCAGCTTCGACCTGCACGTCGAGTTCATGGTCCCCTTCATGCCGGGCGACCACGGCCAGGGCCGCGGCAACAGCGGTGTCTACCTCCCGAACGGCGAGGAGATCCAGGTCCTCGACTCGTTCGGCGAGGTCACCTACCGCGGCGGCGGGTGCGGCGGCCTCTACAGCTATAAGGACCCCGACACGATGGAGACGATCGAAAGCCTGAAGGACAAGCAGGAGCGCGTCTTCACGCTCGCATCGTTTCCGCCCCTCGCCTGGCAGACCTACGACATCGAGTACCGTGTCGAGAAGAAGGACGGGAGGCCGCCGGGAAGCCGCGCGTCACCGTCTTCCATAACGGGGTCAAGATCCACGACAACGCCGCGCTCAAGAACGACGCCCGCAAGGGCAGGTTCCATTTTCAGGACCACGGCAACGCGGTCCGGTATCGGAACATCTGGGTCTCTCAGCGGTGACCTCCGCGCCGGCCGGCGCGGGAGTCGAGCTTGATAGGCGCTCCCATGGTTGCTCTAATGATGGCAAAGAACTAATGATGGCAAAGAAAGGAGGTGTGCCCGTGAGATGGTTCTTGCGGTGGTCGCTGGTTCTCCTGTGCGCGTCCGCTATCGCCGGATGTGCGGCGAGGGCATACCAGAAGGACTCCCTGGGCATGAGCGCATGGGGCGCTTTGGATTCCACTGTGGCTCCTGGGGTTCTCGCCGAGTGCATGGCCTACGAGGGCGACGTCGTCGCCACGGCTTTGGCGACGGCCGGAACCTCGGCCGATGCGGGGACGACCGCGTCTCCCGTCCCGCCCTCGAGCGGGGCCGCCAAGCGCCTGATGGTCTACACGGCGAAGTTCGACATCCTGGTTCCGAACCCCGAGGATGCCGTCGACCGGTTCCTCGCGCGCGTCGAGGCCCTGGGCGGTTACCTTGAGACGCGCGAGAACCTCTTCGTCTCGTGCCGCGTCCCGGCCGCTCAGTTCCACGCGCTCTGTGCCGAAGTGCGGGGCTACGGGCTCGTCGCCAAGGAGTCGACGAGCGCCGTCGACGTGACGAAGCAGTTCATGGACCTCACGGTCAGGATCGAGAACGCCGAGAAGGCGCGCGAACGGCTGCTCGTCTTGCTCGAGCGCGCCGAGAAGGTCGAGGACACCCTGAAGATCGAGGCCGAGATTCGCCGCCTGACCGAGGAGATCGAGCGGATGAAGGGGGAGCTCAAGTTCCTCTCGGAGCAGATCGCCTTCTCGACGATCGCCGTCCAGTTCCGTTCGAACGCGCCCGAGCTGCGGCCGATAGGCCGCCGGACGCGCAGCCGCTTCGACTGGGTCAACCAGATAGGAGTCGAGCATGTGCTTGAGAAGTTCTAGCCGAAAAGCGCTCGCGGTGCTCGCTCTCGCGGTGCTCGCCGGCGGCTGCGTTTCAATGCAGGTGCCGCCTTCGTTCCTCGTGATCGACAAGGGCGCTTCCGAGTTCAAGGCGGTCTCCCACGACGGTGCCCGGATCTGGGTGCGCAAGTTCAGCGACCCGTACGAGGGGACACTCGACTTCTGGGCGAAGACCGTCAAGACCGAGTTCGTCGACGGCCGCGGCTACACGCTGATCGAGGAGGGGACGGCAAGGGACGGCAAGGGCCGCGAGGGCGTCGAGTTCGTCTTCGAGGTGACGGCCGGCGGCACCCCGCAGCGGTACCTCGTCGACCTCTTCGTCATCGAAGGCGGTTTCCTCTCGGGTAACGCGATCTGCGTCGTCGAGTACTCCGCCCGGAAACCCGTCTTCGAGCAGTACCTGAAGGACGTGCGCGCGGCCGTGGCGACGCTCAAACCGTGACGCCTGGCCCGGGCGAGAACGGACCAGCTCAAGCGCGTCGTCAAGGAGTACTGGGGATACGACGGCTTCCTTCCCCTCCAGGAGGAAGCCTTGCGCTGCGTCATGGAGGGGCGCGATTCCGTCGTCGTCCTCCCGACGGGCGGCGGGAAATCCCTCTGCTTCCAGGCGCCGGCGGTCCTCCTCGAGGGCGTCGCCATCGTCGTCTCGCCGCTGATCTCCTTGATGAAGGATCAGGTCGAAGCTCTGACGGCCTGCGGCGTTCCCGCTGCATGCCTGAACTCGAGCCTGCCCGCCGAGGAGCGGCGCCTCGGCGCGCGGCGCGTCCGCGAGGGTGGGCTCAAGTTCCTCTACGCGGCCCCGGAACGTCTCGTGGTGGACGGGTTCATCGACTTCCTCCGCTTGCCGCGCGTCTCCTTCCTCGCCGTCGATGAGACCCATTGCGTCAGCCACTGGAAATAGCGATCTGTACGTCGTTGCCGGCTACAGAACGTTCATAGTGAAGTCCGGTGGGCTGATTTACGGGCAAGACTAGGGCCATGTGGTTTTCGTGGACGACTACCCTGAGGACCTCTATGCAACCGGATGGGTGCTCCCGTTGTAGGGGCCTTGCGCCGGCCGCGGGGCCGGTGAGAATAGAGTGCAGGAGGCAGCACAATGGCCTGTTCAGTCACGGCCTTCCGGAAAATACCTGGGGGGCCGTCGGCCACGGCTTTCTGCCGGCGTTCAAGGACGCCGGTAGTGCCGGAGAACTCAGTCAGAAGCCCGGCAGCGCAATGTGGATGGCGTAGCAGGGGGTGAACGATGACCACTCCCAGACCACCATGCCGGATCTACGGGATAATGGCTCGCGAGACGCCGACGGCGGTCTTGTTCCGCCGGGGGCCCAGCAAGTACGTACAGTTGGTCCGGTGGGATACAGACAACGACCAATTCGAGCCGGGGCAATGGTTCCACGGTCGAATCTATGAGCGCCGCTGTGACTTGTCCCCTGACGGGCGACTGCTGGTCTACTTCGCTGCCAACTGGAAAGACCGATCGGGGCCCAATTCTGGATCCTGGACCGCGGTCAGCAGGCCGCCGTATCTCACCGCCCTCGCTCTCTGGTTCAAGGGCGACGCGTGGAGCGGCGGAGGCTTGTTCAGAAACAACCAGGAACTTGGCCTGAACAACGGCGGGCCTGGAGATCACCGCCTGGCAAACGATGCCTCCAGCCTCCCCATCGGAGTGTCCGACCTCAACCTTGGCACGGGCGAGGATGATCCCGTCGAGACAGTGCGGGAAGTGCGAGACGGCTGGGTTGTCGTAAGGGAGATGGAGGTCACCGTTCCCCCACGCCCATCTTTGCCGCCCCCTCTGCCCCCGCCTCAGGTCGAGGAGGGCTCGGCGGAAACCTGGGAATGGCTGGCGGACCTGTCGAACTGGATTCGGGAGAAGCCTTCCGACCACACCGGATATGTGACGCACGCTCCCAGGATTATCGAGAAGGTTTCGGGATCCTGGCGTCTTCGGCGAGCGGAGCGCCTGCAGGGTTATGAACTGCTGCGGGACTACGATGTGGAAAGTTCCGGCGTCGATCTTACCGGCGCCGATTGGGCCGAGTGGGATCATCGCGGTCGCCTAGTTTTCTCCCGGGCCGGTGCGGTATTCGCGGCCGCCTTAGAGGTTGGGCGCGCGCCCAAGATCGCTCGCCTGGTTGATCTGAACGCAAATGCGTTCTCAGCGATAGAGGCGCCCGAGTGGGCCCACCAATGGTAGAGCACAGGAGCGGGAATGAAGTCACGGCCTTCGGGATGATACCCGGGTCGTAACCCTTCACGGTTTCACGGGTAGGAGCGGAGGAGAAGCGTGGCGCTGGATATGCACGTCGGTCGCCCGGAGTGGCGAATCCGCTGTTGTCGATCGCGCGATTCGAACCCCTCGAAGCCCGGCAGTTAGGTGGGCGCGACGCGTCTTCGATCCAGAAAATGCAGAAGCGTCAAGATCGGATGGCGCCAGAGCATGCGCGGGCCGGCGTAGCGCATTATTTGCGCCGCCTGCTCCCTGCGCTGGGGGCTGTAACAGTGAATCGCGCAATTGGCGCAGGTCGGCTTGCCGGCGCCGAAGGGGCAGTTCTCGAGGCGCTTGAGGGCGTAGGCCAGGAATTCGCTGCACGCGGCGCAGAGGCTCTCGCCGCGCCCGTGGCGGGCCCGGCAGTACATCGCGGCCATGGCCCTAAGCGTCTGCTTCTCTCGGAGAATACGGCGCGATTCCGGCGTCATGCCCGGCTATCGTAGCCTCCCGAGCCCCGAGGGCAAGATCCCTTGCGCCGGTCTCTGGCAGGCGTTCGGCGCCGGTGTTCTAATATCCCTTATGCGAAAGACAAACCTCGCGTGCGTGGTCGTTCTGGGCGCCGGACTGGCGGCGTGTCCCGGCCGGAGCTTGGGCGCCGAGACGGTCAAGCCCAACATCGTTGTGATCCTCGCCGACGACCTGGGGTACGGCGACCTGGGGTGCTACGGGCATCCCTCCATCAGGACGCCCAACCTGGATCGGATGGCCGCCGAGGGGATGCGCTTCACGGACTTCTACGCCGCGGCGGAGGTGTGCACACCCAGCCGCGCGGCGCTCCTCACGGGCCGACTGCCCGTCCGAAGCGGAATGTGCAGCTATGAGCGGCGCGTTCTCGGCGCGGACTCCAAGGGCGGACTGCCCTCCGAGGAAATCACGATCGCCGAGGCGCTCAAGAAGCGCGGGTACGCGACGGCCTGCATCGGCAAGTGGCACCTCGGCCATCTGCCGGAGCACCTTCCCGGCAAGCACGGCTTCGATCACTACTTCGGCCTGCCGTACTCCAACGACATGGGCGGCGTCGTCGCGGCCGCGGACGGCGCCGCGCCGCGTTGGAACGTGCCCTTGATACGCGACGAAACCATCGTCGAGCGTCCCGCCGAACAGACGACGCTAACGGAACGTTACACCGCGGAGGCGATCAAATTCATCGGGGAGAACGCGGGGCGGCCCTTTTTCCTGTACTTTCCGCACACTTTCCCCCACGTGCCGCTCCACGCGTCCGACAAGTTCAAGGGCGCCAGCCGCCGCGGGCTCTATGGAGATACGGTCGAAGAGCTCGATGCGAGCGTCGGCCGGGTGCTCGACGCGCTTTGCCGGGAGGGTATCGCCGAGAGGACGTTCGTCTTCTTCACCAGCGACAACGGCCCGTGGCTGACCCAAGGGGATAGCGGCGGATCGGCCGGATTGCTGCGCGGGGGCAAGGGAAGCACGTGGGAGGGCGGCATGCGCGAGCCGGGTATCGCCTGGTGGCCCGGCCGCATCAAGGCCGGGCAGGTCGTCTCGTCAATGGCGTGCACCATGGATCTTTTCGTGACGAGCCTGAAGCTCGCCGGCGCCGAGGTGCCGGCGGATCGTATCATCGACGGCGTCGACATGGCGCCCATTCTCTTCGGCGCGGGGACGGGGAATCGGGACTTCATGTTGTATTACCGCGGGGCGCAGCTTTACGCGGCCCGCAAAGGCGCCTTCAAGGCCCACTTCACGACGCGCTCGGGGTACGGCGGCGAAGCGCCGGTCCCGCACAACCCGCCGCTCCTCTTCAATCTCGACCACGATCCGTCCGAACGCTTCGACGTCGCCACGCAGCACCCGGACGTCCTCGCCGCCATCGCGAGCCTCGTCGCCGAACACCGCGCGAAGCTCGTGCTGGGCAAGCCGCAGTTGGAGTAGGGGAACCCCGGTTGGGCCACACCCGTTTCGTGGAAGCGCGGGCGCGCGGCGCGTCAGCTTGGCGTCTTCCGCGCGAACCTGGCGCGCCGGGAATCCGCCGCGAGGGGCTCAAGGAGCGGCCCCAGAAGGGAGCCCGCCTCCTCGCCGAGCGCGGCGCAGGAGGGCGCCTTTCTCTCCGGGGTGCCGGCGCGAATCTCGCGGCAGATTAGAGGCCACTTCTTCTTCCAGGCTTCCGTGAAGGCGGCCCGAGCCTTGCGCGCGGCGTTCTTCCCCTCGGGGTAACCCGCGGCGGCCAAGCCGATCACGATGAGACCGCCCGTGTAGAAGCCGCAGTGGTCGCCGAGCCCCATGCCGCCGCAAAAAAGCGCGGCTACATGCTCCAGTTCCCTGGGTTCGTCTAGGTACTCCAGACCGGAGACCATCATGGCCTCCGCTCAGCCGCGGCCTGAGTAGTTCTTCTTCACCAAGGCGCCCAAATCGCGGGGCGTTTCCAGGGAAGCGGCCGGCTTGCCGCTCGGGCCCGTCGGCGGCGCGCAGGGCGCCGGCGCGGAAGCCGGGAGTCCGGCCGCCGGCGCGCTCCGGGGAAGACAGACGGCGGCGCCCAGCCCGGTGGCGAGCGCCGTCAGGATTTTCCTTCTCGTTTGCATTCGGTATTCCTCCAGCGCGGTCGCCGCGCCTCGCTTCATGCCGGCCACCGCTCCTTCACCACCATGCTCCCGGCAGGTTCCCCCACGTGGGCGGAGATCACGGGGCACTTTACGGTGAACAGGAAGAAGATGCGCTTGGCGGCCTCGGACAGCGTTTCGTAGTTGCCCTGGCCTTTTGCGATGACGAGATCGGAGCGGTCGAACGCCGCTCTGAACTCCTCCGAGCAGTCCTCGAGAATCGTCCCGGGCGCATCGGATCCGTTGTTGATGACGGGCGCGATCTCCGAGAGGCCGGCCGCGGCGGCATCCGCCGGCGTCGCGTCGTTGATGACCGCCGCGCCGCGCACGCCCACCGTCGTTTTCCCCGGCGGAAGCATTTCCAGCAGGACGCGATCGAAAACGATCTCTCCCGCGTTGTCGGTCAGGTAGAGAATACGGCCGGATTCCGCGGCGGCCCGGAACAACGCCGCGGTGTCGCCCCGTAGGGGCCGCGTCCAGATCGTTTGCATGTGCCGGGGCAGGTCGCCGGGCGCGATCTGCGTCTTCGCTCCCGCATCGAGGAGGTTGCCGGCGATGGCCACGCGAACGGCGGCCTCGCGCGGGTCCGGCTGGAGGGGCATGGCCGCGCGCAGACCGGGCAGGAGGTCCAGCGCCGCGCGGTTCATCCGATCCTTCAAGGCGCGATATGGGTCGGCGCAGCCGAGTTCCTGCCGGATGATGCGGTGGATCTGTTGGCCGATAGCGGGTGGAGAGCCCTGCCACCCGGCCGCGGCGATCGCGCGCAGGAGCTTGCGCAGCAGGGGTTCCCTGCGGGCGGGCTCCTCCACGACGAGGGCGATCGCCTCGGAGGCCTGGCGCACGAAACAAGGGATGCATTCGATCTGGGTCTGCATCGAGCTCTCTGACGGGTCGGCCGAACTTGCGCGGATCGGGTGCCCCTGAGCCCCGCCGAAGCGTCCGCCTGCCTCGGTGCCCGGGAGGGCGGTGGGAGCGCCGCGGAACCTAATCCATTCTTCCCGTCGACTTCATCGACGTCAAGGAGGAGGAGCCCCGCGGAGGGTCCTGTGGCGGACATTACCGGTCGTTTCGGCGTCCGCTTGGGGAGCCGGCCGGCGTGAGGAGGCGGCTAAGCCGTTGATTTTTGGGCAGCCGGTGCGCGATAAGAGAGGCATGTCCCGACCGCTGCGCGTCGCTCACGTCATCACGAGGATGATCGTCGGAGGGGCCCAGGAGCTGGTTCTCAGCCTCATGGAACGCCTCGATCCCTCGCGTTTCGCTTCGGTCCTATTCACCGGGAACGAAACCGGGCCGGAGGGAAGCCTGCTCCGCCGCGCCGCGGACAGGGAAATGGAGATCGTATCCGTGCCCCCTCTCGTCCGGTCGCCTCGCCCCGTGAAGGACCTCATGGCGTTCGCGGCGCTGCGCAGGGCCTTTCGTAAAGGCCGTTTCGACATCGTCAACACCTACACATCGAAAGCGGGCTTCATCGGCACCCTGGCCGCGCGCGCCGCTGGCGTGCCCGTCGTCGTCTATTCGCCCCAGGGGCATATCTTCGCGCGCGGCGGGAGGATCGAGGGCGTCTCGGGGCGCCCGCTCAGGCGGCGGCTCTTTTTGACCCTCCGCCGGTGGGCGTGCCGCGCCGCCGATGCGATCGTGGCGCTCCACGAAGGGGATCTGGAGGAGCAGGTCGACCTGAGGCTCGCGCCCAGGTGGAAGTTCCGGGTGATCCCGAACGGAATCGACCCGGGCCGCTACGGACCTCCGGATTCCCGCCGCTCCGAGGAGTTGCGGCGGAAACTGGGCATCGCGGAATCGTCGCCGGTGCTCGCGACGGTGGGCCGACTGACCAGCGAAAAGGGGCACGAGGATCTCGTGGCCGCCATGGGCGCCCTCGCGCGGACCCATCCCGCGGCGGTCCTCCTCGTCGCGGGGGACGGGCCGCGGCGGACATCCCTCGAAGAGCAGGCGCGTGCGCTCGGCCTGGCCCGCCGCGTCCGCTTTCTCGGCTTGCGCGCGGACGTCCCGGACATCCTCGCCGCCGCGGATGTCTTCCTCCTCGCCTCGCGTTACGAGAGCTTCGGCCTCGCGATCCTCGAGGCCATGGCCGCCGGCCTGCCCGTGATAGCCGCGCGGGTCGGCGGGATTCCGTTCGTCGTGGAGGACGGCAAGACGGGATTCCTGGTCGATGCGCGGCGGCCCGAGGACATTGCCGATCGGGTCCGCGCGCTCGCGGAAGATCCCGAAAAGCGCGCCTCCCTGGGCCGGGCCGGTCGCGCACGGCTCTTGGAGCGCTTCTCCGTCGACGCGATGATCCGAGGCGTGGAGAGCATGTACACCGACCTGGCGCGGGCGAAGGGATTGCTCCCATGAGGATCGCGCTCCTCGTCCCCCGGGTGCATTTCCACGCGCCCTTCGTCCTCCGCGCCCTGCCCCCGGCCGACGGGAAGGACCGGCGCTACCTGGCCTTCACGACGCCGAAGATCTCCGGCGAGCCGGCGCCGTTCCTGCGCAAGCTGCTCCGCCTTTGGGGCGAGGCCGGGCCGGACTACCTCCTCGCCATGGCCGCGGCGCGGGCCGGGCACGCGCTTCGGGGAGGATGGCAGCGCCTGTCGCGTGTGCCCGCCGAGAGGCGGACGTCCCTTTCGGTGACGGAGGCGCTGCGCTTCATAGGAGCCGAAGTGCGGCCCGTTCCGTCGATCCGCGCCGCGTCGGCGGTCTCCGCCGCGGCGGCCTTCGCGCCCGACCTCCTGTGCGCGGTCTTCTTCAATCAAATCGTGCCCGAGGACCTGCGCCGCCTCCCGCGGCTCGGCGCGATCAACATTCACCCGTCCTGGCTTCCGCACTACCGCGGCGTTTCGCCCTGCTTCTGGGTCTTAACCCGCGGCGAGGTCGAGACGGGCGTCACCATCCATCGAATGACCGCCGAGATCGACCGGGGGGAAATCCTCGCTCGCGCCCGCGTCCCCATCGAAGAGCGCGACACGCTGCACTCCCTCTACCGGAAGTGCGCCGTCAGGGGCGGAGAGTTGTTCGCGGACCTCTTGTCCGCGCCCGATTTTCCCTCAAGCGGCGTCGAGGACTCCGGCGAAGGCTCGTATTTCTCCAGGATCACGGCCGCCGCCGTCCGCGAGTTCCGCGCGCGCGGCCGGAAGTTCTTCTGATTCGGCGTCGTGAAGAACCGCCGCGGTCGCGCGGGCGTTCAAGCGAAACCCGCAATTCCGAACCGCCGAACGCGGCGGCGCCCTCGACCACTGCGGCGGTCTTCGCGCGACGGCTCCGTGGGTGGCCGCCGCGCTTGGAAAGTTCGGCGCGAGTTCTTGCCGGCCGGAAAGCGCGCGAATATGATCGCGGCGGGTGAGAAGGCCGGCGCGAACTCTTCCGATCCCTCGCCTTCTCCCCGCCGGTCTCGCGAGGAAGGTCATGCGGAAAAACACTTCAGTCCGCGCGGCGGCGGCGCTCGCCGCGATCGCCCTGCTGCCGGCGGGGGCCGCCGCCGGCGAGGGCGGTCTGGTGGAGCTGACGCGGGGGGCGGCCACGGAATGGTCCCTCTGGACCGACGCGCGCCTGGGCGCTCCCGGGCGCTTCGCCGCCGGGGAACTGCGCAAGTACGTCGAGCGCCTGTCGGGCGCCGTGCTCGGCGAGGCGCCGTCGCCCGAGGCGCCGCGCTCGATCCGCTTCCGCCTGCGCTCAGGCGGCGAGACGGGCGGGCCGCCGCGCTCGCCGGGCTTCGACGGGTACGGGATTATCGTCGCCCCTCTGGCGATCGTCGTCGCGGCCGACGAGCCGCGCGGCGCGGTCTACGCCGCGTACGACATCCTCGAAAGGCTGGGCTGCCGTTGGTTCTACCCGGAACAGGACCCGGGGGACCCCGAGGTCGTCCCGCGGAAGGAGGTCCTCGCCCTCCCCGCGGGCTCCTGGTCGGTCGCTTCGCCGATCCGCCACCGCCTCTGCAACGGAAGCGCCTGGTTCTTCCGCCTGGACCTGGCGGCCGCCGGCCGCCAGTTGGACTGGGCCATGAAGAACCGCTTCAACGGCATGGGCTGGCAGGCGGAGAACGCGACGGGCCTCGCCGAGCAGTACGAGCGGATGCGTGCGGCGGGCCTCATCGACGAGCTGGAGCGGCGCGGCATGATTCTCCACGGCCCCGGGCACGCCTTCGACCGCTGCCTGCCTCACGAGGAGTTTTTCGAGGAGCACCCGGAGTGGTTCGGGCTGCGCGAGGGAAAGCGCGTCCCCCAGACCGTTTTCGGCGCCCAGTTCTGCTGGTCCAACGCCGAGGCCCGCCGGGTGTTCGTCTCCCGCGCGCGGGCCTTCGCCCTCGCCTGCCCGGCGATCCGCATCCTCTACCTCGCGCCCTTCGACGGCGGCCCGCCCTGCGAGTGTGCCGAATGCAAGCGGGCGGGGGCGAGCGCGCTCCTCCTGAAGCTCCTCGGGGAACTCATCGCCGACCTCGAGGGCGCCGCCCCCGGCGTGATGGTCGAGGCGCTCGGCGGCTACGGGCCGGTGATCGATCCTCCGGCCGGCGCGGCGATCCATCCCCGCCAAAGGGTCCTGTGGGCTCACTGGGGACGCCACCACGGGATGGCCTACGACGATCCGCGCTACGGCATGAAGGCCAACCTCGAGGCCTGGCGCGCGGCGGCGCGCGGCGGCCTCACGATCTGCCAATACTACACGGACAACTTCTGCCAGCCGTGGATTATGCCTCCCTTCGCGCACGCGATCGCCGGCGACCGCCGGTACTTCGTCGAGAAGTCCGTGGATGCCCTCTACCTTCTCATGTGGCCGCCGGGGTATTGGTGGAACCACGGGCTGAACGCGTACCTGACGGGGCGCTGCTTCTACGACGCGTCGCTGGATCCCTGGGCGGAGATCGGCGACTACGCCCGGCGCTATTACGGCGAAGCGGCAGGGGCGTTTCTTGCGCGGTACCACGAGGAATGGGCGCGCGACCTGGACCTCGCCTACCGCGTGCGCGACGGCTGCGGCGAAAGGGAGCGGAAGATCCTCGCGCGGCAGCGGGCCGATCTCATCGATCCGGCGGTCGCCGCCGCGCGAGGCGATCCCGTTCTCGACCGCCGCGTGGGAAAGATCGCCAAGCTGCACGCGCTGGCCGAAAGCCTCGCCGGGATGCACCGGCTGCGCGAGGAAATCCGCGCGACGAAGGCGGCGGGCCGCGCCGCGGAGGCGCGGGCGCTCGTCGCGGAGGCCCGGGGCGTCTCCGACCACGTGTTGGAGCACTTCCAGAGGCTGGCCGAACTGGACCAGGGTCTCATCGACCGGAACGAGGTGCGGGGCTTCCTCAAAATGTTCATCACGGGATGGGTGGACGAGGCGGCGAAATAACGGTGGCGGCCCCCAAGAGCCCGCCGCGGGCGGCCTGGATTCCGCGCGCGGCCACCGCGTTCAGCCGGGGGCGGCGCGAAGGCGCGCGCGCCGCGCGCGCCGCGCGGCGGATTCGGCGGCGGCGTCTCGAGAGCTCCCGCGGGGGTTCTTGTCCGCCGGAAAGTCCGCGAGTATGATCGAGTGTCGAAGGGCCGGCGCGAGGCCCTGAAGACTGCTGAATCCGGTTGCGCGGAGCCGCGGACTCCGCCGGCCGGTCTCCAATCCCGGGAGACGGCCCGTCTTGAGCCGCGTTCTCCGGGCGGTTCCGTTCGGGAGAATGCCGTGCGCTCGGGTCGGTTTTCTCGTTCCCCGTCACCGTCGGTCCTTTGCGGAGGGCTTGCCCCGAATCTCCACCGGCTTCCCGCGCGAAACGCGGCTTCCTTGAGCGTCTTCCCATGATCACCATCGGCATCGACATCGTTAAGAAGGAATTCGACCAGTGAAGCCGTGCTGAGCGTGTTCACGGGACCGGGAAAGGCACCGTTCCCATCGTTGGCCCACCAGAAGACCTTCGTCTGGCCGTTCGCTTTCGCCACGATGAGGTCAGCGTCACCATCGAGATCCAGGTCCGCGGTGCGCGTGCCCCGAGGCTGGTTACCGGCATCGGCGACCAACATGGGTCCCGTAAAGGCTCCACCGGTGTTGATCCAGCATTTCACGGTCTGATCGGCAATGCCTCCTGAAACGAGAAGATCAGCCAGGCCATCGACTTCCTCGACCTCGGCGCCTTGGAGGGCCGGTACCTCGACCAGCTCTCCGGCGGCCAGCGGCAGCGCGCCTACGTCGCGATGGTGCTGGCCCAGGACACCGAGTACGTGCTGCTCGACGAGCCGCTGAACAACC
>ERZ1026792.974-NODE-974-length-20082-cov-5.290454_pt1 | contig 20082 bp, 19 predicted proteins | sample MGYA00520884_ERZ1026792 | MGnify/ENA primary metagenome ERZ1026792 (study PRJEB33270, sample SAMEA104284473) | anaerobic digester metagenome | biome: Anaerobic digester microbiome; feature: mesophilic sludge digester; material: Anaerobic digester biomass | place... | reverse complement strand
GGGTTTTACTTTTGTTGAACAGGCCCTTGTATTTGTTCCGTGTGCAAAACAGGCCGGATGGTAATGGTCAGGAAACTGCCCCGGATACGATCTCCGGAATCGTTCCTGCAAAGAGAATTATCACCTCGTTGTTGTTAGCTATTTTGATGTGCGATTCTCTCGCAACCGGGAAAGCTATATCCGGCAGCATGGAATAATCGCTGTCCCGATTCATTCGGGATGCAGACTGCTCATATTCCTATTTATTGGGCGCTAGTTTTAATGTAATGTCCTGTATGTAATAAAATTTGGATGTGAATAATGAATTTTTCCACTTTCGTAAATCTCATTAGCTATCTCTAACGCTTCAAATCCTGTTTCTACATCCTTAACTTTAAAGTGTTGTATTAAATATTTTGATTCAATTAATTCTAAATTTAATGTTTCTGCATACTTTATAAATTCGGATTCAGTTATTTTTTCGTTGTCATATTCAGTAAGCACTTCACTTAATAAAATCCAATAAGTCATAGGATCATCGTCGGATAAATAAAAAACTGGTGTAGCAGAGGATATTTCAATATCCTTATTTAATTCTTTTAAGTAATTTTTGAAGTCTGAACAATCCCAATTTTCATTAATAATTGCCCGAATTTGATCATAGTAACTGTCAGAGGAGAGATTGTCTGTGCTTATGAAGGAATACTTTTCTAAAATTGATTTTGCCAATTCTCCTGTTAAGTCTTTTTGTTTAAATACAATCCAGACTTCATTTAATGAATGTTTTAGAAATATTTTTGAACCTCCGGAATAATAAAAATATTCATCCGAACATAATTTTAGGTTTGACTGAATTCATTCTTTTTCACACGTAACAAAGAGTATCAGTCCGATAAATATTAAAATATATTTTCTCATAGCTTTTCATTAATTATTAGATGATTTTATTGCTCTTTAGATTGCGTCAAACTTGCACCTAACGGTTGGGCGGTATGTGGCGTTGGTGCCGAGTCGCAGTGGCGCGTGTTTTTGCACTCGTGGTGCGAAGCGCCAATGACATATACCGACCTGTTATCACACGGTTATTATTAATCATAATGGAATCTGCACTTAGCGATCCATATCTCGTCCTTTTTAACCTGGTATATTAGCCTATGTTCTCCGTCAATTCTACGAGACCAGAATCCTTTATACTTAAATTTCAGTGGCTCTGGTTTTCCAATACCTGTATGGGGGCTTCTGGAAATATCCTTCAAAAGCTCATTAATTCTTTTCAAGGTTTTCTTATCGGTCTTCTGCCAATAGAGATAGTCTTCCCAAGACTCATCAACGAAAATGTATTTCATTGTTCGAGCAGTTCCTTTTGAAATGCCTTTTTACTTTTCAATTTTTCTATAGCAGAATCTAGTCGTTTCTCATTAGCTTTTGATGAAAGTTCATGCTGGGTTGCAGCCAACGAATTATATTCATCAATAGACATGATAACGACACCTGTATCTTTGCCTCTATTGATTATTAGAGTTTCAAAATTCTGGGTAACGTTATCAAGATATTTCTTGATATCTTTTCTGAAGTCTGATATTGTTGTTGTTATCATGGCATCAATAAACTAGTACATGTTAGCGTACAAATATATGTACATTATTTAATTTTTCCAATTCTTCCTGGATATTTTTAACTGTGTGGTAACGGTTGGGCGGTATGTTTTGTTGGCGTCGAGTCGCGGTGGCGCGTGTTTTTGCACTCGTGGTGCGATGCAGGGATATGCTGTTATTGCTTTATTCTCGCGTTGGCAAAAACCCATGACACGAGGAGGAGTCCCCGGCGGTAGCCGGGGCAGGCCGCACCGCCGACCACTTAACGTTCCTCTTTAGCCAGAAGATTCTCGCGGTGCAGAAAGCCAGTGACATCGACCTGTAGCATCAGTAGTAATTAAATCTATTTTGTCAACACTTTTTTCTCCGCCTGAAACTATTTACTGATCTACTATACTATATTGCAGATGATTAGGTACTTGGTTAAGATTGACAGTATGTTGGAATACGAAGCGTTTGAAACTTTGTGCGAATCGCACAAACCTCCCTTTCTGAAGTGTCTTACTACCTCAGATAACACTTATTCGGGTTTCCCCGTCATTTAAAGTATTTTGCCGTGTCGGGTTTTGAACCCGGCACGGCAAAATAGTTCACGAAATAAACAGACAATCAAAAAACAGCTAATCCAACACTTAAAATCATTTCTGTTTGGAAAACTTTTCCTTGATGCGTGCATATTTTCTTAAAGCTATCAAAGCATTAACGCCTTGTTCGGCCGTGGGATATGCCGGGACTCCTGCATCACGGAATTTGCGGATTGCATCGTAACATTCGTTGCCGCCCTGACACTCCATCACGAAGGGTTTGCCCAAATGCTTATGAGTATTGTAAACCTCCAGTATCACATCTGTAATTTCCTCAATACTTGTCATGGCAGTGGGACAGATTGAAACATACAAAGCATCTACATTTGCATCACGGATGGCCTGTGTTATAGCTCCTTTGTACTGTATTGCGTTTGCCGTACCGGAAATGTCAACAGGATTAAGCGGAGAACCAAACATTGGCATATATGCCCTGATCTTAAAGCCAAGCATAGGCGATATTTCGTTCAGTTCTTTCATCGGCATCCCCATCCTTTCAAAATGGTCGCAGGATAACAGGCCTGAGCCGCCTCCGTTAGTGATCATAACAATATTGTCTCCTTTTAAAGGCGGTTGGGTGCCGAGGGCCAAAGCAATATCCAGGAATTCCTGCCAGGTGGTAGCCCGTATTGCCCCTGCTTTTTCAAATATTTTATCATAATGAGCATCATCGGTGCCTTCGTTTTCGGATGCCGTATGGGCAAATGCTGCTTTAATGCCTATTTTTGACCCTCCAACCTTTATTGCAACCACGGGTTTGTGCGGTACCGTGTCACGGCAAGCTTCAATAAATGCCTCGGGGCTGTCTAGTCCTTCAATATAAGTAGCCAGACATTTCGTGTATTTATCCTCTTTCCCGTACAGGATAAACTCCGAAAAGTCGACATCCGCCTTATTGCCAAGTCCTACAAAGAAGCTCATTCCCAGATGCATTGCTTCTGATGATCCGATTGCTGCAACCAGGTTTGCTCCTGACTGGGAAATCATACCTATTGGACCAGCTACCGGCAGATAAGGAACAAAACCGCAATCAAAGTCCAGATAAGGACTTCCCATTCCAACCAGATTGGGTCCCACGAGCGGCAATTTGTTTTTCCTGCAAAACTCTGTCAACTGGTCCTGAAGATCCCCTCTTCCTATTTCCTTGAATGCACTGGTGGATATTACAACCACCTTGGCCTTCTTCTCCACCACATCTTCCAGCACCATTTTTACAAGATGCGCCGGAACAGCAATGTAAACGAGATCTACCGGATAAGGGATGTCCTTCACCGTTTTATAGGCTTTCAATCCCTGTATTTCGTCGGCTCTCGGATTAACGGGATATATTTTCCCTTTATAGCCCCAGGTTATTAATCCTTCGACTGCTTTATAACCAACTTTGACAGGATAACGTGAAGCTCCGACAACAGCAATGGAAGAAGGATTCAAAACATATTTCAGATTGTCAACTACATATTGACGTGGTTTATCTATTTTCATTATTTTTCCTCCTCTTTATTAATGTTTAAATTGATTGCCGGCATAGCTTTCTGTGTTATATCCCATAAAAAATCGTCAGTAAGTACGCACTCTTCCCACATTCCGTTTTCTGCATCAAGCCTGCATGTGAATCTTCTGAATTCCCGTGTAAAATCAGCTACTTTGACATCTTCAACCTCACTGAAAGAATTGATTTTTTCAAATAATGCATCCGTATCTGTCAAATCAGCGTAAGCAGCTGCTCCGATATCATAAAATGAATCGGTAAACTCATTTATCATATTAAACTCCGGGATAGTGGCAATCTCATCGGCAATTTCAGCTTTTCTGTAACTGGGTGTCATCTGGAATAGTTTAATCAGAAACAGACGACTCTTCAATCCCATTTTTCTTGTGTTAAAATGGAAGACCGGAACAAGCATGCGGTTATTTTCAATCACAGCTTTAATCCCCATAAGCATTTCGTCAGGATTTAACCCGGATATTTCGTGCAGAACCTTAAAATCATAGACCTCCTCCATTGGACGCTTGGTATTCAAGGCCTTAAAGATTCGTAAATCCGTTAAATCCATCTTGTCCTGCATTTTTGCCAATCTTTTGATTGTATCATCATCCAGGAAGAATTTCCGGTAATCGTTCAGCGCATCTGGCATATTGGTGTACAGATCCCTTATTGCTCTGCGAATAGGTACCGTGTGGACATACTCTACCTCGGGCAGATCCCTTAAACGATAGAATATATCGTAAATCAGGTTGTCAAGCACTCTCATGTGGCAGCCGTTGAAATAATCAAAATCGCCTTCAGTTTCAGCTCCCGTACATATCTCATCCTTATTCTGGAACCATTCCGAAAGTGCCTGCTTTTTTTCTTTGGAAGTGCCCTTTCTAAGTTTTACTACCCAATAATACAGGCCATAGCCTATTAACTGCATAGGCGGCGTCATAACGTACATTATCAGACGCTCGTCATACAGCCTTTTCATTCTTTTGATAATCTCTTCTTTTTTCAGATTCAGGCTTTTCGAAAGATAATCCATGTTAAAAACCTCAGGCCTTATCTGATAGGATGCCTTGGCGATATTAAAAGCACTCATCACCGGATTATCCATGGGCACCGCCCCAGGTTCGAAAAAACTTAACCCTCTTGGACAAAAGAAGTATTTCTGGATCCATTTTTGTTGCTCTTCCGTGCCAATCATGTATTTTGGCATGAATTGCGGTACTTTTTCTGACATATTATACCTCCATTTTTAATTGTTAAACATCAAATATCAAGGTACATAAGCCAAGTTATATGCCAGAAAACCTTTTAAAATCCGAAAAAAGGAAATCTGGAATACAAGAGTCTGGTTAACAGCTGATTAAAAGAAGAGATTTTTCCGATAAAATGTTTAGCTTATCGGTGGAATTTCAAAAAGTTGTTTTATAATTGAACGACTGTTAAGATTTTGAACAATCAATACCGAAGTCTTTTATTTTTTTGTAAAGGGTATTTCGTGATATCCCCAGAATACGCGCGGCCAGACTAATATTATTATCCGCCTTTTTAAGAGCCTTTTGAACTTTTTTCATTTCATCTTCATACAAGCTTCCGGACCGGACTACCCGGGCGCTTTTATAAATTTGCTTTAAGCTTTCAGGAAGATGTTTTTCGCCAATCTCAGTTTCATCTCCTATAAACACCAAAGCCTGTTCGATGACGTTTTCCAGCTCGCGTATATTACCCGGCCAGTTATATTCTTTCAATATTGAAATAACAGGCTTACTCAGGGTAATTTTTCTCTGCCCTGGTTGAATATGCTTATTGATAAAATGCCTGGCCAACAGAAGAATATCGGATTTCCGCTGTAAAAGATTTGGTATGTGCAATCTTATGACATTCAAGCGGAAATAAAGGTCGCCCCTGAAATTTCCGGCGGTCACTTCCTCTTCAATATTCTTATTGGTCGCTGCGATTACTCTTACATCTGTACTTATTTCCTTATTTCCGCCTATACGGGTTATTTTTTTGTTTTGAATTACCCGCAGGATTTTTGTTTGCAGGGCTTTTGGCATTTCCCCAATTTCGTCCAAAAAGATAGTTCCGCCATTGGCCTTCTCAAAAAAACCTTTTCTCCCTTTTTTATCCGCTCCCGTAAAAGCGCCTCCTTCGTAGCCAAAAAATTCACTCTCAGCTAATTCGCGGGGAATTGCCCCGCAATTAACAATAACAAAAGGTTTCCCACTCCTGTAACTTTCATTGTGGATGGAATGAGCAAGCAATTCTTTACCTGTCCCGCTTTCGCCGGTAATCAGAACATTTGAGTTGCTTTCCGATGCCTTTTTCGCTAATTCAATAAGGTCTGAGAATAATTTGCTGTTTCCGATCAAATCTTTGAATGTATATTCTGCCTCGTTTTTTTTAACAGGCTTTAAAAAATTTCCGGTGTTATTCTCTTTTATGAAAATATTGATGTCTTCGTTGGATTCTGTGGAACAACGGAAATAAGTAGACAACTTACAAAAGCTATATCCGGTTTTTTTATCACGGGTATCAATAAAGCTGGAACTGTCTGAAAAATCATTGGCTGAATCGTTGAATAAAACGGCAGGAAAGTTTAATACATCTGTTACTTTCTTACCGATAATCCTGGAAGGTTTTTCATTGATAATATCGGATGCCTTTTTATTGATATTTACAATATTGCCGGTATAATCGACAAAAATTGTCGCATCGGATGTCATTCCCAAATAATTACTGTAGTAATTGTTTAAGACACGAAGCTCATTGTTTTGCTTTAACAGCCGGAACTGGTTTTCAATACCCATTTTGGCTGATAGCAAGGAGCCCACGATATGTTTATTTGTAGTTTTGAAGTTAAGCGCTGCTCCAATAATACCTATAAATTCATTGTTATCTCCCGACAGGGGAAGGGCTGAACAGGTGGTGTTTTTGAGTTGAAGGCAATATTTGTGGGAGGACATGTGAGAAACGATAATTCTGTCTGTCAACACTAGTGAGGCTGCCGTGGTGCCTGTAATTTCTTCTTTGCAGGAAGTACCTTTTCTAAAATAAAACTGTTTTTCGAAAAAAGACCTGTCAGCATCATCTGCTACAATATGAAGCACATTGCCAAGTTCATCGGCATAATACAAGAGATAACCTTCACCCCTGATCGCTCTGTGAATCTTCTCCAGGTAAGGCGAAATTATTTTCAGGTTGCTTTCTTTTAATGATAATCTTTTCTGCAGTTCCTTCTCGCTGATTTCTGCACACCGTACACATTTATACGGGTTAATTCCCAGATCCTTGCTCCTTGCCCATGAAGAAGCAATATTCCGGTCGATGCCCCTTGGTTTTATTCCAAACTTTACAAACCGTTCCCATTCGTTTATAAGTCTCGCATCGTTGACAGATGTATATGAAACTATATGCATTATAATAAGATTAAATGTACGTCCACAATTCTTCCCGGACTGAGTTCCGTTCAGGAAAGTAACTGAAAAACTGATAATTAAATACTGTATGTCTTGATGTCTAAATAAAAAACAGAATACGATTATCTATGGAGCCTGCCTGTCAAAACAAATTTACTCATTTTTTACCAACTGACAGCGCCTCTGAGATATATCCCGATACTTCTTTTTTTCTTTCCCGCGTCAACAAGCCTGAGTTCAAAACCTCTTCAACCGGCATACTCCCGTAAATTTAATCTCCTCCATGATTTTTGCAGGTATAAATGGATTAACTTTATATGATTATGTTAGTCCCGATTTTAAACCAATCCATAAGATAGTTGCCATTAATTCCTTAAATCCCTGTCAATGAAAATGAAGAAACTCCTGACTCTGGCTCTTATGCTCCCGGCTTCGGTGCTGCTTTTTTCCAGTTCATCCGTGAAGCACAGCGAATCTGTCTACACTCAGAAACCCAATGATACTGAAGCTGTCTTTTTTACTTCGGATGAATTCAATATCAGGGCTGACGGAAGAACTGACGTTTCGGATCAGCTTCAGGCAGCTGTCAATAAAGTTAAAACGGAGAAGAATTTCGGAATTGTCTTCCTTCCGGAAGGAAAGTATCTTATAAGCAAAACCATTTATATCCCGCCTGCTGTCAGGCTAATAGGATATGGCAGGGAACGGCCTGAAATAATCCTTGCACGCAACTCTCCGGGATATCAGACAGCTGATCCGGAAAGTCCCTATCCCGAAAAATATATGATCTTTTTCACCGGTGGTCTTGTAAGCGAAGGAAGACAAGCCGGCGATGCGGGAGCCGGTACCTTCTACAGCGCGATTTCAAATATCAACCTCAGGATAGGGGACGGCAATCCAATCGCGGTTGCCCTCAGGACACACTATGCCCAGCATGGATTTGTAAGCCATATGAACATTTACACCGGCAAGGCCAGGGCGGGTATTTCCGAAGTCGGCAATGAACTGGAGAATGTAAAGTTCTACGGAGGTGATTATGGGATTATAGCCGGGCAGACTTCTCCAAGCTGGCCCGTTGCTATGGTCGACACCTATTTTGAAGGTCAGCAGAAAGCTGCTATCCAGTGTCATAACACGGGATTTGCAATCGTCAACATGAATGCAAGGAATGTCCCGGTGGCTGTTGAGATAAGGGAAAACGACATCGACCGGCTGTTCATGGAGGATTGCATTTTCGACAATGTTAAGGAAGCTGCTGTTGTAATAAGCAGGGAACAGCATGCACTCACACAGGTGAACCTTATGAATATTGTTTGCAGGAATGTCCCGGTGCTGGCTCTTATGCGCGAGAGCGGTGAAAAAATAATGCCCGGGATGAAAATGTACCGCGTGAAGGATTTTACTTACGGACTGGTTATGAAGGACATGGAGACGAGCTCTGAATACATGACTATCAAGGATTTTGAAGCCCTTGATGCCTTTCCCGCATCTGCCGGGCGAAAAATACCTTCCCTACCCCCCATGGAAACCTGGGTAAACATAAGGGAACTGGGCGCTTCAGGCGATGGAGTGACAGATGATACCAAAATTTTTGAGGAAGCAATCGCGCAGCATAAGAACATATATGTTCCCCAGGGATGGTACCACATCACCGGAACACTTAAAATGAGACCCGGCACCGCCCTGATAGGTCTGCATCCCATGGGAACCCAGTTCATTATCAATGAAAGCGAGCCGGCATTCAGTGGTTTCGGCGGACCGGTACCCATTGTGGAGTCCTCGGAAGGAGGGGATGATATCCTCAATGGCATCGGGCTAAACACCGGAGGGATTAACTACCGTGCCGTCGGCTGCAAGTGGATGGCCGGTGAGGGCTCTCTTATGAACGATATCAAATTTGTTGGTGGCCATGGAACTATGAGAAAACCGGACACTTCACCAATAGCCGGAAACCAAAGACTGCTGAACCGGCCGCCTCAACAGGGCAGGCCGCGCGGCGCACTTGCTTTCGGCATGGGTCCCAGGGCTGCAAGCTCCCCCGACAATCCTGTAAGCGAAGAGGGACTCGATCTTGCCTGGGATAACCAGTTCTGGAGCCTCTGGATCACAAATAACGGAGGAGGTACCATCAAGGATATCTGGACAGCCAACAGCTACGCTGCAAGCGGACTTTATGCCAGCAATTCCTCAACACCCTGCAGCATCTATGCAATCTCGCTCGAGCATCATGTCAGGAATGAGGCCAGGTTTGAAAATATATCGAACTGGAAACTGTATGCCTTTCAGCTTGAGGAGGAGAGCCGTGAGGGGAAGGAGTGCCAGAGCGTTGAATTGTCAGGCTGCAGCAACATGCTTTTCGCCAACTTCTGGAACTACAGGGTTATAAGGGTATACACCCCGAAAAGCTTTGCAGTGCAGGTGTGGAACTGTGAGAACATAGAATTCAGGAATGTAAAGAACTACACGCAAAAGCTGGTTAACACCGAATTCACTGTTTATGATGTCAACAAGAAGATCCCTGTTTATCCCTGGGAATATGCCAGACTGACCATAAGCGGAAAGGAGCAGGGCAATTTTCAGATTACAGGCCGGCCCTGGAAACCGGAAAAACTGATGACCGGGTTCAATTTCCTGACAGGCATAACCAATGACAGCAAAGGGAATGTATATTTTTGCGATACACGAATGAAAAAAATCTACAAGTGGTCGGTTGAGGCCAACAGCGGGAAACTCATAGCCGACTACCCCTTTCAGCCCTTTGTTCTTGCAACTGACTCTGAGGATAATCTGCTGGCTGTGTTCAGGTATGATCCTCAGCCCGGATACATGGTGGGAGGAAAGCAGGAAACCGTCAAATGGCTCCCTGACGACAATCCGGCTTACAGTTCATACGGCAACAGCGGCTGGGCTGCTTACCCGGCATCATTTGATCCGGATAATCCCGATGAGAGCTTCAAACCCATGCCAAGAACAGCGACGGCAACACTGACAAAAATTGCCAGGGCTTTCTATCCTTCGAGCAGATGGCACTATACATTTGACATTGCTGCCGAGTATTATCCCGATTCGGCATTCATTGCTCCCGACGGCGTCACAATCATTCCCGAAACCTATGACATAGGCCGTTGTGCCGCTCTTTTCCCTGCTGTCCCCGGAGGAAAGGTCTATGTGTCTGATGAAATCCAGAAACGAACCCTGGAAATGGATGTCGATTCAAAGGGCATACTGTCGAACCGGAAACTGTTTTGTCCAAGGGGTGAAACCACCAATGCGACAGATAAGGAAGGAAATATTTACATTGCGGAAGGACAGATCTTTGTTTTTGACAGATCAGGAAAGGAATTGAGAAGGATAAACCTTGAAGAAAGGCCATTGTCGATGACTTTCGGCGGAACTGACGGAAATACTCTGTTTGTTACAACGGAAACTTCATTGTATGGAATAAGGATTAAATAATAGCTTGCCAGGTAAAAAATTCAATCAGGTATCACACGGAGTAAACCGCGAATCTGCACGGAGTTACATGCTTCAGACTTTAATGGCCTCCGGGTCACCTCGCACTCTTTCCGGCCCGGAATTAAACCATGTCGGGAATATTCCTAAGGGCATATTTCCGGAATCAGTTTGAGATGAATGAAAATGAATTAATAAAGCTCATCCTTCAGGGTGAAAGTGACAAGTTCAGGATCTTTGTCGAGAAGTACCGGCAAATGGTCTTCCGGACCTGTATGGGTTTTGTTCATAACAAAGAAGATGCTGATGATCTGACTCAGGAGGTTTTCATTCAGGCTTACCGGTCATTACCTGATTTTAAAATGAAATCGGCTTTTTCCACCTGGCTTTACAGAATTGCAGTTAATGCTTCTTTGAATAAGGTCAGAAGATCGGGCAGAATATCCTTTATCGACCGGATTGAATCCTTGTTTGGCTCCGATAGTCCGGGGGCCGGACAATTGTTTGATACAGACGATCCGGAAAATATTATTATAAAAAAGGAACATTCACAATGGCTTCAGAGGGCACTTGACAGTCTGCCGGAGAAGCAGCGGACTGCCATTGTACTAAGTAAATATGATGATCTGTCACAAAAGGAGATTGCAGAAATAATGAAAACAAGTGAAGGCGCGGTGGAAGCGCTTTTGCATCGTGCAAAAAAGAACCTTCGTGAGAAATTATCAGGCAGGATCCCGAAAAAAAATAAATAATAGCGTAGGAAAATGATAAGTTTTGTTTCTAACCATAAAAGCCAATTAAAAATGAACTGTCAGTTATGTCAGGAAATTCTGGAAGCGTATCAGGAAGGCAAGCTGCCTGCCGGTATGATGACTCAGCTTGAATCGCATCTCGAAACATGCGATTCATGCAAAAAACTCAGTGAGATTCAGCTTCTTGCAAACAGGGTGATAAAGCTTGAAAAAGAAACGGATTCTGATCCGTTCCTTGCAACAAGAGTTATGGCTCATATTGAAAGGCTTGAAGATGAGCGCCTTGAGACCTCATCACTGGGTGTAAGGATATTGCGGCCGGCTCTGATTACAATGTCGCTTGCTGCAGCTGTTCTTTTCGGAATCATGCTTGGAAATTTGTCACGCCCTGCAGGAAATGCCGGAATGGTACCTGTGGAATTCGCGCTTATTAATGACGCGTCGCTGGAATCTGTTGATTTTCTTTCACTTGAATAGGAGACAAAATCATGAAGACGGAAAATAGAACCAGAATGATGATATGGGCAATAGCGCTGCTTGCAGTAATGAATATTACTACAATTCTGACAATAATTTACCATCGTCATGAAACCCGCCCTGGAATCAACATGCCTGTAAGCGATATTACAGGAGGTGATAATGCATCAGTCAGATTCAGCGGCCGCTGGTTCAGGGATGAACTTGACCTGAGCGCTGAACAGATGAACAGATTCAGGGAATTCAACCCGGCTTTCCGGCAGCATGTCAGGGATATTAATCTTCAGCTGAATGATTTGCGGAAGCTTATGATGAATGAGATGTCATCTCCCCTGAGCGATTCGGCAAGACTGAATGTGCTGTCCGATTCTGTCGGATTCCTGCATGCTGAACTGAAAAAGTACACATACAGGTATTACATGAATTTCAAGGATATATGTAACAAGGAACAAAAAGAAAAACTCGACAATATGTTCGGGGAAATATTTGCCGCGGATATTCAGACCGGGAGATACGGACAGGGAGGTCTTTACGGAAGGGGACGGGGCAGATGGATAAACAATTAATCATTTTTACAAACAAAACTTGATGGTTATGAAGACAAAACTTTTTATTACAGCACTTGCCATTGCCGCAGTAACATCAATGGCTTCAGCACAGGAAAAAAGCACGGCACAGGATCAGAAAGCCGGAACACGGGCATCAGCAGGAACTTATGTTGACACTGACAACAACGGTATTTGTGACAATTATGAGCTTAGAGGCCGGAAAGCCCGTAAGGGTAACGGTATGGGGAAAGCCCGGGCAACCAATAGCCGTCAGGGGATGGCAGCCGGTCAGGGCAGGGGATTGAGACCGGCTCAGGGTCGCGGTATGGGACCCGGCCAGGGCAAGGGCCTTGCTCCCGGAGGACCAAATTTTGTTGATGAGAACAAAAACGGAATATGCGACCCCAGGGAAACTCCTGCCGGGAAGTAAGAACTGAAATTAACAAGTCAAATCATTAATAAAAAGCTATAAAGCGATGAGAACTATTAAATTTATGATAATCAGTGGTTTTATCGTAAACATCCTTATGTTGACAGCATCATGTGCCAAAGAAGCCGGCGAACCTGCTACCTGTGGTTTCACAAACCTGCTGAATGTTGCCGCGGATGGCACCACGCTGGTTACCGGCAATAATCTGGGCGTTTGCCTGTCTGAAGATCTGTCCTTTACAGATAATGAGCTTGAAATGCTTCTTTATATAAAAGAAGAAGAAAAACTTGCAAGGGATGTTTATACTTTCCTGTTCGAAAAATGGGAAACTCCCGTATTCTCAAATATATTCAAAGCAGAAGACACTCATCTTAATGCTGTTCTATACCTGCTTCAGAATTATGGCGAAGAGTATACCAGGACCGGAGATCCCGGTGTTTTTGCAAATTCTGAACTTCAGGAATTATATGCCCAGCTTGTCAAGAAAGGATCCGTTTCAATTGAATCAGCCATGGAAACAGGAGCTTTGATTGAGGAAATGGACATAAATGACCTGGAGAAATATCTTGAAGTTGTTGAAAATGAAAATATAAAACTGATATTTGAGAATCTGCTCAAAGGATCCAGAAACCATCTCAGGGCTTTCAACCGCCAGCTGGAAAAACTCGGGTTTAAGTATACTCCTGTTTACATTACTCAGGAGGAGTATGACCAGATTGTCAGTACTCCAAATGAAACAGGAAATCAGCAAAGAAAAGGAAGACAATACAGGGGAGGACGATAAAAGGTTCAGGATAAAAGAACGGCATACGGTACGCAGCATGCGGCAAAAATGTATATCGCATGACGAAATTTACATTAACAATAAAAAAATCCCGCGAACAATCGCGGGATTTTTTTGATTTGCGGTTTTGATTACCTGCGGCCACCCTTGACTCCGCCACTCATTTTCACTGCGCCGTGACGTGAAGCATTAATTCCCGATGCGCCATTTTTACTGGCTGATCGCATTTGAGAATTATTTCCCGCCTTTGCCATGGAAGCCTTATGGGGCTGATCCTGAGTTCTAAGCTGAGTCTTGTCATGTACCCTTAAGCGATCTTTCTTCTGAAGCTGATCATCTGTCCCGGTTTGATCGTGGATCTTGAGCTGGTCTCTTTTCTGAGTTTTAAGCTGATCACCTGTCTGCTGTTGTGTCTGAGTCTGTGCTTCTGTCTGGGAGGCTGACTTTATCCGTTTTCTGTTCTGTGTCTGCTCCTGTGCCTTATCAGTACTTTGGGCCAGTAGCCCTGCACTAAGTATGAGTGCTATTCCTGTCATCAAAATTGTCCTTTTCATCACTTATGAATTTTTTGTTAATAATAATCTTCGTGACAAATCTATGTCCGTGAAGATGAATTTGTGATGAAATATCAGGGGGACGCGTAAAAAATACCGGAAAATCTTTAGCAACAGTGTGTGCTATTCTCCTTCGAAAAGGTCTGCACCGTAGTAGGCAAGTCCGCCCGCTGAGGTCTCCTTGTAAAGGCTTGGAATATCCTTCCCTGTCTGCTTCATGGTCTTTACCACCCGGTCGAAGCTTATCATGTGCCTTCCGTCGGAAAGCAATGCGAAAGTGTTGTGCGACAATGCCCTGGATGCAGCAAACACATTCCTTTCAATGCATGGTATCTGAACCAGTCCTGCTATAGGGTCGCATGTAAGTCCGAGATGATGTTCCAGACCCATTTCTGCCGAATATTCTGTCTGGTAATTGGTTCCCCCGTAAAGCTGGGTAAGGGCCGCCGAGGCCATGGCGCATGCTGTGCCGATCTCTCCCTGGCAGCCTACCTCTGCTCCTGAAATGGATGCGTTTGTTTTTACTATATTCCCTATAAGCCCCGCGGTGGCAAGAGCCTTTATAATGTCTTCATCCGTGTGATCGTTGAATTCTTTTGAATACTTGAGGACAGCAGGAAGAACACCGCACGAACCGCATGTAGGTGCTGTCACTATCTCTCCGCCGCAGGCGTTTTCTTCGCTCACGGCCAGGGCATAGGCATACAGGGTTGCCCTTCTCCTGAAGATGTTTCTGAACTGATGAGCCTTGCGCATGTATGAGTTCGCCTTGCGCTGCAGATTCAATCCTCCCGGGATAACTCCCTCTTTGCTTAAACCACGCTCGATCGCTTCCTCCATCACAGTCCATATCTCCTGAAGGAAAGGCCATATATCGGGTCCTTCCGCCGCTTCAACATACTGCCATAAGGTTATTCCTTTCCTGTTGCAGTGATCAAGAATCTTTTCCATCTTGTTATGTGGATACACAGGCTGGGATTCGGCTTTTTCATCATCGAAAACAACAGCACCGCCGCCAATGCTGAATGCCATCTTTTCACAGATTACATTATTCCCGGAATCAAGTGCCTCAAGCTTCATGGCATTAGGATGAAACTCATGAAAAACTTCAGGCTTCCATACAATTTCGAGTTTTCTCCCTTCAAACGCGTCCTCCAGCACTTTATCAGTGCCATGCCCCTTGCCTGTCGCGGCCAGGCTGCCATACAGGGTTATCCTGCAGGAAGAAGCATCTCCCATCATTGAAATAAAGCGTTTGGCAATATTCATAGGACCAATGGTATGACTGCTCGAGGGTCCCCGGCCCGGTCTGTACAGATTTCTGATAGTTTCCATTTGCTTTGTTTTTAAGGAGATGGTAAATGTACGGATTATGTTTTATTTTAAATACGGCTTTGATTCCTCATATCCGCTTTTGAACATTTTTATTCCGGCGGAGTTGTTATTTTTACATATTCAAAAATGATACTATGAAGATTATTTCCTGGAACGTAAACGGCATCCGTGCCATTGCAAAGAAAAACTTTTTTACAGAAATTGAAGGCCTGAACGCTGATATCATCTGCCTTCAGGAAACAAAGGCACAGGATGACCAGGTTGCCGAAACGCTCGAACCCCTGAAACACAATCATATCTACTGCAATTCAGCCCTGAGGCCGGGATATTCCGGTACGGCGGTTATATCAGGGATCAAGCCGCTTAAAGTCACAAAGGATATCGGCATCAGTGAACATGATACCGAAGGAAGGGTGCAGTGCCTTGACTTCGGGCAGTTTTTCCTTGTTAATGTCTATGTCCCCAATTCCGGGGCAGAGCTAGCAAGACTGGATTACAGACAGGAGTGGGACAAGGCATTTTTTGAATATTTAAAGGATCTTGAGAAGATCAAGCCCCTTGTCATTTGCGGTGACCTTAATGTAGCCCATAAGCCGATTGATCTGGCCCGTCCACAGGCAAATTACAACAAATCTGCAGGTTACATGCAGGAGGAGATTGACGGTATGGACAGGCTGGTCCAGGGCGGTTTTACAGATACCTTCCGGCATTTCTATCCCGATTCCCTGGGAAGATATTCCTGGTGGAGCTTCAGGGCAGCGGCAAGGTCAAGGAACATAGGCTGGAGAATCGATTATTTCCTGGTAAGCTCCTCGTTTCTTCCAAAGGTGAAAGATGCATTTATATATGAAGAGATAACAGGATCGGATCATTGTCCGGTGGGAATCATTCTGGAGGTGTAATTACAGTACGCGGTGAGCGGTCTGGCTCCCTTCGGTCGCTGTCTTGCGGTCTTGCGGTCTTGCAGTCTTGCAGGTCACTTCCTATGTGTTTAGCTGTCAGAAATAAAGCCCGAAACACGTTATAACAATGTTATAACATGGTTCCGAATATCTAAAAGGCTTGCTTCTCTCCCTCACTCTCGCTCTACAAGAACCCACCCCCACACCTCCCAAGAGGATTCTTCCGACACGACCTTCGCTAAAGCCTCATTGTAAGAAACTTGCATAACTTGCACGACTTGCAAGACCTATCACCGTGCCCTGTGCCCTGTGCCCTGTGCCCTGTACTCTGTGCTCTTTGCCCCGTGCCCTGAGCTCTGTGCCCTGTGCCCTGAGCCCTGCGCCCTGTGCCCTGAGCCCTGTGCCCTGTGCCCTGTGCCCTGTGCCCTGTGCCCTGAGCTTTAAAAGAACAGTGAGAATTCAATGACCGATCCCAAAGCATTGGCAGTAGTTTTTAAATCCTTGTCTTCCGAGTAGGTCATCTTTGTGCCTATCCATTGTATTCCAAGACCGACCGCAATATTATCGCTAATGAAATAATCCAGGCCCAAACCAGCGCCATAAGCATATCCGGAGAACGACTCTTTGTACGTGTTGAACTTTTCCTTTAATACTGCATATCCGAAACCAGCCTGGACATTAGGCCTGAATGATGATTCACCCGGAAAATAATACATTAAGGTCGGCATAAATGACAGCTGGTTTGATTTGTAATTTTTTTGTGAGGAACGTATGTAATCTACTGAAAGTGCAACAGCAAAATTATCTGCGACAAAATAACCAACAGCCGGCATGAACTCTAAGGTATTCACTTTCGAACGACTAGATGAGCCAGTCTCTTTATCTGTAAGTTTCCCCTCAGTATGAGTAAATTCAAGGCTGTTGTTACCGGAAACTATCAGAGTCCCCTTTTCTGTCTGCGAGAAGGCAATGGCTGACAACATGAAAAAGCTTATCATTAGCGCTGCTTTTGATCTCATGGTATTGGAGTTTTGAGGTTAATAATAATTGAATATCATAAGGGATTTGATACTTTTAAAAGTATCAAATTCACTCATAAAACGGAATTGTCCTATCAGTTATTTTTTAGGCGGAATATTATATTAATCATTGAAAATTGTCACTTTAGAGCGATTTTCAAATTTTCAGATTAACCATCCTTTTCCCTTATCTGGACCCTTCTAATCTTTCCGCTTATTGTTTTCGGCAGCTCGTCAACAAACTCGACAATTCTCGGGTACTTGTAGGGAGCTGTGACTTTCTTGACATGGTCCTGCAGTTGCCTGGCCAGTTCATCTCCGGGGCTATAATTTCTTGAAAGAACTATTGTGGCTTTTACAATCTGTCCCCTGTCGGGATCGGGAACGGCAGTCACAGCGCATTCAAGAACTGCCGGATGTTCTATAAGGGCGCTTTCGACCTCAAAGGGACCTATCCTGTAACCCGAACTCTTGATGATATCATCTGCCCTGCCTACAAACCAGAAATATCCATCCTCATCGCGCCAGGCCATGTCGCCTGTCCTGTAAACATCGTCCGACCAGACATTTCTTGTCATATCTTCATCCATGTAATAGCCCTTGAACATACCGACCGGCTTTCTCCTGTCAGTATGAATAACTATTTCTCCTTCATAACCAACCTCGCAGGGATAGCCCGATTCATCGACAATTTCAATATCATAACCCGGCGACGGCTTTCCCATTGATCCGGGTTTGGGTTTCATCCAGGGAAAGGTAGCCAGGGCAATGGTGCATTCCGTCTGGCCATAACCTTCCATAAGCTTCAGTCCGGTTTTCTCAAGGAAGAATTTATATACCTCAGGATTAAGCGGCTCACCGGCAACAACGCAGTTCTTCAGGCTGCCAAGATCAAAGGTTTCAAGGTCTTCCTTTATCAGGAACCTGTAAATTGTAGGAGGGGCGCATAAGGTTGTTACCTTGTATTTTTCAATCACTCCAAGGATGTCTTTCGGGACAAACCTGTCATAATCGTATGTCATTACCGCACTCCCTGATATCCACTGGCCATAGATCTTGCCCCAGGCCGATTTGGCCCATCCCGTATCAGCTATAGTGAGATGCAGGCCGTTATCCTGAACGCACTGCCAATACTTCGCAGTCAGTATATGCCCGAGCGGATAGGTGTAATCGTGAGTTACCATCTTGGGCATTCCGGTAGTGCCCGAAGTGAAATAAAGAAGCATGGTGTCATCATTCCCCGGCGCTTCATCCGGCCCCGGTCTTGTAAATACCTCCGGACTCTCGTCCATTTCCTTTGAAAAATTGATCCATCCTTCCCGTTCGCTGCCTGCCAATACCATGAACTCAAGTGTGGGGGACTGACTTTGGGAATCTTCAATATGCCGTATTACCTCCGGATCTTGCACGCAGACAATCATCCTGATGCCGGCGGCATTGTTCCTGTAAACAATGTCTTTGGCGGTAAGGAGATGGGTCGCGGGAATTATAACAGCTCCTATCTTGTTAAGTCCCAGCGTGCAGAACCAGAATGTATAGTGTCTTTTCAGAATCAACATGACACGGTCACCCTTTCGGATTCCTTTCGTCCTGAAGAAGTTTGCAGCCTTGTCGCTGTAATACTTCATCTGTCCAAATGTAAAAACAGCTTCATTGCCTTTGTCGTCACACCACACCATCGCGGTCTTTTCCGGTGTGTTCCGGGCTATTTCGTCAACAACATCGTATGCGAAATTGAAACTCTCGGGGATTCTTATTTCAAATCCGGTTTTAAACTCTTCGTATGATTTAAAATCAATCTGTTTCAGGTATTTTTCAAGAAGCATTGTCAATATCGGTATTGTCCTATAAAATAATTGCCAGGAATTTCACCTGCTCATTGTTGAGGGCTTTCATCGCGTGATTGTATCCCGAGTCGAAATATATCGAGTCACCCTCGTTCAGTATGATTTCGTAGCCGTCAATAACTGTCATCATCGATCCTTTGATAACATAGTTGAATTCCTGTCCGGGATGGGAGTTGAAATCAAGAAGTGAATCTTCAGGCTTCGGATCGATGGTTACCATGAAAACCTCAGCTTTTTTATTGATGAAGTTAAAGGCCAGGCTCTCATATTTGTACTGCTGCCGGCGTTCAAGCTTCAGTCCTTTTCCATTCCTCACTATTCCATAAATATGAAGTTTAGGGCCATCACCCCCGAGCAATACCGACAATTCTACGTTGAACATCTCCGATATTTCGAAAAGCACTCCAACCGGAATGTCAGATTCGCCGCTTTCATATTTGACATAAAGATCCTCAGGAAGTCCGAGCTTCTGTGCAAGGTCTCCTGTAGTAATCCCGGAAATATCGCGGAGCTCCCGTATCCTTGCCCCTATCATCCTTATTTGTTCTGTCATGATGTTCTGTTTTATGAAGCTGCAATATTATGCTTTTTTTATGACTTCCGATAAATCAAATTTTCAGGAGAAATAAAACAAAAGTGGAGAAAGGCACTGTCTTGCACCACTATCAATCTGAAGCCGGAAGCTAAAGTTTAATGACAGGCTTCGTAAATTCCGGAAACATTAGATTTCGAAGGATGAGATCAACTTCTGCAATGTCTTACCAGCCACCGCCGCCGCCACCGCCACCACCGCCGCCGCCACCACCGCCGCCGCCACCGCGTGGACCGGCACCGTAGGGGCTGCGGAAACCACCGTCACCGCCGCCACCACCACCGCTGCGTCCACCGCCGCCGCCGTAACCACCGCCACCACCACCACTGCGT
>ERZ1026792.966-NODE-966-length-20274-cov-2.510647_pt1 | contig 20274 bp, 16 predicted proteins | sample MGYA00520884_ERZ1026792 | MGnify/ENA primary metagenome ERZ1026792 (study PRJEB33270, sample SAMEA104284473) | anaerobic digester metagenome | biome: Anaerobic digester microbiome; feature: mesophilic sludge digester; material: Anaerobic digester biomass | place... | reverse complement strand
GAGCCCAGCGGGGCGAAGCAATCTTTTGCCACGGTAGATAAGATTGCTTCGTCGGGCAAAGAGCGCTCTCCTCGCAGTAACTATGTTGACTGTCAAGAGTATTCTGGGTTGAAACAGTGATCGGTCATAGGCTGAAATACTCGTCATATCAAACTTTCCAATCAATGTTCTTACAGGTTTCTGAGTTGCACAGCCTACCCGTAAGGTAACATGCAAGTACTGACGAGGCAGGTTGTGGTGACGCGCAAGTTTCTGTTAAAATTGCGCTGCTATTGGGTAAAATTGAAACACCTTTGATCTTGGGAGATATCCATGGTTGATCGTTCGCTCAAACCTATCTTACAGAAGCTATTAGCCTTTTGGCTCGCCTTTATTGCCTTGCATTTTGCCTATGATTTCTTTCCTTCGCCGTTTTTAGCCGTGTTTTCTGGCACCAGTGAAGCCGTTGCACAGCACATCAAAATGTCCTACTTTGCTTATACCTTTGTGAGCCTGGTGGAATATCTCGTTCGTCGAGTCCAACCTGAACAGAGGCTGCCATTTTTGGATTCGCGCCTGCTTTCGGTCTGGATTGTCTGCCTCGCTACCTTCCTTTGGTACATTGTGCCAGCTATCACTGGGACGGGGATGCCAACAACAGGGCTGGAGGTACTGTATGCCAACGTGGTCTTCCTGTTGGTCGGCTTCGGGACGTTGCTGATTGAACGCGATCTGAGCGATGTAAAACTTTCCAAAGCCAGCCGCACGGCAATGATCATTTTTTATATTCTCTTAGGCGTCATTTTGGTGATAAGCAGTTTTCGTGTTCCCTGGGGCGGCTTCTGGGAGATGTAGACAGTCAGCTTAACTTTAATTGGTCAGGATTTTACCCTGTTCAATTGCGTGCAAGATTAGCGTTGCTTTTCTGGCTGAGGGGCTCTCCGGAAATCAGATTCTTCCGCGAATACCCACTATTCTTCTAACGTTTGCTTGCTAATACCCTTGCCCAGCTCAATACCGCGCTGGTAAGCTGCCCATATCGCGCGCGAGATCGCCGTGCGAAAACCAGCTTTCTCGAGGTAGTACAACGCCTCCGCGGAGGTACCTCCGGGCGAGGTGACGTCATCCCGCAATTCCGCAGGATGCCCATGGCTCTGCACGTAAAACTCTGTACTTCCGCGCAAGGTTTGCACCACCAGCTGCTCCGCGATGCGCCGCGGGAAGCCCATGTGGACGCCAGCGTCGATCATCGCTTCCATAAATAAGAACACATAAGCTGGACCGGTGCCTGAGAGCGCCGTAGCCATATCCAGATAGGCTTCATCAGCCACAAAAATCTCCTCACCAAAGGTGCGCATAATTTGAGCAGCTGTTTGCTGTTGCGCCTCATCGACATCTGCAGCTTTAGTCCACACTGTGATTCCTAAACCTATGCGGGCAGGCGTATTGGGCATGGCGCGCACGATGCAGCGTGTGGCTAACTTCTGTTCCAACACGGAAATGGGCACGCCAGCAAGGATGGAAATCACCAGTTTCCCCGAGGATAAATTGCCCTTTAAGGTTTGGGTGGCTTCATCCAGGCGCTGAGGTTTCACTGCTAGGATAACGATATCTGCGGCATTGCTTGCGGCTAGATTATCGGAAAATGTTCGCACACCAAGCTCTGAAGCCAGCTGGTTTAACCGGTCAGTGTTTGGACCAGCCATGGCTATCTGCTCAGGCGGCAAATTTCCGGTGCGAATTAGGCTTAAAGCGAGTGTTTTTCCCATCACACCTGGGCCGATAATTGCGATGTTCTTTTCTTGCAGCATTAAAACCTCCTATGATTACGCTTTTACTGGAATTGGATTACGCAGGATGCTGACAACCATTCATTGAAGTTTATCTTAGGCATCTTATCAGCACTAATCTTAGAGTACCACAAAATTGTGATTTTGATGGGTAGATTTAATGTGACTTTTCCGAATGATGTTTAGAGAAAGCTTCCACGCCACGCGAAACAAAATAGACCAGCAAGCCTGCCAATCCGCTAAAGATGCAGAAGGCGGTCATGCCCCGGCTGGTAAAAACGTCCATACGGGTGCCCTGAACAAAAGGCCAAAAAGGGCTCATATCCGGATAGATTAGTCCATCAAGGAGCACATGGCTCAACCCCCCTACTAAGCCGCTCCACCAAGCAGTCTTCCAGCTGATGTGCAAGCGTGGCTTTCCTTTCTTCCGGAATAGATTGAGCAGCCCTTCAGCGAGGGGTTTGCCTGAGGCTGCAGCAACTGCTCCAAGCACTGCGGCGCCCACGAAGGTGTGCGTCACGCCGTGAGTTTGACCTTCCTGAGTGAGGACAACGACGAGTGGTTGCAGGTCGATCAGAATTTGCGCCCAGCCGAAGATGATCAGGCTGAACTTATCTTGGGCAATGGCTTTGATTGCCATACCCGGACCCATATGTAAGGGTGTAAATGGCATAAGACCACCTGTTTTTCAGTAGAAATAAAGAGCTCTTGAGTAAAGAAAAACGCTTGAGCTGGCTAATTTTTGGGCTTCGGGTCAGCTGTGACAGGATCCGCAGGGTTGAAGGCGGGCAGTTTGGGTTGCGGCGCAGGAGCAGCTGGAATACTATGGTTGAGATATCCCATGGCAGCAAACCCGAATAGCAAAGGCAGCCAGAAGCCCAACAGACGATATACCAAGATAACCACTACACTGATTTCGGAGGGTACGCCTAAGCTGGTCTGAATAGCCGCCATGCTGGCTTCCACCACGCCAATGCCACCCGGGAAGATGAAGGCGATCTTGGCGAGCAGATAGGGCAAGCCATAGCTAGCAAAAAGAACACCAAACTTGATGTTGTAACCTGACGCCACAAAAACCAAATACATTGCCATAAGGTCAAACAGTGTATAGCCAAAAGCGCCAAGCAAAGGCTTCTTCCAATTCCCGCGTCCCATTTCTTTCCACGAGAAAATCACATTATTGAGCATATCCCGCGTTTGCTGAGGGTCGTAAGGCTTCTTGCGCCATTTATTCCAGTGCCACAGCGCCCAGTTAATGACTTTATAAGTAAACTTCGGAAAGACCAACACCAGCAGGGAACCGAAGGTAAAGAACATTAATAAAAATAGGAAAATAAGGTATTGGACCAGCTGACCGTTGGTGAGCTGCCCGATGATGCCTAAGTACACCAGCCCGACGACGGCGATGAGAGCAATGGACATATTCAATAGCATCGACGGAAGCAGCCCGGTAATTGTGGCGGTGCCATTATCCTCTGTTTCGCGCTTTACCGAGCTGAAAATTGAGCCCGCCAGGGTGACCCAACCGCCCGCTACTAATCCGACGCTGGTAGCCGACATGACGATTAGCGTGGACTTGGGCACTGAGAGCTGCTGCTTGCGGCTTGCCACAATCGCATGGATGCAATACCCATAGCTGAGGTAACTGATAACTTCAGATAGAGCAGCTAAACCCACCGCCCACCAGGTCATCGTCTTGACGACGGACCAAGCCTCCGTGAAATTGGAGATCTGCGGGAGCAGCAGATTGACCGCTAACCCCAACACAATCAGAATGATAATGAACCGCCAAGTCTTCTTTTTGGTCGGGGGCGTTTGTTCTTCGAGGTTTGCCATAGTTCTTTATAAGATCTAGCTTTGTCCCTAAGTATACTTTATTCCTCTTACCATCATTGAGAGGCGGGTCTATCTGGAGGTGCAATAGCCGGCTTACTGTAGATAAGCTGGCGGGTTAGTGTGGCGAGATTGTAACACACAGAAAATAAGTGCGGATGAAAGGGGATTTCTCTCAGGTAAAATATTAAAAGAAATCCTTAATGAAAGGAGAAGCAAATCATGAAGAGTTATCGTCAAGAAATTATGATGTACCTACCCACGCGGCGCGGGTTTGTCAATATCACGCCACAGGTGGAGCAAGCAGTGCGGGAAAGCGGCATTCAAGAAGGGCTGGTGCTCGTGAATCCAATGCACATTACTGCTTCGGTTTTTATTAATGATGATGAAACGGGTTTACACCACGATTACGAGGTCTGGTTAGAACGCATCGCACCCCATGCGCCAATCAGCCAATATGAACACAACCGCACCGGTGAAGATAATGCTGATGCGCATATCAAACGCCAGATTATGGGCAGAGAGGTTGTTGTGGCGCTCACAGCCGGGAAGCTCGACTTGGGCACCTGGGAGCAGATTTTTTATGGCGAGTTTGACGGCAGACGCCGCAAACGCGTGTTGATCAAAATTATTGGCGAATAAACGCTAAAAAAACAGGCTAAAATCCACCTATTTGCGACAAATCTCGTATAATATAAGCTATAATTACTATGGTAGAAAGAGCACCTTGCTTGGAAGCGCATTATGAACTACCAAGCATCGTGCTGAAAATTGATTGACTCCACAATGGGAGATTAGTTCAAAGAAAAGAGGAAAATATGACCAATACAATTTCAACCAAAACCCCTGTTGAATTACCCCAACTTCCTTTTGCAGAAAATGCCCTTGACCCGGTCATTTCTGCGAACACCCTTAGTTTCCATTATGGCAAGCACCACAAAGCCTATGTTGATAATACCCTCAAAATGATTGCTGGCACCGAGCTGGAAGGCAAACCACTGGAAGAGATTGTGGCTGCAGCCCAGAAAGATGGCAAAACCGGCTTGTTCAATAATGCTGCCCAGGCTTGGAACCATGACTTCTACTGGTTGAGCTTAGCACCAGTGGGTTCTGTTGCAATTCCGGCTGAACTGAAGTCCATGCTTGAGGCTAACTTTGGCAGCGTGGACGACTTCAAGAAGCAGTTCACCACTGCAGCCGTTGGTCAATTTGGCAGCGGCTGGGCTTGGCTAGTTATGGAGAACAGCAAGCTTGCTATTGTGACCACCAGCAATGCCGGTGTGCCTTGGTTGGATGGCAAGAAGCCGCTCTTCACCGTGGACGTGTGGGAACACGCCTACTACTTAGACTATCAAAACCGCCGCCAGGCTTATGTGGAAGCCGTGTTGGATAAGCTGATCAATTGGGATTTTGCTTTACAAAACGCTAAGGCATAAGATTCTAAGACTTAAGGTCCAAAAACTGCCGTGGAATGAAAGGGGTCCACGGCAGTTTACTGTCTATTACTACTCTAAGTGATTTTTTATTCAAGTCCTAACGCAAATTTTTCTTTTCTAGTGAAATATTGAGCAAAATCTTCAATAAAATAAGCTCGCTGTTTGAATTTTCCACTTTTGTCCGCCCATCTTTTTATTTCACCTTGATATTCAGCAGAATCTTCATTTAGAGGCATCCATGAAATAAGCCGGTAATTATTTGTGTTTGAAATCACTGTGCTGAGCTCTAGCATCCAGAGCAGAGTCCCATCCGGTCTAAAAAAGGGCACAGGCAAGCTAAAAGGTTGTTGATACTGATTCAGTTTTTCAAGGCTACAATTCCACATTTCCTCAAACAAACTGGTCGTTTTCAGAAGCTCCATTAATGCTTGGTAGCGAGGATCTTGATTCTCACAAAGTTCCTTTGTCTCATGATAAAACTGATTTAGTTGATTGCAATAATAAGTCAGGTTATAAGGACCACGCAAACTATAGCGAAGACTATTTGGAGAAAACTTAGGCTTTCCAGATTTGCTAGCGGTGAGACGGTGCCACCAACTCCAATGTTTCATGTCTTCCTCAGTATAGCCAGCAAGAGCCATCTCGTAACTTGTTGATGCACGTACGCACCAATATTCATCAATCACAAAACAAAAAGCTGGCCAACTCGCTAAGTGGTTTTTCCAGTCCGTTGCAAATGAGAAATCGGATTGCCGCTCTCCTGTCTCGATTTCGAGGTCATGTAAAAGTCGTTTAAGTTGGAGGCGATTTTTTACCGGAATATCTTGATACAAAGCAATCAGACGACGAACTTCAGAAGTAGTTAATACTGGATTGACCCTATGAATATGCTCCCTAACAAACCATTGCACAATTGCAACGATTCGCTCCCCTCTTATTTCTGGAGTTAATCCACTTACCCTTCTGGCTGTTTCACCCTCACTAGTCCATTGTTTAAATGATTTTAGTCCGATTTCTCCAATATGCTGGTTTGAAGTCGTAATTTCTTCAAGGATTACATTTCTCTCTACACCACTGCGCTTGAGCCATGAATACAAGATAGCTCCGCTTTCACTGTTTTCATCTAGAAAGTTACTATTTCCAAAATTGGAATTTGACTGTTCCATATAGTTCCTATATCTATCCCTAATTTTACAATTGACGTGTGCCTATTGAGATTATTATACTTTTTAAAATTCCAAAATGTAAGGAGGTAACCACATACCGAGTATAGAATACAAAAGATCGTCGATAGAGAAAATTTACAGGTTATTAGACAATTTAGGAGAGAACAATGAAAAAAATTGCAGTATTAGGTAGTTCAGGAGGCCATCTATTTGTCCTCGGAGGGAAGGACCCTCAAGCTTTATTAGGGGAAATTGTACGTCAGGCTGAGGCTGCTGGATTCGAAATCAGCCATATAGCTTTTGTTGCGGCTTCAACTTCGATGGATCATGTCACTGATGGAACAACAGCGACTGTGTGGACACAAACCGCTGAAGGACCAAAACCAAGCCCAGAAATGTCGTTAGACGAAGCTAATAAAATGGCTGAAATGGAATCTAACAAGATTGCAGCTGCAATCCGAAACGGTGAAGTTGATGGATTAATATTAATCAGCGCTGATCCTAAGAATATCAATCGCGATGCCATAAAAGCCGCCGCAGAACGAAAGATCCCAGTTGTTGGCACGGGTGGAACAAGCATGGCTGAGGCTCGATCAATGGGAGCAAATGTAATTTCAGCCTCAGGGACAACAGGTACTAATAATCGGTCTCGCGCAGTTGGTTACATTTCAGCTTTTGCAAGCGAATGGAAAACTAAATATTCACCTATAATCGGAAAGACTACAGAAGCAGACACAAGCAATATCTGGAAGCGAATTAATCTACGGAGTATTATGATGAGTTCACTCCCTGGATTTATTGCTATGGCTTTAATCCTAGCAATAGGTAAAATTCCAGCTCTCAACCCATCAATTGGACCATTGTTTGATATATTGATTGGCGCCTTACCGATTATTGTTGCTGTTGTTGCTGCTAAACAAGTTTCTGGATTGGACGAAGTTGGTATAGTTGCCGGCGTTGTGGCAGGGGTTCTTTCCGTAGACGGGGGTATTCTTGGTGGAATTGTTGGAGGTATCTTAGCTGGCATTTTTGCGAGTTACCTGCTTAATTGGTCATTCCGAAGACGCTTTCCAGCTACGACCGCCAGCCTGGTTGCTGGGGCGATTGGAGGATTAGCTTCAGGGATTTTGGTATATTTTGTGTTAGCGCCCATTACGTTATGGATGGGAAATGGAATTCGCACACTGATCGATGCGGCTATTGCCATCAACCCTGTTTTAGCGGGTGCCTTGGCAGGTCTACTTATCTGGCCAGCTATTATCGGAGGTGTTTACCACGCCGCGATTCTTCCAATTGTCTTATTAGAGATGGAGCAGACAGGATATAGTTTCTTGGGTGCGATTGATATGACTGGCTTGGTCATGGTATCTGCTGGTATCACATTGGCAAATATTATTGCCCCTCGGGAAAAGAGTGAAGCAGCCATCGCATTACCGGGTTTTATCGTAAATGTTGGTTTTGGCACATTTGTGGAAGCAGCTTATCCTTTCATGTTTGCTGATAAAAGAATATTTGGTACTGCTTTGTTTTCTGCTGCGGTATCAGGTGCTTTATGTGGTCTTTTTGATGCTCGCGGCACAGCATACGTACCGAGTATCGTAGCACCAACTCTGTCAAACAATCCGTTGGGGTTTGCTATTGCGATGTTAGCTGCCATGGGAATTGCTTGTGGGCTCACTATTATGTTCAATAAAACTTCAAAGAAAGTAACACCTCAAGAGGCATAAAGGAGATTAATATGATTTATGGAGATATGCAAAAAAAACGGGAAATAGCTCTAAAGAAGGTGAAGGATGCTATAAACGCCGATGGTGGTACAACACTTTTAGCAACCGGGATCACGGGCGATGACGCCAGATTTGCACTTGCAGCGGTCGAAGCAGGTGCTCGGATGTTAGAACCAAATCATCCGGCAGTAGCGCTTGCACGTGGTCACAAAGGGGTAACGAGCATGCATGCCGCAGAGGAGGTACGCCATGAGATTGATTTTGATGAAATGTGCCGAGTTACAGCTGGTGTTCGTGCTGTGGTAGGACATGAAATCTATATTACCGTCGGTATTCCCGGTTCCTTTACAGAAACAATGCCTACTCCATTTACAGACGAGCAAGCTTATGCACTCTCGAGGGCTGGTGCTGATGGTGTGCATACACACAAGTCTACCCTGGCAGATCTAAAAGATATGGTTGAGCTTTGCCATAAATTCGGTATGCTTGTGGATGCGTATATCGCCCACCCAACAGACCGTCACCTTTTTGGTATTCCAGCAGAAAGTCCACAGCAAGTAGCGGATACCGCTAAGGCAATGCAGGATATTGGAGTTGACCTAATCGGTTTAATGACAGGGATGAGTTATGAAGGCGTTGAAGCAGGAGAGATACCAGATGTCGTCCGAAAACGTTTGGAAGCCTTGATTAAGGTAACAACTGTACCGACTCTTGCTGAAGGTGGGATTAACCCAGTTAATTTCAAAGCTTTTATTGGAACTGGGGTGAATATTTTGGTTGTAGGTACCGCATTTGATGATATTGCTCGGAAAGCAGTCACAGATACTGTTAAAATATTCTTAGAAAGATAAATCCTTCCTATTAAACAAGACCCGCTTGGAAATTTAGTCAAGCGGGTCTTGTTATATATCAATCTCCCCTAATAAACGCTTCCGTCTTTTCCAGCGCGATCTCATCCTTAAACTGCACGGGTGGGGTTTTCATGAAATACGAGGCAGGCTCAATCACTGGGCCGGCAATGCCGCGGTCCAAGGCTAACTTGAGGCAGCGAATAGCATCGATCACTACGCCGGCAGAGTTGGGTGAATCCCACACCTCCAGCTTGCATTCCAGGTTGAGCGGCACGTCGCCAAACGTCGTGCCTTCCATGCGGATGTAGCAAAACTTGCGGTCTTTCAACCAAGGGACGTAATCGCTGGGGCCAACATGAATGTCCTCCTCTTCCAGCTCATAAGGCAGCATGCTGGTTACCGCGCCGGTCTTGGAGATTTTTTTGGATTCCAGGCGCTCACGTTCGAGCATGTTCATGAAGTCCGTGTTCCCGCCAAAGTTGAGCTGGTAAGTGTGATCGAGCTGCACCCCGCGGTCCACAAACAGACTGGTCAGCACGCGGTGCACAATGGTGGCACCCACCTGGCTTTTGACGTCATCGCCGATGATGGGCAAACCACGCTTGCGGAACCGTTCAGCCCAATACTCTGAGCTGGCGATAAAGACGGGGATGCAGTTAATCACACCAACGCCAGCTTCGAGTGCTTGCTCCATATACCACTTGGTCGCCATCTCTGAGCCAACCGGCAGATAATTGATCAATATATCCGTGTGTGTGGATTTGAGAATGCCTACAATATCATCGGTGGGACCAGGCGCCTTTGTGAGGATGGTAGAAAGGTATTTGCCTAAGCCATCATGCGTCATGCCACGGTAAACAGGCACATTCATATGAGGCACATCACAAAATTTAAAAGTGTTATTGGGATAGGCAAAAATAGCTTCAGAGAGATCTTTGCCCACTTTTGTATCGACCACATCAAACGCAGCTGTAAATTCGATATCGTGGATGTGGTAGCCGCCTAAGTTTACGTGCATCAATCCGGGGATGCGGTCATCTTCTTTGGCATCGCGGTAATAATTTACGCCCTGCACCAGCGAAGAGGCACAATTGCCCACGCCGATAATTGCTACACGGATTTTTTTATCTTCGGTCATAATCACTCCATTGTCAAAGTTGAACTTTTTGCGTTTGCTCTTATTGATTATAAATGGCTTTTCTGCTCTTCAACCTTTCTGGAAGCACCATTTACCTTTTATTAGCTCTGTAGGTTAAAGCCCTAACCAGCGGGCGGCTTTTTCGGGCAAATTTGCCAACGGTCCTTCCACAAATGTGCATTTTGGCAGTGACTCAAGAAAAAACTTGCCATATTGTTTACTCAGGATACGCCTATCCAAAACGGCAACCACACCACGGTCAGTTTGTGTGCGGATCAAGCGACCGAAGCCTTGTCTGAAGCGTAAGATTGCCTCGGGCAGGTTGTATTCATTGAAGGGGTCGTCAAAACACTCTGCTCGAGCGGCAATGATCGGATCACTAGGGACGTCAAATGGCAGCTTTACGATGACTAACACCGAAAGTGCCTCACCGGGCACGTCCACGCCTTCCCAAAATGCGCGCGTGCCCAGCAGAACAGCCCGAGGCGTTTCTTTAAAGACGTCCAACAGCGCTGAGGGTGAAGCGCCCTCTCCTTGTTGATATATAGTGATATCCGCACTAGCCAAAGGTCCTTCGATGGCACGGGCGGTTTTTTGCAGTTGGGCGTAGGAGGTGAAAAGCGCAAGCATACGGCCGCCAGTGGCTTTAGCTAAATGAATGAGTGCATCTTCCGTAGCGCGCTGGTGACCATGGGCATCATTGGGCTCGGGGATATCGCGAGCAACGTAGACTAAAGCGGCATTTTCATAATCAAAAGGCGAGCCTAAGATAAGCTCATCTGCTTCGTAAGCTGAAAGCCGGTTGCGCAGATAATCAAATTCTCCGTGGGTGGTGAGTGTTGCCGAAGTGAGCACGACGCTGGCTTTTTGATGCCAAAGGTATTTTTCCATTAGGTAGCCAATTTGCAGAGGTGCCACTTGTAAGGACAGCCTGCCTTGCAGCGGATCCAGTTCGACCCAATAAATCTGATTTGGATCCGGCGATAGGGTTAGGTTATCTACTTGGATGCCAATTTCTTGCAGATTACCATTTATACTGGCTAAGGAGCCTAGCAAGTCTTCAGCCTCCTCCACATCAGCCTCAGCTAAGGCACGCAAGATTTCGCGCACGGTCTTGAGAGCCTCCAGCAATGCTTCCAAGTTAGCCTTTGCTTGTTCCCAAGTAATTTCGACATCCAGCCAGCAAGGCAGGGTGCGCGTCGCCGGAAGGATGCGGGCTTGCTGCGGATAAGTGCCTAGCGGCTTGCCTTCGCGTAGCTCTTCGAGCACAAAATCCAGAGCTTTGAAGTAAGCTGTCATAGCGTTATCCAACCGGAAAGCTTGATCTGTGGCATGCTCGATTGCTACAGTCAGGGCGGAGAGATCTGAGGGCTTGAGTAGAGGTTTAGCTAAGCTCAGCAGCTGGCCCAAAATACCTTGCTCCGTACTACCGATCTCACGAACTAAGCGGGTAACATCCGGCGCACGCAAGCGGAAGGACATGGCTTCCGTGGTGGCAGATTCCAAATGATGGGCTTCATCCACAATCAGATAGTTATATTCGGGCAGAATACGATTTTCGGCAGCGGTATCTGCCAAAAGCAAAGCGTGGTTCACCACCAAGATGTGGGCGCTTTCGGCTGCCATGCGTGCCTTATAAAAGGGACAGCGCCCACCGGTACGCTTGAGACAAACCTCCAACTTGCAGCCTTCGTCCTCAGCCGAAAGGCGCGACCAAACCAAACTCTCTGCTGACCCATTCAGGTTAATCTCATTGCGGTCGCCGCTAGTGCTGCTCTGCAGCCACACGAGCACCTTAGCCAGCACGCGCAGCTCATCGACGTTCTCTAATTTACGCCGGCGCATCAGCGTCAGCCTTCGCGGGCAAAGATAATTTCCGCGTCCCTTGAGCACGGATGCGTTAATCTGCAGGTTTAGCGCTGTCATCATATCGGGGATGTCTTTGTGGATCAGCTGATCTTGCAAAGCGATGGTGTTGGTAGAAATGACCACGCGTTCGCCATTTTGCAATGCCCAATGCGCCGCTGGGATGAGATAGGCTAACGACTTGCCGATGCCCGTGCCCGCCTCGACCATCAGGTGTTTGCCTTCAGAAAAGGCTTGAGCAACGGCTTGCAGCATCTGTACCTGTTGTGACCGGTGCTCAAATTCTGGGAAATGCTTGTCAAACTCACCGCCGGGCTGTAAAGCTTCCGCTAAGAGTTCTGCATCCAGAGGTTGAATTACCTCTTGGGGAACCAAAGGTTTAGTCTTCTCAGGTTTGCCCAATTCATAAAGTAATGCACCCGCTTCTCCGATTACGCGCTTTGGTTGGATCCCTTGGTGCAGCATTTTCTGCAAACTCCAGCGAAATGGCAGCTCGCCTTTCCAGCCGAGATCCTCACTCAAGCGCAAGATTTCCGCTACAAGCTCCAATGGCAGCTCTTCGAGCTTTTCGAGCAGCTTGAGGTAAACTGCATGCGTGGCTTTGGCGTCATCCAGAGCGCGATGGGTAGCAGGCTGCAGAACGCCTAATTGCCTGGCTAACGATCCTAAATTATAGCGGCTAGCCGTAGGCATGAGCACAGAAGCTAATTCGTAGGTGTCAATGGCAGCATTATCGCGGAACGCGCCAGCTTTATGCAAAAAAGCTAAATCGAAGCTGATGTTTTGCCCCAAAATGGGCGCATTCCCGATAAAATCGATCAATTCGGGTAGTGCTTCTTGCAATATGGGTGCATTCTGGACCATACTGTTGGAGATGCCTGTGAGGTTGCTGATGAACTGGGGGATGGGTTTGCGCGGATTAATGAGCGTGGAGAACTCGGAATCAATGCGGTTCTGGTTGAACTTCACAGCTCCAATTTCGATTACGGAATCTAGATTGGGATCCAGACCAGTTGTTTCCAGGTCCAGTGAGACGATTACAGGCATGGGTAAAATTATACCGCAGGGGGTTTATAAACCACCCCAAAAACTCATCAGAGAAAGTTGGTGCTTGTAATTTAATGAGGATCTGTGGGACTTGTACAGCTTAACAGGTATACGAGCTTAATTTTTTATTCTAGGTATAATTTCTGCAGATAAGGAGTTTTAAATATGTCGAGTATTCTAACCATTATTGAGTTTGTCTTCTTTTTTGGGCTGCTGATTTTCTTCCACGAGTTGGGGCATTTCCTTAGCAGCAAAGCTTTAGGCATTGAAGTGGAAGAGTTTGGCTTTGGTTACCCGCCAAGGATGGTGAAACTGTTTACCTGGAAGGGCACCGACGTTACCCTCAATTGGATCCCATTTGGCGGCTTTGTGCGCCCCAAAGGGGAGGGAGATGAAACTGTGCCCGGTGGGATGGCTGCAGCCCCTGCATGGAAGCGCTTCTTGGTGCTCATCTCCGGCCCAATGATGAACTTTGTGGTTGGCGTTGTTGTCTTAATCATCCTCTTTGCGGGTGTTGGCGCCCCAGCAGTTGATAAAGTCCTAATTACTGACATCTCTCCCAATTCCCCTGCCGAGATGGCTGGGTTGCAAGTCGGTGATGTTATCACGGCGGTTAACGAAACCAAGCTAAACGATGTGAACGATCTGGGCACCATCATCCAAGCTAACTTAGGCAAAGAGATCAGTCTCACCGTCGTGCGCGGGGATGAAACCCTAACGCTCAAGCTTACACCACGGGTCAACCCGCCAGAGGGTGAAGGCGCGGTTGGCATCTGGTACACCACGCCCTACGAGCCTCAACCGCTATCTCAATCGATAGGCTTTGCTTTTCAGGCTTTCTGGTCTCAGCTGCGGGAAACTGTCTCGCTGCCGTATAACCTCATCACCGGGCGCGTATCTGGTGAAAATGCCCGCTTGGTAGGCGTAGTTGGGATTTATAACATTTTCAGCAATGCCAGCGAGCTCGATGAGACGGCTCCAGTGGCTACAGCTACGCCTTTGCCTGTTTTCCGCCTTTCGGTTATTTCTACAGTCTCGATTGCCTTAGGCTTAACCAACCTTTTGCCCATTCCGGCGCTTGATGGTGGACAAATTCTATTCTTACTACCAGAGTTCCTGTTCAAGAAGCGCGTGCCGCAAAATGTGGCGAACGCCATAAACTCGGTGTTTTTCTTTCTGCTGGTTATCTTGATGTTCTACATCACCATACAAGATATTATTAACCCAATCACCTTGCCCTGAAAGAAGGAGGGCAAACTATGGACGAGTACTACCAAGTTCATAATATCAATGAAGCTATAAACGCCTTGACAGATGAATCAAAGCCATTCCCCCCGGCTTTACTCTACACCTTTTCGGACCTCAATGCGGATGATATCCGCATCCTAAAAGCAGCCTGGCCGCACTTACCTTTGATGCGCCGGCGCACTTTGCTCGAAGACCTGACTGAGATGGCGGAGAGAGATAACTTGTTGATGTTCGAAGAGGTTGGCAAAGTCGCCTTAGAGGATGAAGATGCCGATGTGCTCGTTTCAGCGATTGACCTGCTTTTTCAGGCGGAAGACAGCCGGCTGATTCCCACATTCTTACGTTTTCTCCAAAATGTGGCTCTCAACGAGAGGGTGCGGGCGGCGGCTGCTAATGCGCTCGGTCCTTATATTTATCTTGGCGAGGTGGAAAAAATCCATCCTGACCTGCTGCAGAACATCGTTGAAGTGATGTTGAACATCTACGCAAATGACATTTCTGACCTGGTACGTCGCCGGGTGCTTGAATCTTTAGGCTATTCCAGCCATGCTGCCGTCCCTGAGCTGCTGCGTGCCGCTTATTTCCGTCCGGAAGCAACCTGGCAAGAGAGCGCAATGTTTGCAATGGGTAAATCCGCTGATGATCAATGGCAAAGCTTCGTGCTGGCAAACTTAGAACACGAAAACTTCAAAGTCCGTTTGCAAGCTATTCACGCTGCTGGGGAATTAACCCTCATTGCTGCCCGTCAAACCCTTCTGCACATGCTTAACCAGGAGTATAAAAACGAAGAGCTGCGTCACGAGCTTGTTTGGGCGCTCTCTCAGATTGGCGGCGAAGGCATCGAAGCAGCTTTTTACCGCCTGATGGATCGAATAGACGATGAAGAGGAGCTCGCCCTCATCGAAGACGCCTTGGACGAATTAAACTTCACCAATGATAAGAGTATTTTTGAGCTGATGAACGTTGACATAGACGCTGATTTGATCCATGATGATGAGGATGAAGAAACGCATGCCGAAAACGAGGCATTCGAAGTGATCGACGGAGAAACTGATGGTCCCCATTTCCTCAGCGAAGGCTACGACCCCGACGAATGGCAGCACTACGTTGATGACGATGATTGGGATGATGATTTCGATGACCTCGACGACGAAGATGATGACGAATTCGACGAGGAAGAGGATGAGTAATCCCTTCCAGGCAGGCTTGCGGTTCGATGGAGACTAATCCTTCCGGGATCAAACGCTTGCATGCCCAAATCGAGGGCTACGTGCAAGGCGTGGGCTTTCGTTATTTCACCTTAGAGCAGGCGAGGCGATTAGGCTTGACCGGTTGGGTGCGCAATCTTCCCAACGGGCGTGTGGAAGTTTCTGCCGAAGGCAGCCAGCAAGACCTCGAAGAGTTTTTACGCAAGCTGTATGAAGGACCCTCAGGCGCTTATGTGCGCGACATCAGGTACGAATACCTCCCACCAACCGGTGAAGACTATTCTTTTCGCGTGACTTTCTGATCCACCTAATCAACCCTACCCACTAAGATCTCTTGTTTTTTCCATTCGGGCAGGTTGGAGCTCTCAGCCAATATAGCGCGCAGTTCGTAAATTTGGTCGCGCAGCATCGCGGCGCGTTCGAACTCGAGCTGCGAAGCAGCAGCACGCATTTGCTTTTCCATCTCGGCAATCATGCGCTCCATCTCTTTCACTTCCATTTTCGCTGCCAGCTCCTGCGCATTGCGGCTGGCAGGGCGTTCCACACCAGCAGCGGAAGCTAACTGGTCTGTCAGGTCCTTGATGGCTTTGGTAATGCTCACCGGCGAGATGTGATGGGCTTCGTTATAGGCTTCCTGTTTGGCACGCCGACGGTTGGTCTCGTTGATCGCTGTCTGCATCGCGTCAGTCATCTTATCCGCATAGAGGATCACCTCACCATGCACATGGCGGGCAGCGCGCCCGAAAGTCTGGATGAGGGAAGTGGCTGAGCGCAAGAAGCCTTCCTTATCCGCATCCATAATCGCCACCAGGGAGACTTCTGGCAAGTCCAACCCCTCGCGCAGCAGGTTAATGCCCACCACCACGTCGTAAACGCCCATGCGCAAATCCCGCAGGATGCTGACGCGCTCCAGCGTCTCGACCTCGGAGTGCAAATAGTGCACCTTGAAGCCTAGCTCGGTCAGATAGGTGGAAAGGTCCTCCGCCATGCGTTTGGTCAACGTGGTAACCAGTGCGCGCTCGCCGTTGGCGATGCGCTTGCGCAGCTCTGCCACGAGGTCATCAATTTGCCCTTTGGTGGGGCGCACGGTAATCTTCGGGTCAACTAAGCCTGTTGGGCGGATGATCTGCTCGACCACCTGGTCCGCTTTGCCCATCTCATAAGGACCTGGGGTGGCGCTGGTATAGAGCGTGATACCCATCATCTTCTCGAACTCAGGGAACTTGAGCGGGCGGTTATCCAGCGCTGAAGGCAGCCGAAAACCATACTCGACCAAAACTTCCTTGCGGGAGCGGTCGCCATTATACATGCCGCGCAGCTGCGGGATCATCATGTGCGATTCATCCAGCACCATCAAGTAGCGCGAGGGCATGAAATCCAGCAGCGTCCAAGGGGGTGAGCCCGGCGGGCGCTGGTCGATGTGGCGTGAATAGTTTTCGATGCCAGCGCAATAACCCACCTCACGCAGCATCTCCAGGTCATACCGTGTGCGCTGCTCCAGCCGCTGCGCCTCGAGAATGCGCCCTTCCTTGCGGAAATAAGCCAAGCGTTCCTCCAGCTCAGCCTCGATGCCTTGCAGCACCGTTTCTTTGCGTGTTTCTTCCGTGATGTAGTGCTTGGCGGGGTAAATATCCAGTCTATCCAGCTTTTCAACGACTTCACCAGTCATGCGGTCCAAGCGGGTGATTTGCTCGACCTCATCGCCGAAATAGCTGACGCGGTAAATATCGCGGTCGCGATAAGCCGGCAGGATCTCGAGTGTATCGCCGCGCAGGCGGAAGACGCCGGGCTTGAGCTCGAAATCGTTGCGCTGATATTGGATATCCACCAGCTGGCGGAGCAGGGCATTGCGGCGGTAAATCTTGCCGGTCTCGAGGGTCAGCACGCTCTTGCCGTAAGCTTCTGGGTCGCCCAAGCCGTAGATAGCGGAGACCGACGCCACGATAATGACGTCCTGGCGGGACATTAAACTCGTGGTGGCGGAGAGGCGCAAGCGCTCAATCTCCTCGTTGATGTCCGTTTCCTTCTCGATGTAGAGGTCACGGCGCGGGATGTAGGCTTCCGGCTGGTAGTAGTCGTAGTAAGAGACGAAGTATTCGACGGCGTTATTGGGGAAAAACTCGCGGAACTCAGCGTAGAGCTGAGCGGCTAAGGTTTTGTTGTGAGTCATCACCAGGGTGGGGATCTGCAGCTCCTGGATGACATTGGCGACGGTGAAAGTCTTGCCCGTGCCCGTGGCGCCCAGCAGCACCTGGTTGCGGTAGCCCTTTTTGATACCCTCGACGAGCTGGCGGATCGCTTCGGGCTGGTCGCCGGTGGGTTGATAAGGTGCGTGTAATTCAAATTCCATGGGGATAATTATAAGGCAAGGGAAGATAGCAAAGACAGTTTGCAGAGTGTGCGTGGGTCAGTACATGGTATACAGTTTATGAACAAGAATTATGTTGGATACCGGGATACGTGTCTAAGATTAGGCGGGATACAATATCAACGATTGGAGACCTATTGGCATGCAGATTACAACCCCTTTGGATTACAACGAATTACGCACAATCAGCCCCAAAGCAGCCAGACAAGCGATCCTGCAGATCCTTGCTGCCAATAAAGGCAATGTGAGTGCCACCGCCAGACTGTTAGGAGTGACCCGCAAGACTGTCTACAAAGCTTTGCGCAAGAAAGCAGCAGGCAACTTAGAAGATGCTTCGCGTGCGCCCAAGGTCGTACCTCATAAAACCGCGCAAGATATTGAAGAAAAGGTGCTTGAACTCAAGCAAAAGACCAACTACGGCCCTTTACGCCTAAAAGAAGAACTGGAAGCTGTGTATCAAATCAGTTTATCGGCTAATACCATTCGCAATATCTTGCGCAGAAACCGGGATAAATTCACCTCTAAGCGTCATAAACCGCAAAAGAAAAGCCCACGTCAATTCGTGGATTGGTACACGGCTAAACCTTTTGAGGTCGTTCAAATTGATTTGAAGTACATTGTGGACCAAAAGGCGCTCTCTCGGGAACAAATTGACCATATTCACGCCCACAATCTCCCTTTGTATCAGTGGGGTGCTATCGATGTCAATTCACGTTTCAAACTGATCGCTTACTCCGATGAGAAAAGTTGGACCAACGGTCTTACTTGGTTCCTCTGGGTCACCTCCTGGCTCAGGAGCCATGGGGTAACCAACCAGATTGTGTATACCGTGGATCATGGTGAGGAATTTGGAGGGAAGTCTTGGCTGAAGCTCACCGAACTACGAAAACTACTCTCCGGATTTGGCTGTAAATTGGTGCAAAATCATCTCAGCCACCCTGAAGAAAATGCTCATCTAGAACGTTCCCATCGCACCGATGATGACGAGTTTTATATCCCCCGAATCTTGAAAATCCATAATCGCCAAGAGTTTTTCGAGGAGGCTTTTCAGTACCTGTATTATTACAATGCTGTCCGAAAACATTCCGGCATCAGTCGTATGACCCCCGTGCAACGTCTATTTGAACAAGACCATGACCTCAATGATAAAATCAAATTCATTCCGCCTCTGATCTTAGACCAAATTTCCGTCGACCTCGGCGATTGGAGTGGATACCATCTGCTGGCTCAGAACCGAAATGTCCTATTCAGTGGATAAAGTCGCCAGTATGGGTTTTTCTTGGAAATTTAACCTTCATCCTCTTCTTGTCAATTATGTTGCATGAAAAGGCTGAAAAACGCTCGTCCATGGATTACCTCCAGCCTCTGAAAGGTGAATAATCTCAGGATACCCTCACCCTGCCCTCTCCCAGCTCCGAGTCACGTCTGTATCCGCATCAATCTGCTGGGAGAGGGAGGTTCTTTTGCAGGTGGGGGCGGCCGACCGCCCCCACCTGCAAACATCTTTCCCCTCACCAGCGTCGGTCAGTCAGGTTAAATCTGAAACCAGCCGCTGGGGAGGGGAATCAAAGGGGTGGGGATTGCGATTATGTCTTGAGATCGTTATAAACTAAGCGATTCAAAGACTGATAATCAGGGCATTCTTAACGCTCTTTTTCGGGCTAATTCCTTACTTGTCATTTCGCTTACGCAGTACACATCCTGTGTCCATTTCATAGCTCCTAATCATAATTAGGACATTATCACTTTGCCCTAATATTGCATTTTTACCCCCACAAAAGCATTATTCCTCGGATATAATCCTGATATGTACAGTTTAGAAGCTGCATTACCAGAGCTTTCAGGTGTTTAAGGAGGAAACAATGATCAGCAATTTCACCTATTACAACCCCACCCGCATTGTTTTTGGAAGCGGCTCGATTCCCAAGCTCAATAAGCTTATCCCTAAAAAAGCCAAGGTCATGCTGCTTTATGGCGGCGGGTCGATCATGAAAAATGGCGTTTATGATCAAGTGATCGCCGCACTCAAGAAGCGCGAAGTGGTGGAATTTGGCGGCATCGAGCCCAACCCGGATTACGACACCCTCATGAAAGCCGTCAAACAGGTGAAGAAAAAGCAAGTCGATTACTTGCTGGCTGTCGGCGGAGGTTCGGTCATTGATGGCACCAAGTTTGTCTCTGTAGCGGCTGCCTATCAAGGCGACGACCCTTGGGAAATTATTGCTGGCGATGGCATCAATAAGGTGAAAAAAGCCATTCCATTGGGAACAGTGCTTACCTTGCCTGCTACCGGCAGCGAGATGAACCATAATGCTGTCATCTCCCGCCGCAGCACTCAGGAAAAGCTTTCCTTTGGCAGCGATTTAGTTTTCCCCCAGTTTTCTATCCTAGATCCAGAAACAACCTATTCGCTTCCCCAGAAGCAGATTCGCAACGGCATTGTAGATGCTTATGTGCACGTGTTGGAGCAATACCTCACCTATCCTGTCGGGCAAATTGTGCAGGATCGGCAAGCCGAAGCGCTTTTACTCTCTTTGATCGAAGTCGCACCTAAAGCTTTGCAATTCCCGCCAGACTACAATGCCCGGGCGAATTTTATGTGGGCTGCGACCAATGC